>Ga0156443_120_pt1 | contig 81573 bp, 54 predicted proteins | sample RifOxyA2_FD_108086 | JGI IMG/M metagenome (GOLD analysis project Ga0156443, IMG submission 108086) | Elusimicrobia bacterium RIFOXYA2_FULL_39_19
TGGATATAAGAATTCAGGAAACAGTGAAAGTTTAGCGGGTTTATCAGGCGGGTTTGGATATAAAGATAAAAGCGGTATAGGAATAGATTATGCGTGGGTACCTTACGGAGACTTAGGGGTAACACATAGAATTTCAATAACGAACAGATTTTGAAAATAGTTGAAAAGAATCAAAAAACGGAGGAAAGGATTAATGAGCAAAAAAAATATTATTTTTACGGCATTATTAATTATTGGATTAGCAGTAAACTCTTTTTGCGGAGTTTCAGACCCGATAATTGCAACTGACGTAAGCCCGGATAATACAACCTTAGAAAAAATAGTTGCAAATGTAATAAATTCAGGCATGACAGACGAGCAAAAAGTTATGGCTCTATGGAAATGGAATATGCTGCATGTTTCTCATAACGCTGGTATGACGGAACCTTTTATGGGCACTACAAATTCTACAGTAAGAGATACTATAAAATTTCTGCATTGTTACGGGTTTGCTGTATGCGGCGATAATGCAACTTTGAGTTCAGGCTTATATGATGCAGCAGGTTTTCCTACACGTATCCGTCATCTTGGTTCGCATACAGTACCGGAAGTTTATTATGACGGCGCCTGGCATTACTATGACGCAAACCAGGCAGGTTATGCAATTAATAATGAAGGTAAAGTAGCAAGTTCAAATGACCTGGCAATAGCTCAGTACGGCAACGGTGTTAATGGGGACCCTACATTGCTGGGCCCGCAGGCATCACCGAATCCTCCTGACCCTCATTTTCCGGGCAACAGTTGGTCTATTGTTCCGGGTTATCCTGCCTTTGTTTATAATTGTTATAACGGCTGGTACCCGAATAATCCTTACGATATAGGCCCTCAATGGTATGAAATACATGTCGATGCTCACCGGATGAATTTTACTTTAAAAGAAAATGAAACTTTTACCAGATATTTCCATCCACAAGGTTTTGGCGCATCAAAAAATGTTTGGTGGGGTACCGCTTCTGAACCTTACCGCAGCGGGACTACTTTTGCATTGAATTTTGTTTTACAGGATCCGGGAAATGAATTTTCCGTTAGTTCAGGCAAACGTTATCACGGCAACGGCCAATTAGTATGGAATCCGGACTTTACCAGCGGAGATTTTTGGAACGGGGTAGAATCTTACAGTAATGTAGGAACTCAAGGATCTTCCCCGAAACTTTATGCCACATCAGGAACCGGCGAAATAATATTTTTAGTGGAGACTCCGTATCCCATAGGAGCCTCTCCGGCAACTACCAGTGTTTTTGATCCCGGTGCAACTAACGGTGCAATAATTTCAGGGGATGCTGTTGGAACGGCTGCCTTGGATGTTTCAATAAATCATGGGGCCACTTGGACTTCCTATGGCAGTGTGTCAGGAAGTTTCAGTGAAGATATAACAGACCAGGTAAAAGGCCATTATCTTTATTGGGCGCGGTTCAGGTTTTCTGCCGGGTCAAACGGATTGGATAATCTGCAGTTTGATACCCGCACAATGATGAGTAATACCATGCTTCCCTGGCTGAATGAAGGAACAAACAATATTGAATATAATAGTTCAGGGCTTTCCTGTAAAACATTTATTCCGGACATTTGGACCAGCCAGGCAGTATATGAAGCCAAACGTCTTTCAGACAGTAACGTTTACTGGTATAACAATTCACTAAAACATCTTTGCATTACGGATAAGAATCAAAAAGGGTATGTCATTTATCAGATGGATGCACCGAATACTATAGAAAAAATAACTGCCAGTTTTGCTTATGCCCAGGGCATTCCTACCGTAACGAATCAGGCATACCGCATTTATGTTTCTGTTGATAACGGTTCTACCTGGACTCAGGCCGGTGAATTTTATCCGCCTAATAAAGAATACTCAGCCTGGGGATTTATGGATGGTGAATTGGATATATCAGCAGCGGGTGTTAACAGCTGCCAGGTAAAATTTGAAATGGATCCTCAGGGCAATAGCAGCGCTGGTATTAGCGCAATGCAAATCTATGCTCTTTATCAGGATCCATCTACTTCAGATTTAAAAATAACTTATGCCTGGAATGAAACCAAAACATTACATACGGACGAAAGGACTGTTCCCGGTTCAGGTACATCAAATTACTCAATTTTTTGCGGGGCCAGTACTACGCCTGTGTATGTTAGAATGGAAGTAATATCCGCTAACGGTAAAACAACCATAACCGGCAGTGTAAAAGATAGCGGCGGTTCTGGCATAAGCGGAGTAGATTTAGCCTTATCCGGAAGCAGTACCGGCAGTTACACAACCGGCGGCAGCGGATTTTATACATTCAGTGTTTCAACCGGCGGCACTTATACAGTAACCCCAACCAAAACAGACTGGAGCTTCAGCCCTGTAAATTTAAGTTTTGCAAATATTACCAGCGCGCAAAGTAACCAGAACTTTACAGGTACTTACAGCGGCAGCGGCTATAGTATTGGCGGAACAGTAACCAGCAGTACCGGAAGTGCATTAGGCGGTGTACCAATAACGCTTAGCGGAAGTGCCAGCGGAAGTACAACAACTAACGGAAGCGGTGCTTACCAATTTAGCAGTGTAGCGCCCGGCAATTATGTAGTAACACCCAGTTTATCAAATTGGGCTTTCAGCCCTATAAACCGTACCTACACAGGACTGGGGGATAATCAAAGCAACCAGAACTTCACAGGTACCTTTATAATCCCTGCAGGGTACAGCGAGTTTGTATGTTCAATAAAAGCTACCGGCGGTGATTACACTTCTTTATCTGCCTGGGAAACAGCAATACAAAGTGATTTAACCAGTTCAGCAGTGAAAGTATTTAATGGTATCAAAACCGGTACGATAAACGATGCAGCCACTGTAAGCGGTGCAACTTCCGGTGCAACCGGGACAGTATATCATTGTACTCAAACTCAAATATATTTGAATGTTACCGGCGGAACATTTCAAGCCGGTGAACAGATACGCGTAAATGCAAGCAATTATTTTACGGCCAATAATTCCGGTGATAAAGTTATTGCTGTGGCGGAATGTTATTCCATGACAGATACAACTCCTCTAACAATAGCCGGCTGGACCACCAGTACAACAAATTATATAGAAATCCGTACTCCTGCATCATATAAACACAGCGGGCAGTGGGATACAGATGCGTATATAATGAACACAGGAGCAGCAGCATCAGATTCAATATACATAAATGAAGCCAATGTAAGAATAAACGGATTACAGATAAATGTAACAAAGGACGATACAGCAACATCAAATGGAATTCAGATTTATGGTGACGCTACAAGCCCTGAAGATATAAGGATAAATAATTGTATTATCAAGGGGGCAGGAAATTTCACAACAAATTCAAAACGGGGAATATTTACAGCAGCTTCAGCAGTGGCAGGTTCAAAAGTAAGGATATACAACAACATTTTTTATGATTTTAAAGGAACCGGCAGTAGTTATATAGGGGCCTATATAAAGGATGCAAGCCGAACCTGTTACCTTTACAATAACACGGCAGTAAATTGTGAATACGGATATTACAGAGATTTGGCAACAGTAATAGTTAAGAACAATATAGCACAGGACTGCACAGACGGTTTTGGCGGAGGCGGCTGGGATGCGGCATCCGATTACAATTTATCGGATATAGCCAGCGATGCTCCGGGAACAAATTCCAAGAATGCAACAACGGTTACCTTTGAAAGTAAAACCAATAAAAATTTCCATATAGCAGAAGCAGATGCAAGCGCAAAAGATTTCGGAATGTATTTATCTACCGACACATATTTATCTTTCAGTACTGACATTGACGGTGATTCAAGAAGCGGCAGCTGGGATATTGGGGCGGATGAATACAGTGGAGGTGCAGGAAGCGATATAACTCCGCCGGAGCCGCCGACAAATTTAGCAGTTTTAGACCAAACAGAAACCAGCCTAACCATAAGCTGGACTGCCAGTGTACAGGCCAGTGACGGTGATTATGCAGAGTATTACAAAATATACCGGGATGCGGTATTGGCCGGCACTACAACAGGTTTGAATTTTACAGATACAGGGTTGAGTGCAGGAACAACATATAATTATAAAGTATATTCTGTTGATGATATAGGTAACCAGTGCAGTGAATGTGTAACCGCAGATTTTAATACATCCGGATCCGGAGCAGATACAACTCCGCCTAATCCTCCGACAAGTTTGGATAGTTCCGTACAAACAGAAACCAGTATAACCTTAACCTGGACAGCCAGTGCACAGGCCAGTGATAATGATTATGCCAGTTACTATAAAGTTTACCGGAATGCAGTTTTGGCAGGTTCACCCGGTGATACAACATTTACAGATACAGGATTAACAAAAAATACAACTTATAGTTACACAGTATATGCGGTAGATGATGCCGGCAATCAGAGTACCAGTGCTGCCAGTAAAAGTTTTTCAACTTCAGGAGCAGATACAACAGCGCCTACAATAGTATCGGTGATAGTAACAAATGCAACAACAGTTACAGTAGTGTTCAGTGAACCAGTAGACCAAACAACAGCAGAAACAAAAGCAAATTACAGCATTAATAACAGTATAAATATAGCAGGCGCGGTATTAGATTCAGATGAAAAAACAGTAACTTTAACTACCAGCCAGCATAGCATAGGAACAACTTATACAATAACAATAAGCAGTATCAAGGACCAGGCAGGAACGCCCAACACAATAGCAGCCAACAGCACAATGAACTATATGTACGGAGACACAGTAGCCCCCGGCAATGTAACCAGCTTAAGTGTTATGGATAATCCTACAGACAGAGGCGGTAAGGCAATAGTCAGCTGGACCAAAGTTTCTGACAATGATATAGCAGGTTATAAAGTTTACTATTCACCGGTGCCCTTTAGCAGTATAACCGGGGCAACCTATTTCAGCGGTTCGCCGGTTTCAAACCTAAACGCATCTTCATGCGTAGTAACCGGCTTAATAGTAAACAGTCAGGACTACTATTTTGGAGTATTGGCGGTAGATTTATCAGGAAATGTAAGCACTGTCATAGCTAATGTAGGCCCGGTACGAGCCATAAATAACCGGTTAGGTGAAACCATAAACGGGCAGAAAGTTTATGAAATAACAATGAATTGTTATAACCTGAAAGCAAAAGTGATAGCAACCCCCGGTTTAAACGACGGAGTATATGTAAACATAAAGAAACCCGAAACAAAAGCATTAAAGATAAGCCAGGCAAACACAGCTGCGCAGAATGATACAAAGATAATGAGTACAACAATAAATGATTTATCGGATACCAGCACGGAGTTTAATGCTTTGTTGAGCCTGGTAGACAGAGTAACAATAGTATTGTCCTATCCATCAACTATAACAGGAGAAACAGAAAACGGATTAAGAATATATTGCCTGAATGAAACAACAGAGGAGTGGGAACTGGTACCCGGGGCGCAGGAATTATCCCCGCTTGCAAATACGGTAGCGGTAGAAGTAGGGCATTTCAGCGTGTACAGAATAATGGGAGCAGTATTATCAAAAGACAACTTAAAAGAGGTAAGGGTATATCCAAACCCGTTTAAACCTAATGACACTAAATCAGAAACGGGAACCTGGGACCGGGGTATAGCGTTTGAGAATCTAACAAACAATTCAACGATAAAAATATATACGTTGACAGGTGAACCTGTAATAACGCTTGAAGAAACAGATAATGACGGTAAATATACCTGGGACGTAAAGAATAAGGAGAAAGAAAAACTCTCAAGCGGAACCTATATTTATAAAATCACTAACACTACCGGTGAAAAAATAACCGGAAAAATAGGGATAGTGAGATGAGTCCAAAATACCTCGCAATTATTTGAGGGGTATTTACCCGCTTTCGCAGAATGCCCCGAGTGTAAACTTAGGCGTGAATGCGTTGTAGGGTATCCCCTAAAGCTGTCCGCCACAAATCATTGGCGGACGGTTAGCGACAGGGGATGTGCTTCGGCGGTTTTTGCCGAAGATGAAGCAGCTGCTATGGGCGTAAGCCCATAGTGCTTCACTATAAAAAAACCCTTGAAAACCAGGGTTTTACGGTGTATAATAATAATAGGAAATACGCATATTGTGCATTTCCTATTATTTTTGTATGTCAATGCAGACGGTTGCGCATATTAAAAGTGTCACAGTATTGTGCAAAAAATATGAAATTTAGAAAATTTGGCAAATTAGATTGGCAGGCTTCCGTACTCGGGTTCGGCTGTATGCGTTTTCCAGTTGTTAATAACAGTGATGCAGTAGATGAAAAGGAAAGCATACGAATGATTCGTTATGCAATTGATAACGGTGTAAACTACCTGGATTCAGCTTATGGTTATCACGAGGGTAAAAGCGAGGTGGTTTTAGGTAAGGCTTTAAAGGCCGGATACAGGCAAAAAGTCAAACTAACTACAAAAATTCCTGTTTGGGCTGTAAATACAGAAAGCGATTTTGATAAAGTTCTGGACGAACAACTAAAAAGGCTCAATGTTGACTATATAGATTTTTATCTTTTTCATTCACTTAATATAGATTATTGGAAAAAAATACAAAAATTCAATTTAATTGAAAAAGCCCAGTCTGCAATAAAAGAAGGAAAAATCAGGAATATAGGTTTTTCATCTCACGATAGTTACAAGAATATAAAAACAATAATTGATAGTTTTGATCAATGGGTTTTATGCCAGTTTCAATATAATTATTTGGATTCTAATTCAGAAAGTGTTAAATATGCAGCGTCAAAGGGGCTTGCTGTTGTTGTAATGGAACCTTTGCTTGGAGGAAAACTTTCAAATCCTCCGCAAATTATTAAAGATATTTTCGATAACTCAGGTTATAGAAAAGAACGTTCTCCTTCAGATTGGGCTTTACAATGGGTGTGGAACCAGCAGGAAATTTCTGTGGTGTTAAGCGGAATGAGCGCGATGCAGCAGGTTCAAGAAAATATTAAGTCAGCAAATATTTCCAGTCCGGGGCTTTTAAACCGCAAAGAGTTAAAAGTTCTTGAGCGTGCCAGAGCGCAGTATGAAAAATTAATTCCCATTAAATGTACAGGGTGCAATTATTGCAAACCATGCCCTCAAAAAATAAATATACCCTGGGTGTTTGAATTATATAACAAAGGTTTTATACACCAGCATTTTGAAAGTTACTCCAGGGCTTATTCTATGTTAGGAGAAGCGAAAGCTGATGCGTGTATTCAATGTGCTAAGTGTGAAAAGAAATGTCCTCAAGGGCTGCCAATAAGTAAATTTATGTCAAAGGTAAGCGGGGTTTTTAAAACATGCGCAGTGAAATAAATAAGTTTTTTGTTAATTTTGCAGTAATCAGTATGTTTGTTTTATCAATAACAGTATATGCCTCGGCCGGCAACAGGTTAGCTGTAATGGATTTTTCAAAATGGGATATGCCAACCATAGTAAATGATACTGTTATACCGGTATTAGCAGAAGATTATATTGAGGGTGATCAGGGGTTAAGTTTAAAAATCACTTTTGTAGGCCGTGGTTTTTGCGGGCGTAAAAACGTTGAAAAACCCTGGTCAGATTTCAAGTATTTCAAATTTAGCGCTTATAACGCCCAAAATAAAAATCTTACGTTTTCGCTTGTAATAAAAGATAAAAACAGCATAAGCAGCAGGAAAAACATGGATACCTGGATAGTCCTGCCCTTTGTTTTGAAGCCCGGAATGAACAGAGTATCATTAAATCTGAAAAAAGCTGAACATTTTGGAGATAAGAAAAAAATAGATCTTTCTGAAATAAAACAATGGCATTTTTCTTATAAGCTTTTTCCTGAGCAGAAATGGGAAGAAACCGGCCCCGAGCAGGTTGTTATATATATAAGCGACATAAGAGTGGAAAATTGAGAAAAAAACGGTAAAGGAGAAATATTTGATGAAAAAAACAAAAAGAACATCACTATTATTGGTTTTATTATTATCTTTTTTTTCATTGTTTTTTGTCGGAAATGTAAATGCAGAAAAGCTCCGTTACATTGTAGAAACTGATGCAGGGGGTGACCCGGATGATGAAGCTTCTCTTGTTAGGTTTATGTTATATTTAAACGATATTGAACTTGAAGGTATGATTGCCACAAGGCCGGAAACCAGGGAAGATAATACAAATCCGCAGCGTACCGGGCTGGATATTTGCCGTTCTTACCTCAACGCTTATGGCGAAGTCTATGATAAACTTAAAGAAAATGACCCCGAATATCCAACAAAACAATATTTATGGGATAGGACCGTGGCAGGTTATGATAATACTGATGACGGCGTGAACCTGATAATTTCCATAGTTGATAAAGATGACCCCAGGCCTGTATGGTTTAGCAACTGGGGAACTGATGACGGTACTATCAGCAGTTTAAAAAGAGCGCTGGATAAAGTTTTGGCCGAGAGGGGCCCGGAAGGTTATGCTGTTTTTAAAAATAAAATAAATCTTTGTTCCGATATGACTTATCCGGATAATAAATTTGGAGGCCATACGGGAAAAATTAAACCTGACTGGTTAATTACGATTGACACAAAACTTCCGGATATGGATTGCGGCACCTGGTACTGGAGGTTCAAACCTTTAACCTATAAAGCAGGCGGGTTTGATATAGACGCTGATGTTAAAACTAATCACGGGCCTCTTGGGCCGCTTTATACAATTCAGAAAGAAGGGGACACCTGTGAGTTTCTTTATGTGTTACCTACAGGCCTTTCTGATGTAAATCATCCTGAGTGGGGCTGCTGGGCAGGCCGCTATGGAGTGAATGAAACTTACAATAATCCTAATTGGTACTGGATAAATCAAAGAGACAGATGGGAACGCACCATAAGCAGGGATAATACCTTATTAAGGTGGGCAGTACACATACAAAATGATTTTAAAGCCAGAATGGACTGGTGCGTAAAATCTTATAAAGAGTGTAATCACGAACCCGTGGTTGTGTGCCAGGATAATAAGACAACTGATGTGCTTTATGAAAATATAAAATCCGGAGAAGATGTAACACTAAGCGCAAAAGGAACAATGGATCCTGACGGTAATAAGCTTATTTATAGCTGGTATGTTTACCCTGAGCCAAGCAGCTACCAGGGGGAAGTATCAATCAGTAATGCTGATAAGCAAGAGTGTAAAGTCAGTATACCCCAAGATGCCGGAGAAAAAAATATACATATTATTTTAGCAGTTACCGATGACGGCTCACCGGCGCTTACCAGGTACAGAAGGGTGATTGTTCAGGCAAACTGACAATACAGGCGGTTGTATAAAGCTGATAAATATAATAACATGGAACGAGAAATAATAGAGGGGCAAAAAATGATTAATAATTTAGGAAAAGCTGAAATAACTCCAAAAAAAGCAGTTGTCGGGACTACTAATATTTACACTTTGGTTTATGTTGCAGGAAAAGACGGAATTAAAAAAGGCGGTAAAATCAGGGTTTTGTTTCCCGGCGGGCACAGCTGGTCAAAGCCGCAGATTTTCCAGATAGGGCATTATAACGGGTATATAACCGTACGCTGCAGTAATGGACAGGTAGTATTAAAGCCTTCCATATTTTCTACAAATGTTGATGAGTATGGCGAGAAAATTGACAACGAAAAATTTGAAGGAAAAAGATTTTCCGGAGACTGGAACGCGGTGGAAATAGAGGTGCTAAATTCTGAAATAAAAGAAGGCGATAAAGTAAAAATAGTTTACGGCGATGTGCAGGGCGGCAAAGGATTCGGCACAATCTGTTCTCATAAATATATAAAATCAAAAAAGAATCTCAGTACTTTTGTTGTTCAGATAGATAAAAACGGTTCCGGTGAATTTAAAGAAATAAATAAATTTCCGGAAGTTAAGCTTTCTGCGCAAAAAACAGAAAGTTTAGAAGTGATAGCACCTTCGGTAGTGAAGGCGGGTGAGAAATTTGATGTGCATGTTAAAGCAAGAGATATATTTTGTAATCCGACTTGCGAATATTCAGGAGTATTAAATATTAAAGCCAGCAGTAAGGGCTTGATGCTGCCTGCAAAAGTTGTTTTTAAAAAGAATGCGTTGGGTGTTATTAAAATCAAAAATGTTTCTGCGCTTAAACCCGGTGTTTACTGGATTACTGTAACCGATAATAAAAATAAAATAAAAGGTGAAAGTTATCCGATAAAGGTAATGCAGAATAATGAAGACAGCCTTTATTGGGGTGAAATGCATCATCATACAAACGTATCGTATGATAACATTGGAAACAGAATGTATGCAACTCCGGATGAAACCTGCGGTTATGCGCGCGATATAGCCAATCTGGATTTTATAGTGATTACAGACCATCATAATACGCACAGTGATTTGGCATTTGAATTGTCAGAAAAAGCCTGGAAAGCAACGGTTGAAACAAGCAACAGAATGAATAAAGACGGAAAATTTGTGGTGTTTGCCGGTATAGAATACCAGTCCAGAAGAGGGCACACAAATGTTATTTATCTAAATAACAATGAGGCCTATTGTAATAATTCAATTTTAGAAGTCACTGAACTCTGGAAGTTATATAAAGGAAAAGATGTTATTACTATGCCGCACTTCCATGCTGACTGGGGCAAAGAAGAAACCTGGCAGTGGCACGATGAAGAGTTGGAACGCCTGGTAGAAGTAAGTTCCTGTCACGGCAGGTATGAGTTTTTAGGAAACCAGCCCCGCCATCCTAAACGGATGAAGAACGAATTTTATACAGTCCAGTACCAACTGGCACAAGGGAAAAAATTAGGCATCTATTGCGGCAGTGACGACCATATGGGCCAACCGGGCAACCATCATTTAACCGCTGTAATTGCGAAAGATAAAAGTAAGAAAGCGGTATTTGAAGCATTGCGAAACAGGCATTGTTACGGAGTAACCCACCACAGAATATTCCTTGATTTTAAACTAAACGGGCATATTATGGGAGATGTTATCAGCAGCGTTTCAGAGAAAACTGATGTGCGCAATATTGAAGTAGAAGTTGCGGGAAGCGGCAGAATATTAAGCATAGCCTTGATAAAGAACAACAAGGAAATACACGTGCTCTATAACCAGCCGCATTACGCGAAGTTTAGTTTTACCGATAAAGAGAAAGAAAAAGACACTGATTATTATTATGTGCGCGTCATTCAGGAAAATAATGAAATGGCGTGGTCCAGCCCAATTTGGGTGGAATAAAAACGCCGATTAGCCCAGAAAATACTACGCAGATTGGCGCAGACAAATAAAAACATAAAATAAGTATTCTTCGAACGAAGCAAAGCGTAGTTGAGAAGATATGAAAAAATATTAGGTGAATTCGCTGTCATTTGTATAATCTGGAATTTTTGGGGATTTTAATGGAAAAAGAAATTGGTTTTGGGATTATCGGCTGCGGGACCATTGCTTCCTGGCATATAAACGGAATTGAAAATACCAAAGGTGCAAAGTTAGTTGCCGTGTGCGACAGATCAGAAGATAAAGCAAAAAAAACCGCCTCTGAAAAAAATGTTGATTATTATACTGGCCTTGGTGAAATGCTTAAACGTAAAGATTTGGATGTAGTTTGTATTTGCACCCCTTCTTCGCTTCACACGGAACAGGCCATAGCAGCTGCACAAGCAGGGAAACACGTAATTACTGAAAAACCTATGGCAATTACTTTAGAAAAAGCAAACCGGATGATTGATGTCTGCAAAAAAAATAAAGTGAAATTAAGTTGTGTATTTCAGCTTCGTTTTACAGAGCCTTACGCAAAAATAAAAAAAGTAATTGACAGCGGAGAATTAGGAAAATTAACTCTGGGAGACTGCTATCTGAAATATTACCGCAGCCAGGCTTATTATGATTCTGCCGGCTGGCGCGGTACCTGGGAATTTGACGGCGGCGGAGCCCTGATGAACCAGGGCATACACATGATAGATTTACTGCAATGGTATATGGGCCCGGTGGAAAGTGTTTTTGGCCATTGTAAAACATTGGCGCGTAAAATAGAAGTTGAAGATACGGCGGCTGCGGTAATTAAGTTTAAAAACGGCGCCATAGGAGTTATTGAAGGAACTACTTCGGTTTTCCCTTCCAATATTCCTCACCGGCTGGAACTGCACGGCGACCGCGGTTCAATAATGTTTTCAGGTTCCGGCCTGGCGCGCTGGGAAGTAGAAGGCCCTGACGGAAAGGTTATAGATAAACTGCAGGATACAGCCAAAGAAACCCAGAAAGCTATTACTAAGCCTACGGATATCAGCTGGGAAGGCCACCAACAAGTTATTGGGGACATGGTGTCAGCAATAAAAGAAAATCGTGAGCCTGTAGTAACCGGTGAAGATGGAAAAAAGGCGCTGGAAATTATTTTGGCCATATATGAATCTTCAAAAACCGGAAAAGAAATTAAATTACCGTGATATAAGAGGCAGGTAAATATAAACATGAAAAATAACATTAAAAAAATGGACAAAAATATGGCGCTGCAAAAAACAAATACTAATCCTTTGAAATGGTATAACCCAAAAGAAAAACCATTCCGTATTTCCGGGTTAGCCTGGTTTGACAAAGATAAACTTTATCAGAGGCTTCCGGTTAAACCCTCACACCAGGTTCCCAAGATAGTCAGCTATTTAGCGGGCATGCCTGCCGGAGCGCAACTAAGTTTTAAGACAAATTCAAAGCGCCTGGCAATCAGGGTTAAATTAGAGGAACTGGAATGGATGGAACACATGACTGTTACTGGTCAGGGCGGATTTGATTGTTACTTAGGCAATCCGGGCAGGCAAAAATATGTAAGTACCGCAAGATTCGGATTTAAAACAGATTATGAATTTACTTTTTTTGAATTTGATGAACCGGAAATGCGCAGTGTAACCCTTAATTTTCCGTTGTATCAGGGCGTAAAGAGTATTGAGATCGGGCTTAATGAAAACGCTAAAATATTGAGCGCAGAATCCCGCATAAGCAATAAACGGATTATATTTTACGGGACCTCTATAACACAGGGCGGATGCGCTTCCAGGCCCGGCATGGCTTATACAAATATTTTAAGCAGGAGATTTAATTATGAGTTTATTAATCTTGGTTTTTCAGGCAATGGCAAAGGTGAACCGGAACTTGCCAGGATTATTACGGAGATAAAAAATCCCGGATGTTTTGTTCTTGATTACGAGGCAAATTGCGTAAGCACTGAGAATTATAAAGTCACATTGCCGAATTTTATTAAAATATTGAGAGAAAAGCACCCATTAATTCCAATTATTCTTATTTCCCAGATTCCTGTTGCAAAGGATTATTTTGAAGCCCGGCGGTTGAATAGTAAAATTGAACGAAGAAAGTTTTCTGTAAAATTAATAAAAAAGCTTAAAAAAGCCGGAGATAAAAATATTTATTTTATTGACGGCTCAAAATTTTTCGGGAAATACACCGATGAGTGCACGGTTGACGGGGTGCATCCTACCGACCTTGGATTTATGAAAATGGCAGATGCCCTGACACCTGTATTTAAAAAACTTATTAAGAACAATAAATTATTTCGTAAATAGGATGGTGAAAAATGAAAGTTTATGTTATGGTAGATTTTGAGGGAGCAACAGGATTTCATGAATGGGATAACTGTATGTCGGTTGATCCGCTGGTTGTGGAAAAAAGAAACCGTTTAAGAAAAATACTAACCGGTGAAGTTAATGCGGCTGTTGAAGGGTTATATGCGGCAGGCGCTGCGGAGATAGTTATCTGGGATTCGCACGGGCCTTTTAATAATTGTGACAATTTGTATTATGAAGAACTTAATAAGGAAGTGTGGCTGATAGTGGGCTGGAAAGGCCTGCCGGAATTTTTCCCTTTACTGGATGATAGTTTCAGCGCTGGTGTTTATATAGGCGGTCATGCGATGAAAGGTACTCCTAATGCAGTGACACCGCATACCTGCAATGAACTTAACGGTATGAAACTTGGCGAGGTGGGAATGTTTGCTGCTATGTGCGGATGGCATAAAGTTCCTATGATATTTATAAGCGGAGACAGTACAACCATAGAAGAGGTTAAACAGGTTGTTCCTGATGTCCGGTATGCTATTACAAAAGAATCGTTCGGCCCGTATGCTATAAAAACGCGGATGCCTAAAAAAAGCCAGGAACTTATCCGTATTGAAACTGAAAAAGCATTGAAAAACGTAAAAAATATTAAGCCTTTTGTCATTAAACCGCCTTTTGTTTATAAGCTTGGAAAAAATGAGGTTAAAGGTGATAATTTGAGAAAAGTGCATTTTGATGCACTGGTGGGCTGGACACAATTTGGTACGCAGGAGGTGGAGCCGGAGTTGGGTAGATACGATAAAAAACTTAATGAATGGTTAAAAGAAAAATCATTCCTCGGCCCGGATCATGTATAAAGTTGATTTCAGATTTGAAATTTTGAGTAGGACGAAACTCCGAAATTCTTACAGCTTAATTCCGGAGAAAAATTAAAGGGGAATTACAATGGCTCAGTGGGAAAATTTGACGGAAAAAGATTTTGGGAAAGAACTGGTAAAATCACAAAAAGTTTGTGTCCTGCCTATAGCTGTAATGGAAAGGCATGGGGACCATCTGCCTTTGGGAACTGATGTATTTTTTAACCACAAAATTGCCTGCCTGGCGGCAGAAATTGAAAAAGCTGTTGTTTTTCCAATGTATTATTTTACGCAGATTTTGGAAGGAAAGCATAAATTGGGAACAATAGCATTAAGTGCAAATCTTGTGCTTGAATTGCTTGAAAGTGTTTGTGATGAAATAGGAAGGAATGGGTTTAAAAAAATTATAATTTTAAACGGCCACGGAGGCAACCCTTCATTTGTTTCATTTTTTATCCAGAGCCTGCTGAACAAGAAAAAAGATTATATGGTTTATTACCCGAAAGAATCCTGGAAAGTTTGCTGGGAAAAATTCAAAAACCCTAAATTAGCAGATAATCACGGGGGGCATCTGGAAACAAGTATATTACTTGCTGTATGCAGGGATTTAGTTAAAATGGAAGATGTGCAAAAGCCTGCCGTGTGTTTAAACAGGTTAAAACATTTAGGCGATATTGCTACACCGGTCAGCTGGTATGCAGATTATCCTGACCATTATGCCGGTGATGCTTCAAAATCTGATATAAATATGGGTAAAAAAATGCTGGAAGAATCTGTTAAATATACAGCCAAAGTTATAAAAATTGTAAAACAGGATAAGGTTGCAGAAAAACTATATAATGAATTTTTTAACAGGAGTAAAAGATGAAATACGGAAGTTTCAGCAAAGATTATATGGAATATGTAATAACTACGCCTGATACACCCAGAGACTGGGATAACCATATGTCTAATGACGAATATGGCATGAGAATTAATCAGATTGGCGAAGGTTACAGCCTTCTGCCGGACGCAGATGGAAACAAAGTAACCTATTACCATCCTGATACTCATGAGGGGAAATATGTTTATGTAAGAGACAGGGATACAGAAAAATTCTGGTCTTCAAACTTTGCGCCGGTAAAAAAATCCTGTAAATATTTTGAATGCCGCCACGGCATAGGGTATACAACATTTAATACTGAAACAGAAAAAATACAGTCCTCCCTGACTTTGTTTGTTCCTCCTCAGGATCCTGTAGAACTATGGATTTATAAAGTTAAGAATACAGATACAAAAAAAAGAAAGTTATCTATATTTCCTTTTATTGAATGGCAGTTATCCCCTTTTATGGAACCCTGGGATAATTATGCCTGGTACACAAAATGCAATTATAATCAAACGGAAAAACTTATTGTTTGTTCTATCCGCAACCCCCGCATGATTGAAAAAATATATCAGGGGTTTGCAGGCATTGACTGCAAGTTTACTTCCTATGAATGTAAACGTTCAGGTTTTTTTGGTGGAAATACTGTCAGCAATCCGAAAGCAGTAATTAATGGAAAGTTATCAAAAAGCGCTGTAACCGGCGGTGAGCGCGCGGTAGGTATATTTCAGGTTGATTTGGAATTAAAACCCAACGAAGAAAAAACCATAAACCTGATTATGGGTTTTTCAAAAGATGCCCAAAAACGCAGCAGTTATGTAAAGAAATATTTAGGCGGCAATAAAACCGGAAAAGCGCTATTGGAAACTAAAAAATTCTGGCAGGTAATGATTGACCGCAACAAAATAACTACTCCGGATGAAAAATTTAATGCCATGTCAAACATATGGCTTAAATCCAACCTGCATACTTTAATCCGCATACTGAGAGAAGGTTATAAGGGTTCCCGGGATACTTTTCAGGACGTTATGGCCAACTGCCATCTTGACCGTAATATATCAAGAAAAAGGCTTCTGCAAATGTTATCCAAACAGTACCCTGACGGCAAATTAATAAGGCAGTGGTGTTTTTCTACCGGCAGGGACGATACACGCCTTTATAATGATATTCCTGTCTGGGCCATATTTGCCACAGCAAAGTACGTTAAAGAAACCGGTGATTTTAAAATATTAGATGAAAAACTTCCTTTTTATGAAAGCAGTGAATCAGGCAGTGTTTATGAACATAATAAAAGGGCCATGGAATTTTTGTTAAAAACAAGGGGTATCGGCGGGTTAATCAGGCCCAGCAAGGGTGACTGGGATGATTCGCTTGACGGTATAGACAGAAAAGGAAAAGGAATAAGTATCTGGCTTTCACAGGCCGCCTGCACAGCACTTCTTGAAATGATGGAAATGGCAAAATTAAAAGGTGAAAAGAATTTAGTTGAAAAATACAAAAAAGCATACGAAGATTTAAAAAACAAAATAAATAAATCCTGCTGGGACGGCCAGTGGTATATCCGTGCAATTTCAGATAACGGTACAGTGCTCGGTTCAAAAAAATGCAATGAAGGAAAAGTTTTTCTTCTGCCCCAGGCCTGGGCTATTATTTCAGGAACAGCTGATGAACCCAGAGCCAAAACCTGTCTGGATTCTGTTGAAAAAAATCTTCAGACAAAATACGGGCCGTTACTGTTTACTCCTGCATATCAGAGCTACAATGAAAATATAGGAAGACTGAGCATTATACCAATAGCTTTCGGTGAAAACGGAAATATTTATATTCACGCTGTGTTTTTCTATATAATGGCAAACCTGAAATACGGCCGTCCGGATATTGCCTATGACTGCTTAAAGAAAGTTTCACCCTGGTTTGAACTGCATGACCAAAAAATCACCAAAGAGCCGCCTTATTCATTATCGAACTGTTATACCGGCCCGGAAAACAAAGAAAAATTCGGTGAAACCTACTGCAGTTGGTTTAGTTCAAGCTGCAGCTGGTCATACTTCATTGTCCTGGAGTGGTTTTTAGGTATACGTGCAGAGTACGATGGTTTAAGAGTTGACCCCTGCCTGCCTTCTGTTTGGAAAAAAGCAAGCGTTATAAGGCATTTCAGGAAAGATATTTATGAAATTGATATTAAGGATAATTCAAAAGGGCAGAAAAAACAAATTGAAATTGAAGTTGACAGTAAGATAATCCAGGGAAACCTTATAAAGCCTTTTAACGACGGAAAAAGGCACAAAGTACAGGTGCATATTAAATAATGAAAAAGTATAAAAACATTTTATTGATTTCAACAGATCAGCACAGGGCAGATGCAGCAGGTATTTACGGCAACCCTGTTATTAAAACACCCAATATTGACAGGTTAGGAAAAGAAGGGGTTGTTTTTACCAATGCTTTTACTTGTGCGCCAGTCTGCGGGCCGTCCAGAACCAGCATTTTAACCGGCTGTTACCCGCACACGCACAGGTCCAACAATAACGATTTGCCTATTGCAAAAGGCCAGGTAACTTTAATTGATTTATTAAACAAAGAAGGATACCTGACAGCTGCTGTAGGTAAAATGCATTTTGCGCCGCCGGAAGCTGCTTACGGGTTAAAATATAAAGTTTTAACAGAAGAAGGCAGATTACCTGCAGACAAAGATGCATTTCAGAAATTTCTAAAGAAAAATGGTTTTGGCGGGAAAGAAAGAAAATGGGACTGGAATACATATCATAAAGATTTTCAGGCCGTTACATCACCCCTGCCGGAAGAATGTTTTGACAGCACTTTTATCGGCAACGAGGCGGTTGATTTTATTAAAAAGAAAGGAAATAATAAATTCTTTTTATGGGCTTCTTTTGTAGGCCCTCACCTGCCGTTTGTAGCACCCAAGCCGTTTGATGTTATGTATGACCCCAAAAAAGTACCGATGCCTCATTATCACAAAAAAGAACCCGGCTCAAAAACGCAGCTGCAGAAAGATATTTATAAAAGATTCGGGTTTAATAAACTCAATGAAAGAATAATAAGAAAAGTAACGGCTTATTACTATGGCCAGATTTCACTGATAGATAAAAATATCGGGAAAATAGTAAGACAGCTTGAAGAACAGAACCTTTTAAAAAATACTCTGATAATTTTTACCAGTGATCACGGTGAAATGCTGGGCGACCATAAAATGTTATGGAAAGGCCCTTACATGTATGACGGGATAGTAAAGATTCCGTTTATCTGCAGAATGCCCGGGACGAAACATAAAAAAGTTAATGCCATGATTTCAAATGTGGACATATTGCCTACAATAATGGAATATCTGGGTTTGCCGGTGCCTGAGTTTGTGCAGGGGAAAGGCCTGTCAGGTTTAGTCAAACACGGCCGGCAGGAAGATTGGCGCGAAGCGGTATTCAGTGAGCTTGGCAAAAGCATAAAAATGATACGGACTAAAGACTGGAAATATGTTTATTATTACAATGAACCAATCAGAGAATTATATAATCTGCGCAAAGACCCTTATGAATATCATAACCTGGCTTACAAAAAAGGTTATGGAAAAAAATGCAGGGAAATGGAAAATAAATTACTTGCCTGGATGATAGATACAGAAAACAAGCCCGTAAAAAGAGGCTATAAAATAAAAAGAACCTTCCAGGATAAATTTAAAACCCTTTACTACGATAAAATCCAAAAATAATACGAACAGAAGAGAGGAATTTTTAAATGAACTCAGACATTAAGGTATTGGAAATCAAAGCTTATTTTAGTTTAGAGCTGGCGCGCTATCCCCTAAAGTTCGGCGCAGTAACCATGGACAGGATAACTTATGCCCAGATTAAAGTAAAAGTTCAAAACAAAGCCGGCAATACTGCCTACGGCTACGGCAGTATATTTTTATCGGACGTCTGGGCTTTTCCTACTTTTGCCATAAGCCATGAAGAAAAAGACAAAGCCATGTCCGAAATAACCCGCAGGTTCTCTAAAATGGTTTTGGATTATAAGGAATTCGCGCACCCTGTTGAAATTTTCATGGACTTGGAAGAAGATTTAAAAAAACTTACGAAAGATATATCAAAAGAATTTAATTTCAAGGAAGAAATGCCGTTTTTAGCCGGGCTTGTGTCAGCATCGCCCATAGATGCGGCCTTGCATGATGCTTTCGGAAATGTAAATAATATTTCAACTTATGACGGCTATTCAAAAGATTTTATGAAACACGATATTTCCAGGTGGCTTGGCAATAGTTTTAAAGGAAAATATATAAGCGATTACATAAAAAAGAGTTACGGCGAAAAAATTCCTGTGTTCCATTTGGTGGGTGGTTTAGATAAATTGCTGGAATCGGAAATTGACAGCAAGGACCCAAAAGACGGGTTGCCTGTTTCGCTTGAAAAATGGGCAGAAGCGGATGGTTTGTTCTGCTTGAAAGTAAAACTCAGGGGCAAGGATTTGCAGTGGGATGTTGATCGCTTTGTGGATGTTGTCAAAGTTACGCATAAATCAAATAAGGAAGCAAAAGAATTTTTCTTTACCGTAGATACCAACGAGCAGTGCGAGACACCCCAATACATGATAGATTTCTGCATGAAGGTAAAAGAAAAATATCCTCTGGCTTTGGAAGAAATGCTTTACATAGAACAACCTACGGAGAGAGATTTAAGGCTGCATAAATATGATATGAGTAAATTATCAAAAATTAAACCGGTTATGATAGACGAAAGCCTGATTTCTTTTGAAGATTTTGACCTGGCCATGGATCTGGGCTGGAGCGGTGTTGCATTAAAGGTATGCAAATGCCATTCTTCCGCTTTATTATTCATGGCAAAAGCGGATGAAGCAAAAATAAAATATACTGTTCAGGACTTAACTAATCCAGGGATAGCGTTACTGCAGTCCGCAGGGTTTGCATCCAGGATAAATACAATTAAAGGAGTTGAAGCAAACGCTCACCAGTTCTATCCGAACACCTCTCTGCCGGAAGCAAAAGTACACCCGGGAGTTTTTAAAAGAGAAAAAGGTTGTCTGAACCTGACAACTTTAAAAGGCAGCGGGTTTGGATACCAGATGGATAAAATAAACCGCAAATTTGAATAAGAGGGAAATGAAATGGAACTAATTGTTTTTACAAAACATTTTAAAGGACAGAGCATTGAAGAAACCATTGAAGCTATCAAAAAAGCAGGCGCAACCGGAGCGGACCTTTGCGTAAGGCCCGGTTATTATGTAACACCAGAAAATATTTCTGAAAAACTGCCTGAGGTTGTGAAGGTTTTCAAGGAAGCAGGACTTTCAATCCCGATGATTACCACTCCCACGCTTTTTGTTTCTCCGGGTGACCCGGCGATGGAAAAAGTGCTGGTGGCCTGTGGAAAATCAGGAATAAGGCTGATAAAGCTGGGTTACTGGTTCATGGACAAAGAAGGTTATTGGCCTACGGTTGACAGGGTCCGCAAAGAACTGGAAAAGCTTGTTAAACTTGCACGGAAACATAATGTAAAAATATGTATTCATAATCATTCTGAAAGTTCCATGGGCCTTAATTCGTGCAGTGTTATGAACCTGGTAAAAGGTTTCGACCCGAAATGTGTGGGTGTTATCCTTGACCCTGGGCATCTCTCAATAGTAGGCGAGCCGCTTCCCATGGCATTCAGCATTGTAAAAGAGTATATTTCCATAGTTGCAGTAAAAGATGTTACCAGGGAAAAGTACAAAGATGAAAATGGATTGGATAAATGGAGAATCAAACCGGTGCCCCTGCGTGAAGGTTTTGTGGATTTGCACGATTTGGCAGTTTTATTAAATGAAACAAAATTTTCAGGGCCCATTTCCATGCACAGCGAATACAATCTCCCCCTGGAAGCCCTGATAGCCCAGACAAAAACCGATATCGAATATTTCAAAAACCTGATGGAAAAAGCAGGATAAACTGTAACATTTTTACGGTTTGCACGTCTTAAGAAGGCAACGGGGCCTTGATGGTACAGGAAGATTCTAAACTTTTAGAAGAATTTTTAAAGGGTGATGAACAGGCTTTTGAATCATTGGTATGTAAGTATAAAACGGTGGTTTATGGCACTATTCATTCCATTGTGGGAAATATCCAGGACGCGGAAGACGTTTCACAGGAAGTATTTTTAAATATTTACAAAACCCTGAATTCTTTCCGTGGGCAGTCTTCATTATCCAGCTGGATTTACAGGATAGCTGTTAATAAAAGCATCGATAATGTCAGGAAAAAGAAAAATAAGGCAATATCCCTTGAAACTGAGCTTGATAATGATGAAAAACTGAAATTATTGGATGTTTTATCAAGCAAAGAAGACAGCGATCTGGTGGTTTTAGAAAAAACGGAATTTCAAAAAACAGTAAGTAAAGTAATGAATTCTTTGCCGGAAAAGTTCCGGGTAATTTTAACATTAAAAGAACTGGAAGGATTGAGCTATGATGAAATTTCAAAAATTATGAATATTTCCGTTAATAAAGTCAAAGTTTGGCTGTTCAGGGCCAGGAAAAAATTAAAAAAAGATTTAGCTTTGTCTGATTAAAAGGGGGAAACAAGCCGTGGCTTGCAACGAACTATTATTGTCTTCATATATTGACAAAGAGCTGTCTCCGGTTGAAGAAAGGAAATTAACCGGGCACTTAAAAGAATGCGCGAGCTGCAGAAAAGAGCTGGGTTGTTTATTGCAAACAAGGAAATTATTTGCATTGAAGGAAAGAAAGAATCCTGATGAGTATTTTGAAACAAGAATACTTGCCGGTATAAGAGCGAAACTGAAAGAAGAACAACAGCTTGCAGGCAGGCCGTTTTACGGGAAATTCATGCCTGTAACCATACCCGTAGCTGTAGTTTTGGTTCTTTTTGTGTTTGGGGTGATGAATCAAAAAACAAAACAGGGGCCGGTTAATGTTCAAAGTGATATAAACAACGTGATGAAACTCAATGTAGACAAAGTTATAGATCAAGATTTTGATAAGGAGCTTATTGATTTGTATTACAATTCGTTTGGCCAGGAGATATTGAAATGAAAAGCATATGGAAAGTTCTTATAATAATAAGCTTGACAGTGAATTTGTTTGCAATCCTGTTTATTAGTTCAGAAGCAAGCAAAAACGAACCTGCAAATAGCGATATTGAAGCCCTGAGGCAGGAAAAAAGCGGTAAAAGTATTGATAATTTCGCGAAAAACTTAGGTTTGACTGAAATGCAAAAGAAAGAAGCGGCTAAAATTATGGAAGAAGGCTGGGGAAAGGTAAGTGAAGAAAAGCAGAAGATGAGAGACAGGGTTTATCAAATTGTGCTGGAGATGCATAAAAAAATTGCAAAATTGCTTACACCGGAACAATTGGAAAAATTTAAAACAACTTCAAAAAAATTTGAACAAATTGTTAAAGAAAAAGAAAAAAAATAAGGTGTAACATTTTGGATACTCATGCGTCTAAACAGCAGAAGCCGATTCTGCTGTTTTTTTTTTAAGCATTCGCGAAGACGTTTGCGCAAAAAGAGGTAAAACAATGAACAAAACCCATTTTTTTTACAAGTCCGGCATTTGCAGTTTACTAATTATTGGAGCCTGGTTTTCCGGTGTTTCAAATGCGCAAATGGCTGAAGGGTTTGTAATTGCGCACCCGCATTATGATGTGGGCTACGCCAAAGACTATCTTACCTGCATGCAGTATTCCCGCGATCAAATAAGGACAAATATGCAGTTAATAGAAGGCGGAGAAACCAGAACGGTCTATAATCACGGCAACATCCTCAATGTCAAAGATTTCACTGTAAAAGAACCTCAATATACAAGCAATGTGACTAATTTACTTGCGCAAAAAAAGATGGATTTTCCGGCAAACTGGACCGGGGCATTTGTAAACGGCCATTCCGGGGAATATTTAGTAAGAACGGTTCTTTTTTCAGTCCGCTATCTTGAAGATACATTGAATTACCGGACTAACTGGTACCAGTTAAATGATACCCCGTCTTTTACGCCGCAGTTGCCGCAGGTACTTGCAAAAAGCGGAGTAAATTTTATCATAATACACTGGGGATACGGATGCCCCTCCCAGGTTGATACTTATTCAAAACGTATTTTCCGCATGGTGGGGCTTGATGGTACGGGAATAATTGGTTATGCCGGCGCGGACAGATATTCTTTTAATTTAAATATAACTCCCGACGCAGCAGAGTCCGCATTAGGCGTGTGTTTTACCCAGGCGGGCGGTGATTATGGAGTTACTTCAAGCGCGATAGTAGCCCGGGCTAATGATATAGCCACCTGGAATACGGCAAACAGCGCCTCCCAGAACCGTTTATGGCAGATGCGCCCGTGTTCTGAATTAGCGGATACGGTCAATAGTAAAATTACGGCAGGAGTTTATAACCCGGTAGCATTTAGTTCATACGGCATACCCTGGAGAGGGCGTATTAAAAAAAAGGAAAGACAAAAATTTTGGTCCAACTATACAGCCAACCGGCTTCCAATAATAGAAAAAGTTTCGGTTCTTCTGGATATGAAAGGGATATATTCTTATCCCCAGACAGAAATAAATTCCATATGGGAACGTATTTTATGGATGGAGGAACACAACGGCGGATTAGCTGTAGATTCTGAAGGCCTTACCACAGACGGGCGCAAGGACCTTGATGCTAAGGCAGGGTATGATTCAACTAACCAGCTTTTGAACGGGCAGATGGAATTATTAACCTCAAAAATCCAGAGGTCAAGAGCCAGCACGGCGGTAACTGTGTTCAATGCGCTCAACTGGACAAGAACAGACGCGGTAATAATAACAGTCCCTAAAAACGGAGTAACAACCCCGATGGTTGTAGATAAAGACGGAACCCGGGTTCTTACACAAACTCTTTCTTCTTCATCAACCGGATTTACGTTACTATTTGAGGCAAAAAATGTCCCTTCAATGGGATACAAAACTTTTTATGTGGAAGAAGAAAGCGGAGCTGCCCCTTCCAGCGACCTTAGCGCGGCCGCGGGCCAGATAGAAAATACGTATTACAGGGTAAACTACGCGGGAAATACAATAACATCCGTATATGACAAAACCAATTCTAAAGAAATGATGGAAAGCGGTTCGTTTGAATTTGGCGCGGGTATTTCTTCAAGCCTTTTGGAAGACGGCTCATTGAGAAAAAAAGTGCGTATAATCCGCAGCAGCGGCACGGTTGAGATTTCTTTATGCGCCTATACTGACAGGGTAGATTTATGGGCAACCGCGAATCAGCTAAATCAGTCTTTTCCGATACATTACAACATAACTACTCCGGAACTTCAGGCAGGCATCCAGTATGGAAGCACTCCTGTCTCTGATGATATGAGCTGGAGATTTCATACGGACGCCGGGGCAAAATTTTCACAGCGCTCGGCCGCAAACACTTTTGTTTATGAATCTACGGACCAGGACGACATGTTCCACCATCTTGGTAAATACTGGATACCGTCCAAATGGTGGGATGTTAAAAAAGCGGATAATAGTTATGGAATAACTACCGCTTACGCGGATTCGCACACGGAAATTCTTATAGGTTCCAGCGCGGGGATTTTTACCGGTGATGAAGCGGATGTTTATTTAATATTTTCGTATAAAGGGATAGGGGGCGAAGATATAAGTAGCCGGCCTGAGTTTAATTTTTCTTTTCGCGGCCATACCGGCAACTGGTCTACAACCAACGCGCCCCGGTTAGGCTGGGAAATGTCCACCCCGCTGGTAGCAGGGACAGCGGCTACAAGCAATCCTACATTGCCTGAAGAAGAAAGTTTATTGACAGTCCCGGATAATAATGTAATAGTTTCAGTATTAAAAAAATGCGAGAGAAGTTCCGGTTATGTGTTGCGTTATTTTGAAACTCTTGACCAGGATGTATCTGCGGACATAACCTTTGATTCATTTTTCCCCGTAGTGGGTGCCCAAAGAGCAAACCTGATAGAAGAATCATCAACCACGATAGCAATTACAGCCGGCAATATAACTGTCCCGACATTAAGCCAGGGTATAGAAACAGTGTTATTATCAATGTCATCTGATAGCACGCCGCCTAATGCGCCCGCAAATCTTACCAATCCAACAAAAACCCAGACAACTTTATCATTAGTATGGGCCGCAAGTACGCAAGCAGGCGATGGTGATTATGCAAGTTATTACAGGGTATACAGGAATTCCGTGCAGATAAGTACAGCAACAGGTGTCAGTTATGTTGATAGCGCATTGACAGCGGGAACCACTTACAGTTATGGAATTTATGCGGTAGATGATTCAAATAATGTAAGCGTTTCTTCGTCCGCAGGAAGTTTTTGCACATCAGCAAGCACAGGAACTCCTCCCCCGGTATTAGACACCACTCCGCCGAATGCACCGGCAAATTTAGGCAGTTCTGCTCAGACCGAAACCAGCATAACAATATACTGGACTGCTTCCGCGAAAGCCAGCGACAACGATTATGCAAGATATTATAAAATTTCAAGGGATTCGGTTCAGATAAGCACCACTTCAAACACAACATTTACAGATACTGGATTAATCGCAAATACCACATATAATTATTCTATTTATGCGGTAGATGATTCAAGCAATGCTAGCACTACTGCGGCAACAGGAAGTTTTTCTACATTGTCTTCGGGAGGCGATATTATCCCGCCGTCACTGGTTTCTGTAACGGCAATAAGTTCAGGGGCAATAAATGTAGAATTCAGCGAGCCGGTGGATGAAGTATCAGCGGAAACAATCGGTAATTACAGCATAGATAATTCAATAACAATAACAAGCGCAGTATTGGGCGCGGATTTAAAAACAGTAACATTTGCCACAAGCGAGCACAGCGCCGGAATAACTTACACAATAACGATAAACGGTATCCAGGATAAAGCCGGCACACCCAACACAATAGCGGCAAACAGCCATTTAAGTTATATGTTCGGGGATACAACTCCTCCGTCAAAAGTAACTCAAATCAGCACAAAAGATTATATTGCGGACGTTGGGGATAAAATAATAGTCAGCTGGACGAAAGTTGCTGACGCAGATGTTTCAGGTTACAAAATATATTACGCTTACACGCAGTTCACCAGTACTATGGAAGCTACGTATTTTAGCGGTTCGCCGTTAACAAATGCGACTGTATCTTCCTGCGCGGTTACCGGGCTGGATAATACGCACGATTATTATTTTGCGGTAGTGGCTGTAGATTTATCAGGGAATATTGACCCTGTGTTGTTAAGCACCGGGCCCATAAAAGCAACAAATAATAGAGTTGGTACAGGAAATTATGAAATAGTATCAGGATTTAACTCAAAACTAAAAGTCATAGTCCCCGCAGGGACCAACAACGGGGTGTATATAGACATATCAGTGCCGGGTTCAGATAAAACAGCAAAAATTAATTCAGCAAACACAACGGCGTTAAGTGATACAAAAATTGTTGCTGCAACTGTCAATCAGTTGTCGGATACCTGTACGGAATTCAAAGCGAAATTAAGTTTATTGTCGGAAGTTACAATAGTTATACCCTATACGGCAATGATAACAGGTGAAACGGAAGACGGATTGAAAATTTATACGTTAAATGAAACAACCAACGAGTGGGAACTGGTAAGCGGAAATCAAACAATAGATAAAGTAAACAATACAGTATCAGCGATAACTTCGCATTTCAGCGTGTTTAGAATATTGGGAACTGTATTATCAGCGGATAAGCTCACAAATGTGCGGGTATACCCTAATCCGTTCAAACCCAATGACAACAAACCTCAAACCGGTGACTGGGATACCGGGATAATCTTTGACGGATTAACAAATAATTCAACAATAAAGATTTATACAATGTCAGGAGAACTTGTAAACACGCTTGAAGAAACAGACAATGACGGGAAATACCAGTGGGATGTAAAAAATAAAGAGAAAGAAAAACTTTCCAGCGGAACCTATATCTACAGAATCACCAATTCTTCCGGAGAAAAGATAACCGGGAAAATCGGAATAGTGAGGTAGGTATAAAAAATTCAGGAGGTGTACTTAAATGAAAAACAATAAAAGGAATTTAGTACCCGCGATGTTGTTATTTTGTCTGATGGAATTTTCAGGTGTTGTTTATTCCGCTGGTACTACGGGAGCGGATTTCTTAAATATTGGCGTGGGAGCGCGTCCAATAGCCATGGGAGGAGCGTACGCGGGTTTATCGGATGATATAAATGCCATGTACTGGAATCCAGCGGGATTGAATAATGTCAGCGGCAGGGAAATCAGTGGCAGTTACATCATGTGGCTGGAAGGAATCAGCAGCGGCCAGCTGGCGTTTGCCCAGAAACAGTCCAACGGGAATGTGATAGGAATCGGGGTGGACTATTTAACCAGCGGTACAATAGAACAGACAGAAATAGACACAAACAGTAGTTATGTAGCGACAGGAAAAACCTTCAGCAGTAACGATATGATGGCAAATGTAAGTTTAGCTAGATCGATAGGCAGTGATACAGTAGGAGGGGTAAGCTTAAAGCTCATTCAGTGCAAGATAGAAAACGAATCAGCCAGCAGTTACGCGGGAGATGTAGGCATATTAACTGATTTGATAAACTATGACCTTCCTTTAATGTTAGGCATATCTGTACAGAACCTGGGTTCGGGAATAAAGTACACACAGGATACTGAAACCCTTCCTATGACTTACCGGGTTGGTTTATCGTACATATACATGGTTGCTAAATCCGAAGACAAAATAAATTTAGCTTTTGATGTAAGCAAGGCGGGAAGCAATGATATGGACCTGCATTTGGGAGCGGAATATATGATGGGCAAATCAATAGCGCTTAGAGCCGGGTATAAGAAATCCGGAGGCAGTGAAAGTTTAACCAGTTTATCCGGCGGGTTCGGATATATAGATAAAAGCGGAATAGGCCTGGATTATGCGTGGGTGCCCTATGGGGATTTAGGCGTAGCGCATAGGATTTCAATAACGAATAGATTTTAATTTGAAAATAAAAAATGAAAAATAACTTCCTTTATTTTATTGCAGCAATAATATTATTCTCCGTGCCTGGATTATACGCGAAAGAATGGACTATTCTTGTATATATGAACGGGGATAATGATGTAGAACCCCTGGCTATAAAAGACATCAACGCAATGGAAAGGGGCATTAATCCAAGTTTAATGAACGTAGTTGTTCAGTTAGACCGCGCGCCCGGCTATGACAGTTCAAACGGAGATTGGCAGAATGTAAAAAGATTTGAGCTTGTGTCTGACACAAATAGCGATAATACCATAAGGTCAACCGAGATTGCGAACTTGGCGGAATTCCGGTCAGCCGATCCTGATAAACTTGCCGAGTTTGTAATTTGGGGCATGCAGAATTATCCCGCTAATAAGTATTGCGTGATAGTCTGGGGGCACGGGTATTCCTGGGTCGCATCGGTTGCAGCAGGAGCTATGAACTGGCCTCCTTACTCTCCGGTTTCAAGTTTATCTATAAAAAAAGTCCCGGGTTCGAAAAGTATTGAAGAGCTTCTCTATGAAGGGCCGGGCCTAATGGGTTTCTGCGGCCCTGATGTAACAAATCAGCCGGCTGATAATTTATACGGCCCGGAACAAATCGGTGTTTCTGACGGCGAATTAGCTTCAGCTATGCAGTCCATTAAAACACAGCTTGGAAGGAAAATTGATCTGTTAATTTTCATGAACTGCCGGATGGGCCAGGTGGAAGTGTTTGATGAGGCCTCGGAGTACAGCGATGTTGTTGTGGGTGGCGAAGGAAGTATTCCTAATTTTGAAAATTCCGCAAGGGATAATTTGCAGTGGCTATCGGCGAATCCCACAGCTACGGCGCAACAGCTTGGGGCCTCCTGGACCGATAAATATATTTCTTATTTTGCCGCAGGGAGTGCATATTCCTGTACAGTCAACTTGAATGAGGATTATACGCAGCTTTTGGATGCTATAAATTTGTTCGCCCAGGAATTAATTAATGCAGGAGGAAAAACCAGGGCCGAAATTATCCAGGCAAGAACCAATTGCGCTTATCTCAATGATGCTGCGGATACCGGGCTAATCTACAAAAAAGAAACAGTTGATCTATACGATTTCTGCGAAAAGATAATAGCGCAAACAGCTCTGCCGTCAGCTGTACGCAATGCGGCGCAGGGTGTAATTAATGCTTTCGGGCCGTGTGTTTTGGCAGAGGGGCATGTCAGCGTTGTCGGCACTCCAAACTATATTGTGCGCTGGCAGTCTTTACATGGATTAGGAATTTTCTATCCAAGAACAGATTATATCAATACCATGAATGAATATGCGGGACTGCATTTCGCCCAAAACAATGCCTGGTATGCATTTATCACAGGCGCTACCGGTGATTCGTCTCCTCCAAACCCGCCAACTAACCTAATCAGCCCAAACAGGACACAAGCAAGCATCGGCTTGAGTTGGACTGCCTCAACTCAGGCAGGTGACGGAGATTATGCAAGTTTTTATAGAGTATACCGCAATTCAATATTAATAAGCACGGCGGCCGGAACAAGTTATACTGATTCGGGATTAGCAGCAGGCACAACATACAATTACGGGATCTATGCAATAGATGATTCAAACAATGTAAGTGTATCGTCGGCAGCAGGAAATTTTTATACTTCTACCGGCAGTTCAATCACTTACACAATCAGCGGATACGTGAAAGATAATTCCAGTACAGCGATAAGCGGTACAGTGGTAAATTTAACCGGAGCGTTAACAGCCAACACCGGCACAAACGCTACCGGGTATTATCAGTTTACAAATTTATCCGGCGGAGGGAATTATACGGTAACACCCGCTTCAGCGGGCTGGACAATTTCCCCAACAAATAAAGTATATACTTCGCTTTCCGCTAATCAAAGTAACCAGAATTATTTTGGGTCAATAACGGCAGTAACCACCTGCACTATCAGCGGATATGTAAAGAATAACAGCAGCGCGGCGATTTCAGCAGTGACCGTGTATATAAACGGCAGTTCTCATTCCAGCGTGAGCACCAATGCATCAGGATTTTATCAGTTTAGCGGATTGGCTCTTGGCGGCAGCTACACTGTCACGCCAGCCAAAACAGGATATATAATCAGCCCTGTAAAAAAAGTTTATTCGTTGTTATCGGCAAACCAGGCCAATCAAAACTTTTTTGGCGCTGTAATTGCAGTAACCACTTACACTATCAGCGGGTATGTAAAGGACGCAAGCAGTATAGCGATAAACGGTATAGCGGTAAATTTAACCGGCAGTTTAACGGATAATACAAGAATAAACGCTTCCGGGTATTATCAGTTTACCGGGTTGGCGGCCGGGAATTATACAATAACTCCGTCGTCAACCGGCTGGGTTATATCCCCGGCGAATAAAGTATATACTTCACTTTCTGCTAATCAAGGTAATCAGAACTTTTTTGGAACCCGCGTTTGTAAAATCAGCGGGTATGCGCTGGATGATTTAAGCCTGGCAATATCCGCAGTGACAATGAATTTGACAGGAGCAGCTACACGGGCAATAACTACTGATGGCGACGGATACTATGAATTTACCGGTCTGGCCTACGGCACATATCAGTTAACACCGTCAAAAACGAACTGGACCTTCAATCCGGCAAATGTATCTTATTCTTCGCTTGATTCGGATCAAGACCAGAACTTCCTTGGAGTGACAACTGAATTAACTTATTCAATAAGTGGTACAGTTCGTGACGGGGCCAACGCGCCGTTACAGGGAGTAACAATAAGCCTGTCAGGAACAGCGGCAGCGTCTGCTAGAAGCAACAGTTCCGGAGTATACAGTTTTTATAATTTAAGCTCAGGCACTTATACAATAACGCCATTTTTAGAAAATGCTGTATTCAGTCCTGTAAATAAAATATACAGTTCACTGAATACAAATCAGCTAAACCAAAACTTTGCCGGCATAGTTACGCAGGCCTATTCAATCAGCGGGTATGTTACTAATGATTCAGGGTCCGGTTTGTCGGGCCTGCAATTAAATTTAATGGGTGTTTCTATTTCATCAGTCGTAACGGATAATTCCGGATATTATATATTTTCAGGTTTAACAGCAGGCAATTACACGATTACACCCGTCGCCGCGGAGTACACGTTTGACCCGGTAGAATTACTATTTAGTTCATTGGTTTCAAACCTCTCCGGCCAAAGCTTTACCGGGACAGCGTTTGTAAGCAGTTTGACGCCCGATGCAATAACGGACTTAAAAGCGCAACCCGGGATTAACGCGGGAGAAATAAAGCTAAGCTGGACAGCCCCGACGATTAATAATGTGCCAGGTTACGCGGACAGTTATGATTTGAGATATTTATTTATTACTGTGACAGATGTTGACTGGAATTTGGCGATTCCATATTTCGTGCCTCTTGCGCCGAAAATAAGCGGAGCAAAAGAAATTTTAACAATTACAGGATTAAATCCGGAAAAAACATACTATTTTGCGATAAAAGCTATAAAAGGAAGTAATAGGTCTTTAATTGTAAATACTGTCAGCGCAAAGCCCAGGGAAATTTTTTCTACAGTGTTGGATAATATAAAGGTATACCCAAATCCGTTTAAGCCCAATGATAACAAACCTGAGACCGGCGATTGGAACACGGGAATATTCTTTTACGGTTTGACAAATAATTCAACGATAAATATATACACGGTGTCGGGTGAACTTGTAATCATGCTTGAAGAAACGGATAATGACGGGAAATACCAGTGGGATGTAAAGAATAAAGAGAAAGAAAAACTTTCCAGCGGGAAGTATATTTATAGAATTACTGATTCTTCCGGAGCAAAGATAACGGGGAAAATAGGGGTGGTGAGATAATACCCTCTTAGCAAAATTTCCATTTTTGGAATTTTATATTTGGCAGTTTTGAGTAATTCTTTTCATTTAATTTTTTACCGATGAGTTTCAGGGGATTTTCAAAGCCCGCTTTCCATAAATCATTTTCACTCAGCAGATTAAGCGAAGACAGATAATCCATGCAGGGTATCATTGTACTGCTGGAGCCCGCCAGGTAACCGGTTCCCTTTAGGCTTAGCCTGCCGTTTTTTTCAATAAGAATATCTTTGCCCATCCAGCTATACTCACCGGGTTTCATCCCTGAAAGCGCTGCTGCATCACTGGTTACAATAAATCTATCAAGGGTTTTTGTTTTTAGCGCTACTTTTATAAATTCCGCCGGCAAATGGATTCCGTCAGTAATAAACATACCCCAAAGCGCGTCATTGGATAATTCCGCCCATAGCGGATTTAAGAACCTGTGTATGGAATTTTTTATGCCATTTCCCAGGTGAGTACAGCATTTTGCGCCTTTTGAACAAGCTTCCTTTATTGTTTTTGCATCTGCGTTGTGATGCCCGAGAGAAACAACAACTTTGCTGTTTTTTGCAATATATTGAATAAGCTTCATAGCGCCGTCAATTTCCGGAGCCAGGGTTATCATCACTATTTTGCCTTTGGCTAAATCATGCATTTTCTTGTATTTTTCAATACTTGGTTTTATTATGTGTTCTTTCGGGTGGGCACCTCTGGCGCCTTCTTCAGGTGAAATAAATGGCCCTTCTATATGAATTCCAAGAAGATGAGGTTTTAAATCGGGTTCTTCCATAGCTTTTGCAATTACGGGCAGGCAATGTTCATAAACTTTCATGGAATTTGTAACTACCGTAGGACAGTAAGCAATTGTGCCTTTTTTGACAAGTTCTTTTGTTATGTAGCGGATATCTTCTACAGTAATTGCAGTTGATGAAAAATTCTTGCCAAGATGGCCGTTTAACTGTAAATCTACAAATCCTTTTCTCACTTTGATACCTCCTGAGCAGGGCCCATTTCTTTTTTTATTGTTATTGCCAATTCTTTAAGAGCCGGAAGAGCGTGGGCATAAAATTGTTTCCAGCCCTCGCATAACCAGCTTAGTTTTTTTGGGTTATTATTTTCAAAAAGCCGGTGTTTAAGGCAGTCTCCGGCGCAAAATTTAATGTATGGGCATATTGCACAGGCATCATTCCATAAAAGTTTTTGTTTTCCAAAACTCAGGTATTTTTCGGAATTCATAAGTTCGTCCCAGGAATTATTCATAATATTTCCAAGCTTCCTGTTCTCTTCAACAAAAAAATCACAGGGATAAATATCGCCATTATGTTCTACAATGAAATAACTGCAGCAGTTGCTTTGCATATTACAGACATTATAAGTGCCGTTTATCATATAAGTAAGTATAGAATCAAAGAGGCGGACAGAAACCTTTTTTGTGTCTTTTTTTAGCCATTCGTCAAATATTTCACATAAAAAATTGCCCCATTGCCGGCCGGAAATGGCAAAAGGTTTAAGGTTTGCCTGGGTATCAAACTCAACACAGGGTATATATTGATGAAATAGAAAACCATTATCACAAAGATAATGATAAATTTCTTTAGCTTTCGTTACATTTGCGGAGGTCACAAGTGTAAGTATATTAAACTCAACATTATTGCGTTTAAGGCACTCAATCCCTTTTAAGGCATCTGCATGAGAGCCCCTGCCGTCAACAGTTTTTCTATAATGGTCATGAATTTCTTTCGGCCCGTCAAGGCTGACTCCGATTAAAAAATTATACTTGAAAAAGAGCTGGGCAAATTCATCATTAAGCAGTTTTCCATTTGTCTGAAGCGTGTTGCCTGCAACAGCTCCTCTTTTACCGTATTTTTCTGCCAGGGAAAGGGCTTTACGGAAAAAATCTATTCCCAGAAGTGTAGGTTCACCGCCTTGCCAGCCGAAGATGTACTGGGGTTGTTCGGTTGCCATATAACTGGAAATCATTTTTTCCAGGATTATTTCCGGCATTTTATGACAATTAGTCTGCGGATAAAGAAACTTTTTGTCTATGTAAAAACAATGTTTGCAGTTTAAGTTGCAGTCAGAAGAGGTTGGTTTTATTAATAAGGTAAAGGGTTTCATGTTTTTTGAAAAGAAATAAGATTTACATATTTATAACAAAAATGCGGGGTATTATCAATTTTTCTGGAAGACATTGAAAGAATTTTAATAAAATTATACTATAAAGCAAGTAATTATATGATTAATATAACTAAAGAAGAAAAACGCGAAGTATTTTATGTGAATTCATCTGAAACTGAATTGATGATTTCCGGTATTTTATCAAGTGTAACACTTTGTTTGATAATTTTTTTAATGGTGTTATTATTTGGTGTATATATTTTTGAAGCCAAATTTGTTTTATTAAAAAAAGTCCTCCCTTTTATGCTGATTTTGTGCATGGCAGGAATAGTTACCGGGGCATTAAAAAAGAAGGAATATCTTATTGAAAAAAAGATTCCGTTAACATACCTGCTGCTTTCTTTCTCTATTTTTATAATATGCATAATAGAATTAATGGTTTCTGTTTCAAAAAAAGGTATTTTTGCAGAATCTATTATGAAGCTTTCAGGTATTTTACAGATTAATTTCATTTTCTGGCTGAGTTCATTTTCTGTATTTATGCTGCTGTCTTTTATTTTAGGCGGCCCGCTGGAAAAAATTTTGGGCGAAATAAATATATATTTTCTGGAAAAAATATGCCAGATAGATTATCGCGGGATTGTAAACCAAAAATATTTCTATTTAAAACTGCAAGAGGCATTTTATAATGCAAAAAGATACCAGGTATCTTTTTCTATAGCTACGTTCAAGATAGAGAATATCAGTGAAATTAAAAACAAATTTAAAAAAAAGAAGCAACAACTTGCGATGTATGATGAATTGTTGTTGATAATGGAAGAAAACATAAGAAAAACGGATATTTCAGGCTACATTAAAGAAGGTGAGGTTTATTCAGTTATATTTTTTGCAAATAAAGACCAAACAGAAAAAGTGTCCGAACGGCTCAAAAATATAATAATTGATAAATTTTCCGGTAAATATGGGGCAAATTTCATGGAAATTTCCATCAAGGTTTTGGGTTATTCTTCCGATTGGCAAACCCATGAGGAAATGATTAAAAGCATTATGAACGAAGTTGTTGAAAAGCCGGATATTATAAGGCTGCAATGAATTTATACATTCCAGACTTATCTATCACAAAATATATATAATTTTCTTTTTCATAAATAGCAGCTATCCCGTCAGTTTTAGATTTAATTCCCAACTTATCCCAGACTAATTTGTTATTTAAATATATTTTATTGAAATATAATCCAGGAACAGCAATGTCTCCAGTAGTCCCTTCAGGTATATGTACAAATTCCCTTAAAGAATATTTATTGATTTTACAATAAACACTTATTAAACCATGAGGGCACAAAACAGAGCCTTTTACCCATTTTAATCCGGCCAATTTTGGTATGACGCTGAACTTTTTAAAACCCGGAGCTGCTGGTTTAATGCCTAAAACGTTTGCCTGTAATGAATAGCAAACTCCGGTTGACCAGGCGTGGCACATGCTCATTGCGGGCAGTAAATAATTTTTATTTACAGGAAAATTTTCCCAGAAAGTTGTTGCCCCTCTTTTAATCAACTCTCCCCATACTCTGCGCAATAATTTTAAAGCGTTTTCTGTAAAACCAGCAATGAAATGGGCTTCTATTTGATTGAAGTTCAGCCAGATTATAAGCATATTTTCTTTTCTTTGATATTTATCTGTCCTGAAAGAACCGTATTTCATCCATAAATTATTTTTTAGATAATTCAAAATATATTTTGATTGTTGTCTATTTGTAATGTCAAATAAAACAGCTAAAGAATTCCCATCCTGAGTTATTGTGTCAGATATATGGCTGCCGTTTCGGTATTCAACAAAAGCATTTTTATTTTTAGGCCACAACCTTTTTACAAGCGATTCTTTAACTTTTTTGGAAATATTCAGGTATCTTTGAGTATTTCTAAAGTCACCGGCAATTTTGGCCATTACGGATGAGTCAGTAAGAATTTTATAAAAGAGGCACTGAATGTAGGTTTTTTCACCAGATTGATTATTTCCTCCGGAAAAAAAATCTGATATAAGTTCATAATTGTTAGGGTATGAAAAATGGAATAAACCGTATTTGTCCCTGTTTTTAAGAAACCATTCCGTTGCTTTTTTTATAGATTTATAATGTGTTTTAACAAATATCCTGTCTCCGGAATAGAAATAGTACTCATACATTGAAATGATATACCAGGCCACATAATCAACTGAAACTAATTTATCTTCTTTGCCTGAGGGCGGCACATGGTGGGGAATAGTTCCGTTTTCAAATTGATAGTGAGAAAGTAATTTGAGGGAATGTTTGATTAGTTCTTTATCTCCAAATAAATAGTAATTTACCAACGCCTGAATGCGTAAATCACCTGGATAGCATAACCTGTCTCTTTTAGGGCCGTCTTCATAATATTCCTTCATACATAAATGAGCTGTGTAACGGCCTGTTTGCCATATTTTATTTAGCAGTTTATCTGAACAGGAAAAATGTCCTGCGTATTTTACCGGGTAAACAGAAGATTTTAATGTTATAGATTTAATCAGAACTTTGTCGGAGCAGTTTTGAAATACAAGTTTAACATAGCGGAAGGCGTGCCTTTTGGGGCTTATCCATTTTTTTGAAAATCTTTCAAGTATTATTTTATCTTCCTGATACCTGTACAAGTAGTTGTTCGGCCTTTTCTGAACTTCTTTTAATGATTCACCATACTGTATAGTTATTTTACCTGAACCGCAGGAGGCAATTTTAATTTCCAAAAAGCCGGCCCGTTCTTTTTCAAAATCCAGTATAAATGATGAATTGTTTTTGTTTTTGCGCTTTATTTTGGTTACAGGAAAAATATTTTTTGTTACAAGTTTGAATTTTGGTTTTGGTTCAGAGGATTTTTTAGGCAGGGCCCAGGGTATTTCTTTAAAAGATTTTACATTAGTTTTATCTACTTTATTCCAGAAAGAATCATTAAATTCTATTTTTTGCCAGTTTTTAAAATATTCCTGTGAAGTAAGCCAATTATGGTTTGTTATTATATGTTCTTCATTACCGGTATGAAACTTGATAGATGTATCCATCATAAATCCGCCTGTAGTAGCTGTATTATTTATAACTTCTACTGCAATTACATTTCTACCTTTCTTAAGATAACTGAATACATTATAGCCCTGAAGATTTATCCAGTTGTCTTCTTTATCAATTATTTTTGAGTTTATATAAAGGTTAAACGCATCTTTTGCATAGATTTTCACGCTTGCTTCAGTAAAATTATCCAGGAGTTCAATAGATTGCCTGAAGTAACTGGTTTTATTTGTTGTTTTTATCCATAATGGATTCATTTTTTTTCCTTTATATTGGAAAATCACGATAATATTATATCAATTGCAACAAGAAGTCAATATTTTGGCTAAACTTGTTCATATTTTCATTTTTCAAAAAACCATTGACAAAATAAGGTTTATGTATTATATATGTATTGAAAGGACGTCTGGCAGCATGTGGGCGTTTTATTTTTAGGTATATGCGAAAACGTCTGCGCAAGTGAAATAATATGAAAAAACCCAATATTTTGCTAATTACTACGGATCAACAACACTGGAATACATTAGGTACCATTAACCCTTCAATAAAAACCCCATCCTTAGATCGTTTAGCAAATGAAGGTGTACGTTTTGAAAGAGCCTATTGCAGCAACCCTACCTGTTCCCCCGCAAGAGCCAGCATAATTACCGGCATGTACCCATCAAATCATAATTGCTGGGCTATCGGAGTAAAATTACCGGAGGACGTTCCTACCGTAGGCGATATATTTATGAAAAACGGCTACCATACAAGTTTAATAGGGAAGGCTCATTTTCAGCCGACAGTATCTGCCGCGGGAAGTGAATCTCTTGAATGTCATCCTGTATTACGTGACCTGGATTTTTGGAGAAAATTTCACGGGCCCTGGTATGGTTTTGAACATATAGAATTGGCACGCAATCATGCTGATGAACATCTGGTGGGACAGCATTACGCAATCTGGCTGGAGGAGCATGGTTTAAAAAACTGGCGGGATTATTTTGTAAGCTGGCCTAAAAAAGATGAACCTTTACGAAAACATGCCTGGGACTTGCCGGAAAAACTTCATTACACTACCTGGACCGGCGAACGCACCATCGCACAGATTGATAAAAGCCCGCAAGAAGATAAACCGTTTTTTATCTGGTCAAGTTTTCATGACCCGCACCCGCCTTACCTCGTGTCCGAGCCCTGGGATAAAATGTATAATCCGAAAAATGTTAACCCCGGTAAATTTACAAAGGGCGAGTTTGATAAAATGCCTCCGCATTACGCAAAAACCCAGAAAAGAAATCAGGATTATTCTATGTATAAAGAAGAGCATAATATTATCGGGCTTAAATGCCACTTGATAGAAGAAAAGGAACTCCATAAAGACCTGGCTGTTTATTACGGTATGATTAGTTTTGTAGATTATCAGATTGGAAAAATACTTGGATCTCTTGAAAAATCCGGTCAGGCTGAAAATACTATCGTAATATTTACTACAGACCATGGCCATTTTTTAGGCCAGCACGGATTAATTGATAAAGGCCCGTTCCACTATGAAGATTTGCTGAAAATTCCTATGATTGTCCGGTATCCGGGCCAGGTTCCGGAAGGAAAAACCAGCAGTGCTCTTCAGTCACAGGTAGATTTTGCTCCTACATTTTTAAATGCTTGTGGACTTGAGGTGCCCGGCTATATGCAGGGTGTAAATCAGCTGGATACCTGGTGCGGCAAAACAGAAAGTTCAAGGGATTCAGTAATTGTAGAAAACCGCATGCACCCGACACGCATGAATTTACGTACTTATATAAATGAAAGATATAAAATCACCATATACCGCGGGCAGGATTACGGGGAACTGTTTGATTTAAAAGAAGACCCGGGTGAGTTAAATAACTTGTGGGATAATCCGGCAAGTGATGGCTTAAAGAAAACCTTGCTGCATAAATTCGTTCAGTCAGAAATTGAAAAAGAATCTGTCCGTATGCCAAGAATATCAGGTTCATAAAAATACACTTCGAATAATCCAATGAAAAGACGCGGCTACTACAAACTCAGGATTCCAGAAATTAATTTATGCGGAAAGAACTTGCTTAAACTAAAAGAGCAGGAAATACCTCTCTCGGGTTTTTTAATTCATATCAGCCATTATGATCCGGTCTGGTGCCCGCTTAAATCAAAAGAAAAACCCTTCGACCTTGATTCAGCACTTAAAGTCGTGGATGCTATGTCAAAAATTGGGATGAATATGCTGGTTATCGATATCGCAGATGGCGTCAGGTACAAATCCCATCCTGAATTAGCCAGAAAATATTCGGTTCCGATTTCTAACCTTAAAAAACTGGCTGATTACGCAAGAAGCAAAAATATTGAAGTGATTCCAAAACTGAATTTTTCACAAAGCAGTCACAGTCAGCACAATCACTGGTTTAGGCCTCATCATGAACTTTTTGATAATAAAGAGTATTGGAAACTGGCATTTGAGGTCATAGATGAAATAATTAAGGCATGCGGTCCTGTTAAATATTTTCATGTGGGCATGGATGAGGATCATAGCAGGGCCTACTCCCAGTATATAGACGCCATCATCCAGCTTAGAAATGGTTTGAAAAAGCGCGGTTTGCAGACCATAATCTGGAATGATTCTGCCTACTGGCACCTTGCTAAAGCTGTGATATATGCAGAAAAATCCGTAGCCGCAGAAAAAAAGATACCGAAAGATATTATTCACATATTATGGGACTATAACAGGCTGCAGCCCGGCATTATCCGCCGGATTGTAAAACAGGGGTTTCAGGTATGGGTGGCTCCCGGAGCCAATCCGGAGCGGATACTTAAGTGGAAAGAAATTCTTTTACATTACAAACAAAAGGGAATGCTCATGACTATATGGATCCCCTGCCGGAAATCAAATTGTTCAAAAGTTATAAAATACATAAAAACTGTCGGGCCCCTCTTTACCGGGAAGTACTAGCGAATATGGAAGCTCAGGAAAACACTGGTTTTGTTTATAAAAATCTTAAATGGAACATGTCAATGCATATGCTTGACGGCATATTTTTTGAGATTGGCATGTATTTTGCTAATACGGCAACAGTTTTACCGGCTTTTGTGGCAATGCTAAACAGTTCTCCGATACTAATAGGTTTAATTTCTTCAATCCGCACAGTAGGCTGGCTGTTTCCCCAGTTGTTTTCCGCATACTTTGTTGAGGGTTTGGAATTCAGAAAAATGGTTATGTTTAAAATCGGGTTGGGCCAGAGGCTGCCGTGGTTTTTTATTTTTCTCTTTACTATGCTCTTTGCTAAAACCAATCCCGAAATTGTATTAATAGCCTTTTTTGTTTTTTTTGCAGTTGCCATGTTCAGCGGCGGTTTGAATATGCCTGTCTGGCTGGATTTTGTGGCTAATACGGTTCCTACCGAATGGAGAGGCCGTCTTTTTGGTATAAGGTCCACTATAGGCGGTTTTTTAGGAATAGTTGTGGGTTTAGTGGTTGGATATATACTGGAAAAATTCACTTTTCCGGATAATTTCAGCATATGTTTTTTCACGTATTTTATTTTTGCTACAATTTCTATAATATTCGTTATGCTGGTTAGAGAGCCTCAACAGGAGAAAATAAGAAAACATTTTTCAATAGCCAAATATTTTAACAGCGTAAAGGGTATAATCAGAAATAACAGGAATTATGTCAATTTTATTGTTGGGCGCATACTATTAACTTTTATAAGCATGGCCGTTGCATTCTATACTCTTTACGGCATAAAAAATTTAGGCGCCGGCGGCAAAGAAATCGGCGCTTTTATGGTATCCTCCCTGTTGGGAAGCTCATTGAGCTATTTTTTCTGGGGCTACCTGGGGGATCATAAAGGGCATATGTTGGTGATAAAGTGGTCTTCTCTGGTGGGCATAGCAGCCGTGTTTTTAGCCGGCATGGCTGATACATTGTACTGCCTATACGCTGTATTTTTTCTTGATGGTGTATATATGGCGGGCCAGTTAATTTCCGGGTTTAATCTTGTAATGGAATTTTCTTCTCCCGAAGAAAGGCCCACCTATATCGGATTAACAAATACGCTTATTGCCCCGTTTGGAACTGCTGTGCCGGTATTAGCAGGATTGTTATTAGCCCGCAATATTTTTAGTTATTCATCGATATTCGTTTTTTCAGGAATTATTTCGTTGTTGGGTTTGTTGATTTTAACTTTCATGGTAGTTGAGCCGAGGCATTTAAAAATAACTTTAGTAGAAAAAAGGGAGGGTGTGTGAAGAAGAATTATTTATTGGTAGGTTCGGGGTCAAGAGGGATTCATATGTTTGCAAAACCTATGGTGGATCAATTTAAGGAAACAGCTTCCTTGGTAGGCCTGATGGATATTAATATCAAAAGGGCAGAAGCCGCAAATAAAATCCTTAAAACAAATCTTCCGGTGTACAATGATTTTAATAAAGCAATGAAAGAACTAAAAATTGATACCGTACTTGTAGCTACCCGGGACTCTCAGCATGTCGAATATATAATCAAATCACTCAAGGCCGGCAAAGATGTAGTTACAGAAAAACCTCTCTGTATTGATGCCGCCCAGTGCAAAAAAATACTGAAAACACAGAAAGAAACAAAGAAAAAAGTTTATGTTACTCATAATTACAGGTATCAACCCTGCATGATGCTCATTAAAAAAATGCTTAAAGAAGGCGTCATAGGGGATATATTATTTATTGATTTTCACGAAAAACTTGACCGCCTGCACGGGGCAGATTATTTCAGGCGCTGGCATAGGGTAAAAAAGAATTCAGGCGGGTTGATGATTCATAAATCATGCCATTGTTTTGACCTTATGAACTGGTTTGTTGATTCAGAACCGGTTGAAGTTGTGGCTACCGGTGACCTGGTAGTGTATGGCAAAAATGGAAAGTTCCGTTCAAAAAGGTGCCGCGGATGCGCTCATCAAAGCAAATGTGAATTTTATGTTGATATGTTCCCTGAAAATTCTGAAGCAAATGATTTATATTTGAATGCCGAAAGTGAAGACAAATACTACAGGGATGCCTGTGTTTATGATAAAGAAATTGACATTGAAGATATTGCAAATGTGCTTTACTACTATAAAAATGGTGTTCGGGTAGATTTTTCACTTATGGCATTCACAACTTATGAAGGCATAGATATAATTATTGAAGGAACAAAAGGACGGCTTGAATATTCAGTGATACATGATAATTCCTGGATGGCAGGAAAAGTTACGGTTCACGGCCTTGCAAGTTCTTTGGGTGAAAAGCTGGTGCTTTACACCAGTGAAGGTGTAAAAAATATGGAAATTCCCAAAGCTGAAGGCACGCACGGCGGTTCAGATCCGCTTTTAAGAAAAGATATATTTATTGAAAGAATTCCTAACAGTCCGTTGGCAACTCTTGAAGAAGGGATCAACGCTGTACTTGTTGGCGATGCCGCAAATAAAAGCATTAAAACAGGCAAACCGGTAAAAATAAAGGATTTGAGAAAATGATCCGCATGAAACCGCATCATTTTGTCGATATTATCACTGATTTTGGTGAGGGAAGCCTGAGCTTCGAGCCTCATCCTTACGGGCATGCTAATTACACCGTGAGCAAAGAAATTCTGGCGAATCCTGATGTAATGCTTGAAATGGAACTGGGTGCAGATGATATCTGTAAACCCTGCAGACACAATATTAACGGTTTGTGTGATAATATCATAGATATTTCTTTCAGGCCCACCGCTCCGCTTTCAGAAAGAGAATATAATCTTTTGCTGGACCAGCGCTGGTGTAACCGGTTGAATATCAAACAGGGAGACAGGTTGACAGCAAAAGAATTTTGCGCTTTGTTAAATAATCTTACCGGAGATATTATGGATATCTATATTGAAACCCCGGCAGAGATGACCAGGGAAAGAGAAAAATATTTAAAAAAAGGAATTAAGAAGTTTGTAAAATTATGAACTTGAGAGAAAGATTTATTCGGTATTTTAAAGGTGAAAAAGGAATTAACCCGCCGTTTTTACAGTGCTTTAATCCTATGTCGCAAACAATAGAGCGCTGGCTTTCAGAAGGAATGAAGACACCGGATGAGTGGTTTTATAAGGTATGATTTGAAGGCCAGCCTGATATGGAGTTTTGTAATTGGTTGCCGATAAATGCTTTTATTTGCCCTGAATTTGATGTAGAGGTTTTAGAAGATAACGGGGTAACCAGAACAATACGTGATCGTTCCGGTGCAATTAAAAAAGTTTCTAATGAAAGGTTATCACTTCCTTTGACAATAGAGAGCCCGGTTAAGGACAAAAAAACCTGGGAAAACATAAAACCAAGGCTTAAAATAGCTTCGGGAAATAGATTTCCTGCAGATTGGAAAAATATTTGTGAAATAAACCAAAAGAGCGATATGCCGTCTTTTATCGGCGGTTCACCCTGCGGCTTTTATGGCGCTTTGCGTGAATTGTTCGGGCCGGAAGCGGTGCTTTATTCTTTTTATGATATGCCTGATGTTGTTAATGATATGATGGATACGTTATGCGAACTCTGATGTGAATTATTTACACAGACAGCAAAACAGGCCCGCGTGGATTTCGTATATATTTGGGAAGATATGTGTTATAACCACGGGTCCATGATTTCCCCGAAATTATTCAGAGAATTAATGCTGCCCAGATATAAACTTTTGACTGATGCTGTGCATAAAGCGGGTATTGAGTTTGTTTTTGTTGATACTGACGGTGATTGTACGGAATTACTTGATTTAATTGTTGAAGGCGGTTGTGATGCAGTGCTTCCTTTTGAAGTAGGTTCCGGAATGGATGTGTCAGTTGTCAGGGCAGAATATCCGAAATTAGGTTTGGCAGGCGGAGTTAATAAAATTGTTCCGGCAGGCTCAGTTTTGCAAATTGAAAAAGAATTAGAAAAGGTTGAAAAAGTTATAAAAAAAGGCAGGTATATACCCAGCAGCGATCATCCCGTTTTGCCGAATGTTTCCTATGAACAGTATATTTCTTTTTATACGCGCATCGGCAAGATGATGGGAAGATAAGATTTTCTTTATATTTTAAATTTGAGGTTTTGAGTAGGACGAAACTCTGAAATTCTTACAGATTAATTTCGGAGAAATTATCAGGAGGAGTAGATGAAAAGATTATCGGTAATGCTTGATGGTTACGGGAAAATAAGCGTTGATGAACAGGAAGTTCCTAAAATAACGGATAATGATGTTCTTGTGGAAGTGCATGCTTCGCTGATAAGCCCCGGCACGGAAATGGGGGACGTGAAGTGTTTCCGTGACAAACCAGACCCGAATTTTAAAAAGATTCCCTTTGGTTACAGCAATGCAGGTATAGTTCTTGAGGCTGGTAAAAACTGTAAACGCCTGAAAAAAGGCATGCGTATAGCAAGCATGGGAAATAAATATGCCCAGCATAGCAGCCACAATATTGCTGCCCAGAATATGTGCGTGCCTATTCCTGATAATGTGTCTTTTGAAGATGCTACTTTTGCCTGCCTGGGGGCTACGGCCCTGCAGTCCATAAGAAGAGCCGAGCTTGAATTCGGAGAAAATGTGCTTGTTGCCGGGTTGGGTATTATAGGAAATTTTGCAGGCCAGCTGGCACGTTACAGCGGGTGCCATGTTATAGGTATGGATTTATTTGAACTCAGAAAAGAGCTTTCTATGAAAACAGGTTTTGATAAAGTTATTGACCCTAAAAAAGAAGATATGATAAAAGCTTGCGCAGAGTTTACTAAAGGGCGTGGTATTGATTGTGCTTTTATATGCCTTGGCGGAGATGGTACAGAGTTGTTAAAGAATATCTATAAAACAATATCAATTGCTCCCGATACGCACCGTTGGGGCAGGATAGTTATTCCCGGCGGAGTTCAAATAACTACAACTTTTGCTGCGGCTCTTGGTAATGTAGACCTGCGCAGTTCAGCCCGCACGGGCCCGGGTTATTTTGACCCTGCTTATGAGCAGGGTGCAGATTATCCGGCAGTGTTTGTTCCTTGGGATACGCAAAGAAATCTTGAAGAGATTGTAAGGGGAATAGCCGAAAAGAAACTTTCAGTAAATCCCATGATTTCTCACAGATTTCCTCTTGCTAAAGCTGCGGATGCCTGCGATCTTTTAATAGAGCATCCAGACCAGAGCCTGGGTGTGATTTTGCAGCCGAGGTAATCGGCATGATTAATCTGAGATCTCAAATTTCAAATTAGAATTTTTAAGGAGAAGGTATGATTAAAATCGGGTTAGTGGGTGCGGCAAAACGTTGGCACGGAATTGCTTTTTCAGAAATAATCAATGGTTATGATAAAGATAAAGCTGTTGCAAATAAATGGCGTCCTTTAAGTAATGTAAAACTGGAAAAAGATGCCAAAATTACGCATATCTGGAGCCTGGACAAAAAAGATGCCCAGGAAGTTGCCGGTATCTGCGGTATAGACAATGTAGTAAACGAAAAAGAAGATATGATTGGTAAGGTTGATGCTGTATTAATTCCTGATGACAGTACATTGAAACACCAAAAACATGCTTTAGCTTTTTTAAAAGCCGGAATACCTGTATTTATAGATAAACCTTTTTCTCCAGATATAGAGGAAGTCAGGGAGTTAATGGCACTGGCAAAGAAACACAGCGCTCCTTTAATGTCCTGCTCTGCTTTAAGGTACGCAAAAGAAACCTTGGATTTAAGGAACAAAAAAGACGATATTGGTGATATCCTTACCGGCTCTGCTATATGTAAGGAAGAGCTGGGTAATTTGATTTATTACGGCATTCATCCGATTGAACTATTGGTATCTGTTGTTGGGCCTGGTATCAAATCAGTTAAGAATATTGGTGAAAAATCAAAGGATTTAATAATCATTAAGTACAAAGACTGCCGGGAATTTGTTATTTTTGCGTACGAAGCTATTGATTATGTTTTTCAATTAAATCTTTATGGTACTAAAGGTTTTAGAACTATTAATGTACAAGATTCAAATTCATTCTATTTCAATATGCTTACTGATTTTATCAAAATGGTTGAAACTAAAACAGAACCCATCCCGCTAAGTGAAACCCTGGAAATTGTGCAGACGGTTGTCCTGGCAGAGGAATCAAAAGAAGGAAACCGGGAAATGTTTCTTTGATTTATTGACGGTAAATTGATGTCAAAAAAATATTTTTAAAAAAACACTTGACAAAAATACAATTATATATTATAAACTTAGCAGACAACCTTGTTCTTTTAAAGTTACTGAAAGTTAGAGAAGACCCGAAATGGTAAACCCTGGGAAACCAGGGGGCGCAAAACCAATGGGCCCTGAGCGAAGTCCTGAGTGAAGTCAAAGGATGAGTTGGATGGGCAGCCGGTTGCCGATAATGCAGACGCGAAAAATAAGATTTAGCCGATTAATATTATTACGAGCTATTGAAGGTATCTCTATAAAAGATAATTTCAGTAACTCGTTTTTTTTTGAATAAACATGAAGACGTTTGCACAGCGATATTTGGTTTAAAAAGGAATAAGAATGAAACTAAAATTAATTTTTCTGGCTTTAATAACAACTTTAATGTTTTGCGGAAACGTATATGCAAAAAAATCTGCCGAAAAAATAGCTTCCGAAGAACGGGACCGGCAGACCACGATGAAGATATTGCTAAGAACACAATATATATTAAAACAAACTCCCGAAACTACAGTTTTAAGAACACCAACCAAAGAAGAAACCGGTCGCGGTTATGTGCTTTTTGTTTGTGATTACATAGATAGAGTATACCGCAACACTGTTCCTAAAGAAAAAGAAATTAAAAATATAATTAATACATTTGCCACACCTGGTGAATATGAACCAATTACTTTTGCTGTATACCCGTTAAAAGATTTGGGTCCAGTTCAGGTAAAAGTGTCTGATCTTACAACTGCTGATGGAAGCAAAATAAGCAAAGAAAATATTGATATCAGAAAAGTCTCTTATCTGTTAAAAAGAACTTTTCCAGAAAGCAAGGTCTGCAGAGAAGTACCGCAGCTTCTTGAAAAAATAGATACAGTTGATATTTTAAATGGTAATACTCAGGAATGGTGGCTGACTGTAAAAGTACCTGAAAATGCAAAAGCAGGCATATATAAAGGGAAAGTTACAGTTAATAGTGAAGCTAAAACTACCGGTGAGTTGGCTATATCTTTTGAAGTTTTACCTTTTAAACTGCTTAGTTCACAGGAAACCGGAGTTTGGACCGGCGTATATGCTTATAGTGATGATAATATGCAAGACCTTGCTGATATGAGGGAGCACGGTATTACAGGATTTAATGATTTTAGTATTTCAAAGACAAAGAATAGTTTTGAAGATGCAGATAGATATATGGAAAATCTTAAAAAAGCCGGGTTAAAAGGACCTGTTTATCTTTATTACGGTACAGAAATTGCCATTTCACCGGAATTTAAAGATAGATTATCAAATTTGAAAAATCATCTTAAGTCAGCCAACTGGCCGGAAGTTCTAATTTATCCGGTTGATGAACCTACCGCAGGAACCCAGGCAACTTTAGACCAGTGTTTGATAGCTATGAAAACCATAAAGAATATCCCGGGATTAAAAACTTATGTAACAATTACCAACAATACTGACCCAAAATTAGATTTAGTTCTGCCTTATACGGACATAGGCCCCTATAATCCTAACCGTACAAAATTGTTAGAAGCTTTAGAAAAAACAAAAAAAGCAGGAAAAGATTTTTTCTGGTATAACGGCCTTACAAGAGACAATCATCCCAGAAGAGGCCGTATATTGTGCGGATTGTGGAATTGGAAATTAAATGCAAAAGGTTTTACTAACTGGCATTACAACGAAACCCAGGGCGACCCCTTTAATGATTTAGACGGCGCCGGCATGGATGCCGCTTTTGTTTATCCTTCCCGGGAGCAGGAATCAGGCGAACATCTTGAAGGAATTCCTACTTTGATTTGGGAAACCATGAGAGAAGGCATAGATGACCGCAGGTATATTGAAACTCTGAAATCATACATTACAAAAGCAAATTCATCTAAAGATCAGAACAAAATTAAAGCAGCAGCCCAGGCAGCAAAAATGCTTGATGAAATTTTTAACAGCCTTCCCATTTTTGATAAATGGGAAAATACAGAAAAATGGTTTCTTGAAATTGATGCAGATAAAGTTCAGGGATACCGCAGGCAGATAGCGGACGCCATAAAAAATTTACATTGAATAGGACGAAACTCCGAAATTCTTACAGCTTAATTTCGGAGAAGATTTCAAATTTTAAATTTGAGATTATAGATTTTCAGGGGGATAGCAATGAAAAGAATAATTAGTTTTATTTGTCTTATGTTTTTAACGGCCAATTCAGTTTTTTCTGCAACAGAGTTTATTTGTACTATTAAAGCCGCTGGTGGGGATTACAACAATTTAAAAGACTGGGAAAATGCTGTTGACAGTGACCTGACAGATTCAAGGAATGTGGTTTTTAGCGGGACTCTTACAGGAACGATGGCTGACGGAGCAAATATTACAGGATCCATATCGGGAGCAGGCGGATCAGTGTATCATGTGACAGCAACCCAGATATATGTATGGGCAAATTCGGGTACTTTTGTTTCCGGTGAAAACATACAGGTAGACGGCAGCAATTATTTTACAACCAGTAATGCGGGAGATTCTCCTATTGCGGTGGCAGAATGTTATGCTGTTAATGACACAAACGGGTTATCCATATCTGGCTGGGGCGTAACAGCTGGCGGGACCAGTGCTACAAATTACATAGTAATCCGTGCCACAAGCACCGGCAGGCATGCAGGTATATGGGATGATGCAAAATACAGAATAAGCGCCGGCACCAGTACTGATGTTATTAATATTGGTGAATCAAACGTAAGAATAGACGGCGTGCAAATATATCTATCAAAGGATGATGCGGTTGATGGTAATGGAATCCAGATATATGGAGACACAGGCGGAGCTCAGGATATAAGAATATCAAACTGTATAATTAAAGGCCCTGGCAATTTTGCAAATATAACAAAAAAAGGAATATTCGGGGCTAATACTGCAGTGGCAGGTTCTACTGCAAGAATTTGGAATAATATTATTTATGATATCACGGGTGCAGGCGCCTCAGGATATTTTGGTATTTACATACGAAATGCCAATAGGACCTGTTATTTGTACAACAACACTATTGTAAACTGTAAAAATTATGGAATTTACAGAGATTTAGCAACTGGAACAGCTAAAAACAATATAACTCAGGATTGTGCCGATGGCTATGCTCCATCCAGCGGCTGGTCTGCTGAAACATCAAACAATCTTTCAGATGTTGCCAGTGATGCTATTGGTACAAACCCGGTAACAGCCATTGTTTCATTTGTAGATAAATCCGGTAAGAATTTCCACCTTGCTTCTTCTGTTGGCGGCGCCCGGGATGCAGGAACTAATCTTTCTACCGATACTTATATATCATTTCTTACAGACATAGACGGCAATAACAGGCCAAGCAGCTGGGATATTGGCGCCGATGAATGCATGACAGCGGCTTCAGGTGCTATACTCAGTGGATTTGTTCTTAACGGGGCAACCGGAGTCAGCGGTGTTACTGTAAGTTTAACAGGCAGTGAAACTGGTTCTTTTGTTACCGGCTCAAATGGGGCTTATTCATTTGTAGCTTCAACAGGCGTAGGGCAGAATTATACACTAACGCCCACTTTAACTAACTGGTCTTTTTCACCGGTAAGTATTGTTACAAACGGTTTTGTATCAGATACTACCAGTCAGTTTGATTTAAGTTCTTATACCGGTTCCTATGTTTCCATCAGCGGAACTGTCAGGACCAGCACCGGTACTGTAATTGGCGGGGTGAGCTTAGCTCTTTCAGCAAGCCTTCCCGGAAGTTCTACCAGCACAGTAACAACTTCAAACGCAAGTGGTGCTTATACTTTCAATAACTTGTATGTCATTACTGCCAGCAGTTATACTATTACTCCTTCAAAAACAGGCTGGGTTTTTGGCCCTGTAAGTATCAGCTCAACATCAGGTTCAAATATAACCGGCGCAGATGTAACCGGTACTAAACTGGATATTAATTCAACTCCGGCTGAATTTGTCTGCAAAATAAAAGCTACCGGTGGAGATTATACCCGCTTGTATGACTGGGAAGCTGCTATAGACAGTGATTTAACCAGCAGTAACAATCTTGTTTTTAGCGGGGTTAAAACAGGTACCATTAATGATGGCGCTTCAGTAACCGGTGCAACTTCTGGTGCTACCGGGACCGTATATCACTGTACTGACACCCAGATATATCTGGCCGTAGTAAGCGGGTCATTTCAATCAGGTGAACAGGCCCAGGTAGACGGAAGCAATTATTTTACTATTGCAGGTTTAGGCAGTATGGTAATAGCAGTTGCAGAATGTTACGGCATGACAGATACTAAACCGGTAACTATAGGCAGCTGGGGAGCAGCAGGAGCAGGAACAAGCGCTTCTAATTATATATTAATTCGTACTTCAGGTACAGGCTCTCATACCGGTAAATGGACCTCCACTGCTTATATTTTAGATGTAGGGACCAGTACAGATGCATTGTATTTTGATGAAGCAAATGTGAGAGTAGAAGGAGTTCAGATAAACATATCAAAAAATGATGGCGGTACAGGCAATGGAATAACTGTTGATGGTGATACAACCGTAGAAGATATGAGAATAAGCAATTGTATTTTTAGAGGCACAGGTGCATTTTCTACCGGCACAATAAGAGGTATATTCGGAGCAAAAACTGCTACTACAGGTATGTCTAATACATTAAGAGTTTGGAACAATTTGTTTTACGATATAACCGGCCCAATCGGCAACAGTCTGGCAATGTTTTTAAGAGATGCAGACAGGACCGCTTACGTGTATAATAATACAATTGTTAATTGCTGGTATGGAATGTATCAGGATGACAGTACGATTTTTGTTGCAAAGAACAATTTAATTCAGGATTGTACTAATGGTTTTGTGGGTACGTTTGATGCCACCTCAGATTATAATTTATCAGATATAGCCAGCGATGCTCCCGGTACAACAAATTTTACAGGTGATGTAACTTTCCTTGATATAGCAGGCAAAGATTTTCATCTTACTTCTGCAGATACTGTGGCGCGTGATATCGGATTTGACCTTTCAGCAGATTCATATCTTGCTTTCAGTACAGATTTTGAAGGAAATCCAAGAGGTACCTGGGATATAGGATCGGATGAATACTACGTTGTATCCGGAGATTCAACTCCGCCTAATGCGCCTACGAATTTAGTCTGCGGGACAAAAACAGAAACCAGCCTTGCTTTAAGCTGGACTGCTTCTACAGCAGCTTTAGACGGAGATTTTGCCAGTTATTACAGGTTATACCGCGGAGCTGTGTTAACAACTTCAACAATAATGACATCATTTATTGATACAGGATTAACGGCATATACAACCTATGTCTATACAGTCTATGCGGTAGATGATGCAGATAATGCAAGTACAACAGGCGCTACCGGCAGTTATCAGACTCTTGTAGACACCACCCCTCCTACCATAAATACAACTACTGCTTTATCTTCTACTTCAGTCAGAGTGGTTTTCAGTGAATCAGTTACCCAAGCCTCAGCTGAAACTGCAGCTAATTACAGCATCAGCGGCGGAATAGCCATTAGCGCCGCATCTTTGGGCGGAGATTTAGTAACTGTAACATTAACAACTGCACAATTAACCGAAGGGACAACATATACATTAACAATAAACAATGTGGCAGACCGTTCACCATCTCCAAATACAATTGCTGCCAATAGTACTAAAACATTTACTTATGTTCAGGATGCTATACCTCCTTACATTATTTCTTTTTCACCTTCAGATAAAGCAACCGGTGTGTATGCAGATGTAACAATAAAAGTGGTTTTCAGCGAGGAAATGGATCAGGCAACCCTGAATTGCATAACAGTAACCGATATAAGAGATAAAGACGGAGCAGTAACCAGTACTCTTGTTTCAGGTACTACAAGTTACAATACATCCACATCTGAACTTACGCTTACCCCTGCATCAGCAGTTGGTTACAACCATAAATTCCGCGTAGCGGTTGCAGCCACAGCAAGAGACCTTGCTGGTAATTTACTGGCGGCGGCTACTAATTTTACTTTTGAAACTATTGCAAATTACAGTGAAAGCAATACAGTTATTTCAGGAAACCAGAAAGTAAAAGTTGAAATTGCAGCAGGCGCAACCGGTACCGATTACTACTCTATGAAAATCAGTACAGACCCGGCCAATGCACCTGATGAAGTTACACCGGCGGATATAACCACAGCAAACGGCAAATTAACTTCCACATATCAGCTTACTAATATTCTGTGTGAAATAAATTTGTATGATAATTCAGGTTCTCAATTGTCTGGAGGCTTAGCCGGAGATGCTTATGTAACTATGACTTATCCGGATGCCAATAATGACGGCATAGTAGACGGCACTGCTGCTTCAGTTAAAGAAAGCAATTTGAAAATCTACTACCTTAATGAAGCTGCCCAGGTATGGGAAGAAGTAACCGGCTCGGTAGTTGACACAACTGCAAACACGGTCAGGGTGAAAGTAGCCCACTTTTCAGTATTTGCTTTAATAGGTACCGAAGGCAGTGCAAGCAGTGACCTTAAGAATGCTCATGCATTTCCAGTCCCCTTTAAACCCAGCCTCGGGCATACAGTTATTACATTCAGTAACTTAACAGCAGCTGCAAAAATTAAAATATACACCATTAGCGGCGAATTAATAATTGAACTTGAAGAAACCGGTAATGACGGTAAATATGAATGGGACGCCAAAACCAAAGAAGGAAAATTATTGGCCAGCGGCGTTTACATTTATTACATATACGATGATTCAGGATATAAAACCGGTAAATTCATGGTAGTGAAATAGGGGGACAAAATGAGAAAAACTACAATAATTCTTTTAGTCAGTATTATTTCAGCCTGCAACTTATACAGTGCAGGTACCACAGGTTTGAATTTTTTAAAGATTGGCGTAGGAGCCAGGCCCATAGGTATGGGTGGAGCTTTTGTGGGGGTGGCAGATGATTTAAATGCTATCAACTGGAACCCTGCAGGATTGGCTTCTCTTAAAGGCCGTGAAATGTCGGCAACTCATTTAACCTGGATAGAAGGAATGAGTTCCCAGTATGCGGCTTTTGGTACTCCTCTAAATAATGGCAAGGGAGCCATAGGATTGAGCGTAAATTCTATCAGCATGGGTGAAATAAGAGGTTATGATGAAAATGATGCGCCTACTGCGGTTGTCAATGCCGGAGGTATGGCAGTAGGTTTGACATATGCCAAAGGTGAACTAATGGAAGGTAAAAAGAATCTTTCCGGAGGAATAACGGTTAGAATGGTACAGGAAACACTTGCAGATAAAAGTGTTTCTGTTCCGGTGGTTGATATAGGAATTCTAAATAAAAAAGCTTCTGAGAATGGAAAAATGTCTCTGGGAATTAATATACAGAACTTGGGTTCAGGAGCAAAATATATAACTGACGTAGACCCTCTACCTCAAAATATCAAAGTTGGTATAGGTTATAAATCCAATGAAAAGACAACGCTTTGCGCAGATTATAATATGCCCAGCGATAATGCGGGATATTTTTGCGCCGGAGTAGAATATCAGTTTAATCAAATGGTAAAATTAAGAGCAGGCTATAAAAGCGGCACAGATGTAGACATGGGAGTGAGGGCAGGTGTTGGAATATGGAAAGATAATATTGGCTTAGATTATGCCTATGCCGGATATGGTGATTTAGGAATAACCCACAGAATAAGCTTGAATTATAAACTTGCAGCAGTAGAAAAACCCGCAAAGAAGAAAAAGGCAGTAAAAAAAGTAGTTAAGGAAGTTAAAAAAGTAGAAATAGAGGAAGAAGTAGATGAAGAAATTGCAGATATTGAAGAACCAGAAACACCAGTTGAAGCAGTGGTTGTTAAAGAAGAAGTGAAACCAAGCAAAATTGAAACCAAATCATCTGTAGATACAGATAAACTTTATAAAAAAGCAGAAGTTTATTACAGCAGGGGCAAAATTAAGGAATCCTTGTTAGTATTACAAGAGATATTGAAGGCAGAACCGAAAAATGAACGTGCCAGAGATTTATTTATGAAAATATCCATGGAAAAACAAAAATAAACTTGGGCTCCGAAATTTCTTTTAAATTGGTAATCGGGACCTAAATTCGGGAGGAAGAATGATATTGAAAAAAATCGGATGGTTAACTGCAATAATGGTTTTATTGAATTTTGGTTTAGTTTGCACTATAGAAGCAAAGACTTTGACTGTATTAGATACAGAAAATGGTGAAATGCCCAATAGCATAAGTGATAATTCATCAGCAACTTTTAGTGATGAATATGAAGGCGAAATCGGTATGGCATTAAAAATAACATTGGTTTGGAAGGCTGATGATAAACCCTGGGGTTGGACAGGTGTGTCTAATCCAAAACGGTCCTGGGCAGAATTTGATAAACTTTGTTTTGATGCGTATAATCCCACTGATGAAATGTTGTCTTTAAGCCTTACAATAAGGGATATGCCGGCCAGTCAGGGTAAACCATTTGATGAAAAATTTGTATTAAAACCCGGGAAGAACGAAATAGAAATTGAATTATCAGGAGCAAAATCCAGCGATGGCCATGAAATAGATTTTGCAAAACTGGTTTCCTGGGCTTTTACGGGTGTCGGAGACAATTTCAAAGAGCCAAAAATATTTTATGTAAGCAATATAAGGCTGGCCACCAGTGATGAAGTGAAAAAAGGCAGCGGAAAAAAAGAAACAAAAAAGAAAGTAAAAAAGAAGGAAGTAAAAAAAGCTGAAAAGAAAACCGTAAAAAAAGCGGCAAAAAAATCCAGCGGAAAAACCACGCCTGTAATAAACATTGAAAACGGTGAAAACCTTGTTAATATAAGTGAGAATTCAGAAGCAAAAATCAGTACAGATTTTGAAGATGAAATAGGAGAAGCTTATAAAATAACTTTAGCCTGGAAAGCAGCTGACAAACCCTGGGGTTGGGCAGGAATGGGCAGTCCCAAAGGTTCATGGGCAGAGTATAACATGTTTAAATTTGATGCGTATAATTCGGGAAAGGAATTATTAACTATTAGCTTGCAGCTTAGAGATATGCCTGCCAGCCAGGGTGCTGCATTTACTTCAAATTTTGTTCTTCAACCAGGGAAAAATGAAGTGGTTATAGAATTAGCCGGCGCAAAATGCGGAGATGGTCACGAACTTGATTTAAGTAAATTAACTATGTGGTGTTTTACAGCAGCCGGTGAAACAATAAAAGAGCCAAAAACATTTTATATAACCAATATTCGTTTGGAAGAATAAGAATAAGAAAAAAAACCTGTGTTTTTTCCGACGGAAAAAACACAGGAAGAAGAGAAAAACATTTTTTAAAAAACCCTTGACTTTTTATCGTTTCCGTATTATACTTAAGTATCAGTTTTTTGTTCTTTAGTTTTTGAAAGATTTTTGAGGAATTTATTTTTTTTGTAAAATTCATGAAGACGTTTGCGCAGAACTATAAAAAAGACATCTGCACTAAATTTATAAAATGAAAAAACAAACAATGCAATTATTTAAAACAATTCTAATTCTTGCCTTCTTAACAGCCACAACCGGCATTCAAGCCGCCTGGATTTCACCAGCCCCGGACCCTTGGAACAACAGAAAAGCAATAACAGTTACCAATAATTCATCTACAGCAATGGCAGATTATCAGATATTTATTTCATTTACTGATCTTGGAACCGCATCTTTAATATCCTCAGGAAAAATGATCTCAGATTATTCTGACATTAGGTTTACAGACAGCGATGGGTCAACATTGTTAAACCATTGGGTAGACAGCACGGGCATATATATAAAGGTAAGCGCAGCCGCTTCCACAGCTAAAACCATATATATGTATTACAATAACCCTGCCGCGGTAAATATCAGCAGTTTTTTAAATACAATGAAAATTTCACCGGATGCTTCTACGGTAGGATTATGGTATTTTGACGAAAAAACCGGTACAACAGCAAAAGATTCTTCAGTCAATGGCAATAATGGAACAATAGCCCTTAGTTACGAATGGTTAAGTTCTGATTGCCCCAAAATTGGCGCTAATACAGTAACCCTTTCAACCGGTTCAGCATTGGACCTTGAAGTTGCCGGAAGTTATGGTACTGTGGATTGTTCGGATAGTGCTAGTTTTCAGAATATAAGCAGTGCAGTTACTATTGAAACCTGGATAAATATGAGTGCTGTAGGTTCTTCGGCTAAAGGATATATTGCCTGCAAGCAAAGAGGTGGCTCATCGGGCCCTTATTATATTAAGATTGACGGTGCAACCAGCGCGTTAGATGTAGGTGTAGAAGTTGCCAGCACAGCAAATAAAGTAATTGGAGCAACAGCACTGCAAATTAATACCTGGTATCACGCAGCAATGACTTATGATTCATCTACGAAGGAATTAAAAGTGTATCTGAATGGTGCTCAGGATGGTTCATTAACATTAACAGCTGCTGTTCCTACGCTTACTAATGTGAATAATAGCAGGAGTTTTTGGATAGGGACTCAGGATTTATTGTCAACAATGACAGAAAAGTTTTTTGGTATGGTAGATGACATGGCAATATATAACAGAGCGCTTAGCGCAGAAGAAATTCAGGCACATTATAAAAGAAGAAATTATATAAGCCCCGCTCCTTCAGTTTCTGTTGGTTCTGCTGAAGGTTTGGTAGAGATAACTTTTACCGTAGATCCAGAAGTATTAAAACCAGGATTGGCAACATTTACTTATGATTTTACTACTGACATGGATACCGGGACCATTCCAACTGTTACATTAAATCCCAGTGTTGGCAGCAGTATAAACATTACGGGTACTTGGATAAGTTTTACAAAATATCAATGCACTTATACAATCACATCAGCCGTTGCAGATGGAGCCAGCACAGTTTCATTTAGCGGGGCTAAGCTTGCAAGCGGAGCTCTTGTAGGGGCATATAATTCTGCTTCAATTTATATTGATTCGGAAGAATTGTTGCCTGCGAACAAAGAATTTTTTCCCAACCCTTTTTCACCAAACGGTGACGGTTTTGTTGATACCACAGAATTACCGCTTTTTATAAACAGTACGGTTAAAGTTAATTGTAAAATATTTGATTTAAGAGGCAGGCTTGTGCGTTACCTTGTAAATGCTGAAAAAAGTACAAATACAACAATTCAATGGGACGGCAGGAATGACCTGGGAGAAATAGTTCCCATAGGAATTTATATTTACCAGATAGAAGTAGGCGGACAGCTTACATCCGGTTCAGTAGTAGTGACTAAATAATATGACAAATAAAATAATTATAAAAAGTATTTTGCTGCTTTCTTTAGCAATGACGGCATTTTATCCCTCAATTTCTTTTTCTGCGGAAAGAAAATGGCAGAAAGGAGAAATAGATCTTTTGGGTCCTACCTATTATAATAGTTTCGGTGAATCTATAGGTAAATTCAGCCTCATATATGATTTTAATAATTCGTTTACTTTTGATAACCAGGGATATTCACAATTTACCAAGCGTTCATATCTATACTATCCTTCGTACTATTACTTAAGCCTTGAAGGCAGCCCCAGATTTTATGTAAATGACTGGTATGCCAGTCAAAACAGTAAAAACCTGAAAACATCTATGTTAATAACAAACCATTCAAATATGTGGTCTCTTAGAAGAATGATAGTATTTACACCCTATACTTTATCCAAAGTACAACTGCCGGGTTTAAGAGCTAATATTGAATCCCGCCCGCTTAAAACTTCACTTGATATGATATATTCACGTTTAAACCCGGTAGAAGAGTCTTTTTCCGATAATGCTGTTAATACATATGAAGATATAGAAGGTATTGTGGGAACAAAACAAAAAAATTGGTCTGAACTTGTAGGTGGACGCTTAAAAATTAAAAAATTGAATGCTTCAGATTATACCGATCTTTTTGAAATGGAATTAAGCCCCGGTATGAATTATATCAGCATAGGTGATAAAAACGGATCTTTAAATTATAGTTCAACAGATACTTTAAAAATAGTAGGTTATGATTTGGAAGGGAAAATAGAAGGAGTTAATTTTAAAGGGGAGTATGCTTTAAGTGAAAAAAACCTGCTTTCAGCTACAACTTCCGGAACTGTTATGACCTTTAAGGCAGATAAAGGTTTTTTTGAGGATAATGTAATTGTAGGCGGCGAGTATTATAAAATAGATCCGCAATATTCTACCACTTATGGTAATCCTTCCGCAGGTTCAGGCGGTTTTAATCTTGTAGATGATAATGATGACAGTGACAAATGGGTAGATTACAACACTTCCGGCCAGCAGCATGGTTTATATGACAGAATAAATCCAGGTAATTTATACGTTTGGCCTGCTGTAGATGGAAATACGAGTTGGGGCAATAATTCTACTACTATGTTCAATTTTGAATATGACCGCGATGGTGACGGTATTGCAGACTGGGAACAGATAAATTTAGCTTATTTGGCTGATGATCCTGTACTTTGGGTAGGTGAAGACAGAAATAATAACTGGATAGTTGACAAATATGAAGATGACCGGCTTCCAGATTATACCTACTGGGGAAATGATTTAGAAGGAAACAATGCTTATGTTAAGTATAAATTTGATGATTTAATAACCCGGGCAAACATTGATGCTGAAGGAGAAACTGCCTGGTTAATAGCCCCTATACAGCTTACGGTTGGTGCCCAGTCCGAAAATATGATAACCGTTCCTTCATCTTCAACAAAAGCAGGTTATGTGGTGCTGGATTACCAGAAAGATTTTACCAGCAATGTAAAGTTTAAATTACAATATGAAACAAAACAGGTAACAGATACATATCCTAATGATTTAGTGGCATATTCCGGCTTTGGCGGTGATGATGTTCTTGATTTTACAAACAGCCAGTATGATACGACAACCCTGGGGTTGGATTTTAAATTCCTGAAAAAACTTACCGTTGAAAACCTGTATGTTTCAAGGTTTAATAATAAACTTGATGCGGGAACCACACAGAAGAAAGCAGGATTCAGTTCACGCATAGGATATCAGTATAAATTTCCTAAATCCCTTACTGAATCAGACCCTACAAGTTTGCTTGAAAAATTTACGTTAATACCTAAGTACAGATATGTAACCACCTCTTCAAGAGATGACCTGGCCTTTTCAGGCGGAAACAGCAATTGTTTTATGTTCCAGCTTGTATATAAACCGCTTGACGGCCTTACTTTTAATCTCGGTAAAAATTTGCGTTATTCAAGAAATACAGATGCAACAAAAGATGCTGACCAGAGCTTGCTGGCCCTGGAAATGTCAACAGAAACATCTATAGGAAGAAATTATAACTTTGTTTTATACGGCGGGTTCCAGAAGAAAGAAACAGTTGCTCCTGCAACAAAATTAAAAACGCAGGATGAAGATATCTATTTTGTTAAGGTATATATAAAATGAAAAAACTGATAATTATTTTATTGGCAATAGTATTCATAACCGGTAATAGTTTCTGTGCTTTTGATGATATGTACAGCACATCTATACGTGCCCAGGGTATGGGTGGTGCATTTTGTGGGTTATCAGATGATGCGCACAGTTGGCTTATTAACCCGGCAGGTTTGGGAAAAATAGAAAGCACGAATATCGGATTAAGCTACTCTCAGTTATATCCGGGCCTGGTAAATGATAATATTTCTCAAAATCTTGTTGGAGTTGCATATCCAAAGGATAATTATATTGTAGGATTAACTTATGCAAGCCTGTCATCCCAGAAATATACGGAGTTATTATATTCTATATCTGCAGCAAAACAGTTTTTTATAGATGACTTATATTTTGGAATAAACGTAAAGTCTCTTGGCTGGACCGGTACAGAATTGAAATATTTTAACAATACAGGTGAAAGCCTGGCAAAAACAAATTTTGGTGTAGACCTTGGTGTTTTGTATGCGGTTTCAGAAGAACTTGACTGGGGAACAAACTTAATTAATTTGAATCAGCCTGATATCGGAAGCAAGATACAAGAAGAACTGCCCCTTAAAATAAGAACAGGTATATGTTATAAGTATTCAGAAGAATTAAATGTATTAATGGATGCTGAAATTGATAATAATCTTATTGTCGGAGGACCGCAGTTTTCTGCAGGTATTGAAAAGTGGTTTAAAGAAAAGCAATATGCTGTCCGCGGCGGTATGCAAAGTTCCCTTGAAGGCAATAGTATTTCTCTTGGCGCAAGTTACAGAAAAGATATGAACAAAGATTTGCTGGGTATTGAGATAGCTTATATACTTCCCATGGAAATGAAACAGAGTTCAATTATGCGTTTTTCACTTCTTTATTGGCCGGGAACAGTAAAGGCAGATAAAACAGAAGAAGTCAAAGAAGAACAAATAGAAATCCCTGCGGATGAGTTTGAAGAAGTAGAAGAAGATTTAGCTCCGGGAATAGAAGAGAAGAAGGAAGAAAAAGTTGAAACACCGGCAGTGATTGTCCCTGCATCGGGCAGTAAAAATATTGAAGAAACAATTGAAATGATAAAATCCGGTAAAATTGCAGGTGTAAAATTTGATAAAAACGGTAAAAATATCACCGGTGGCACAGAAACATTAGATAAAATAGGTCAAAGTCTTGCAACAAACACAAAAATTAAAATTAAAATAGAGTCGCATACTCCCACGACGGGTGACCCTCTTGATAATATTGATATTTCTAATAATCAAGCCAAAAAAGTTAAAGATTATTTTATCGAGAAATATAAAATATCAGCGGATAGGATAGAATGCCTGGGATGGGGCGGCATGATGCCAATTTATGATGTAGAAGAAGAAATAGAAGAGAACGTAATTGATGAAGAAGGAATGGAAATTAAAAGAAAAGTTAAAAGGAAAATTCCGGAAAATATAGAAAAAAACAGGCGTATAGAGTTTAGTATTATTAAATAATGAGTACATTTATTAGAGTTATATCAAAAAGCGTGATTAAGCATGATTTGCAAAATAAGAATATTAAAAATATCTTCAATATTATTTTTATTACTCTGCTTTAATATTTCCATCCTTTGCGCAAAACCGCATCTTATAGTAAACCCGCTAAGAAATAATTCAGATTTCAAGGAAAAATGCTGGGATATTTCCAGGGAATTTACTAAAGATCTAAAAAAAAGCCTTCTTAAAGAATTCTCATTAACAACTTCAACCGGTGAAATATTAAGTTCAATTATAGTTTATGGCAATATAAAGGAATTTGATATTACTTCAAAGGAATACAGCGCTATGCCTTTGGTGGGCCAGCGTTTTTATGTTGCTAAAATTGTAGTAGAACTTTATTTGTCTTCAGCAACGTCCTGCAGCGTTACTAAAATTATTTCAGAACAAGAAAAAACATACAATAAAATAACCGGTTTTTTTACTTTGCCGGAGGAAGAAGACGAAATAAATACAAGAATGGCTGATTTTAGTAAAAGAGATAAGATAAAATGGGGTTCAGAAGAATTTAATAAGAGCATTCTTGGGAAAGCTCGTGATGAAGCAATAAGAGATTTGACAGAGAAAGTAGTGAAAAAACTGAAACAGTGAAGCACTATAGCAGCTGCTTCATCTTCGGCAAAAACCGCCGAAGCACATCCCCTGTCGCTAACCGCTTCTGCAATATTCGCGGCTATTTGCCGCATTGCATAAGCAGCTTTAGGGGATACCCTACAACGCATTCACGCCTAAGTTTACACTCGGGGCATTCTGCGAAAGCGGGTAAATAAAGATGCTTGGCTATGATGTTTGGCAGAATATTTTAAAAAGTTAGAGAGAGAATATTAATGGATACTGTAAAAATAGAAAATATTTCCAAGAAATATATTCCAGAAGTAGTAAAAATATGGAATGAGAGTTTTTCAGGTTTGTATATGGAACCAAAAATATCCAAACAGTCATTAATTAAAAAAACATATGAATCGGTGCAGTTTGATGAAAGTGCAAGTTTTATTGCTTTTAATAATTCAAAAATGGTTGGTTTTGTCATTTCATTTGCTGACAAACAATTTGAAAACGACAGCTACTGGCATATGGCAGTAAGCGGTTGGATAGGAGCTATGGCTGTCAGTGAGCCTTACAGAAAGCAACAAATAGGCGAACAATTACTAAAATCTGCCGATGAAGTTCATAAAAGCAAAGGACGTCCGATTATTTTTACCGGCGGCGGTGAGGGTATAGATAGTTTCTTTCCGGGTATTGAAGACACAATGATAAATGCAAGTGATTTTTTTAAAAAAATGGTTATGGATTTGTGCGCAGAACATGTTTTGTTGAAGCAAATCTAAAAAATTATCAATGTCCCGTGGAACTTGTTAAAAAAATAAAAGAATTAGAATCAGAAGGTATTACTATAAGAAAAGCAAAAAATTCTGATAAAAATGCCTTCATCCAATATATGAAAGATGACCTTTGGCCGCAAGAGAGACAGAGCGGGTTTGCAAATAATTTTAATCAACAATGTAAAAATATGATAATTAGCGTACAAAAAAATAAAATAGCGGGTGCTTTAACCGGATATGAAGTGAATTCTAAAAAAATATCTAATTACGGCGGCGTAGGTGTTTTGGCTGATTATCGTAATTATGGAATAGGAAAACTTCTTCTTGCTAAAGCTATGGAAGAATGCAGCAAATTGGGTAGTACTAAAATGAAGCTTTGGACCCGTCCGCAGACTGCAGACAGGTTTTATAACAAACTCGGGTTTAGCGTGGCAAAAAATTATGATGTGTATGCCAAAGAAATACCCCAGGATTTTATAACCGAGAAATGGATTGCAAGAAACAGATTCCTTTGACTACATCGATATAACTACAACTTTAAAAAAACCATTGACAAAATACAGTTTTCGTACTATATATGTATTAGAGAAGCGAGTAGGTAATTTGGGCGTTTTCTCGTTTTTTTTGCATAGTTGCGAAAACGTCTGCACAAGCTAAAATATGCATTATAATGGCTTGTTTCTGAAAATCAGCACTAAGACATAGTATTTAAACTAAGTATTAGCATATAAAGTAATTCTGCACTTTCCGGAAAAAGGGCACTGATGCAGGGTAAGCTAAATTGGGAAAGGTAAAAAGCTTAATATTTTCAATATTTATCCTTATACTTATAACCATTAACAATACTGATTCACAATCAAAAGAGACTAAAGCAATAATTAGAAATAAAAGCGAAGAGATTACAAAGGAAAAGGTAAAAAAAATGAGTGAATTAAAAAAGAAACCAAATATCATATGTTTTTTTACGGACCAGCAAAGGTGGGATACCATAGGTTGTTACGGCCAGAAGTTAAATGTTACTCCTAACATTGACAAGATGGCGTCGGAGGGCGTTTTATTTAAAAAAGCCTTTACATGTCAACCAGTCTGTGGCCCTGCACGTGCATGTATACAGACAGGAAAATATGCCACAGAAAATACAGTGATAGATAACGGGCTTCCATTGCCTTTAAATGAAAAAACTATTGCTAACTGGTTATCAGAAACCGGTTATGAAGTTGGGTATATAGGTAAATGGCATCTTGCATCAAACGGAAAACAGCAAGACTACAGAACAAAAGCAATTCCTCCGGAAAGAAGAGGCGGATATAAGGATTATTGGTTAGCTGCGGATGTTCTTGAATTTACTTCACATGGTTATGATGGTTATTTGTTTGATGCTGACATGAATAAAGTTGATTTTGAAGGATACAGAGTTGATTGTTTAACAGATTTTACTATTGATTATCTCAATACACGAAACGGTGAAAAACCTTTCTTTCTGTTTTTGTCATATCTTGAACCTCATCATCAGAATGACCGCAATAGATGTGAAGGGCCGGAAGGTAAGGCAAAAGAATTTGAAAATTATGAAGTTCCCGAAGATTTGAAAGATAAAGAAGGGAATTGGAAAGAAAACTACCCTGATTATCTGGCTTGTTGCAACAGCCTGGACTATAATTTGGGTAGGATTAGAGAAGAACTAAAAAAGTTAAAAATAGATGATAACACTATAATTATATATTTTGCCGATCACGGCTGTCATTTTGAAACTCTTAATGAAGGGTATAAACGTACCTGTCATGAATCTTCAATTCGTATTCCATTAATTATTTACGGTCCGGGCTTTAAAGGCGGGAAAGTTGTAGACGATATCGTAAGTTTAATAGATGTACCTCCTACGGTTCTTGCTTCGGGAGGTGTAGAAAAACCTGAAAGTATGAAAGGGCGACCATTGCAGGAAATTGGCTCAGAAAAAGACCCGGCCTGGCCTAAAGAAGCGTTTATTCAAATAAGCGAGAGTCATGTTGGGCGCGCGCTGAGAACGCAGAAATGGAAATATTGTGTAACAGATCCCGATAAAGAAGGCTGGCGTGATGCAGGAAGCGACAGGTATTATGAAGATGGTTTATTTGATTTAGAAAAAGACCCTTTTGAAAAAAATAACCTTGTAAGAGTTCCTGAACTTTTAAATGTGCGTAAAGAACTTGCTGAAATATTAAAAAAACGTATGGTTCAAGCCGGAGAAAAATCACCTGAAATATTATCCGCAAAATAGATATGAAAAAGACAAAAAATCTTCCCAATATTTTGCTAATTCTTACCGATCAGCACCGGTATGATTCTGTAGGTATAAACGGGAATAATATCTGTAAAACACCTAATTTGGATAATCTTGCAAGAGAAGGAGTTAGGTTTGAGCAGGCTTATACGCCCTGTGCGCTTTGCACGCCTGCAAGAGCCTCAATTTTTACCGGCAGGTATCCGCATAATCACGGCCTCTGGAATAATTGCGATATGTTTCAGTATGCAAAACCGGAACTGCCTGATTCAGAGGTACTATTTAATCAAATACTCAAAAAAGATAAAAATTATAATTGCGGTTATGTTGGTAAATGGCATATAGGTACTAAAAGAGGCCCGTCTTTTTATGGTTTTGAGGGAACAGACTTTCCTGGATACGGTTACGCACCCAAACATAAAGATTATCAGGATTACCTAAAATCAAAAGGGTTAAAATCACCTTATGAAGATAAAAATATTAAAAATAAATTGTTTGGCTTAGGCGGCAAATTCTTAATAGGCGGTACTATTCCCGGGCCGGCAGAAGCAACAGTTCCTTCTTATCTGGCACAAAGAAGTTCAGAGATGATTAAAAAATACAGCCGGGATTATAATAAAAAGAATAAACCATTTTTCATTACCTGCAGTTTCTGGGGGCCTCATGAACCCTATTTAGTTCCTGAGGAATTGATGAGTATTATTAATCCGGAAGATATTCCTGAATGGGGAAATTTCAGAGATAAATTTATCAATAAACCCGAAGCTCATAAAAAATTTGCTGCAGAATTCTGGAAACTTAATCTTGGTTGGAAAAAGTGGCGGAAGATAGTTGCTCTTTACTGGGCTCATGTATACCTGGTTGATATGCAGATTGGGCGTATCTTAAAAACTCTGGATGAATGCGGACTTAAAGAAAATACTCAGGTTGTTTTCACTACTGATCACGGAGATATGGTCGGTGCTCACGCAGGGATATTTGATAAAGGGCCGTTCATGTATGAAGAAACATACCGTATTCCTATGATAATGAGATGGCCGGGCAGGATTAAAGAAGGTCAGGTTTCTGATAAGCTTGTTTCGCTTTTAGATTTAGCCCCTACTTTTCTGGCAATAGCGGGCATAAAATCAAAAACTACAGAAAAAATGGACGGAAAAAATCTTTTACCTTTAGTAACATCTAAAAAAACAAAATGGAGAGACAGCGTGGTTGCAGAAAGCCATGGTCATCATGCATTGCTTTCACAGCGCATGATACGTTGGAATAAATACAAATATGTTTTCAGCCCCTATACAACAGATGAATTATATGACCTTAAAAAAGATCCTTATGAACTTACGAATTTGGTGCAGAATAAAAAATATAGAAACTTGATCCGTAATATGAAAAAGAAGCTTTCGTTATGGATGAATGAGACAAAAGACCCTATCAGAGCTAGTTCAAATATTTATTTAAGTTAAATAATTATTTGTAATAATACTTAAAATACTGTGTTTAATTTAGTATAATTTACGAAGGAAAAATGGACTTACTAAAGTACAAATCTGATTTTAAAGAAGCTAAACAATACTGGAATGCTTTCTGGAACAAGGAAGTTATTGACCGGCCCTGTATATCAATTACAGCTCCCTTGGATGAGAAGTCAAAAAAATTAAGGCCGTATCAAAGAGCACGTTGTTCTGATACTGAATTTGATAAAGTACTAATAGATTTTGATGTCTGGGCAGAATCAACATATTTTGGTGCCGATGCAGTTCCTTTTTTCAGGTTTTCATTCGGGCCGGACCAATTCAGTAGTTTTTTAGGAGCTGAGCTAACAGTTGCAGAAGATAAACAAACCTCGTGGGTTAACCCATATGTTACTGATTGGAAAACAGTAAAACTACAGCTTAATGAAGACAATGAAAATTGGAAGAAAATGCTTTATTATATTAATAAAGCTTCTAAATTTGGTGAAGGTAAATTTATTACAGGAATGATAGACTTGCACAGCAATATGGATTGTTTAAGCGCTGTAAGGGACCCGGCTAATCTCTGTATGGATATACTTGATTGCCCTGAAGAACTGGATAAAGTTATGAAACAAGTCCGGTCCCAGTATGTTCCTATACATAAAGCTATACATGAAGCAGGAGCTATGGTAGACAGGGGATGTATAGGCTGGATTCCCTGTTATGCCGAAGGCAAATTCGCCGTCGTGCAGTGTGACTTTATGTGCATGATAAGCCCGGAGCATGCACGTCGTTTTGTTATGCCGGCGGTTGCCGAAGAAGCTGCCTATCTTGACTACTCAATCTTTCATTTAGACGGAGCAAATGCCTTGGTTCATCTTGATGATATTCTGGCAATACCTGATATAGATGCTGTTCAATGGGTGCCGGGTGCCGGTAAACCGCCGTTAATAGAATGGATGGACATACTGAAAAAAATAATAAAAGCAAAAAAAGGAACACAGCTATACTGTACTGTTGAAGAGGCAAAAATATTTCACAAAGAACTTGGCCCCCAAGGTGTTTTTTACGATATAGGTGCTACTTCAAAAAAAGAAGCGGATGATTTAATTGCTTGGTTTAAAAAAAACACATAGATTTTATCTATGTAATCAGTGTGTTGAATCTATATAATTGAATTTATGAACAATGGAGAGTATTATGAAAAAGTTTCTAACAAGAAATAATATTTCAAGGATTGTCCTATCATTTATTTTTTATTCTATTTTTTCTTTTAATTCTTTAACATCAGCACAAGAGCAGAAAACAGTGAAAATATTGATTGACCAGAATGTTATTCCCGAAGAAGGCAACCCAACAGCTGATGCTATTGCAAAAAGAAAAGTTCTTCAGGCATTTAGGGCGAAATATCCTTATATAGAAGTTGTAACCAATACGGGTTTGCGCATAGAAGGTATGGGCCAGGAAGTAGGAAGGCTTATGTCTATAGCAGGCGATGTAGCCCCTGATGTAATATCCATCAGTTTCCGCAACTCAGATGGATTTATAAAACGCGGTTTTTTATATCCTCTTGATGAATGGATTAATAAAGTTCCTGAAAATGAATTAAATGAAAGAGTAAAACAGTCTGTAAAGGATGTTCTTTATCGTGTAGGATCTGACGGTAAAAAACACTGGTATGGATTTCCTTACGATAACTGGGTAATGGCTTTAGTTTACCGAAAAGATTTATTTGCTGAGGCCGGTCTTGACCCTGAAAAACCTCCTAAAACCTGGGATGAAATGATGGCATATTCACGTAAAATCACAAATCCCGAAAAAGGTATTTACGGGCTGGGCCTAATGGGCGGGACTGCTGCTTCCTGGAATTTTTATTCCTTTCTTTTATCTGCCGGAGCCCGGGCTGTGGAAGAAGATGAAAATGGAACCTGGAAAGCTGTTTTTGATACTCCCGAATCTGTAGAGGCAGTTTATTTTTATGCAAGGCTTTTACAGGAAAAGTTTGTAAAAAACGGCAAAACTATTTATGGTGCGGCAGTAAGGGATGAAAATATATGGAGAATGTGGAAAGATGAAAAAATAGGAATGACCTATAATTATCTCAGTGACCAATTAATGCAGAACGTTAATCCGGAACAGGTGGGAATAGCACCTGTCCCTAAAGGGCCCACCGGTATTAGAGGTTCTGAAATCAATTGCGGAATATTGTGTGTATTCGGCGGCGTAAAAAATCCGCAGGTTCGTGATGCAGCCTGGAAGTTTGTTGAGTTTTGGGGAAGCCCTGAAGCTATAAAAATACGTACCCAGGTGCTCATTGAAAATGGATTTGGCCATCTTGTTAATCCAGGGTATCTTAGAAAACATGGGCATACGGAATACTTAAAATATGTACCCAAGGGCTGGGAAGAGACATTTAAAGAAGCTCTTGCAAACGGTGTTCCTGAACCTTACGGGACTAACTGTCAGGTAGTTTATGACTATATGACAAAACCTCTAGATATATCAATTGTTGAAGATTTGGGAAATAAACCGCCTTCGGAAGCACTACCACGTATTCAGAAAATATTAAATGAAGCAGTAATTGAAACCAACGAAAAAATGATAGGAATTGTCCCGAAAGACAAAATGTCCTATAGAAGAAAAGTTGCTACGGCGGTGGGTGTAATTATTGCTTTTGCTTTTTGCTGGGCTTTCTGGTATTTAAGAAAAATATTTACACCTTCAAGCGTTAAGGTTAGATGGGGTTTTAAAAAATACTGGATTGCTTATCTTATACTTTTACCTGCTTTAGTATTTGAAATCTTATGGCATTATATTCCCACCTTCAGCGGTGCCATAATTGCTTTTTTAGATTATAACGTAATGGGCGGCAGTAAATGGGTAGGTATTGATAATTTTGCTAATGTACTTTTTGATAAAACGTTTTGGGAAACATTATGGCATAGTTTATATTTTTCCGGGCTGTATATTTTAATTGGTTTTTTATCACCGATATTTTTAGCTCTTTTATTACACGAAGTACCTAAGGGAAAAGTATTTTTCCGGGTAATTTATTATCTGCCTGCAGTAATCAGCGGGCTTGTGGTAATATTCCTCTGGAAAAACTTTTATGATCCTTCCGCAGGCGGTTTGTTGAATAAAATATTGAGTATTGTGTGGACCAGCATTTCCCCGAATGAATTTGTACCGCAAAGATGGCTGCAGGATCCGAAGTGGGCTATGTTATGTACTATAATTCCTATCGTATGGTCCTCCATGGGCCCGGCCTGCCTGATATATCTGGCAGCATTAAAAACTGTACCTGATGACTTATACGAAGCTGCAGATATTGATGGTGCAAATTTATGGCACAAAATAATGCATATTACATATCCTACCATCAAACCTCTGGTTTTAATAACCTTTATAGGTGCGTTTGTGAATACTTTTAAAATGTCAAATAACTATATATTGGCAATGACAGGAGGCGGCCCGGCGGGGGCTACAAAAGTCTTGCCCTTGGAAATATTTTTTAATGCATTTCTGTATTTGAAATTTGGTATTGCAACAGCCATGGCGTGGCTGTTAGGGTTTATTTTATTGGGTTTCACGGTATATCAAATGAAACGCCTAAGCAGAATGCAGTTTAAAGCATCGGGGAGGGGATAGTATGTCGTTACTGACCACCGTAGGTAAAAAACCATTAAGCATGAAAATAATAATAGCTTCAGTATATATTCTCCTGATTCTTGGCAGTATTACAATGATATATCCATTTATGATAATGGTATCAGGATCATTTAAAAGTGAAGTTGATGTTTATGAATATGATGTTATACCCAAATATTTTTATAACGATACTATGTTATTCCGAAAATATCTGGAAACAAAATATAATGAATCGGTAATGGACTATAATATTAATACAAGGGAAGGAGAGTATTCTTTTAAGAAAATAGATCCACCCAGCAAATTAAATGAAACAAAAATAGCAGACTGGAAAGAATTTTTAGACAAGGTTGATATGCCCCAGACTTACAGTATGTTAGGCCATGTTTTTTCACGGCCTCCTAAAGTGGTCTACCCGGAAATGAACCGCGAGTACAGGGGTGCTTTATACAATGAAAGCAAAGGTTCTCTTGATATTTTTAATGAAAAATATGATGCACAATCAAATTCCTGGAGATGGATAAATTATCCGCACACGGTTCGTGTAACTCCTGCCTGGCGCCAGTATAAAATGCCTGATACAAAAATAGAAAATAAACGTATGGATTTTAAAGCCCTTCAGCCTAAAAGTTATTTTTACTATTTATCTTTAGACGGCAAATATATTCAGGAATACCTGTATTTTAAGTATGGCAAGAAAATAGAAGACTATAATAAAGCTCATTCAACGAATTATGAAAACTATTCACAGGTATTTCTTTCGCAAACTTTGCCTATAAACGTTAAAGAAAGAGCTGACTGGGTAGAATTTGTAAAAAAAGAATTAAACCTGCAGTTTATTAAAGTTAATTCTGCGGCCCGGGATATATATGCCGGCCATCTTAGAAAAAAGTATGACAATAATATTTCCCTGTTGAATAAATCATACAATTCAGATTACAAATCTTTTGAAGAAATTAATTATCCAAAAAACATTTTGATGGCAGGTTCCAGATTAGTGGATTGGGAAGAATTTATCCAAATAGTTCCGGAGAATTACCTTTCTCTGACAAGCCCGGAGTTTTTATGGAGAGATTTCCTGGAAAATAAATATGGCAATACGGAATCTCTAAATAAAGTACACGAAACAGCTTATGCGTCATTTAAAAGCATACCTATGCCTACCAAAGAAGCGGATTATGCCTATTTACTTGGAAGCAAAAAGCATTTCAAATGGGAGTTTGCAACAAGAAATTATAAACATGTATTCCAGTATCTTATCACACGCGGTAGGGGTGTCTGGAATACTTTTGTGTTCTGTTCCCTTACGGTTTTATTTGCTTTGATTGTAAATCCTATGGCAGCTTATGCCATGAGCAGATATAATTTGCCGTCAACTTATAAAATATTGATGATTTTTTTAGCTACAATGGCATTCCCTCCAATGGTAACTGCTATTCCGAATTTCCTTATGATAAAACAGCTGGGTTTGCTTAATACATTTGCTGCATTAATTCTGCCCAGAGTAGTGCACGGATACAGCATATTTTTGCTTAAAGGATTTTTTGATAGTTTGCCCAAGGAATTATATGAATCAGCAATGATTGACGGAGCAAACGAGTGGACCATGTTCTGGGATATGACAATGTATCTTTCAAAACCTATTCTTGCTGTAATCGCTCTTGAAGCTTTTAATACTGCCTATGGAGCATTTATGTTTGCTTTTATAGTTTGTCAGGATGAAAAAATGTGGACTTTAATGGTCTGGTTGTATCAATTACAGCAATACAGCCATACGGCTGTGAATTATGCCGCATTGATAGTTGCAGCTATTCCTACACTGGGAGTATTTCTTCTTGCCCAGAGGTTTATTATCAAAGGTATAGTTGTACCGGTAGAAAAATAGTAGATTAGTGATTTCAAATTTGAAACTACATTAATTATCCTGACTGATTTCTGTCTTGCATTGCGTAAAGTGAGACAAACTTCAAAAAAACATTGTCTTGGTATTAAGCCCTGAGGTTTTAATGAAAAAAAAACCTAATATATTATTTATAATAACCGACCAATGGCGTTACGATGGATTAGGTGTAAATGGCAATAAAACATGCAAAACACCCAACCTGGACAAATTGGCTCAGGAAGGAATAAATTTCACACATGCCTTTACAACAACAAGTCTTTGTACTCCTGCCAGAGCCTCTCTTTTTACAGGCCGTTATCCGCATAACCATGGCCTTCTGAATAATACTCATGAACGGGATGCCGTAAGCCTGGAACTTCCAAAAACTGAAGTAACCTTAGCACAGATAATTAAAAAAGAAGGCTATAAAACTTCCTATGTAGGAAAATGGCACGTGGGAAGAGACCTTATGCCCGATAAATGGGGTTTTGATATTCATTGCGGAAGTGAAGATGATTTTACTCCTTATGAAAATTATCGTAAGAATTTTATAAAAACAAATGAAACCAAATTATCAGCAGAAGATATTGTTTCCGGCACAAAAACTGATCCTAAAGTAAAAAGTGCACTAAAATGCAAATGGATGCTTGATAAAGATGAAAGTACGGTTTGTGGAACAGACCCCGTGCCGGTAGAAGGCACAGCAACTCATTTCAGGACCAACCTTGCCCTTGAACAGCTGGATAAATTAAATAAAATAACAGACCCATTTTGTCTTTTTGTAAGTTATTTCGGCCCCCATTATCCCAGCATAATTCCAGAACCGTTTGCCTCTATGTATGACCCGGAACAAATTCCAGAAGTACCTAATTTTAAGGATGATTTTAAAAATAAATCCTATGTTCACCATAAAAAGTTACAACAATGGGGTGTGGAAAAGTTTACGTGGAAAGACTGGCAGAAATATATAGCTTTTTATTGGGGTTATATATCATTTCTTGATTATGAAATCGGCAGGATACTGGACCGGCTTAAAGAAAACGGTATGGACAAAGAAACTATAGTAATATTTACGACAGATCACGGGGATTTTGCAGGCAGTCATAGGCAGTTTAACAAGGGCCCGTTGATGTATGATGAAACCTACCGGATTCCACTAATAATTAAATGGCCTGAAAAAACAAAGGCAGGTTCGGTTTCTGATAGTTTTGTGCGTATCCTGGACTTGATGCCTACCATTTTAGAATCTGCCGGGGCAGAAATTCCCGGAAATATTGACGGTAGAAGTATTGTTCCTATTCTTGAAGGCAAAGTGCCGCAAGACTGGCCTCAGGAAGTATTTTGTGAACAGCACGGTGATGAACTGGGCCTTTATTCCCAGAGAATGATAAGAACCAGGGAATATAAATATGTATATAATGTTGAAGATAAAGATGAGATGTATGATTTGGTAGAAGACCCTTATGAACTGAATAATTGCGCGGATGACCCGCAATATAAAGATACACGGATAAATCTTGAGAAGAAACTGTTGAGTTGGATGCGAAAAACAGATGATATGATTGCCCGCTGGGCAGCAAGTTTGTTAGGCGGCAGAAAATAATAAGTTAATTATATTTGTCCTCATAAATACACCTTCTAAATGAACCAATTTTCAACTAAACCAATCATAAAATACATACTAAATGCAGTTTAAATAAAAATATAAGGAAAGGTAAGGAAAATGGAAGGGCTGAAAGTATCTCTGGAAATAAAGGCAGATGGCAGGGTTTTTAAGTTTGATAATATCAACAACAGCAAGAATAATTATCTTATAGGAAAATATAATTTAAAAGTTAAAAGAGGCAAACACCTGGAATATTCTTTTTCACGCGGTGATGAAAAAGAGATAAATATTGAAAGATATAAAATAAATGTAAACCTGCCCCTGCAGAGCATTTCTCAGGTCATAGCGCCTGAATGCGGACGGGAGTATACAGAAACATTTTTTCCATTATATTTATGGAGGCGTTCATTTTTTATAAATCTTCCTATAGACGGGCACCCTTTTATGTCTTTGCTTGACGGCCAGAAACAACCGTATTTTTCTTTTGGAATTATAGGAGGGTTTCGTGAAACCAGATTTACCTGTGTAAGGCCCGGAGCAAATAAAAAAAATACCCTGGTTGCTTCCAATATACTGGAAATAGAAATAGAAAGGCCTTATGAAAAATTCAAATGGGGGGAAACAAAAGTTTTAAAAGAAATGTTGTTTATGGACGAATCAAACAAAACCTGGTTTCATGCATTCCGTGAATACACGGATATTTACAGAAAATGGCTTAACGTAGAAACAGAAATACCAAAATTATCTGCTTATGAACCTGTATGGTGTACCTGGACAGCGTTTTTTTCAAAGCTAAACGATAAAAAAATTATTAAAAATGCTGTAATAGCAAAAAAACTTGGTTTAAAGTCTATTATAATAGATGATGGCTGGTATGGCCCAGGGTTGGATGAAGAAAAGGGAAACAGAATGGGTGATTTCTATCCGGACAAAAAGAAATTCACTGATTTTAACAAAATGATAAAAACTATACAAAAGATGGGCCTGAAAGCCATTTTGTGGATAGCTCCGCACGGAATTGCCCCTATTTCAAAAAAAGTAAAAACTTATGGTCATTTATTTGTTAAACTTGATGGAAAGAACTTTTTGACCCGTAACGGGTACCATACACTTTGCCCCTGTAATAAGGAAGCACGTGAATATGTAGTTAAGGAATCAGTGCGGTTGCTGAAAGATTACAGAGTTGACGGTTTAAAAATAGATTTGTTTAACAATTATACAAACAGGGTTTGCGAAAGTAACCACTCTCATGACTGCAGTTCAATGATTGAAGGTTTGCACTTGATGATGAAAGATATCTGGGAAGCAATGAAAGCATACAATCCGGAGGTTATTCTTGAATTGAAACAGAATTATGGTAATGTGCTTACCGAACAATATGGCAGTATGGTAAGAGCGGGAGATACGCCTTTTGATATTGATTTAGACCTTTGGAGATGTTTTTATATTCAGGCGTATGCCAGGGTTATTCATAATGATTATCTTGCCTGGACACCCAGTGAAAAACCGTTGAATCTTGCTGTTATGATGATAAAATTGATTACTGCGGGAGTTCCTACATTTTCTTCAGCCTTGACCGGGGTACCTAAAAGCCACCTGGAAGTTATAAAAAAATGGATGACTTTTTACAATGACCATTTATGGCTGTTAAAAGAAAAAAGAGAGCCACAGGTTGGCGATATGAGTGTCTGGCAGATAAAGACGTCTGAATCCAGTTTGTACAGCCTGGTTTTTACTGCACAATTAGTGGAACTTGAATCAAACAAACAGATAATTATCCTTAACGGAACAAGAAATGAAAAAACCTACATAAAAACAGCTAATGGATTCATTTCAAATGCAGAATTCTACGATTATAAATGCAACTTGGTAAATAAATCTAAATTAAAGATATATGATGGCGTATCTCTTCCTGTTTCTCCCGGCGGTTATGTTGTTTTGAAAAGAAAATAAAGGTTTTGTGGTATGGTATATAAAAAAATATTTTACATTGAATTGTTTTTTCTTGGGATTTTACTAATTTCAGGTTGTACTAAGTCTGAACTAAATAATCCGAATGAATTGAAAGTAGCTTTTCCTGCCGGCGGCATGGAATTCATCAGGCTTATGAAGAATATGTGCAAAAATTTCCAAAAAAATAGGCCCGGGCTAAAAGTAAAAACTATAGCTGTAGGAGCAGCCAACTATAATGAAAAAATAATGACCATGATTGCTACAGATGATTCTCCTGATGTTTTTCGTATTCAACCAAATTATATCCCTTTATTTGTTAAGAAAGGGTTAATAATAGACCTGGAAAAGCTGATTGAAAAAGACAAATATTTCGACAAAAGTATATACTATCCGGTTGTTTTAGAGGATTTAACCTGTAATGGTAAATTATATGGTTTGGCTTACGGGTTTACGCCAAAAATTATTTATTACAACAAGGATTTGTTTGATTCTGCAGGGGTCCCTTATCCAAAAGCCGGCTGGAACTGGGATGAATATTTAGAAATAGCAAAAAAACTCACTATTAAAGACAGTGACGGTAATATAAAACAATTTGGCGGGATAATTGAAGGTTTTGATATATTGCATTTTGCAGATACTTGGGGTGGGAACATGTGGAATAAAAATAAAACCCGTTGCACCATTGATTCACCCGCAGCCCGTGCCGGTATAGGTTTCTTTATAGATTTAATCATTAAATATCACGTTACACCAAGCCCAAGGGAAAGGCAGTCTCAGGGTGATTATGAAGTATTTAAAAACGGCAGGGGCGGCATGTTGCTCAGCGGGCGATGGCAAACATTTGATTTAAAAAATGTTAAAAATATGAGGTGGGGTATTTGTGAAATTCCTCAAGGAAAAAGAAAAGTAAACCGCATAACAGCAAACGGGTGGGTAATATCAGCAAACTGCAGTAATCAGGCAAAAGCATTTGAAATATTGAAATATATTTGCGGCGAAGAAAATGTGAAGTATATTATGAAAACCGGCGATTGCGTGCCTTCAATAATAAAAGTTGCTGAAACAGATTTTTTAGATAAAAATGCAAGTTTTTCTGAAGAAGATAACAGCTATTATCTTAAAAGTATAAGTTTTGCAAGTTCTTATAAAAAATATTTACATCCGGATATATCTTGGATTGAATTAGGGGGAATGATTTTTGGAAAAAAGATTGAACCCTTATTATTCCAGAGATGCGATGTGAAAACCTATACAGAGAAAATGCAGAAAGAAATAAACGAATTCCTGGCAGCCAAGAATAAATAAAGGATCCATTAATGCATACAATTGAGAATACATCAAGTTATTTAATTAAAAAACGTAAAAATGAATATTTTAGTGTCAATAAAAATAAATGCATATTCAATATAAAGGTTGCGGGTGACAGGGAACCGCAGGAACAGGAGTTTTTGCTAAGACGCTCAAGAGGTGTTCTAAAATCAACAGTAGTTGTTAATAGCAAATCTGTTGATATTTCTACAGTTGAAAGTATACTTGCAGGACTAATTAAAAAGGGCATGTCTGACAAAGAAAAAGCCATTGCAATTTATCGTTTTTGTTCTCCAGGAACACTTCTTCACTGGGAGCCTGCAGATTTTTCAAATAATATTTTAAAGCTTTTAAATATTTACGGGTATGGGACATGTGGAACACATGCATTTTTGTTTTATCAGTTATGCCGGCATGCAGGGCTAAGGGCGGCTCATTTAGGCATAGATGTTCCCAGGTATCATACTGGGCATCAACTGGCAGAAGTATATTACAACAATAAATGGCATGTATTTGATTGTGATGCGGGCCATTACTATTTAAATGCAAGAAGTGAAATTGCCAGCGCTGATGAATTGAAAAAAGATCCTGATTTGATTAATCAGTCAGCAGATCATTTTGGGTTAAATCATATCGGCTGGCCAATAGGTTGTTTAAAATATCTTCATAAATATTCTGATTTTCACAGAGATGAAAAAGTTCCGGTTCATTCTTTAAAACCTATTGATTATATAATGAAACAGAATTCACTGAAATTTGTTTTTAAGCCTTTAGATGAGATAATAGATGTTCAAAGAATTACTAAATTGTGGAAAATGCCCGCCCCTGTTTTCAATATTGGAAAGATTAATTCGAACCTGCTTAAACCATTAAACTTAGGTAAAAATAAGGTAATATTTAAAAATAGAAATAATGAGTCTTTTAAAGGGAAAATAGTTTTTCGTTGGACAGAGAAATATTTGAAATCTTCTGCCAAAGCAAAGGCAGATAATATTAAATGGGCAAAGGAAGAAAAACTGTTCTCAGACAGCGCAGGGGAAAATAGAAATGCTTTTCCTATTGTGGATTCTAATGGAAATATTAATTTAACAGGGCAGTCTCTAAATAAAAATACGTCTGAAATCTGGCATGGTAGTTATAAAAGTGCAGATTTCAAAAAAACTGTGATATTTAAAAAAGAAAAAATATATCCAGCATATCCAAAATTATATGTAGATGAATTAAATCAGTCCCATTTAGTATTTCAAACCAATACATACAACAAAAGTTCTGATATTTATTATCTTAACACAAAGAATGTAAAGAAAATCATAAGAATTAATCAGGAAGATAAATATTCCCGTTCATATTTTCCCAATATGGCAGGTTATAAAGATGCTATTGCAATTATCTGGCAGGGACCCAATGTGTCCAGGGGCGGCGATGCAAATTTCAATAAAGGTTATTCAAACAGCTGGTTTAAAATATTCAGAAACGGGAAATGGGAAAAAGCTGTTGTCAGAAACGGATATTGGAAAAACCTGATTTTACCATCAATAACATCAGATTCAAAAGGTAATTTTCACTGCTTATATCTTTATCAGGGGGTTGAATACGAAAATATCACTAGAGCTGTTCATAATTCAAAAGATTCAATGATTAACATTTCTCCTTACAATAGTTATTATTCTTTTGGTTCTGACATAACCACAGATAGAAAAGATAATATCTATGCATTATGGTCTATGGCAAATTATGGTTTGCGGCCTAATATATATTTACGCCTTAAACAAGCAGGTACCTGGGGAAAATGTGTAAGAGTAAGTGCTTGGGATAAAATTGACGCAAAGTATCCTTCTGCGGCCTGCGGGTTAAACGGTGAATTGTTTATTGTTTGGGAAGATTACCGGCATGGAAATTCTGTTATTTATTATAAGGAATTTGACGGGAAGCAATGGTTGCCGGAAATAAGGCTAAGTAATAACAAAAAAGGTGATGCGCATTACCCAAAAGTTATTGTTGATAAAACAAATAAACCTGTTATTTTCTGGCATGATAACCGTGACAAAAAAACACAGATTTATTTTAAGCATAAGAAATAATATTAGTAGTACATTTTTCCGCTCTTTTTAAAAGAGAGGATTGAGGAGAGTTAATAAGATGAAAGTATCAAGATTATTTAATTTAATGTTAGTTTTGAGTTTATTATTAGTGTTTCCTGTAAAAAGTTTTGGTTCAGATATTCCGGCAGGAATGAAATGTTTTGATTTTGGCCCAGAAAAATCGGTTGTTTGGCCTGGCTTTGTGTCAGTGACAGCAAATATGTCTTATAGTAAGGATAAAGGTTTTGGCTGGGAGGGAACCACGCCGCCGCAAGCTGTGTTTAGAAAAGACCACCAGGCAGATGCCTTGGCAGGTGACTATATAGGCTGGCAAAAAAAAGATTATAACACTACCCCTGCTCCTCAATATACATTTATTTTAGATTTACCAAACGGTGATTATGAAATAGCAGTGATGGCATCAAATCCTGACCCATTGAAACCTTACGGAATAATAGCTAATGGCAACAAGTTATTTTGGGAGGAAGTGACGATAGATAATTATGTTGAGAAATACTTAAATAGGCACAGGGCAGCGGCGTATAAACCTGACCAGGATGTATTCAAAGAGCATGTAGACCTGGAACATCCTGTGAAAAAATATATAGTTAACATAAAAGACGGGAAATTGAAATTACAGTTACAGTATGTTGCACTTGAAATGCTGGTAGCATATCCTCTTTCATTGCAAAAAGATGGAGATGAATTTTTGAAAACGTTATGGGACGAAAGGCGCAGTGAATTTTACAGCAGTGCTTATAAAGAAGTTTTGCCGGAGTCTAAAGACCCCAAGCCGGGAATATCAAAAGAAGATAAAGAAAAGGGTTTTGTTCTTTTTGTAAGGGATTATCTGGAAGAAATTTATCCTACAAGTTATCCGAAAAAAGAGGAAATAAATTCTAAAATTAATTTGACTGCTGCAAAAGGGGAATTTGAACCAGCATTATTGGGGTTATGGCCTCTTAAAGAACTAAAAGGTATAAGGATAAAATTTTCAGATTTAAAAATGGAGGGCGCAGTTATTGCAGCATCTTCAATAGAATTACGTAAAGTACGGTATTACCAGAAACAGATAAGTTCAGCTGATAATGTTCACACAATAGTGCCGTTTATTTTAGAAAAGCCCCAGCAGGATAAAATAGACATTCCAAAAGATGAGACCACCGGCTTATGGCTGACAGTAAATGTCCCCAGAGATGCAAAAACCGGCACCTATACAGGAAAAGTAGAAGTAATAACACAAGACGGCAAAAATTCTTCCGTCGCTATAGAGCTTGTCGTTCGTCCCTATTTATTGCCGGATCCGGAAGATATTTCTGCTACTCTTATGTGGTATTACAGAACGCCTCTCTGGAAACATGAACGTTATAAATTAAGCTGGTTTGGAGCTGAGGGTAAACCTTTGGCAACAAAACTGCTTGAAGCAGATTTAAGGAGCATGAAAGAACATGGCTGCAACGCTTTACATTTACCTGAAGTGCTTATTACGGCAGTTGACGGGAGCGGAAAAGTAACAGTGGATTTTTCAGAGTTAGCATGGGTTGTTGAAACAATGAAAAAAGAAAATATCGGGCTTAAACACCCTAATCTGCTTTTTACTCTAAAAGCAGCCAATCAGCTGATTAAAGAATATGAAATGGAAGAATTCGGTGATAAGTTTAATAAAACATTTAAAAATTATATTGCAGAATTAGTTAAATGGTTTGGAGAACAGAAAATTGATGTGCTCTATTGGGTTGTAGATGAGCCAAGAGAAAGAAATCTTTCTTCCTGGAACCGTAATTATGATGATACAATGAAATATGTTCAGTTAGTATCTGAAGTTAAGGGTGCCAAGAGTTCGGTTTCTTTTATGCGTGATACTGAAGGCAGTAAGGATTATTCAGCCGGCGCTGAAAAAACAGACAATACTATAACCTTTCCAGGCGCTGATTCTGTGAATCTGCGTCAAATTTCTTCAAACAGAGGAAAGGATAAATTATGGCTGCATAATTCCGGAAAAAATATTAACAGAACAGCGTTTGGTTTTTATCCCTGGAGAGTATCTGCTTCAGGCCGGGTTCAGTGGAACTATGACTATCAGGAAATACCTTATTATCCTTTTGAAAATATGTGTGGGTTTACATGGGGTTCCGTAGCTGCAACGTTCCCGTCAAGTGAAGGGCCTGTTCCTACAACCTGGTATGAATGGTCCCGTGAAGGCATAGATGACTGGAGATATATAGAGCTGGCAGAAAATTTAATAGCAAAAGCAAAAAAAACTGGTAATTCTGAAAAGGTTAAGTTAGCAAAAGAAACAGAAAGGATTCTTAAAAATATAAAAGAAGAAATACCTGAAAGCCTTCCTATGGAAATAATAGTTGGAAATAACGGTATGGCTTATGACGGGCCTCTTTTGAAAAATACCCATATTTGGCGTGAAAAAATAGCTGATAGTATTGGAAAGTTGTTAGCTGATGAGAAGTAAATATTTATATGAAGTTTTGTAGCTAAAAAGATACCTGTATTGTAAAAATAAGTGTGATTAATAAAACAAAAAAGACAGCTTGAAGGCTGTCTTTTTTGTTTTATTAATTTTGTTCCGTAGAGATATATTTTTGATACGGCAGATAGCCGTGTTGATTAAAAATATGAAAACGAAACGGCTGTGTTCCGTTGAATTATAGTTTTAAAATGTCGGATAGACATGATTATTAAAACTATGTTAATGAAACGGCTGTGTTCCGTTGAA
>Ga0156443_154_pt1 | contig 73005 bp, 68 predicted proteins | sample RifOxyA2_FD_108086 | JGI IMG/M metagenome (GOLD analysis project Ga0156443, IMG submission 108086) | Elusimicrobia bacterium RIFOXYA2_FULL_39_19
AGAAAATGTCTGGATTTTAATACTCCGGCTGAGTCTTTTAATTCATGTGTTGCACTTACTCCTTGAATTCACCGCTATTTACTATTACCGACCTTTTTAATATAGTATTTGTATAATTCATCCTATGAAAAATTGTTTTTTTATTTCACTTATTCTTTTTATTGCTTCTTCTTGCGCGCTTGCTTTTGAGGTAACGGTGACTCCCGTAAAACCCAAGGGCGGGGAAGGCCTGCGCGTAGAAATAGCCGACAATTCCCCCTTAACCCATACCATTTCTTTCAGGGGCATTTCTTACCGCGTATACCGCTGTGATGAAAATAAAAAAGAAGCGTTTATTCCTATAGGCATAGAAACTACCGGAAAAAATCTTCTTAAGGTATCAAAAAAGTTTCTTTTTTTTACCGTAGAAACAAAAACCCTGGAAATTAACGTAACTCCGTGCAAAATTAATAAAATTATATTAAAAGAATCTGATGAAAAAATGCGCGATGACCAGCCAGCCGTTGATGTACAGCAAGACCGTGTACTGCAATGCATAAATACAAAAAGTAAATTTAAATTATGGTCCGGAGCTTTTCAGGTACCCATAAAATCAAAGTCCAAGCCAAACTTTGCCAACAGAAGAACGGGTAAAACACACGATTATTACCATAAAGGCATAGATTTAGGCGGAAAAAAACGTACTGCTATAAAAGCAACTAACAGCGGCAGGATAATCCTGGCGGGCGAAAACTTTAATGTTTATGGTAATGTAATTGTAATTGATCACGGCCAGGGTGTTGTAAGCTGTTACTTTCATTTAAACAAACTGCTTAAAAAAGAAAATGACATGGTTTCAAAAGGTGAAATTATTGCCCAGCTTGGAAATACCGGCTGGTCTACTGCGCCGCACCTGCATTTTGGCGTTTATTTGCACAGCGATGCCGTAGATCCTCTGTGGTGGATTGAATTTACCAGCAATATTAGCCATAATATTAAGTAGGTTTTTGATTTATATCAGAACAATATTTCTGGATGCCCGGGTCAAGCCCGAGCATGACAACTTTCGTAATATACAAAAATGACATATGTTTTTTTCTCTTATCAACTTATCATCCTATAAACATATATACTTTTTTTAGGGAACTCCCATGCTCCCCTTACTTGTCGGCTTTTTAGTTTTCATTTCCAGCCTTATTTCTATACGTATCGGTATAGCAGTTGTTATAATAGAAATATTTTTCGGCGTTATTTTAGGTAATGCAGGCCTTAAACCCGAAGAATGGATGCTTTACCTGGCAAATTTCGGCGGCATAATACTTACTTTTCTTGCCGGCACTGAAATTGACATGAGATTACTTAAAGATAAATTTAAAGGAAGCTTTTTAATAGGTTTCTTCTCTTTCCTTTCACCTTTTATTATCGGTTTTTTAGCCGCCTATTTCATTGCCAAGTGGACTTTTTGGGCATCGCTGGTTACGGGTACTGCTATTTCCTGCACATCTCTGGCGGTTATCTATGCAGTTTTAGTTGAAACCGGAATGAACAAAACAGAATTGGGCAAACTGCTGATGTCTGCAACTTTTATTACAAACCTTTTTACCGCGCTGGCCTTAAGCTTATTATTTACAAAGTTTAATCTTTACACCCTGGTCTTTCTTGCAGTATCAATACTGATAATTTTTCTTGTAGACAGATTTTCCTTATATATACTGCGCAACCCCAGCCTTTTTAATAAAGTAATTGAACCGGAAATTAAATTTCTGCTTTTTATTTTGCTTGCCTTTGTATATTTTGCAAAATTGGGCGGCAGCCAGGCTGTTCTGCCGGTTTTTATTCTTGGTATGCTTATGTCCAAGCATTTTACTGACCAAAGAAAAACTAAAATTATCAGAAACCGCCTTAAAACTGTTTCCTATGCAGTTTTTATACCCATTTTCGGTATTGTAGCAGGCATGCGGGTTTCTATTTTCTATATTTATTCTGCCTTTCCGCTTTTCGTTTTATTTTTCCTTGTAAAAGTGTTGTCCAAATTTGCCGGCGTATACTTTTTTGCAAGAAAATACATACCTCAGGGGCATATGTACATATCCCTTTTAATGAGCACGGGGTTAACCTTCGGCCTTATTGCCGCGCTTTTCGGTTTCAATGAAGGACTGATAAACCAGTCCCAATATTCCCTGTTAATAGGTGTAATGACTCTGAGCTCTATAATACCCGTCTTTTTTGCCCAGAAATGGTTCATGCCTGTTAAAAAAGAAGACGTTTTGCGCTGAATTGACTTTCAAATGTGTGCTGAGTATAATCATATTAGATAATTATTTTGTCGGGTCCGAAAGATAAAATGGGCTTTCCGGAGGGTGCAATGAAAACATTGCAAATTGATGGTCGGGCCGCCATCTGCATAATGCAGGTGTGCGGTTTTTTTATTTTCTACCAATAAGGGGCTTAATTATGACAAAAAAAACAGTGCTGTTAATATCGTGCCTGGTGTTTCTCTTCTGCGGATGCAGTAAAACCAATAAAAATACCGTAGTGTTTGAAGTAGGCGGAGCGCCCAATGAAATTTCGTTTTGGGAAGAGATTATAAAAGATTTCCAGCAGCAAAGCGGTATTAAGGTAGAAATAATCCGCCAGCCTACCGATACAGACCAGCGCCGTCAGGGCCTGGTGGTAGCGCTGAAATCAAATAAAAATAATCCGGACGTTTTTCTGATGGATGTTGCCTGGATATCTCAGTTTGCCGCTTCCGGCTGGCTTGAAAACCTGGATAATTATTTAAAAGCGGATAAAGTTGATACCGGTATATTTTTTAAAAATGTTATTAACCTTTCCGATAAATATAATAATAACACTATTGCCCTGCCTGTTTATGTTGACGGCGGAATGTTATATTACAGAAAAGATTTATTGAATAAATATGGTTTTAACAATGCGCCGGTTACCTGGGACCAGTTGATTGAATATTCCTTAAAAATTCAAAAGCAGGAAAGAAAAACTAACCCCGGCTTTTACGGTTTTGTATGGCAGGGCGCGCAGTATGAAGGGCTTATATGCAGTTTTATAGAATTTGCAGGTTCAAACGGCGGAATAATAATTAAAGACAATCAAATAAAAATAAATACTCCCGCTAACATAAAAACTTTAGGCATGCTGTGCGATTTAATACATATTCAAAAAATATCCCCGCCCAATATTTTTACTGAAATGAAAGAAGAGGAAGTAAGAACCTTTTTCCAGCAGGGGGACGCACTGTTTGAAAGAAACTGGCCTTATGCCTGGTCCTTACACCAGAATGATGACTCTGCGGTTAAAGGAAAGGTGGGACTGGCGTCTGTGCCTCATTTTGCCGGAAATAAAAGCGCATCAACTTTAGGCGGCTGGCATATAGGTATTTCAAAATTTTCAGATGCAAAAGACCTTAGCTGGGAATTTGTGAAATTTACCGTATCCTATGAAACCCAGAAAAAGCTGGCTATGAAACTGGGCTGGAACCCGGGGCGCAAGGATATTTATAAAGACCGTGAAATAAAACAAAAATTCCCGCATTTTTCATATCTCGGCAATATTTTTGAAAACCTGACCCCAAGGCCTAATCTGCCTTACTATACCCAGATTTCAGAAATTATGCAGAAACATATCAATTCAGCTTTATCCGGAAAAACAAATCCTGAAACAGCCCTTAAAGAAGCTGAACTTGAAATAAACAATTCTATAAAAAGATACCTGAAATAAATGAACAAAGAATTAAGAAGCCCTCTTTTATTTATTGCTCCGGTACTAACGTTTATTTTAATATTTATTCTCCTTCCTGTTATAGGCACCGTCGTTACAAGTTTATACAAAGACATTACCTACCTTGATAATAAATTTATTTTTTTTGAAAATTACAGGCAGATTTTCCAGGACCCGGGTTTCTGGCAGTCTTTGCGCTTTACTATGTTTTTCATTCTTGTTTCTATACCGCTTGAAATGCTGCTGGGCCTGATTTTTGCAATATTGATTGATCAGGAAGTGCCGTATAAAGGTTTTTTAAGAGTCTGTATATTAATACCCTGGGCTATACCTGCCGCCATTTCATCAAGAACCTGGGAACTGATTTACAATTATAATTACGGTCTGGCAAACTTTATTTGCAGTTTTACGGGAATTTCTGTCCAACCGGTAAACTGGCTGGGCACAAGCCTGGGAGCTTTTTTTTCGCTGGTACTTGCCGATGTTTGGAAAACAACACCGTTTATTGCCATTATTCTGCTTACCGGTTTACAAATAATCCCCGGAGAAATATATTTGCAGGCGCAGGTGGACCGGGCCAATTTTTTACAGCGGTTTTTTAAAATTACCCTGCCTTTGCTTAAGCCTGTATTTATTGTAGCGTTACTTTTCAGGACTATTGACGGCCTGAGAATTTTTGATATTATTTACATTCTTACGCACGGCGGGCCTGGCGGGGCCACCGCTTCGCTTTCACATTACAGCTATAAATATTTTCTGGCGGGGGATTTCGGGTACGGCTCTGCGGTGTCAACAACACTATTTATAATCTCGTTTTTATTATCCCTGGTTTATCTGAAGTTCGGGAAGTTCCAAAATACATTGAGCTGAAAATGAAAGAAGAAAAAATACAAAGTATCCTTATTCTGCTCGGTTCTTTTTTTATGGTAGGGTTCTGCCTGCTGCCGTTTATTTATATGCTGGTTACCAGTTTCAGCAGTTCCCCGGATTATTTATCTTCAAAAGTATCTTTCGGGTTTACTTTCAATAATTACCGCTCTGTTTTGGGCACAGATTCACTGCATTTCATGCAATACCTGAGAAACAGCCTGTTGATATCTGCCATAAGCGCATTTTTCTGCGTGTTTATTGCAAGCCTGGGGGCTTATTCCATTACCAGGCTTAATCTGCCGCATAAAATGGGGTTCCTGTTTTTCATTCTTGCCATATCTATGTTCCCGCAGGTATGCCTTATCAGCTATCTTTTTAAACTTATGACTTCGCTGGGATGGATAAATACTTACTTTGCGCTTATTCTTCCTTATATAGCATGGATACTGCCGTTATGCCTGTGGATACTGGCAAGTTATTTTGCGCAAATACCCGCAGAGCTGGATAAAGCGGCATTAATTGACGGGTGTACACCCTGGCAGGTTTTATATAAAATTATCCTGCCTGTTTCCCGGCCTGGCATATTTTCTACCGCTTTGCTTGCATTTATTTTTGCGTTTAACGAATTTCTGTTTTCCCTTATATTAACCAGCGACCATAATGCCAGAACCATTCCCGTAGGTATAGCGCTTTTTCAGGGGCTTCACGGTGAAATACCCTGGGGCAACATTATGGCGGCGTCAATAATTGCCGTAATTCCTATTCTTTTGATTATTATCATGTTCCAGAAAAATATAATTCAGGGTTTAACCAGGGGAGCTGTAAAAGGATGAACATAAAATTAAAAAATCTTACAAAGAAGTTTATTTCATTGCGGGGCGGCGTGGCAGCTATAAAAGACATAAACCTTACAATTAATGACAAAGAATTTTTTGTACTGCTGGGGCCTTCAGGCTGCGGAAAATCAACTTTACTTAATCTTATTGCAGGCCTGGAAAAACCGTCTTCCGGGGAAATTTTTTTCGGCGCTAAAGTAGTTGCTTCTTTTGAAAAAAAACTTTTTCTTACTCCCAAAGAACGCAATATTGCCATGGTATTTCAGAACTATGCGCTTTATCCGCATTTGAGCGTATATGAAAATATTGCTTTTCCGCTTAGAATACAGAAGTTAGGCAGTGCTGAAATAAAGGATGCTGTGGAAAATGCCGCCGCTATGCTTAATATAGCTGATTTGTTCCAGGCCAAACCCGCAGAATTAAGCGGGGGGCAGAAACAGCGCGTTGCTATTGCCCGCGCTGTGGTGCGCAAGCCTGATATATTCCTTATGGATGAACCGCTTTCAAATCTTGATGCCCAATTAAGAACTTCTACCCGCACAGAATTAAAACTTCTGCAGAAAAAACTGGGCATAACAACAATTTATGTTACCCATGACCAGACTGAAGCAATTACGCTGGGTGACCGGGTGGCTGTTTTAAAAAGCGGTAAAATTGAACAGATAGGCACGCCTGATGAGTTATACAACTCACCCGCAAACACGTTTATTGCAACATTTGTAGGAAATCCGCCTATGAACTTAATTAAAACCAAATTAATTACGGACAACGGTAAATATTTTCTTGCTTTTTCCGATAACAGAATTGAACTCCCGAAAAAATTGCTTGAAACAGGCAATCTTCTGGAAACCGCAGATATAACTATAGGGTTAAGGCCTGAACATATAGAAATTAACCGCAGCAATAATGATAACAATTCACTAAAAGCAACTATTCTGGATGTGGAATCTCTGGGAAGGGAAAATATTGTTAATTTTTCTCTTGGAGGCAGTATTTTAACGGCGCTTACTAATAAAAAACATTTTTTGGAAAAAGAAGAGGTTTCGGTGAGCTTTGATATAAATAATTTGAGCCTTTTTAAAGCCCCATAGGTTCTATGCCTTCATTTTAAAACCATACCCTTTAACTGTTTCTATAACATTCCCGAATTTACCCAGTTTTTTTCTCAGCCTGCCTATGGTCATTTCCATGGTTCTTGAACTGGCATAATATTCCCGGTTCCATATATTCTCTGAAATATACTCCTTGTTTAATACTTTTCCTTTTTTTTCTATAAACATCTTTAACAGCTCATATTCTTTGGGCCATAGATTTACCATTTTATTATTTACGTAACACTCGTGTGTTTCCGTGTTTAAAACAATGTTTTTTGCTTTGAGAACCTTTTCATCCGCAACAGAAACCGCTTTTCTTCTTCTTATAATTGACTCTACTCTTACTATCAGTTCTTTTACATCAAACGGTTTTGTGAGGTAGTCGTCTCCGCCTATTTTAAACCCTGATATTTTATCGTAAATCCCGCCAAGAGCCGTAAGAAACAGGACCGGTATGTGTTTAGTTCTTTCAGAAATTCTAATTTCTCTGCAGAAGTTCAGCCCGTCGCCATCAGGCAGTCTCCTGTCTAAAATAACTAAATCCGGCATACATGTGGAAATCTGTTTTTTGGCTGATTCTATATCATCAGAGCTCTTTATTATATAGCCTTCGTTTTTAAGGTTTTCTGTTACTAATAACCTTATGCTTGGGTCATCTTCAACAAGCATTATTAATTCTTTTTTCATAACCTTCCATTCCCGGGTATTTGCTGTGATTTTCTACAAAATCTTATCATATATTTCATTGTTTTAAAAGTTACCTTAAAGTTACTTTTATATCGTCTTATAGTTACCTTTAAACGCTATAATGTAATTGAGAAGGAGCGGTAAATTAAATGATTAAAAAAACTATATTGGTTGCAGACAGCAATAAATATATTTTATCGCTTATCAAGGAAAATATTGAGCTTTCCGGTTACAGGGTTGTTACTGCTTACGACAATGCTTCTTTATTTCAAAAGATTATAAGCCATAAACCGGACCTTATAATTCTTGATATATTGTTACCGGGGATTAATGGTTTAACTCTTAATCATTTTATTAAAAATGTATTTAAAATAAAATCTGTTCCTATAATAGCTATTTCAGGCGACCCTGACTTAAAATATACTTTTAAGAAAATCAATGATACAAATATTAAAGACTGGCTTCAAAAACCTTTTGATGTTGAAGTTCTTTTAAATAAAATAAAATGTATTTTAAAAAATAAGAAAAAATCTATTACAAAGGAGAGCATATGTTAAACAAAGTATTTTACTTATCAGCAGCAGTTGTTTTTTTATTTGTCGGCTGCACAAAGAAGCAAATGATTAAGCAGGAGATTATTACGCCTGTAACTAACCAGGAACTTTCTTCAATTGAAAAAGAACCTTCTTCGCGTTATGAAGACTGGCAGGCTACAAAAGAACTTGAAACGGTTTATTTTGATTTTGAAAGCTCGGGCCTTTCAGAAAAGGCAAAAACCTACCTTGCTGCCAATGCAAAATATTTAAAAAGTTTAAATGATTATGAAATCCTGGTAGCAGGCAATTGCTGTGAATGCGGAACTAATGAATACAACCTCAGTATGGGCCAGCAAAGGGCTGAAATGGTTAAAAAATACTATTCTCTCTTAGGCATCCATGCTAATAATATTTCAACTATTTCCTACGGTGAAGAAAAACCTGTTAACCCCAATGCAGGGCCTCCTGATTCTATTAATTGCAAAAAGAACAGGCGCGCAGAAACAAAAATAAGGATTGCATCAGTTACATCAAAATAATTTACGGTTAAATTACTGCAGAATTTTGATATGAAACATTTATTTCTTGTAATATTTGTTTTGTGTTGTTCTCTCGGGCATTGCACGGCTAATGTTGCTGAGAATCCTTTTACTGAAAATACTGAAAGCAAATCTCTGGTGTGGTCTCACTATTTTAATGTAATTAATATTTTTAACAAAAAAATAGGTTTTGTTTCCATTAAACTTGAGAAAATTAACTTAGCTGACAAAGTATCTTTTTATAAAGCAAATATTATTACAAAAATTGATTCAAGTTTTATTTTTTCCTTAAATAATACCGACGAAACTGAATATTTTGATGATAACTTTGTTCCATTGTCTTTTAATTTGAACATTAACACCAACAGGAAATATGTAAACGTTCAGGGTAAGCAGTCTGATTCCAATTACATGGTTATATTTTCCAGCTCCCTATCAAATAAATATTACTCAATTGTCTGGATAACCAATAATTCTACAAAAACCGTGTCTGTCCCCTTAACATCAAATTCCTGCACTGCCGGCAATATTAAATCTATAATTTTAAACAACGGAATTTCTAAAAACAATAAATACAGTCTGATGTTTTTAGACAAACATAAACTTAAATATCATAAAATCAGTATCAGCACCGGTAATTCTTTGAATTTTAACGGCAAGCAGGTGTACCTTATTCATTTGAATCTCGGGTTATTTGGCAAATTCTGCTTTAAAATGGATGAGGAAGGGGGCATTATTGAAGGCTTCGGAATGGGAATAAGGCTTATTCCTGCCTGAAGCAATTATTTCTGTTCTTGTAGTGTTTTTACCTATTTACTTATATAATATCATGTGTATTCAACATAGTTCTTTTGTTTGCTTTCCAACATTCTTTTTAAAATCCTGTTAAACAAAACCGGTATTTCTATGAGCTATAAGTCAAAGCTTTTATTATCTATTTCTATAATAAGCATTTTTACGCTTTCCCTGCTGATTATAAACAGGATATACCTGCTTGAAAGTATTTTGCATGAAAAAACAATTAACAAAATGAATTCTATGGGCAGGATGCTGTGCCAGGATATTTTAAATGATTTTATTGATTTGGATTTTAAAAATTTAAGACAATCTGTCAGAATAGCCTCAAAACAGCCGTTTATTGATTTTGTTTCTGTGATTGATAAAAATAATATCATTATATATTCTTCTAAAAACGAATTGACCAGCACTTTAAATACTTTCGTAGATTCTACTGATATAAGCAGAAAAAAAAGCAATCAATTCATAAAATCCTTTCCTTTAGCCAACAATAAAAATACTTTCGGGTCTATACAAATTGCCTTTTCTTTAGATGAAATGAAAAGAGATATTAACAGAATGCTTGAGTGGTCGCTTGTTTTAAGCATATTAACCCTTATACTCATAGTCAGTGTTTCCTGGTTTGCCACAAACAAATTACTGGCGCCTCTTGTTGAAATGAAAGATGTTTCTTATGAAATAGCCAAAGGTAATTTTTCCCAGAGAATTAACGTAACTACCAAAGACACCATTGGTGAATTGGGGCAGTCTTTTAATCATATGGCGCATCAGCTGGCAGATATGACAAATAACCTGGACATGAAAATACAGACTGCTACACAGGAATTGCTTTTGAAAACCAGTGAACTGGAAAAGGCTAATGAAAGATTATTAGGGCTTGATAAATTGAAATCAGAATTTGTTTCTATGGTTTCTCATGAACTGCGCACGCCCTTGACCGGCATTATCGGGTTTGCTCAGACCCTGCAGAATTTAAAGCTGAACAATTTGCAAAAGGTGCAATATTCAAAGATTATTGAATCTGAAGGCAAGCGCCTTTCAGCTCTTATTGAAAATTTTCTTGATATTGCAAAAATAGAATCCGGTAATATTGAGTTCTATAAAAGTGAAGTAGACCTTAATAAGCTTATAAAAGAAGTCCTTGTTATAATCAGCCTGCCGGGCAAAATAAAGATTAAATGCAAACCTGCGCCCGAGCTTCCGGTTATTTATTGTGATAAAAATAAAATTAAGCAGGTTATAATAAATATTTTGGGCAATGCAATTAAATATTCTAAATCCGGAGGAACCATAACTATTTCAATTATTAATAATCCTGATAATATAACTGTCTGCACAAAAGATAACGGTATTGGCATTGCCCAAAATACAGCCTCAAGTATATTTGAAAAATATTTCAGAGGCAATGATAACGTAACCAAAAGGTCTTATGGCAGCGGTATCGGGCTGTCTATTTCAAAAAGTATCATTGAAATGCATAATGGCAAAATATGGTTTGAGTCTATGCCCGGAAAAGGCACAGAATTCTTTTTTTCACTCCCAAAACTCTGACCTGTTAACATGTTTTTAATTTATTTAAGGATTCGTGGATAATTTTTATGTCAATAAAAACACTTTTACTTGTGGATGACAACCCTGATATTATCAGGCTGCTTGAAGTAAATCTCAAGAATGCCGGATATAAGGTCATTTCTGCGCAGGACGGCGAAAAAGCATTTGTACTTGCAAAACAATTTGTACCCGATTTGATTATTCTTGACATCATGCTACCCGGAATGGATGGATATGCTGTCTGCCAGAACCTTAAAAGCAATAAAAATACCAATCTTATCCCGGTACTTATTATTTCAGCAAAAGACAGGCCTATTGATAAGATTATCGCATTAAAAACCGGCGCCAGTGAATACATTACAAAACCGTTTGATATCCAGGAACTTATTGTACGCGTGGATTCACTTTTAAAGCATACGGAAGAAAACCTTTCTACAAACCCTCTTACAAAATTACCCGGAAATACAAGCATTATTAATGAATTAAATAAAAGGCTTCATAATAAGGATGACTTCGCATTTATTTATATTGATTTGAATAATTTTAAATCTTATAACGACAAATATGGATTTCACAAAGGTGATGAAATTATTAGATTTACAGCTGATACCATCAAACAAAGTGCGGCTGAAAATGATTTTATAGGCCACGTTGGCGGGGATGATTTTGTTTTTATCTGTGAAATATTTAATGCAGAAAATGCCTGCATTAAAATAGCTGATATATTTGATAATAATATAGTAAATTTTTACAGCAAAGAAGATGCCCAAAAAGGATCCATCATTTCAAAAGACAGGCAGGGAAATACTACAGAGTTTCCGCTTATGCGCCTTTCTATGGGAATAGCAAAAAATGACAATGCTAAAATTATTCATTATAATGAAATTATTGAACTTGCTTCTGAAATTAAAAATCATATAAAATCCCAAAAAATAGCCGGCAAAAGCATTTTTATGTCTGATAAAAGAAAGCCGGAAGGAACCGAAAAAATGAAAAAGAAAATCCTGATTGCTGAAGATGACCTGAATCTCCAGAAATTGCTTAAAGTAAACCTTGAATCAAGAGGATTTGATGTTGTTGCAGTAGATGACGGGGAAAAAGCGCTTGTTGAGTTTTATAATATTTTACCCGATTTGTTTATTACCGATGTCATGCTTCCTAAAATTTGGGGCCTTGACGTATGCAGGGGTATCAGAAAATCCGGCCAATTTAAAGACATTCCTATATTAATAATGTCCGGGGTATATAATAAGCTTGAATTCCGTATTGATGCACAGCAGGCGGGCGCTACCGATATGATTACAAAACCTTTTGAAATTGAAGATTTTACTAAATATGTTGAAAAACTTATTGCACAGACAAAACCCTCAAGCGCATCAGCCGCCAGCAGTGTTAAAACAACAATGCCGTCAGACCTTACAAAAAACTATTCTGTTGACAAGAAAGTTGTTGTTTATTATCCTGACGGTAAAATAATTAAAGGAATTACTGCCGCTATGAATCCCGGAGGTACGGGTTTCAACATGACATTGAAAGACGAAAACAAAAGAGCCTACATAGCCTATGCCCAGGTATCCAGGGTTGAAGTTGTGGATAAGTTCTAAATGAATAAAATACCAATTCTTGCCAAACTATCCTTCAAGCTTAAAATAATCCTTGCCGTTTCTATTATTACTATATCTATTGTAACAATCATTCTGCAGGTACGGTCAAAACAAATTGATAATATTCTAAGAGACAGAATGAATTTCAGAACCAGTGTTATAGCTGACATTATCGCTTTCAGCATAAACAAGGGCTGCTCTCTTGACAAAACTGTAATTAGCGGATATTCTGAACAAATTTTAATTGAACCAGAAATAGCTTATGTGCTTTTTTTTGATAGAAACAACAAGCTTATTTCCAGGGCAGGAAATTACAATAATGATACTGTTTCTTTTAAAACCGAAAATATTTTTAAAGTAAAAGATGACATTTATACTGTTTATAAAGAAATTTATGGGGAAAATGACAATAAATTAGGTGCCATTATTGTAGGATTTCCCATGGAAAGCTTAAGTATAGCTTTACATAAACATTTAATAACAGGAATTACCCTTTGGCTGGCAGCTGTTATTCTGATTGTTGTTTTTATTTATTACATAATAACGCTTTTTCTTAAACCTCTTAAATCCCTTTACGATGCCGTACTGTCGGCTGAACAAAAAGATTTTGATTATAAAATTCCTGTAGTTTATGAAGATGAAATAGGCATTATATCCAAACAATTTAATTCTATGTCGGATAAACTGAAAGATTTTTATAACGGCCTGGAAGAACAAATTTCCAAGGCTACCGGCGAACTTGTGCTTTCTAATAAAACTCTTACAGAAAAATCTTCAGAACTTGAGATGCTTAATAATAAACTCATTGAAATGGATAAAAGAAAAACCGAATTTGTTTCAATAGTTTCACATGACTTAAAAACACCCCTTACCTCTATTATGGGTTTTACTGATACTCTTTTAAACAAAAAATTAAAGCTAAAAGAAGAAGACAGGGAAGAATATCTTAAAATTATATCTCTTGAATCCCGCAGGCTTTCAAGGCTTATTTCAGATTTCCTGGATTTATCAAAAATTGAAGAAGGTGTACTAAAATTGAATATTGAAAATATTGATTTAAAAGAAATTATTGATAAAGTTATTGTTATTACTAATCCTGAATCAGAAAATGTAACTATTTCTGTTACAAACAATAATGATTTAGTAAAAATAAGCGCAGACTCAGACCGCCTGTCTCAGGTTTTTCATAATCTTTTGTCAAATGCCCTAAAATACACGCCTAAATATTCTGAAATATTAATTACTGTTGAATCTAATTCAACCGAAAACCGGATATCAATCGCTGATCAGGGCCCGGGCATACATGATTCTGAGAAATTGAAAATATTTGACAAATTTTACCGTATAGATGATGATATTTCCAGAAAAGAAAGAGGCACGGGACTAGGCCTTGTGATTGCCAAATCAATTATTGAACTGCACGGCGGAAAAATATGGGTTGAAGATAATAAACCCCGCGGCAGCCGGTTTATTTTCACCATACCGGTATAAAATATGCAAAATAAAATATTAATAATCGAAGACGAACAAAACATCACCCGGCTTTTAAAAGTTAATCTTGCCAGTGCCAGGTATATTGTTGATAACGCCTGCGACGGCATTGAGGGGCTGGATAAAATTAAAACATTTTCTCCGGACTTAATTGTGCTTGACCTGAGAATGCCTAAATTAAACGGCCTTGAAATACTAAAAATAATTAAAGCAAATCCTGAATTTAAATCAATTAAAATAATTATTCTTACGGCCTCAGATAAAAAGGAAAACCGGACTGCTGCTATTTCAATGGGTGCAGATGCCTTTCTTTCAAAACCGGTTGACCTGCAGTTATTTATTGAAAAGGTTAATTGTTTGCTTAAAACATAATTTTTTCTACTTTCTGCCTGGTGAAGTACTATAGCAGCTGCTTCATCTTCGGCAAAAACCGCCGAACTTAATTGCTATAAAAATGATAAAATGGTTTAATAAGCCTTCTAAATAGAAATGTTTTTAAATTACAGGGGTACCTGATGGTTATGACAGGATTGTTTATAATACTTTTAATTGTGCTTTTAGGGCCCTTCTTTATAAAAAAGATTGAACATAATCTGGAAGTGTTCCTTTTTGTTATGGGGTTAGCTTCCTGCCTTGTGTCAGGAATGCTTTCGCTTCATCTGGTTGAAGAAGCACTGATAGAACCCATTAAAATTACACTGGCAGTATTTTTTGCAGGTATTGTCTTTAGATATACCAGGCATTATTTGCATAAAGGGGTAGCTAAAATACTTAAAACTATGCCCGTCTGGCTTTTTGTTTTTCTTATGGTTGTAATATTAGGCCTTGTTTCTTCAATGATTACGGCAATTATAGCTGCGCTTGTGCTGGTGGAAATAATCAGTGCATTAAACCTTGATAAAAAAACTGAAATTGATTTTACTATTATTGCTTGTTTTTCTATAGGCCTGGGTGCAGCGCTTACGCCGATAGGTGAACCGCTGTCAACCATATTAATTGCAAAATTAAAAAGCCTTCCACACGTAGGGTTCTGGTACATTTTTGAAATTGCCGGCTGGTATATTATACCCGGGGTGTTTACGCTGGGGATTGTTAGTATGTTTTTTCACGGAAAGAAATCTTCTCACAGCCTTCACGTAAATGAACATGATGATACCTTTAAAGAAATTACAATCCGGGCATTGAAGGTTTATTTGTTTGTTATGGCTCTGCTATTTTTAGGAAGCGGGTTTAAACCCGTTATTGATACTTATATAATAACTTTGGACAGCAGGATACTTTACTGGGTTAACATGACTTCTGCTGTTTTAGATAATGCCACTCTTGCAGCCGCAGAAATAAGCCCTGCTATGACCGTAAAACAGATTCAGGGCGCATTGATGGGCCTTTTAATTTCCGGCGGAATGTTAATACCGGGCAACATACCCAATATTATTGCCGCCAACAAACTAAAAATAACCAGCCGTGACTGGGCCAAAGTGGGACTGCCTCTGGGTTTGATGTTAATGATGGTCTACTTTCTCATCCTCTACGTGCTGTAAAACCTCTGTATCAGACTGCCGGAAATTTGACTCCATAAGGCTCCCTGCATACCAGCTAACTTCTTATCCAGCATCTTTAATACCTTCGGATGTTGATCCCCACGGGCAGAGCCCTTGGCACAAACACCTACCCCATGCAGTTTTCAAATAAAACAATTTGAAAACTACCGCAGGGGTAAACGTCACACATGCATTCATCCATCCCGCTAAGCGGGATGGAATTCTGCTGCCGTTTAAAACACACTTATTATAAACTGTATTTTTCAATATTATTTGCAAGTTCTGTTTCAAATTCAGAATACTCCACATATGCAGATTTTTGGGTTGATTCCCTCAGGGCATTAAATACATCATAATTATTTTCTAATACTTCAACCACATTGGCGTCTAAAATATTGTTTTTAACCATATCGTTTAATATTCTTATGGCAGGTTCTTTTGCAATACTTTTTCTGTAGGGCCTATCTTCTGTAATAGCATTAAACGTATCTGAAACAGCAATTATTTTTGAATTCAAGGACAAATTTTCAGCTTTAATATTAAACGGATAACCGCTGCCGTCAGGGCGTTCATGGTGAAAAGCTGCCCATTGCGCAATTTTTTCAAGATTTTTTACTGTCTTTAATAATCGGTAAGTATGGTAAGGGTGTGTTTTTATTACATCAAATTCTTCAGTTGTCAGTTTGCCGGGTTTTTCTATTATTTCAATAGGGACGGCAAGTTTTCCTAAATCATGCAAATAACCTGCTATCCGCATATTTAAACATTCCTTTTGCGCTAAACCGAATAACTCAGCCATTTTTTCTGCAACAATTCCAACTCCGTAAGAATGTGCCGCTGTAAATCTGCTCCTAAAATCTATTATTTTGCAAAAAAACCGGCTTAATTGCAGCAATTCATTAAAATCTATCTGTTTGTTAACTGTTCTAAGATTTAGATTTTTCGTCTTTAGCATTATACATTCAGGACTAATTAAATTCAGCCAAAATGATTCTTCCTGCGACACTTCAAGAAATACATCTAAAATATCAGGCTTAAACATTTTATTTCTATTTTCTTCTATTTTTTTACAAATTATTTTTGACTGTTTTATTATGTTATTTTTATCTATGATAACGCTTATTCTGTCAGCAAGATGAATAAGATGGCTTTCTAAAGGCACCTGTTCTCCCAATATCTCTGCCCCTCTGCCTTCCTCCCAGTAAGTATGGTGGCAGCGAATTATCTCAGCTATTTTGTCAAATGCACTGAACTTCTTAAAAAGCAGGTACCCGGCTTCTACGTGCCGGTATGGTTTTTCAACTTCAAAAATAAAAGCACCCAGTTTTTCTTTTAAGGATATTGCTCCGGTATCATGAAGTAAAGCAGCTATAAAAACCATATCTTTTTTTTCATCGCTTAGTTTCATTTTTTCTGCTAAAGATAAGGCTATATAAGCAACTCTTTTATGATGGTCTGCAATTGCTGTGCTTACAAGGTCCAGCACATTAGACATACACAGCAGAATATCAAATAATGGATACTCGTCTTTATAAATAGTTTCTGTATTTTCAGCCAATGTTTTTTTCCTTTATTCTGCAAGCAGTTTTAATTTGTATTTTGTTGCATCCTATATACTTATATGCCCTGAAAACGTAAAATAGTCAAGCAGTATTTTAAGCATTAATTCTTAAAAAGACGTTTTGATGCATTAACAGGCATAGGAGAAGGGCTAGGAAGACTTAACATTTTTAATAGAGCTCATTAATTCTAATATTTGTTTTGTTGTGTTAATGTTTCTGACAGTCATCTCTTTATATTCCTTGCGTGTTGAAAGTTTCAGCATATTTGACCTGGTTATTTTGTCCATTTTTGCAGACCAGAATAGCGCGCCTTTGCAATAGGTGTTTTCCTCAATTTCCTTTTTTGTTTCTAATTTTTTCAAAATATCTTTTGAATCAATTATTTTGCTTAGAAATATAACATTATGTTTCCAGGTAGGATCTGCGAATATTTTCGGGAAATGTTTTATCGTATTTTCCAAATCATTTTTTGACCTTACTAATACTTTTGCTTCATAGTGAAACCTTATAGAAAGTATTTTTTCTATTTTCTTTTCTATTTCTATTTTATCTGTCAGGCTTGACTGAAATATAACATTACCGCTTTGGATGTAGGTTTTAACTGACTTGAAACCCATCTTTTCAAATTCAGCACGCAGAACATCCATTTTCATTATATTTTTTCCGCCAACATTTATGCCCCTTAAAAACACAACGTAGGTAACCATATTTTCTCCTATGCTTTTGTATTTCCTTTCTTACTATATTTTATTTGTTTTTTTACATTTTTAAAAGATGGGCCTCGCCAGTCATGCCGCTCCTGGCCAGGCAACGCCTGCTGATGCAAGCCGGGGAAAGAAATTGTTCTGAGTGCTTTTTGAGGTATAAACCATTCCATCTTACACTTGCGAGAAAATATTCTTGTAGAAAACCTTACCTTATATCACATAACGAAGAATGATTCCTGGAAAAAACCTCTGCCGGCGACTTTTGCAATCACGGAGCCCTTTCTTTACCTTTTATCAATTGATGAAAGGACGTTACCCACAACCGGCGGTAGAGCGAGCCGCAATCCCAAATTTCCTTTTATTAGCTGTATTTGGGATGCTACTCGCAAAGCGAGCGTTTTTTGAAAGGAATTGTTCTGAGTAAATTTCTACTTTTCTTTTACAAATTGGGTAAGGCCTTTGAGGGAGGTTTTAAACTCTTCTATGGTTTCCTGTTTATGCGATATGATTTCTATAAGTTTGTTCATCAGGTTTGATATGGGCGCCAGGTAATCGCCGTCTCTTAATTTTATTGGGTGTATTTCTGTCACGCCCTGAGCCATATTATTGACTTCTCTTTCCAGCCTTTGAATGGGGCCCATTACGCGGTAAGCAAAATACAAACTGGCTACTATTCCTATTAATACAAGAATGATGGTTTCAAAAATCATTACATACACCATTTGTGACTGTACGCTTACCAGCATATCTTTTGCAATATTCATCGGTGCGCCGGTGGTACCGGGCAGCGTTAAACCGATAGCGGAAATAGTCTGCGTGTATTTTTCAATAGTATAATAAATGGCCAACCCTGACACCAGCATAGATACCAGCACGGTACCTAACACATACTTAAAATACCATAACTTTAATTCGTTGGTAAAAAATAAAAAGCCTAAAGGATTACGTTTTTTCATTTGTGCCCCCTATTATACTCTTTTGAAGGTTACAGCTTTTGATTGTTCTTTTACAAGGCTATTCTACAACTTTTTTTCCTAAAAGTCACCTTAAAACCAGTGATTAGTCATTATGTGTTTAAGTGGTTAGTTTATGATTTTTAAAAACAAGTGATTTATTGCTACATGTTTTCATGATTAGCAAAATCCTTAACTAATTTCTGACCACTTAATCACTTAATCACTTTTTTACTTGCCGTTAAACGCTTCCTGTGCATGGTACGAACTTCTGGCAAAAGCATCCGCCACTACAGACTTAAAACCCATTTTCAATGCTTCCGCTTTATAACTTTCAAATTCTTCCGGTGTAATATGCTTTTCTACTGAAAGGTTTTGCGGTAGGGGCTGTAAATACTGGCCCAGTACCGCAATATCGCACTTTACTTTTCGTAAATCTGCCAATACTTCCAGCACTTCTTCATGTGTTTCACCCAACCCCAGCATAAGGGCAGACTTTGTAGTAATAGAAGAATGTTTTTTAACATACATCAGCAGATTTAATGAGTGCAGGTAATCAGCCTTTGCGCGCGCCTTTTTGTAAATCCGCGGAACCGTTTCCAGATTATGCCCTAATATATCAGGCTTAGCTTCTATTATTTTATTAAGCGGTTCTTTTTTTCCTTTAAAATCCGGTACTAATAATTCAATGTTTACTTTTCCCGGTATTTTGTTTCTGATTTCCTGAATTACTTTTACAAATTGCTCAGCACCGCCGTCAGATAAATCATCGCGGGTAACAGAAGTTATTACAATATGGCGCAGATTAAGCTTTTTTACAGCTTGTGTAATTTTTTCCGGTTCCTTAACATCAATTTCCTGCGGCAAGCCTTTACTGACACCGCAAAAACCGCAGTTACGCGTACAGATATTTCCTAAAATCATAAATGTTGCAGTGCCTTTTGTAAAACATTCATTTATGTTTGGGCATAGAGCGCTGTTACACACGGTATTAAGATCTAATTCTTTTATTACTGATTCGGTAGTTTCAGGCTGATTATAGGAAACACGTTTCTTAATCCATTTTGGGAGTACTTGTTTTTGTTCTTCTTTTTTCTGCGGGGCAACCATTGGTAATTCTTCGTACGCAAATACATCTTTAAAATGTCTTATTACAGACCTTTTTACTTCTTTCATATCTACGGTAATTTTTGTTGGTGTTGAAAATAAATCGCCCTGCTGGTTTAATGCTTCTTCTATAGAAGTCATTTTTTTATTTTTAAGCCCGCAGGGGTTTATCATAGATACTACTTTTAAATCCGGGTTTACGTTAAGGGCAAAACCGTGGTAAGTAACCCAGTGTTTTACGCCAATACCTATGGAGGCTATTTTATTGTTTCCTGCCCATACGCCCGTAAAACCTTCTTTTCTTTCACCGGCAATTTTAAAATCACCCAGAGCCCTGATAATCACTTCTTCCAGGTTGCGAATGAAAAGATGTATGTCTTTCTGCGTTTTTTCAAGGTTTAAAAGCGCATAACCAACCAGCTGGCCCGGGCAGTGCAGGGTAATGTTGCCGCCGCGGTCTATTTCCAATACTTCTATAGCTTTTTGTTTTAATATTTCCTGTGAAACCAGTATGTCTTCTTTGTCAAAAATGGTTTTGCCGCGGGTAATGACGGCAGGATGTTCGGTAAGTATCAGGGTATCCGGTGCATTATTTTCTGAAATATCTTTTAGTATTTTTTTCTGCAGTTCGTAGGAGGTGGTATAATCTGTTAGGCCGGAATTTACTATATTTAGTTCTCGCATTTTATTTTTTTTTGGGTAAGTCTATGGCTTCTTTATGCGTATCATGCACCGCTTCTAAAATAGCTTCCGCCATGGTTGGATGTGCATGCATAATACGCGTAAAATCATTCACTTTCAGTTTCATTTTTACTGCTGTTACCGCTTCACCTATCATTTCAGAAGCTTCTGCACCTAATATATGAACCCCTAAAACTTCATCTGTTTTTTTATCTGCCAGTACTTTTATAAAACCTGTTGTTTTACCCAGGGTCATAGCCCTGCCGTTTGCGCTAAACGGAAATCTGCCGATATTTACTTCCAGCCCCAGAGCTGATGCTTTTTTTTGTGTTAAACCCGTGCTGGCAACTTCCGGCATAGCGTACACACAGCTGGGAATAACCGAATAATCTATTTTTGAATCCTGCCCGCAGGCGTTTTCTGCTGCTGCTATGCCTTCAGCAGATGCTTTATGCGCCAGCAGTACGCCACCAGCAGCATCGCCAATGGCATAAATTCCTGAAATGTTTGTTTCCATTTTATCATTAACTTTTATAAATGCTTTTTCTGCAATTACGCCCGCTTTTTCAAGCGCCAGATTTGACGTATTTGGTTTTCTGCCTACCGCTACAAGCACTAATTCATAATTTTCTGTCATGGCGGGCTCTACTGCGGTACCTGTTTTAATTTCTATGCCGTCTTTTACAAGAAACATTTTAAGTTTGTCTGCTACTTCTTCATCTTCATAGGGTAAAATTTTCGGCAGCATTTCAAAAACGGTTACTTTTGTGCCAAGCGCGTTAAAAATACAGGCAAATTCTATGCCTATTACGCCCGCGCCTATTATCATAAGTGTTTTTGGCGCTTCGGCCAGGCCGTTTGTTACATCTAATATATGGTCGCTGGTAAGTATTTTTTTGCCATCAGCGGGAATGGATGGGATTTCTGCGGGCACTGAACCTGTGGCTATGATAATCTTTTCTGATTTATATGTTTCTGTACCGGTTTGAGTGCTAACTTCAACTTCATTTTTGCTTAATAATGATGCGCTTCCTTTAATAAGTGTAACTGCATTACTTTTCAGCAGCTGCTCTACCCCGGCGCGCAGGTGAAGCACAATTTTGTTTTTCCTGTCCTGCATTTGCGGGAAACTGTAATCAACATTTTCTGCTTTTACGCCGTAACTATCCGCATTTTTTACAGTTTTGTATACGCCAGCGCTGGCTACCAATGCCTTGGTGGGAATACAGCCCCTGTTTAAACAGGTGCCGCCGGCAGCTTCTTTTTCTATCAGCAATACTTTTGCGCCTAACTGTGCCGCGCGTATGGCCGCCACGTATCCGCCCGGCCCCGCCCCGATAATTATTAAGTTAAATTCATTGTTCATGTTTTTTCCTTTTACCATTTTTTGATTAGCGAAGCAATTGAAACGGTTTTTAAACGACATCTACTTGCTTCTCCTTTTATAAGATGACGCAAGAACGTTGCTCACAGTGATGTTTTAGTGAAAATAAAACGAATTGGATTTTCAACTGTTTGACGATCCCGCCAAAGCGGGTGAGGAGTTTTGAAAATCCCGTTTTATTTTTACGTTCTACAGGAAAAACATCATAAGGAGTGAAAAACCGTTTCATAAATATGAAACCGTGTTTGTCTCTATTATATTAAATTTTAACCCCGTTTTCTTTGGTTATTCCTGGATTATTCTTACAAATCACTTAACCACTTAGTCACGTATTCACTGTCTTTAGAGGCAGGTGGTTATGTGGTTAGTCGTTACGTGATTAGTGAAGCACTATGGGCTTACGCCCATAGCATCTGCTTCATCTTCGGCAAAAACCGCTGAAGAACATCCCCTGTCGCTAACCGCTTCTGCAATATTCGCGGCTATTTGCCGCATTGCATAAGCAGCTTTAGGGGATACCCTACAACGCATTCATCCCCGCGTTTACACTCGGGGCATTCTGCGAAAGCGGGTAAAGACTTTGTATTTCACAAATCACTTAACCACTTAGTCACTTATCCACTTTTCCAGTGTTTATATATGCAAGGATGAAACCTACGGGAATGTTTTTATCCGGGCTGGCCTGAACAATTATCTTTTCTATGGTGCCGGTAAGGGGGGACTCTACTTCAAAAGCGGCTTTATCGGTAAGAATTTCAAAAAGCGGCTCACCTTCTTTAATTTTTTCGCCTTCTTTTTTCAGCCACGCGCTTAAAATGCCTTCCTGCATGTTTTCACTGAGCCTTGGCATTAAAATTTCTTTAATCATATTATATTTTCCTGTTCCAGCTGTCTAAACTATACTTTTTCTCTATCAATTCACTTACTTGCACTGCTAACTCTGGTGAATTTTGCGTAATTTCCGGCAAGTCAAACTTTTTAAACACTTCTTTTTTAAATTTTTCAATATTTAACGGTACATTGGCCACAAAATCATTGTGTTTTCTTTTCCGGCGGTAATCCGGCTGATTTACCGGCTCTTTTAAATAGCTTGAAATCAGTTTGAGGTCAAAATCATACAGCCAGGTGCCGTGATGCAGAAAAAAATGCCTTTTTCTTGCCTGCGCATTGCCTGAAACCTTTTTATCTGCATACACTATGTCTGAAATGGGTTTAAAACAGATATTTCCATTACCTGATGCTATTTTTGCGCAGTCAATTATCTTTTCAAGTATGTAATTGTAGGATTTATTTACATCTGCAAGCGTTTTGTCCCTTTCATAAGACAAAACAAGCGAAAAATTCAAACACCCGGGCCCCTGCAGTACCGTACCGCCGGCAGAAGTGCGCCGTAAAACGGGAACATTGTCTTTTGCGCAGGCTTCTATATCAACTTCCTGATGAATTTTATTGCCGGTACCAAGCACAACAAAATATTTTTTTGATTCCCAGAAACGCACAGCTTCACCTGTGCCGTTTTTCTCTGCCTGCACCAGCAGAGCCTCGTCAAATGCAATATTTTCTTCCGGAGTTTCAAAATTCATTGGTTTTTTTGTGGTTGACATGTAATAGTTTTTTGATTTTAAAGCAAATGAAATGGTTTTAAGCGACATCCGATGTTTTAGTTGAAAAAAACATTTAGATTTTCAACTGTTTGACGATCCCGCCATGGCGGGAGAGGAGTTTTGAAAATCTTGTTTTTTTCAACGGTCCGAAGGAAAAACATCGAAAAAAGCATAAAAATCATTTCAAATAATATCTTTTCAATGGTTTAACGATAATTATTTTAATTATCTCTTAGTTTTAGAAATATATGAAGCGATTTTGAACGATATAAATGATTTTAGGCGTTTTTCATGTAAAAATCATTACGGGAGAGAACAAATCGTTTCATTATATTGATTTATCAACTGCATCGGGTTAAAGTTTATAACACAAATCCATATCTTTTGCGGCAGAAACTTCATCCAATCTTGAAACAGGCGTTGTTGTAGGAGAATTCTTTACCAGTTCCGGCTGGGTTTGCGCTTCTTCACTGATTTTTATCATAGCGCTTATAAACTCATCCAGCGCTTCCTTGGTTTCCGTTTCGGTAGGCTCAATCATAATGGCTTCCTTTACTATAAGCGGAAAATAAATGGTAGGCGGGTGAAAACCATAATCTATCAGGCGTTTTGCTATATCTACAGTATGCACGCCGTTTTTAATCTGCCTGCTTCCGGAAAACACGCATTCGTGCATGCAGGTTTTATCGTAAGCAATCTGATAATAATTTTTAAGTTTTTCCTTAATATAATTGGCATTTAATACAGCATTTTCGCTTACCCGTATCAAACCTTCTTTGCCCAGCATCAAAATATAGCAGTACGCTTTTAAAATAACGCCGAAATTTCCGTAAAACGGCGCAATAAATCCTATGGATGACGGCCGGTCATATTCCAGCGCGTAAGTACCGTCATTTCTTTTTACCACAAGGGAAATTGGCAGATATTTTTTCAGTTTTTCTACCACTCCTACCGGCCCCGCGCCGGGCCCGCCGCCGCCGTGCGGTGTAGCAAATGTTTTATGCAGATTAATATGCATCAAATCAAACCCGATATCTCCCGGGCGCACCTTGCCAAGAATAGCGTTCATATTTGCGCCGTCGCAATACATCAGGCCGTCAACTTCGTGCAGTTTCTGGGCAATCTTCTTTATCTGCGGTTCAAATAACCCCAGAGTATTCGGGCAGGTTAACATCACAGCGGCCACTTCATTGTCTAAAACTTTTAAAAATTCATCATAATCTATCACGCCGTCTGAGTTTGACGGCACAGAAACTATACTGTACCCGCAAATAGCCGCGCTGGCAGGGTTTGTACCGTGGGAAGAATCCGGCACAATAATTTTTGTTTTCTTATTTCCTTTATCCTTATGATACGCGGCAATAATCATAGTGCCGGTCAGCTCGCCGTGCGCGCCCGCTAACGGCTGCATAGTAAACTCCGCCATACCTGCAATTTCTGATAACAATCTTTCTGTATTATAAATCACCTGCAACGCGCCCTGGGTCAGCATACCGCCGTGGCGTAACTGCGGAAGAAGCGGATGCAGTTCCACAAAACCCTGGTATCTGCTTACTTCTTCGTCAATTTTCGGGTTGTACTTCATAGTGCAGGACCCAAGCGGATAAAAATTGGTATCCACACCGAAATTTCTTCTGGATAATTCCGTATAATGCCTCATGGCTTCCAGCTCCGACACTTCCGGCAGCTGCGCATCTTCTTTACGAACATACTTTTCAGGAATCTTTGAACTTACCGGCACATCGCTTTTCGGCAGCTTTGCGCCAACCCTGTCCGGCACACCTTTTTCAAAAATTAGTTTCATAGTTTTTCCTTTTACCATTAGATAACATGATACTGGTATGCCACCCTTCCTAGCGGGTTACGGCATACACGAGTATTGTAACTGGTATGCCACCCTTCCTAGCGGGTTACGGCATACACGAGTATTGTAACTGCCCGCAATCATGTTTTTTCCTTTATTAGTTTTTTCCAATTTCAATTATTCGGATTGTTCGGTCTGATAGATTATCCTGTAATCTGGCATCAGACACTCTTTCGGATTGTTCGGAGAACAATCCCTACTTTTCATTTTATCATTTGTTGGGGATGTCTGTTCTGCTGCAGAGCAAGCTCTGCCACTACATTCCTTATTATCCAACCCCTAAAGCGAGGGGATATGCTTGATACTAAATTGTGAGGAATAATTCCTGAAGAAAACCTCTGCCGGCGACTTTTGCAATCACGGAGCCGGCGGTAGAGTGAGCCGCAAAGCGAACGTTTTTCGGAAGGAATTATTCCGAACATTTGCTAGTCCGCGTTTTTCGGAAAGAACATTTCTGAGCATAAATTCAACTATCTTTTTGAAAAACATATTCCCGAGCAATCACTCACTTTTCAGCACGCTTTCCAGCGATTCTTTCAAATGCCCAATCTCTTCTTTCGTTCTTTTCTCGGTCACAGAAACCAGCATACAATGTTCCATTCCCTTATAATAACGCCCCAACGGAAAACCCGCGGCAAAACCTTTTTCAATCAATGCGCTCACCGCATCTGCCGCATCCATAGGAAGCTCAATAACAAACTCATTAAAAAACGGTGCAGAAAACTTCTTCTTTACATCCTTTATTCTCAGCAGTTTATTGCAGGCATACTCTGCTTTATCAGCGCACAGCTGTGCCGTTTCCTTAAAACCCTGTTTTCCCAATAAACTTAAATAAACCGTAGCGGCAATAGTATTTAAAGTAGAATTCGTACAAATATTTGAAGTCGCCTTTTCCCGGCGGATATGCTGTTCACGCGTCTGCAGGGTAAACACAAAACCCTGCCTGCCCTGTTTATCTTTTGTGCGCCCTACCACCCTGCCCGGCATCTGCCTGACATGGGTTTTCAGCGTAGCCAGAAAACCAAAATACGGTCCGCCGAAAGAAAGCGGAAGGCCCAAACTCTGCCCTTCACCCGTTACAATATCTATACCCATCTCGCTGGGCGGTTTTAAAAGGCCCAGTGAAATAGGATAAACCGAACAAATAGTCAGCGCGCCTGCGCTGTGAGCCTTTTGGGAAATATCAGAAAAATCATCTACACTGCCGAAAAAGTTGGGGTTCTGCAAGATTATGGCTGCTGTATCGCTGTCAATTTCTTTAAATATTTTTTCCCGGCACGCTATACCGTCAGCTGTTGATATTTCCACAAGCTTTAATGCCAGATTACTGGTATAAGACCTCAGCATTGTCCTGTAAATCAGGCTTACGCCTTCGCAAACTATTATTTTTTTTCTTTTAGTAATGCGTGTTGCCATCATGGCAGCTTCGTAAAGCGCAGTCCCGCCTTCATAAATGGATGCGTTTGAAATATCCATACCCGTCAGCCTGCAAATAGCTGTCTGATATTCATAAATTGCCTGCAGTACACCCTGGGAAACTTCCGGCTGGTACGGCGTATAGGCAGTATAAAATTCGCTTCTTGAAATAATAGCGTCAACGGCTGAGGGGACATAATGGTCATAAAACCCGCCGCCTAAAAAACAAATTAAATCAGTAGCATTTTTTGATGCCAGGCTCTTTAAATGCTGGCGCACCTGGATTTCTGATTTGCCTGCCGGGATATTAAAAGACTTCGGCTTAAAATCTGCGGGAATAACCTTAAACAAATCATCAATGGTTTTTACACCGATTGCTTCCAGCATTTCCTGCTGCTGCTTCTTTGTGTTAGAAATATAGGTCATAGTCTTTCCTTTTATCAGCGGATACTATGATGCTACCCGCAATCATAAAGCACTCCTAAACGGCACATTTATTACTCTGTTTCAAGTTTCTTTACAAGCTCTTCATACTTTTCTGCACTAAGCAGATTACCTAAATCCGCTTCATTTACATTTTCCAGCTTGCATATCCAGCCGGCACCGTAAGCATCTTTATTTATAGCTTCCGGCGCATCGGAAAGAGCGCTGTTTGCTTCTTTCACCGTACCGCTTACCGGTGAATAAATATCTGACGCCGCTTTCACAGACTCCACCACGCCCATCTCACCGAACTGCTTTAACGCTTTTCCTGCTTCAGGCAGCTGAACATAAGTGATATCTCCCAGAGATTTCTGGGCATAATCTGTAATGCCTACCGTAGCTGTTTTGTCTTTTACCAATACCCACTCATGTTTTTCTGTGTACTTCAATTCTTTTGGAATCATTTTTTCTCCCTTTTATCAGCGGATAAAAATACGCTAACCGCAGCATTTTTTCTCCCTTTTATCAGCGGATAAAAATACGCTAACCGCAGCATTTTTTCTCCCTTAAATGTCTGTCCGCAGGACATGTGTGACCTGCTATCCTTCCAATCGGATGTCAGCAGGTACGAGTAAGGTTGCTGACCTGCTATCCTTCCAATCGGATGTCAGCAGGTACGAGTAAGGTTGCTGACATTTACCCCGACGCCCTGGACTATTTTATGTGTTTAAAATAGTCCAGTCAGGGGCTATTCATTTTTTATTGTAAAACCGCTGTTTTATAAAAACACTTCATCCTACGTTTGCGAAAAAACATTCTTGGAGAAAACCTTTGGTGACGACCTTTGCAAATCCCGGAGTCACCAATAGAGCGAGCCTCAAAGCGAGCGTTTTTCGGAAAGAATGTTTTTGAGCACAGTGAGCCGCAATCCCAAATTTCCTTTTATTAGCTGTATTTGGGATGCTACTCGCAAAGCGAACGTTTTTCGGAAGGAATTGTTCCGATCAACTGACTATTTGCTTTTCAAAGAAGCATTCTTATAAAACGGGGGTTTTACAATTCCCGCCGAAAGCTTTCTGCTTCCTGAAACAATCTCTATCTTATTTCCAATAATTGCGTGTTCTGCTTTCACATAACCCAGCCCGATGCCGACTTTTAACGAAGGGGAAAAGGCCCCGCTGGTCACCACCCCTGTTAATTCATTATTAAAATAAATCTCAAACCCGTTGCGCGCTGACTGGCGCCCGTCAACCACAAAACCCGCCAGCTTAAGAGCCGTGCCTTCACTAAGCTGTTTTTCAAGCACCGCTTTTCCTATAAAATCTTTCTTTAATGAAATATTTCTATTAAATCCTGCCTCAGCCGGCGTCTTTGTTTCATCCATCTCATGGCCGTAAAGCGGATAGCCCATTTCCAGTCTCAGCGTATCTCTGGCGCCTAACCCCGCGGGCTTCACCTGCGGATAGGCAAGCAGTTTGCGCCAAATTTCAACAGCGTGGGAAGCATCAAAATAAAGTTCAAAACCCAGCTCGCCTGTATAACCCGTACGGCTTACAATAAACTTAATGCCGTTAATTTCTGCCTGTATGAAATGATAATAACTTATTTTTTCAAGTGAGTGCCCGGTAAAAGCGTTTAACACTTCCAGCACTTTCGGTCCCTGCACATCCAGCTTGGCAGTTTTATCCGACACATTTTCAAAAACTGTATTTTTGCCCAGGCGCGCTTTAATCCACGCTTCATCTTTTGAAATAGTGCCGGCATTTACTACCAGCATAAACTTTTTTTCTTCCAGCCGGTAAACAATCAAATCATCCAGCACGTACCCCGCATCATTTAGCAAAAAACCATACCTGCACCGGCCTATTATTAAGGTGGCCACATCGCAGGTAACCAGTTTTTCAATATCAGCGGCAGCACTATCGCCGGAAATAATAAATTCACCCATGTGGCAGATATCAAACACCGACACGGCAGTTCTGGTATGGTTGTGCTCATCAATAATTCCGGAATATTGGATAGGCATCTGAAAACCGGCAAATTCTGCCATTAAAGCTTTCAGCGAAATGTGTTCATCAAATAATGGGGTTTTTAACATGGTTATTCGGCAAGGATTCAGGATATGTCTTTTACTACACCTAAAGGAAATTCTTTCATCAATACATTTTCTACCCAGTTACAGGCATCGTGCGGTGTCATCTGCCAGTCAACCGGGCACATGGATAATATTTCCACTAAACTGAAACCTTTATTTTCAATCTGATTTTGAAATGCTTTTCTTATAGCGGCTTTTGCCTGGGTTACATGCGCAGGTTTGTTTACCGCCGTTCTGGCAAGGTATTTTGTGCCTGAAAGAACTGACAGCAGTTCGCAGACTTTTATGGGATACCCTTCATTATGCGGGTTTCTGCCGTTAGGTGTAGTCAAAGTTTTCTGGCCTATTATGGTTGTCGGCGCCATCTGCCCGCCAGTCATACCGTAATTGGCGTTATTAACAAAAATTACCGTTATATTTTCACCGCGGTTGGCCGCATGGATAATTTCACCCGTGCCGATAGCCGCTAAATCTCCGTCACCCTGGTAAGTAAACACAATTTTATCCGGGGAAACTCTTTTAATTCCCGTGGCTACCGCCGGCGGCCTGCCGTGCGGGGCTTCTGTAACGTCAAAATTAAAATAATCATAGGCAAATACCGCACAGCCTACCGGCGCAATGCCGATAGTTTTTTCACGCACGCCGAATTCATCTATCACTTCCGCAATAAGGCGGTGTATAATGCCGTGCCCGCAGCCGGCACAATAAAGATGTCTGCTGGGTTTTAAACTTTCCGGCCTGGAATATTTAAATCCGTTTTTTAATGAATTCATATATTTCTTCCGCTGTAAATATGGCTCCGCCGGGCCTGCCGATAAAATCTACCGGTATCCGGCCGTTGGCTGCCAGGCGCACATCTTCTACCATCTGGCCCAAGTTCATTTCCACTACTACCATTCTCTTTACTTTTTTTGATATTGCAGACAGTTCTTTTTCCGGGAAAGGCCAAAGTGTGATGGGCCGGAACATTCCTATTTTCTTTTTATCTTTCTTTGCCAGTTGAAGCACGGTGGTGCACACCCGTGAAGATATGCCGAAAGCTACAATTACGGTATCTGCTTTTTCTACGTTATAGGTTTCATACTTAACTTCGTTTTTCTTTATAGTTTCGTATTTTTTGTTTAGCTTCCAGTTGTGCGCTTCCAGTTCACCATCTGCCATTAAAAGGGAGCGTATTTTTCTGGGCTCCCTGCCCGCGCACCCGTCCAATATCCAGTCTTTTTTAATATTTGAAATTTGAGATTTGAAATTTGAAATTTTGATGGGTTCCATCATCTGGCCTACATAACCGTCAGATAAAATTAATACCGGGTTCCTGTATTTTTCAGCCAGGGCAAAAGCTTTATAGGCAAAGTCATACATTTCCTGCGGGCTGGAAGGAGCTAATACAATTAATCTGTAATCCCCATGGCCGCCGCCTTTAGTGGACTGGAAATAATCTGCCTGCGAACCGCTGATATTGCCCAGCCCCGGGCCCCCGCGGGTAACATTTGCTATTACGCACGGCAGTTCACAACCTGCCAGGTAGGAAATACCTTCTTGTTTAAGGCTGATACCCGGCGATGATGAAGAAGTCATTGCGCGTTTGCCGGTTGCAGATACACCCAGGACCATATTTATGGCAGCCAGTTCGCTTTCTGCCTGCAGGAACACCCTTTTTAATTCAGGCATTCTGCGTGACATATGGGTGGAAACTTCATTTTGCGGGGTGATAGGATAACCGAAATACGCGTCACAGCCGGCGGCTATGGCACCTTCACAAAGCGCAATATTTCCCTGTAATAAAATTTTCTTCATTTTTCTAAAACACCGTAGTTAGTGATTACGTGGTTAGGTGGTTAGTTAAAAACTTTGTATTTTGCCAATCACGTAAACACTTATCCACGTATCCACTTATTTCTATTTTATTTTTATCGCATAATCCGGGCACATTAAATAACAAATCCCGCAAGAAGTGCAGTCTGCGGGATTTTCTACGTTTACCGGGTTATAACCTATTTTATTAAGCTTGTGTGTCTTTTTTATTATCTTTTTCGGGCAATAAATTACGCACAGTTCACAGCCCTTGCATATTTCTGTGTCAATTATTACCGGCAACTCATTTTCGTGCTGATTTTCCATAGTTTTATTCTACTAAATTGGCGCTGTTTTTTCAAAAATACTGCCGGACTACTTTGAAAGAACGTTTAATAGTTCTTTTGCTATTAAAAGGTGCCCGAACGGGTTAGGATGTACCGGTTCATTGCAGAATACATCCACATTGCGGTACTTCAAATGTTTTTGAAACATTTCGTGGGTTTTAACCAGCCGTGTTTTATACTTTTTAGCCATTTTTTCTACAACCTTCAGATATTTGGGCAGTAATTGAAGGACTTTTTTACGCAGTGTTTCTGAACTTTCTTTGCTTAAATAAAACGGCTGTATGAGAACAATAGGCCCTTTAAAGGTTTTTCTTGTTCTTTCAAGCAGTTGATCATAAGTTTTTTCAAATAGTTCCGGAGGTACGGCCTCTTCTCTTTCATTAAGAAATCTGTGTAAATCATTTATGCCTATTTTTATTGAAAGGAAATCAAATTTATTGCTTAACACATCATCTGTCCAGCGTTCTTCTAAGTCAACTATTGTGTTACCGCTTATACCCTTGTTTATATACTTTATTTTTCTTTCCGGGTATTCCGCCGCAACAAGTTTTGTGAATAAATCCACATAGCCGTCTCCTAAACAACCATCATACTGTCTTCTGCCGCAATCCGTAATACTGTCTCCAATAAATAAAACACTCTGGCCTGACTTAATGCATAAATCTTTCATTTCTTTTCTCCTTAAATGTTTGTCTACTGGCATTGCCAGTGACACGAATATTTACCCCATGCAGTTTTTAAATAAAACAATTTGAAAACTATCGCAGGGGTAAACGTCACACACGCAGAATTCCATTATAATGAAATTCTGCTGCCGTTTAAAATAAGCTTTTCAGGAATAGCACGTTAACTTTCTTAAAATCTTCCGCCACTGCATCTGCTTTTGTAAGGTCCTGGTTGCAGGAATTATGATTAACATAGCCCAGGCATTTCATGCCGGCAGCTTTGGCCGCCTGCACGCCATGCATGGCATCTTCTATCACCATACAATTTTCCGGATTCACGCCAAGCTGTTTTGCCGTTTCAATAAAAATATCCGGCGCGGGTTTGCCTTTTTTTACGTTTACTCCGCTTACCAGGGCATTAAAATATTTTTTAATATCAAGGATTTTCAGCACTGCTTCAATGTTACGCATATCGGAAGATGAAGCAACGGCAGTTTTAAGACCGGCTTTTTTAATATCTGCCAGCAGTTCGGGTACGCCGGGGATGGGCTTCTGGATATGTTTTTCTTTTTCCAGGTATTCCAGAAAACCTACCAGCTGCATTTGCGAAAGTTCTTCTACTGACTGGGTAAGTTTATACTTTTCTTTTAATATAGCAAACATTTCTTTGTTTGATACGCCAATGAAATGCGTGTATTCTTCTTCGCTGAAAGTTATGCCTACCTGCTTAAACAATTCCTTGTTTACTTCCAGGTGGAACGGCTCGCTGTCTATCAGCACGCCGTCCATATCAAAAATTACCGCCTCAAGCATGTTTCCTCTTTTATTTAAACTAATATAATGAAATGTTTTTGAACAACTTGCTTGCTTTCCTTTTTATTAGATGATGCAAGCACATTACTCATAGTTGCTATTTCAAATGAAAGAAAACGAATATGATTTTCAACTGTTTGACGATCCCGCCATAGCGGGAGAGGAGTTTTGAAAATCACGTTTTCTTTCATTGTTCTGCAGGAGAAATAGCGAGGACGTGAAAAAATATTTCATTATATATTACTTTCTCTTTAATATTCTTGAAACCAAATCAACTATCAAGACAATAAACAACATTGAAAAAGCAATTAAACTTAACGGTATCATGTTCCCCGGCCACTCAACCGGAGCAAACCACCCTTTATAACTCATCACGGCCAGGTGCAGCATCAGAAAAATCAATCCTAAATAGCCGCCTAACTGAAAAATAAGCGTGTTCTCAAGGCCTCGCCCTTCAAAATGATCAATAGCTGTAACCATGAGAAAAGCAATTACGCCGAAAATCAGCGTTATAGCACCATAATAATGCAGTCCGCCGCTTGTATTAAATAATTTCGGAAAATTTGCCGGTGAAAAAAGCAGAATTGAAATAAAAATATGCAGGACAACCGTTGTTGAAGTGATTATACCAAAGTGTTTTCTAATATGATGTCTTAAATACAGGCTCTCTGGTACAATTCTATTGTATGCATTAAGAATAATGATAGAACTTATTAAACTTACCGCAGACATTGCCAGCGCTTTATTGCAAAGAAACAATAAATGTGTTTCAAGCTCCATGTTTCCATAAATCACATATCTTTTAAGCGCATATATAAGGAAAGCAGCGAAGGAGACTACAAAAACCGCTACTGGCACGCCCCAGTTAAATGTTTTAGTGTTTAGCATTTTTCCTCACTTGCTTATTATACAATATTTAAACGCCAGTATTCATCTCCACTACAGTGGAGATGAATACGTGTGTGGTCTGCTATCTTTCTTAGCAGATACCAGCAGACACGATGAAGGTAACTGGCGTTTACCCCCGTGTCCCAAACATTGTTGTTCACGGGATATCGTTTTCACTTGCCTTTCCTTTTATATGATGACGCAAGTGCGCTATCCGCAGCACTTTATCCCTGCGGTAGTTTTCAAATTGTTCATTTTATGGGTAATATCCAGATATCCTATTGTAAAAGGAGGAATCAGGATTGAAAACTGCATGGGATAGCTCAGTAGGTAATATATCATATACTCTATTTACTTTGTAAATCAGGCAAGAAAATACTATAATCATATTGGAAATGAATTTCATAATACCTCAGAAACAAACCGGTTTTACCCTTATAGAAATGATGGTAGTAATTGCCATTATTGCTATTTTATCTGTGGTAGCCATTACCCAGTTTATGGGTATGACTGACAAAGCTAAAGTTGCCTCTACCAAAGGATATCTTTCTACCTTAAGAAGTTCATCACACCTGTATTATGCCGACGAAAGCGGTATTTTCCCTTATCAGTTAGCCGCTTTAACAGAAACCGACACAAACGGTAACAGCTGTTTATACTTTACCACCCCTATACAGAAAGAAAATAATGCCTGGGTACCTAAATATATGAATAAATGGATACCTAAAATAAGAACTGGCAGTTTAGCCTGGGGATTAGCCGGCACGGATAATGGCCACGAAGAAGGCAACAGCATAAAAATAGTAAATGACAGCCATGCCCCGAAAGTAAATGTGGATTGGCCGGCTGAACTGATATATAACAGAGACAACGGCGAAGTGTGGATAAACAGCGAACTGACAGATAAAGAAGGCGTAAAGATTTCTGATTGGTAACACGGAGGCATTTATGCAGATGGAAACCATTACAAACATTGAATACGTAATACTGGCTTTTATTTCGGCTATTGCTATTTATGAATTTCTGGGGCTCATGATAGCGCGCAGAAAAAAACTGACAACCAATGTGTCGCGCCTGGTAACTCATGCGGGCATTTTCTGTTTTGCGGTGCTTTTTGCCATTTATTCTGCACAGTGGCTGGCTTATTTCAGTACTATAAACCAGGAAAAACTAAACGATGTGCGGATTTTTAACTGGCAGTTTATTGCCATAATAATTGCCATGGGTTTTTCTATGATATGGGAATTTATAGGCATTTACGAGGCGCGCAGAGCGGGGAAAACAAAAAATATTGCCCGGTTTGTTTCCCACGGCATACTGATAATTTTCTTTTCCTTTCTTTTTTATACTTCCATATTAAAGTGGAACGTATATGTAAAAGCCCTTACGGAACCTTCCATGAATAAAATGTCAACTTCGGTGCTTGTACCGGTAACGCCTGCCCAAACTCCGGCCACGGTAAGCACTAAACCTGCAAAAAAAGCATCTGCCAAATCAGCAAACACCAAAAAGAAATAATTAATGAATTCCGTTTTCTTCCTAATCTTTTTTCTTGTTTTCCTAAGCATATATTCCGGCATGAACTTTTATGTTTACAGCCAGCTTGCCGGTAATATTGCCATGACACACCACGCCAAACTGTTTTTACGCGTTTTTTTTCTGTGCGGGTGGGCTTCCTTTATGCTGGGGGAGTACCTGATACACTGGAAAAATGACTGGTGGATAAAACTTATTGCTTATTGCGGTGTCTTATGGTTTGGTTTTATTGCCATAGCGCTTTCTGTTTTTATAATCAGGCACGTATCTGTGCTGTTTATTCACAGCGCGCCTTACAAACATTATTCAGCGGTTGGCGCGCTGCTGGTTTTGTTTCTGCTTTCTTTGTTTTCTTTTGTAAACCAGGCACGTGAGCCCAGAATAAAAACTGTCAGCATAAAAAGTTCTAAAATATCCGCCAAACTTGACGGGTTTGTTATTGTACAACTGTCAGATTTGCATTTAGACCACTTAAAAACACCCCGCTGGCTTTTAAACATAGTAAACAAAACAAACGCGCTTAACCCTGACCTTATAGTAATCACCGGTGACCTGATAGATTCCACAGCAACCGAATATACGCAGGCTCTTAAACTGCTTAAAGCCAAATACGGCGTGTATGCCGTAACAGGCAACCATGACTTTTATGCCGGGCTGAGCCATTTTACAGAAATTACAAACAATGCGGGCATAACAGTACTGCGCAACGAAAGAAAAACTATTAACGGGCTTATTGAACTTGCAGGTATTGATGATATACAGGGAGGGCGGTTTGAAAAAAACCTGCCTTCTTTAAAAGAAGTTATGCAGGGTACTGACTTAAACAAATTTGTTATTTTATTATCGCATCAACCGCAGGTTTTTGAAAAGGCCTCTGCCCTGGGAACAGATTTGGTGCTTTCCGGCCATACCCATGCCGGGCAGATCCCGCCCATGGATTTGATAGTAAAGTTTTATTACAAACATTCCTGCGGGCTTTACCAGAAAGGCTCTTCCTTTATATATACCAGCCCGGGCACGAGCTTCTGGGGCCCGCCGCTGCGCACCTTCAGTAGAAGTGAAATCACCAAAATTGCCCTTTCCAGAAAATAAGCTTAACTATTCCACTTTTACCCTCGCCTCGTGGGAGAGGGTGGGGTGAGGGCATAAAGAAAATTAACCGTTTATACCACACAACCCTGATGTGCGGATGTTTGTTTTCACAGAACTATCTTTTTTTCATGGCCTACACGGATGGCAGGGTCAATGTGGATTTTGAAACCGTTTTCTTTGGCTCTCAGGCAAAATGATACATCTTCCATCGTGCCCCGATTTTTCCTTTTACCAATTGACATCGGGATACCTCCCGGTATAGTCTATTATTTCGCCAATTTTCTTTTCTATCGGTTTAAACCAGGGGTAGGTCATACTTTCAAACACGCCTTTTTTAATAAGCATAAACCCAAAACCGGTATAAGCTACTTCTATCAAATTTGAGTCCGGTAGTTTTTGCTTCTCCCCGGACGAAACCCCGTCTGGTGACGCAAGACGGGTTATATCTTCCACTGTCAAAAACCTAAAACTGCCGTTTTGCTTGAAATATTCTTCATCCCAATCTTTTACGGTAGCAAAAGATTTACCGTCCTGCATTGCATAAATACCCGATATTATGTCTTTATCATGATCAAGAAGGGCCTGAAACTGCGCGGGGGAAAACAAAATATCGCTGTCTATCCACATAAGGTGTGTATAATCTATTTTGCTATCAAAGGGTTTCTGGTTTTCACCTCTTGCTACATCTGCGCCCAGGCACATATTGCGTACATAATATATGTTGCAGGACTCTTTGCGCGATATTACAAACTCCAGGCCAGTTACCTTACTCGTGCCTGCTTATACCCGATAGGAAGGGTAGCAGGCCCGATTGTTTGCAGTACATTAAAAGATTTATAAAACAATCCATAAACCTGCCGCTAAAATTACTGCCTGTCAGGCAGAATACTATTCTATTCTTTGACCACATTTGGAGTTCCTTTCTTTGGGATTTCTTTTTAAAAATTAAAATTCAAACGATATTGATGGTTCTAAATAATATGGGCTGGAATAATCATATTGAAATATTCTGTTAATATCATCAACCATTCTTAAGCTTACCGATTCTTCATAATTAACCGATAAACCAAAAACACATCGCTCAGTTATTTTATATTCCACCCCAGCGTGAATAATCCAATTAGTAATTCGTAAATCTATTGCTGCACTTCGACCATTTAAACTAAATGGTTTAAATTCAAATTTATTTAATACTCTTCCACACCCAATATAGTAGTTTAAATTATTTTTTAATTTATGTAAGTAATTTACTGTTAGTGTGTATGAGTTTAATTCCTGAATTCCTGAATCCCATTTTAAATTATTCACATCGCTTATTTCTCCTATTTTTTCATAAGTTGCTAATGTTTTCTGATTAATATCTAAAAACACCCATTGCTTTGGGAAATATTTTATACCCCAACCAATTTTTTGCAGAACATGCTCATTTCCACTCCCTCTATGCTCAGACCCTACCCAACTTGTTTTATTTACGATTGTTTGGTAGTCGTATAAATAATACATTGTAATTTTCTCTTTATTATACCCAGGTTCTTCTGCAAAACTAATAGTAACAATATTAATAAATATACTTATTGCTAGTATAATACTATTTTTCATTTGTTATACCCCTTTTTGTAAAATAGATAGGCAGAATTCTATATTATTAATAGAATTCTGCCTATTCACAATATCCTCAATTCTTAACTTGATGCTAATAAACCATGTGTTTCTAATGCTGTCAATATTGCGTTTATTGCAGCCCTTGCTTCAGTATCGGCAGTTCCACCCGTAGGATTATCGATATGTGCTTGTTGCGCACCCACAACCTGAGTCCCATTTACTTTTAATCCATATCCGGACCCAATGTTGATGTTTCCTCCCTGTACATCTAATTTGTGCCCAGGATTTGTTGTTCCTATTCCTACATTTAAATTCTCAAATACAACTTTTGTGTTTGTACCACCTACAATATGTAACTTTGCATTTGAACAAGGAGAATCGGTTCCTATTCCTACCGTGCTACCATTAGAAGAAGCTAAATAACTAGGTTGCGAAGTCGAACTTGTAATTCTTGCCTCTGTTCCATAACTATTTATTAATTTCAACTCTCCATAACCCCCAGTATCATAACCCCATAATGATGCTAACATATTTGTCCCGTCGGATTTTTTAATCGTGAAACCATCAGAGCTTACTCCTTCACCAAGTTGCAATGTTAAATTAGTCAAAGGGTTGGTTGTGCCAATTCCAACGGAACCAGAAATTATTGTTCCTCCATTCACATGCAATTTTGCGCCGGGTTCTGTAGTGCCTATACCTACGTTTCCGTTTGCAAGAATTGACACTTTGTTTCCGCCATCTACCACAAAGTTCATATAATCTAAATGATTTGAAGTGTTTCTGTAGTCTACCGAACCATAAATTAAATTATCTGCATTTTTAAACTGCACCTGGCACCAGTTTGTGTTGCCGCCTTTTACTGCTACTGCGCTGTCGCCAGCGTTTGTTACCACAACTGTTGAGGGGGTTAAAGAATTACCGCCGTCATTTGCCGCGCTTGTATGGGTGTGATTGTCTACTGCCATAGTGTTATACCTTCCTTTTTATTAGTTTTATTTGGTTCTTAATATTTAGACGCTTAATTTTGGTTTGTTTTCAATGCAATTATACTTATGGGCCTGAATATTGTTTAGGAGGTGCAAGAATTCTTAGTTCTGGAGGTGATTTTGTTTGTTTGTTTGTTTGTTTGTTTGTTTGTTTGAAGAGGCATTTGCTTTATCCCTGCCCTGTTTCTTGTGCTACTATGATTATAACGGAATTCCGGTAAAAGTCAATGAAATTCTCTTAATACCTTGATTTTCAGGTCAAAACCTGAAAGAAACTAACAACCATTACCCCATGGATCTCCGGGTTAGTGCAAGGCACACCCGAAGATGACAGGAATTTTCCTATTCTATGTTTAAACGGGATAAATGTTTCAAAAACACTTTCTTTATATTTTTGCGAAGAATAATTCCTGGAGAAAACCTCCCGGCTGCGGCTTTGCAATTACGATGTAGCCGGTAGAGCGGACGGCGGGTACGCGTTTTTCGGAAGGAATTATTTTGAGCATTTATAAAGTGATTGTTTTATCCTGGCAGTCTTTAGACAGGAGAATAAACATTCCACCCAGCTATTTTAAGTGATATCATAAAAATACCCGCAGGTTTAAGTGCGGGTATTTTAATTTTGCTTTTTATTCTAACTCAGCCTTTTTAAAAACAACTCCTTACAGTTTTACCGGGGCTAAATTGTCTTTTTCAATATCTTTGAAGTAGTTTACTGTGGCTACTTTCAGTTCCGCTGTGGCTTCTTCATCGCAGATAATCATACCTTTCTGGTGAAGCTGAAGCATGGAAACTGTCCACATATGATTTACGCCTTCTTCTACAACTTTCTGCAGTGCGCGTGCTTTCTTGTGACCGGTGACAAGGATTATAACTTCTTCTGAATCCATTACTGTGCCTACACCTACGGTAAGGGCTTTTTTAGGAACTTTGTTTATGTCATTGTCAAAAAATCTTGAATTGGCAACAATTGTATCATAAGTAAGAGTTTTTACTCTGGTTCTTGAGCTTAAAGAAGAACCCGGTTCATTAAACGCTATGTGGCCGTCCGGGCCGATACCGCCTAAAAATAATTTAATCGGGCCGACTTTCTTTATTCTTGCTTCATATTCGGTACATTCTTTTTCCAGGTCCGGCGCATTGCCGTTAAGGATGTTTACCTGTTCTTTTACTGCATCTACTTTTGAAAATAAATTGCCCCACATAAATGAATGATAGCTTTCCGGATGGCTCTGCGGAATGGCGCAATATTCATCCATATTGAAGCTGATTACGTTTTTAAAGGATAATTTTCCTGCTTTATGAATATTTACAAGTTCCTTGTAAGTATCCAGCGGGGAAGATCCTGTGGGCAACCCGATAACATAAGGTTTTGCTGTGCCGGCCTTTTTGATTTTATCAGCTATGTATGCCGCTGACCATTTACCAACATCTGCTGCTGACTTCTGAATAATGATTCTCATTGCTTTTCTCCTTTTCCTGCCCTACTTTGGGGCACGGGCGCGCCTGCTTTTGCATGACGGCTTTTTAAATTTACTACATTGAAATCCATTATATAAAAAAAACAGAATTTTGCAAATAATCTTTCTGCGTTAATCGGTATTTTCTTTCTCTGTGCTCCTCTGTGTCCTTTTCTCTGCTTGCCCTCCCGAAGTTATTGATTTAAATGTAACTAATAGTTTCCTTTATTTAAATCATATTAACGAAGGAGGGCGCTAATTGGTGTCTTTTCAAAAATTAAATTCTTTTTGCAAAGGCTTCAGCCCTTTGCCCCAGCGGGGAAGCTTTTTCATAAATGACAGGCCCATATTAAGGCCGTTTCTTTTAGCCAGGGTATAAACCATATCATTGATACTACTGTTGTATTCCTGTGATGGGCTGTGCCGATTGTGGTACAATTGCTCATACCGGCTTGCTAAACCGGGATAGTTTTTAAGTAATGCACCATGGTATTTCTGTTTTTGCAGATCCCTTAATGTCAGGCACCCGGGCCAAACGTACTTTCCGCCGTTTTCTTTTACTGCTTTTATAAGCGCTTCCGTTTGCTTCAGGCTGTCTGTTATATAAGGAAGGACCGGCATTATAGAGGCCCCCGCTATCACGCCAACTTTGCTTAACTGAGCTATGGTTTCCAGCCTTCTTTGGGGTGGGGGGGCGTCTTTTTCAAACAATTCTGCGGTAGTTTTGTTTAGTGTTATTACAGAAAACGATACTACGGCTATGCTTTTTGCTGCTATGCTTTTTAAAATATCCAAATCTCTTTCTATCAGGCAGGATTTTGTAAAAATGTGAACGGGAAACCCGTATTTAGCTGTCACTTCCAGCAGTTTTGCGGTAATTTTGTGTTCTTTTTCTGCCGGTTGGTACGGGTCGCTGGAAGAACCTATGCAGAGCATGCCGTAAGGAAGCCCTTTTAAAAACTGCTCTTCTAAAAGTGCGGGCGCGTTTTGTTTTATGCCGATAGTTTTGAATAAATCTGCGGTATTTTTGTACGGCTGGTACTTCTGCGCCTGCACATAGCAGTAAACACAACCGTGTTCACAGCCGGTGTACGGGTTTATGGTACCAATAAACAGGTCTTCATCGGGAGAATCGCTTTTGTTCAGGATAGTTTTTGCGTTATTTAGTTTGTATTGGGTAAGCATAGTTTTTTAAAAACAGTAAAAGGCAGTGTACGGCAGCGATGGTGTATTAGGCAGTGAAAGACAGTATAATGCAGCGATTAAGCGATGAAGTAAATTCTTTGCTGCCTTGTACTTAATCGCTTCATCGCTGGTTTTACCGTTTCCTTTACTGCCGTAAACTTCATAGCTGACGTTTGCTTCATCGCTGGTTTTTCAGGAGTTCTTTGGCGTGTTTTCTGGCAGTATCTGTAATTTTTTCACCGCTTATCATGCGGGCAATTTCTTCTATGCGGGCGGCCTGATTATCTACCGGTATAACTTCCGTAAAAGTCCTGCCGGCTTTTACTGTTTTTTCTACTTTCAGGTGAGTATCGGCATAACCGGCAATCTGCGCCATATGTGTAATACAGAAAACCTGCCTGTTTTTTGATAATTGTTCAAGTTTAGAGCCTATCACGCTGGCCATGGGCCCGCTGACACCGGCATCTATTTCATCAAAAACCATTATGGGCACATCAGACGCTTTGCCCAGTACCGCTTTTAGCGCCAGCATGGTGCGCGACATTTCACCGCCGGAAGCAATAGCTTTAAGCGGTTTTACTTCTTCGCCTACGTTAGGTGAAAACATATAATCTATTTTATCGTAACCGGTATTTGTTATTTTTGGCCTGCCGTTTGCATCTATTTCTTTGGTAACGGCAATATTAAACTTCGCTTTTTCCATACCCAGGTCCCGGATTTCTTTTTCTACCAGCTTTTGAAGCTTTAAACAAACGTTTTTACGCTCTACTGACAGGGCTTCGCACTGTTTCAGCAGGCTTTTTTCTAAAACGTTTATCTTTTTTTCCAGTTCGTTTATGCTTTCACTGCTATTTTCCAGTTTTGAAAGCTCCGCAGCAGTTTTTTCGCGGTACGCCAGCACTTCTTCCACCGTAGCGCCGTATTTTCTTTTGAGTTTTAGTATCAAATCCTTTTTTTCCAGCAGTTTATCCAGCTCTTTAGGGTCCATATTGAGGTTGTCGCGATATTTTTCTATTGAAGAGGCCACTTCTTTAAGCTGGGCTGTTATACTTTCCAGCTGCGCATTTGCGCCAAAAGCGCCGTCAGAAATACTGTTTACATTTTCTATAATCTGGTTTATTTTAAAAAGGCGTGTCAGGACTGAGCTGTCTTCTTCTTCCAGCATATAATACGCGTCGCCGAGAAGCTTGATAAGTTTTTCAGAATTTTTCAGCTGGGGCAGTATGCGGTCAATTTCTTCTTCAGAGTTGGGTTTTAAATCTGCAGCGTCAATTTCTTTTACCTGAAATTTGTAAATATCTATTTTTTGGTCCCGTTCCTGCTGGCTTAATCTTAAATTACTGATTTCTTCCAGCAAACTTTGGTACTGTTTGTTTGAAAGAGCTATTTTTTCGCGCTGTTGCTGTAAATCACCGTAACTGTCTGCCATGTTAAGCTGATTTTGCGGTTTTAAAAGCGTCTGATGTTCGTTCTGGCCGTGAATATCTACCAGCGTGTCTCCGATTTTTGAAAGAAACGCTACGGTAACCGGCTGGTCATTGCAGTAACATTTTGATTTTCCGGCAGAGTCCACCTCTCTGCGCAAAATAAGCAGATTTTCATCAACGGAAATGTCCTGTTCCTTTAATAGGGCATGCAACGGTGAATTTTTGGGCGCAGTTTCCAGGTTAAAGGTGCCGGTTATCACGGCTTTAGGTGTGCCCGTGCGCACCATTTCCGCATTGGCCCTTTCACCAAGTAATAAACCCAGCGCTTCTATGGTAATAGATTTGCCCGCGCCTGTTTCACCTGTAAAAATGTTTAGTTTGTCAGAAAATTTCAGGCTGAGTGTTTCTATCAGAGCGAAATTTTTAACGGTGAGTTCTTCTAACATCGGATAGCAGTCCCCAGTTAAGCTTGCTGCGTAAAATATTGAAATAACTTTTGTCGGGATGGGTGATAAGCTTCATTTCATACTTTGATTTTTTTATTGTTATGGATTGGCCTGAAGATATTTTTATATTTTCCTGGCCGTCTATAGACAGGTTTATGTTTTTATTGGACTTATATGCCGGCACTTCCACAGTTATTTTGCTTGCTGATGAAAGTATGATAGGCCTTTGTGAAAGCGTGTGCGGGCAGATAGGGGTGATAATAAAAACCGGAAGTTTAGGATTTACTATAGGCCCGCCGGCCGCTAAAGAATATGCAGTAGAGCCGGTAGGAGTGGAAATGATAAGCCCGTCGCCTAAATATTCTGTCAGGGGTACATTGTCTACGTTTACTTTAAGCAGGACTATGCGTGAAGCCAGCGCTTCTCTGACGGTACAGTCATTTACGGCAATATATTTTTTTCCTTTTACTTCCACTTCCAGTAAAAGGCGTTTTTCTATTTTATAATCGCCCTTAAGCACTTTTTCCAGCGCTTCGCGCATTTCCTGCGGGTCAGTTTCTGCCAGAAACCCCAGGGAGCCCAGGTTTATCCCCATCACAGGCACGCCGTACGGAGCAATTTTTTTGGCTACACGGATTATGGTGCCGTCACCGCCAAGCGCTATGCAGATATCAGCTTTCGGCAGAGTTTTTGAGTCAGACGTGACGCTGCTGACAGACACTTTTTTATCTTTCAGCCACGTTTGCAGAAGTTTCAGTGTGTTTACCGCTTCCCGCTTTTTTGAGTTATAAACCAGTAATATTTTCTTCATTGTTCTTATTCTATAATAAAAGTAAAAAACAAGTCAATCTATTCGGGAAACATGCTTTTTATCTACTAACAATAGCTTTCGGTTCTTTTTAAGATCTTTGGTGTTTCTTTTTCACTAAAAAGCTTGTCTTCACACAAAATCAGGTTTTTCTGGTAATTAGTGAAAGAATTAAACAGTTACAATTAATTAACAATTATTACTTGAGCGGACAGTATCCCAAAAAATAAATTATAACTCATCATAGGGGATAGCCATGACGCGTTTTGTTATTTGCAACCTTCTGGGAGTCCTGCAAACTATAAACCCATGATGGCATATTTTTGGATGCGTATCTAAAAATATTTCTAGTGATTTTGCATCACTGTAATTTGGCGAGTCAGTCCATTTAACTTCAATGGGTATTACTTCACCGGGCTTTTCAAGAACTAAATCTACCTCAACTCCTGAAACAGTTTTCCAGAAAGATAACCTGTATTCTCTGCCTAAATAGGCACACCGGTGCAACAACTCCGTAATTACCCACTGCTCAAACAATAGGCCCGACTGCAACTTAAGTGTATTCTTATCAAAAGCCAGTCTTGCCAATGCATTGCGAACGCCGGTATCAAAAAAATAAAACTTTGGCGTAGTAAGCAATCTTTTGCGGCTTTTTGAAGAAAACGGCTTCAACCAATAACCCACAAACGTATCTACCAGTACCTGATAAAACAAACTCAACGTTGTTACTGCTATGCCTGACTGTTGTGACAATCCGGTAAGATTCATTATGTTCCCTGATTCTAATGCAGCTAATTCTAAAAATCTGGAAAATTGACCTATGTTGCGTACCAATGATTCTTTTCTTATTTCTTCTTCTATATAAAGCTCAGCATAAGCCTCCAGTGTAGCTCTTGCTGACTCAGGTTTTTCCTGAATAATCCCGGGTAGACTGCCATACAATAGCATACTTTCTATATCAGGTTCCGGAAAACCTGGGGCCCAGTTTTTTTCTAATGGCATTTCCAGAACAGCTGATTGTTTTGATTTTTTGCGTTCGCACATGATAACAGGAAATGAATGATACTGATGAACACGGCCCGGAATAAGATTTACTGAAACACCCCGCAATTTCCTTGCAGAACTACCGGTAATTACAAAATTATATTTTGACGGGTTTTCGTCATATATGGATTGGATGTCGTCAAGCAATTGAGGTACTTTTTGTATCTCATCTATCAGCACTGTTTGAGAAGTTTTTATGGCCTTTAGCATACCAGTAAGTTCCTGGGGGTTTCGCTCAAACCTTATCCTTTCACTGCGGTCTTGCAGATTAATTACAACAGATTTGTTATCTGAAAGCTCTTTTAGTAAAGTTGACTTTCCTGTTTGCCTGGCGCCAAAAATAAGTTTAATTTTATTCTTTGACACTGAGCTGGTTATTTTGTTTTTTATCCATCTCTGATACACTTGTTTCATAGCGGCTCCCATGTATTATTTACATCTTCATGTATTTTATACGTTATATTTTACATGTTGTCAATATATTTTTCGTAGACCATCCTGTTATTATAATCATAACAATATTGAAAATGCTTCTTCCTTGATAATACCCTCAAAAAACTGTAAAATAAAACCTAATGAAACATATTGCCTCCGCAACCAATGAAGAGTTAAAACATATCCGCAAACTGCTTAAAGACAAAGCCTATCGTTATGAACAAAAACAATTTGTTGCAGAAGGGTTCCTCTCTATTGAACAATTGGGCTGCGCCGTTACGGGGCTTTACTGCACAAAAGGCACGGAACTTCCAAAAAACTTTTCCGGAACCGTTATAACCGTTGAACCTGAACTGTTAAACGCAATTTCAGAAGTAGAAAATTCCCAGGGTTTAATAGGCGTCTGCTCATTAAACCTTAAAGATAAAACATTCGTTGCCAATGCCGGCCGGTACGTGTTTTTAGACCGCATACAGGACCCGGGAAACCTGGGTACTATTATAAGAACCGCCCTGGCGTTTGGCATAAACGGCGTAATATTAAACAAAGGCTGTGTAGACCCGTTTAGCCCGAAAGTGGTACGCTCTACCATGGGCGCGCTTACCGCAATTTCAATAATCTCCTCTGAATTTTCAGACCTTTCACATTTAAACACAATTGCGGCGGATAATTCCGGCACCAATATCCGTACAATTACTGAAAAACCAAAAGACTTTGTGCTTTGTGTCGGTAACGAAGCGCAGGGCTTAGCCCCTGAAATAATTCAAGCCTGCAAAAAAACCCTGGCTATTCCTCAAACTGCTGAGATTGATTCGCTTAATGCCGCTATAGCAACAGGCATACTGCTTTTCGCGCTGACAAACTAAAAAATCTTTTTCCTTCAGCCCTTAATACCCTATAATAAAATATCTGTGCAGGCAGGGGTGTGGTGCCTCATCTGAACTTTTCAAAGGAAAAAGTGTTATTTTACTGCAGGCCAGCGAACTATTGGTAAGTAAATTTGAAAAGGTGCTTCCTGAAATTAATAAAAATAATCAAAATTAGCAATTAATTAATGAAGTAAAGTCTTTACTGCCTTGCACTTCATCGCTCCATCGCTATCTTTAAAATCTCTAACTTCTGCTTACTGCGTTTTTTCTGTAAAATCCTTTATACGGTCCAGGCCTTCGGTAATATGGGCCCTTGAAGTGGCGTAGGAAAGGCGGATGTAGTTATCGTCGCCAAATACACAGCCGGGTACTACGGCAACTTTTGCTTCCGTTAACAAAAGTTCTGTTAAGCCCATAGACCCTTCAATTTTCTTTCCATTATAACTTCTGCCTATAAGCTTTGAAATATTTACCCAGCAGTAAAACGCGCCTTCCGGCATAAGTGCAGACAAAGAACTGACAGCATTTACTTTTTCTACCATTATTTCCCTGCGCTGTTTAAACTCTATTACCATTTTATTTAATTCATCCTGCGGGCCGTTTAGCGCCTCAATGGTTGCATACTGGGCAATGGAGGTGGGGTTTGATGTGGAATGGTCCTGCAAATTAGACATGGCCTGGATAATTTCTTTCGGGCCTGCGGCATAGCCTATGCGCCAGCCGGTCATGGCGTAAGGTTTTGATACGCCGTTTACCGTAATGGTAAGATTTTTTATTTTATCGTCAAAAGCCGCTATGCTTACCGGCTGCTGCCCCGTGTAGGCAAGTTTTTCATATATTTCATCCGATATGCAGTAAATATTATTGTCTGTTAAAACCTTTGCTATTTCTTTCAGCTCTGCCTGGCTGTAAAGCATACCTGTGGGGTTTGACGGGGAATTAAGAATAAACAGTTTGCTGTTTTTTGTGACCGCTTTTTTTAACTGCTCTGCGGTAATTTTAAAACCCGTTTTTTCCGAAGTCTGCAAATATACCGGTTTAGCGCCCGCAAAATTTACCATTTCCGGGTAGCTTACCCAGTAAGGGGACGGTATTAATACTTCATCGCCTTCACCGCACAGCGCCAGCACCACATTAAATATGGAATGCTTGGCTCCGCAGGAGACCAATATCTGTTCCGGGGCATAATCCAGGTTATTATCTGTTTTTAATTTACTGCAAATGGCTTTTTTGAGTTCTATTATGCCTGAAGTAGGCGTATATTTTGTCAGGCCTTTATCCAGCGCTGTTTTAGCGGCATTTTTTATGTTTACCGGTGTATCATAATCCGGTTCGCCGGCGCCGAAGCTTACTACGTTTATGCCTTCTGCTTTCATTTTGTTGGCTTTTGCTGTAATGCTAAGTGTTGGTGACGGGTTAATTACCTGTACTCTTTTGGATAAAACTGACATGGTTTGTTTCTCCTTAAGTTTTGGTTTTCCGTGCGGGTTTTGCGGCTGATACATTCTATTATTTTGGGTATGATTATACGTTTTTTTTCCATTAAACGCAATTGTGAAAACAGTATAAAACAGCGATGAAGCGATTAAGTTTACTTCAGTAATGACTTTACTGCATTATACTCCATCGCTGCTTTATGCTTCATCGCTTGCCTTTTTAGTTTAGCGTCTGGAGTGTAGCGTTCCTTCTGCATTGACAACCGCTGCCGCATTTTGTATTATTGGCATATGCTAATTACAAGTATGCAAGGGGTTAGTTATGCCGCGGCCGCATAAATGCAGGTGCGTCTGCCGCAATCCGCAGGCCAATTATTTCAAACCTATAAGAATCCCGTTTTCTTCTTTAGAACAGGTTATTTTAACCATTGATGAGTTTGAAGCCATAAGACTGGCTGACCTGGAGGGGCTGTATCAGGAAGAAGCTGCAAAAAAAATGAAAGTATCCAGGCAAACCTTCGGCAATATTATTATTTCCGCTCATAAAAAAATAGCAGACTTGCTGGTTAATGCAAAAGCCCTTAAAATTGAAGGAGGGTTTGTAAAATATACAAATATGCGGAAAAAATGCTGTAAAAATAAAACAGGAGGCTGAATTTATGAGAATCTGCATACCTACAGAAACAAAAGACGGGAAATCAGCGGCGGTTTACGGCCATTTTGGCAGCGCGCCATATTTCACTATTGTTGACACAGAAAAAGACAGCATAGAAATAATTGACAATGCCAATGCACACCACTCTCACGGTATGTGCCAGCCTATGGGTTCTTTAACCGGAAAAAATATTAATGCAGTAGCCTGCGGCGGTATGGGCGCCAGGGCAGTGCAAAAGTTAAATGAAGGCGGCATTAAAGCCTACAGGGCTGTTGCCGGAACTGTAAAAGATACGGTTGAACTGTTTATTAAAGGCAATCTTGAAGAAATAACAATAGAAAATGCTTGCGTACAACATAGCTGCCATTAAATAAAAAAGGCAATAGTGAAAAAGGGGGTTACTGATGGAACTTATACATCTTGAAAATGTAAAAAAAGATTACGTTATCGGAGAGGTTAAGGTACCGGCGTTAAAAGGAATAAACCTTTCTATTAATGCAGGGAGATTCATTTCTTTTGTAGGGCCGTCCGGCAGCGGTAAAACAACATTATTGAATTTAATCGGCTGCCTTGATAAACCGACGGAAGGAAAAGTATTCGTAACCGGGGTAGAAGTTAATAAAATGGATAGGAAAATATCGGCAAAATTCAGGGGAGACCATATCGGTTTTATATTTCAAAATTTTAACCTGATTCCCGTCCTAACGGTTTATGAAAATATAGAATATCCTTTAATAATGGTTCAGAATATCCCTTTAGAAAAGAGAAAACAAAAGATAAACGATTTACTTGCAAAAGTCGGGATGACGCAGCAGAGGAATAAATATCCGGCGCAGCTTTCCGGCGGGCAGAAACAACGCGTTGCAGTAGCCCGGGCGCTTGTAACCGAACCGAAGCTCGTCCTGGCGGACGAACCTACTGCCAATCTTGATCATGATACTGCCTATAAAGTTATAGGGCTTATGCACGAAATGAAAAAAGAATTTAACACCACTTTTATTTTTGCTACTCATGACTCAAAGATTGTTGGCGAGGCAGAGGTTCTGTATACAATGGAAGACGGTTTAATCATTAAAGTGCAGGAAAACAAGAGAAACGGGGAGGCGAATTGAAATGATAAACATAATAAAGATTGCCTGGCGCAATCTCCTGAGATATACAAGAAGGTCGCTTTTAACATCTTTCATGATCGCTGCAGGCGTAACCCTGGTAATAATATTCAGCGGAGTAGGGAATTCATTTAAAAATGAAATAGTAGGCGTTATTACCAATTCTAATGTAGGCGATATACAGATTCACAAGAAAGGGTATGTCGGGTCCATAGATAATTTGCCGCTTGATATAGCTTTTTCCGGGAATGGTTTAAAAAGGATAGAAGGGCTGCTGGATAGCAATCCTGAAATTAAATCCTATTCTGAACGCATCAGGTTTGGCGCAATGGCCAGTAATTTTGCGCAGACTACAAATATGAGATTAACTGCTGTTTATCCTGAAAAAGAAAGCCAAACCTGCCCTGCCCTGGTAAAAAGAATAAAAGAAGGAGATGCAAATCCTGATACTTTTGTAAAACCAGGCTCTGTTGTAATTCCGCAAAATATTGCTACTGGAATGAATTTAAAAGTAGGGAACGATATTGTTTTGATAGCCACCAACAAAGACGGTTCAGTTAATGGAATGACCTTTAAAATATCGGGTATCTCGGAAAATATAATGGGGCCTCAGGGGAAAGACGGATACATTCATATTAAAGACGCTCAGTCGCTTTTAAGGATTGAAGATGGTGAAATTACCGAAATTGCCCTTAAACTGCATAATTTTGACAAATTGAGTAAAACATACGCTGCTTTAAAAAACGAGTTGATGCAGATACAGAAAGAAAAAACAGGTAAACCGAGTTTTGAGATTCATACCTGGGAAGAATTGGTGCCGTTTTCAACTATCGCAAAAATTATAACTCTATTGATTATGGTTGTGCGGGTAGTCCTGTTTTTTATTGTTTTGATAAGCATACTTAATGTGATGATGATGTCTGTTTATGAAAGAATCGGAGAAATAGGAACAATAGCTTCTATCGGGACCCTGCCTTCCAAAATCCTTGCGCTCTTTTTGACCGAAGGCGTTACTCTTGGTTTTTTCAGCGCTATAGGGGGCAACCTTGCCGGTATAGTTATATTAATGATTATCAACGCGGCAAAGTTTAACTTCAGATTTGGAGACGCGCGGACGGAATTCATCCTTGCTCCGCAGATACCAATTACTGAAATCTCTCTTTCAATAGTTTTTGTGGTAGTAATTTCGGTACTCGCAAGTTTACAGCCGGCGCTTAAAGCATCCAGGATGGAACCGGTTGAAGCCTTAAGGCATGTTTAAAGGGAGATAACTATTTATGAAAATAAACAGAATATTATTATTGTTTATGTTACTGGGTTCAATTACCGTTTTGGCATTTGCTGAAGATGGCAATGAGCTTTTAAAAAGAATTGACGCGAAATTTATGCCTGAAAGTTATGAGTCGTACAGGAAACTTATTAATATAGAACCGAGCGGGCGAAAAAAAGAATTTATAATATATACAATAAAAAAGCAGAAAGTTAATGTCGCAATGCTTTTCCTTTCTCCCGCAAGCGAAAAAGGAAGGACTACCTTAAGATTAGGTGAAAATATGTGGCTTTTTATACCCAATGTAGGCAAACCGGTACGTATAACCAGCCTACAATCAGTTACCGGGGGCATATTTAATAATGCGGACATTATGCTGGTTGATTACAGCGCGGAATATGATGTAATTAATATGGAAAAAACCGAGACAGGCTATATACTTGATCTAAAAGCAAAGACTAAAACCGTCGCCTATGACAAGCTGAAAATGTGGGCCACCAAGGATGAAATATTAATAAAAATAGAGTGTTATTCAGCAAGCGGAATGCTTATAAAAACACTTGAAATGAAGGAAATGAAAGATTTTGGCAATGGTTTTGTAACATCTTCAGTTATGGAAACCTATAGCCCGCTATATAAAGGGTACCGTTCGGTAATGATTTATTCTCAAATTAAATCCCGTGAATTCAAAGATGAAATCTTTACAATGAATTATATGTCAAAAATTGAAGGATTAAGAAAATGAGGGTATCCTCGCCTGCGGTTATTATCATGTTACTGGGCAGTATTTCTTACGCCGCAGATTATTCATTTGAAATACCGCAGGTTGAGTCAAAAAAAGAGATACTGGAATTAAGCGGCAATCTTGATGTTAAATATTCAATATTTAAAATCAGAAATAATTCTCCAATGTATAGTTTGCAGTATTACGGCCGGCAGCTTCCGGATATTTTATCTTCATATCGCATGGAATATTATTTGAATGGCGACTATCAGACCCGAGATATTGGCGTGCATTTAAAGACACAAGCTGAATATTACAACGATAAAACATCATATTTTAATTTGTATGAACTGTACGGGGATGTAAATCTATCTGCAAATTCCTTTTTGCATATGGGCAAAAAAATGTATAACTGGGGCAAGGGTTATGCCTTTAATCCTGTAGGCTATGTTAATTCTGCTAAAAACCCTGAAAACCCGGAACTTTCACAAGCGGGCCTTTTTTCAGTTAATTACGAATATTCAAAAAGCTTTCAAACAAAAACAATTAACAATATAGCTTTTGATTTAATTGTTATACCTTCGGAAAATACGGTGAATAATAAAATATCTGAGATAGAAAACACGGCTATTGCGGGCAAATTGTATTTATTGCTTTTGGATACAGATGTTGACTTTATGCAATATTACAGCAAGGTAAACCTGAAAAAGTCGGGGATGGATTTTTCCCGCAATATCTTGACCGGCCTGGAAATACACGGCGAATTGAGCCTATTGCGTAATCAACCAACATATCTTATTTCCAACAATGCTCTTGAAACAAAACATATTGAAGGTACGTCTTATCTCTTTGGGTTAAGATGGCTCAACGCATGGAATATTACTACTATTCTTGAATATTACCATAATGATGCGGGATTAAGCGTAAAAGAGTTTGAGGATTACAATAACTACCTGGTCAATGCCATTATTTCCGGTAATACAGATTCCTTGTCAAACGCATTGAAAACGGCTATCAGCAATTTTAACGGCACTAATTTAATGCAGGATTATTTGTATTTGAAAATATCCTGGCCGGAACCGTTCAATTGGGTATATTTCACGCCTTCAATATATGCAGTTATTAACACAAATGATAGAAGTTCTATGATGGGTATGCCTATAAGTTATAAACCCATAACGAACCTTGAGTTCATATTCTGGCCTGCTTTTTTTGCGGGCAGTATAAACTCTGAGTTTGGCAGCAAACAGTACGAAAATAAGCTGGATTTGTGGATGCGATTTTATTTTTAAGGATAAAATGTAACCTAATAAATTACAAAAGAATATTATGTTTTTTCTTATCTTAATAACTCTAATAGCAATAATGGTTTCCTTTTTAGCTGACCGGCAAAAAACATATAAGGGGCTTATAAAAGGGATGCGGATGTTTTTAAACATCCTTCCAGTGCTTCTTAATATGCTTGTCTTTGTCAGTATATTGCTGTACCTGGTACCTAATGAACTGATTATACGCTGGCTGGGAAAAGGTTCCGGATTTTATGGGATAACTATAGCCGCTTTATTGGGTTCTATTTCCATGATACCCGGATTTATTGCTTTCCCTCTTGCAGGTATCTTGAGGAAAGGCGGGGTAAGTTATGAGGTTCTGGCGGTATTCATAACAACCTTGATGATGGTGGGAGTTTTAACTCTGCCGCTGGAATCAAAATATTTCGGAATTAAAGCAGCGCTTCTTAGAAATGGACTGAGTCTTGCTGGTGCTGTTATAATAGGCATTCTTATAGGGTTATTCATGTGAAAATAATAATCTCAAAAATATTCTTAGGTGAGTATTTTGTTGTAGTTTTGTTTGGGTTACTGCTTTTATTCTCCCGCTGCTTTCATTTTTCGTTCGGCTCTGTTGCTGCAAAGAATTTTTGGTTGTTTTTCACAGAAATGATTGCGTTTTTGCCGTTTATGTTCCTTCTCATTGGAATAATAGACGTTTGGTTTCCCAAAGAAAAAGTTGAACGCCATATAGGCCCGGAATCAGGAATTAAAGGAATATTCTGGGTGATTATTCTTGCCATGCTGCAGGCAGGCCCGCTGTACGGCGCATTTCCCGTGGCATATATTTTATGGAAAAAAAGCTGCAGCATAAAAAACATTTTTATTTATCTGGGCGCTTTTTCTACCCTTAAAATACCCATGCTTGCCTTTGAAATAGGTTTTCTGGGCCTTAAATTTTCAATTTTGCGCACGTTATTTACGCTGCCGGTTTTCATTGTAATAGGCTATCTGATGGAATATTACTTAAAAAACAGGCAGTTTAAAATAAACAATCCTTAGGAGAAAGAAGACTATGTATGAAATTGTAAAAGAAAGCGATAAAGTAGTTACTTTTTGAAACAATCAGGCGTTGAAAACCTATAAAAAAGGATTGCTTCCCTAACAGTTGCAATACCAGCCATGAAAAAACCAGAACTATTAGCACCGGCAGGAAACCCGGAAAACTTAAAAGTTGCCTTTGCTTACGGCGCAGACTCGGTATATTTAGCCGGTAAAAAATACGGCCTGCGCGCTAAAGCCGATAACTTTACTTTGGATGAAATAAAAGAAAGCACGGTTTTTGCCCATAGTATCGGAAAAAAAGTTTATGTAACTTTAAATATAATCCCGCATAATGAAGACCTGGCAGATTTGCCCTCTTACATAAAAGAATTAGAAAATTCTAAAGTTGACGGCATTATCGCATCAGACCCGGGAATAATTTCTTTAATTAAAGAAAACTCTCCCCCTATGCCGATACATCTTAGCACCCAGGCCAATAACACCAATTATAAAAGCGCGTGCTTCTGGCACGCTTCAGGCATTAAAAGAATTACCCTGGCGCGCGAACTTTCACTGGAAGAAATAAAAGAAATAGTCAGCAAAACGCCTGGCACGCTGGAGCTGGAAGTTTTTGTGCACGGGTCTATCTGCATTGCTTACTCCGGGCGCTGTATGTTAAGCCTTTATATGGTAAACAGGGATGCCAACCGCGGAAACTGCGCACAGGCCTGCCGGTGGAACTACAGCGTACAGGAAAAACAGCGCCCCGGCGAATATTTTGACGTGTTTGAAGGTGATGAAGGCTCCTACATTTTTAATTCCAAGGACCTGTGCCTGCTGGAACAGGTTCCTGAATTGATTAATGCCGGCGTAACAAGTTTTAAAATTGAAGGCAGAATGAAAAGTTCTTATTATGTGGCGGTAGTTACAAAAGCCTATAGAAATATTATTGACGCTTACCTGAAAAATCCGGAGAGCTATAAACCGGACCCGCTTATATATAAGGAAGCGGAAAAAGTAAACCACAGAAAGTATTCCACCGGGTTTTTTAATGCAAAACCCGGCAGTGATAAATACATTTATGATTCACCCGGTTACACTTACCCGTATCTTTATCTTGGAATAGTATTAGCCTATGACCCGGCAACAGCGCTGGCAACGGTTTACCAGCAGAACAAAATAGTTTGCGGTGATGAAATTGAAGTTATAGGCCCGGCACGGGATTTTTTTACCCAGACTGTAGATGAAATGTTTAATGATAAAAATGAACCGGTCACTTCTGCTTTAAGTGCCCAGTGCACAACCAAAATAAAAATGTCCCGCCCCGTAAAACCCCTGGATATGCTGAGAAAAAAATAGCATTTTATCGGCAATTTAAACGGCAGCAGCATTCATCCCGCTTAGCGGGATGAATGAATGCATGTGTGACGTTTACCCCTGCGATAGTTTTCAAATTGTGTTTTTTGAAAACTGCATGGGGTAGGTGTTTGTGCCACGGGCTCTGCCCGTGGGGATCAACCGGCATTTTAACGGCAATTGACAAAATATGGCTTAATGCCGGATGATTAAAAAAAGCTATTAGCCTCTAAACTCAAGTAAGTACCTCATTTTAATGGCACAATTTAACCGTTTTGTGAAATGCATCACTTAATACACGCCAATAATGTGTAATTTACCACGTTTTAGATGCCAATCCAGGGGACAGCTTTAAGATAAGGCGTTATCACATCAAAATCCCATAGTTTCACTTGTTGTGTGATTATTGCAGATTTAAGATGTAACCTTAAAATTGCAAATGTATAAAAAAAACCAGCCTATCACCAAATCACTTAAAATAAGCAATTTGCTTGGCATAATATCTCGGAACTCACAACCTCTTGAAATAATTTGAAATATATGTTATATTATATTACACATGTATGTAATGTAATACTACATTTTTTGTTTTTGTATAAGGAGAGCACCCCTCATTCTTCCAAGCGAATAGCGAGGGATACTAAAAAAGAAGGAGAGCAAATGGACTGTATAGGTAAAACCATTAAAACATTAAGAGAAGCGGCCGGCATGAGCCAGCAGGAGCTTGCCGATAAGCTTTCAATTCAGCGTGTTGCTATCACGCAGATAGAAAGCGGGAGCAGGGATGTTTGTGCTGATGAGATTAAAGGTTTTTCAGAGATATTTCAAGTTTCATCCGATGTTTTACTCGGGCTTGCTGCTATGCCAAAAGTCAGCATTGAGGAGGTAAAAACCATGCCTGCCAGGAAAGAAGCGCTCAGAATCAGTGTTCCGCAGAAAAATCTTAAAAAATTTAAAGAAGTACTCCTGTATATTCTTAATAAGGCCGGCGGGAAACCCAATATAGGCGAAACAGCTCTCTATAAGCTTCTTTATTTTATAGATTTTAATTATTATGAAAAATATGAAGACCAGCTCATTGGGGCAACTTATATAAAAAATCATTACGGGCCTTCGCCTGTTGAGTTTAAGCATATCGTTGAAAAAATGATCAGCGATAAAGAAGTCCTGAAACTGGTCAATAAGCACTTTGGTTATGACCAAAAAAAGTATCTTGCTTTAAAAAAACCGGATCTAAGTATTTTAAATGCCCGTGAAAAGCAAACCATAGATGATGTCCTTGCTTTACTTTCTGACAAGAACGCAAAGGAACTCAGTGAGTATTCTCATAATGATGTTCCCTGGCTTACCGCGGAAGAAGGCAAACCTATTAGTTATGAAGCTGTGTTTTACCGCACAAGCCCTTATTCTGTGAGGGAAGATGACGATTTATAAAGCAAAGAAGTTTGCCTGCCGTGCCCTCAAGGGGAGCGGCGCCAATTCCGGCATAAGGGTGATATATGCCTACGATGAAGCACAGGATAAAATTGAACTTATAGAAATTTATTTCAAAGGCGATAAAGAAAACGAAGACAAACAAAGAATAAATAAGATTTACGGATGAACCTTAAAAGGTTGTATGTATTGATTTTTGCAACTAATATAGAGTGAGGGACGGAGTCAATTTGACAACTTAAGAAGCATGCGAAGCAGTATTTGGCTTGAATACCTGAAATAAATAGATTTATCAAAACCAAATTTAAGGAATTTTTATGCGCAGACTGTGGATGAAATGTTTAATGATAAAAATGAACCTGTCACTTCTGCCTTAACAGCCCAATGCACAACCAAAATAAAAATGTCCCGCCCCGTAAAACCCCTTGATATGCTGCGCAAAAAAGAATTTAGTTAAAACCATTTTCTTTTCCGGATTGTTCGGTCTGATAGATTATCCTGTAATCTGCCATCATGCACTCTGCCGGATTGTTCGGAGAACAATCCCTACATTTCCTTTTATCATTTGTTGCAGGGATACTACCCGTAATCCCTACAACATCCATTGATTTATTTTTGTAGGGCGGGCTCTCCCTGGCTTGTCCTTTTATAATATGATGCCAGGACACTACCCGTAGCCCTGGTCTTTCCTTTTATCATTTGTTGCAGGGATACCTGACAACCATTCACCCATGGATCTCCGGGTTAGTGCAAGGCACACCCGAAGATGACATCTTAGTCTTTACTGCCTTCTACTTCATCGCTTAATCGCTTGTTTTTCAGCTCAGCCTTACTTTTACAACCCTCTGCTAAAATCCGGCCTTAAATGTTTTTTGTCTTTTGATTTCAGTATTTCGGCAAGTTCTGCTACTATCTGCGGTTTATCTTTTGGAAAGCGGGCATTGATAGGGTAATAATTTGATGCGTGGTTTGAAAAAAAGAGGCATTTGAAATCTTCCATATTTTCTATAAGCGTTTTTAACTCTTCTAAAAACTCAAAATTGTTTAACTCTTCAAATTCTTTGCGTTTCTGCATGCTTAAAAGCGGCGTGCCGGGCGCTATCATTAAAGTAAGCGCGGCTATCTGGTCGGGCCGGGCAATACTTAATATTTTAGCTGTGTTTACTGCATGCTGTGTGGTATATTTCTTTCCGCCAAGCCCTAAAATAACCGTAACATTCGTTTTTATGCCGGATTCTTTTACTTTCAGGCAGGTAGCTATATTTACCTGGGGCGTGCCGTACTTTATAATCATTTTATATACTTCAGCATCGCCAGTTTCAAACCCTAAATATATTACACCGAGTTTTTTGTTTTTAAATTCCTTTAAATCAGTTACAGTTTTATTTTCCAGGCTTTTTATTGAGCCGTAAACGGCAATGCGGGAAAGTTTAGGGAAGTTTTCGTTTAATAAATCCAGTATTTTAATAAATTCTTGCTGCTCCATGGCTATAGCATCGCCGTCAGCTAAAAAAATGCGCCTGGTATCCGGCATTGCTTTTGCCGCGCGCTTAATATCTCTTTCAATAAGCGCAAAGTCCTTAACTTTATATTTTTTTTCTTTGTAGGCGGGGCAGAAAATGCAGGAATTATCGGTACAGCCCAGGGTTACCTGTAAAATAAGGCTGTCCGCTTCGCTTGGCGGGCGTATTACCGTGCCTTCATAATCTAAAATATCTTCAATAAACATAGGCGTTTATAAAAAGTGATTACGTGATTGTGGGTAGCACCCTTGTATCATCTAATAAAAGAAAAAACAAGGGTTATGTGGTTACGTGGTTAAGTCCGTCTTTCAGATTCAGATGGGACCCCGCCAGTCATGCTGCTTCTGACAAGGCAACGTCTGATTATGTCCGACTTTCAGATACAGACGAGACCTTGTCTGAAGTAAAAAGACAGGCAAGACGTGTCTGCTTTCGCAAGACGGACTCTTTACTATTTACTTTTCACTGTCTTTCTAAGCGTTCAGTGCAACCCCTATTGCTTGTCATTCCCTAATGGTTTTATAGGGAATCTACGGCAGTGGATCTCCGTGTTAGTGCAAGGCACACCCGAAGATGACATCTTTGTCTTTACTGCCTTCTGCTTCATCGCTCCATCGCTGCTGTTTACTTCATCACTGCCTTCTCTTCACTATTTACTCTTTACTGCCTCTAAGGTACCGAAGCATTAAACAGCGGGTAGTAGCCTTTTATCACAGTTTCTGCGGGTTTGGCGCGGATAGAATAATCTTTATCGTACGGCGTGTCAATAAACTCATAACCGAAAGGCAGTATGCCTATAATCCACGGCCTGTCAGCAATTACCCTGCACACAGCTTCGTAAATTCTTGCCTGTTCTTCCAAATCTAACGTATAAGAACTGTTATCATTATCAGTAGAAGCCAGCGAACCCTGGCTGTTTACCGCGCCATCTACGCTGGCATAGGCAAACTGGGTTATCAGTACGGGTTTGGTGCTGAAAAATATTGATGCCGTTTTAATAGTCGTATCAAAATGCTCTTCCAGTTTTGCCTGAATTTCAGAAACAGCGGCAACGGAAGACATTTTTAAATTTTCCCACACGTTTATGCCCAGATAATCCGCATCGCCGTACCAGTCCATGCCGTTTGACGTATCATAACTATAATCATACGCCACTATTTTTGTTGACGGGCTGATGGTTCTGGCCTGGCTTATCAGGCTTTTCATCCAGGAATTCATGGTAGTTTTATATGACGGGTCTGCAAAACCGGTCCTTGTAGCGATAGTCAGCAGTTCCACGTTTTCTTCAGCGCAGATTCTGGCGGCATATATGTAAAGGTCCTGCATACTTGCGCGCCAGGTATCCCACCAGGCGTTTGTATGGTCGCTGAACCAGAAAGACTCATTCCAGCCGGGCGTCATGGACCCGGTATTTCCCTGCGGATATATAATTACGCGTTTACTTTTTGCATGCGCTTCTCTTATTGCCAGCCGAAGGTCTTCTATGGGGGTATCTACGGTACCTACCGCATACTTCAAACTTCGTGTTTCCATGGTAGGCGGATCTACGGAATCAAAGGTCCTTATGGGCCCCAGCACTACATCTGTATAATCAATACTATTTGTTTCCCAGTAAGCCAGCGAATCTTCGTAGGGTTTCATAAAACCCGGCTGCCAGTAATCATACAAATACATGCCGGAATAAAACACACTGCGCGTGCTTACTGCAACAGGCATAAAAGCATACGCCGGCGGATAACTGCCTGACGGGAACCACCGCCATGATGAAACAGTGTCATTTACCTGCATGGCGCCCGGGCCGGGCAGTGTAACACTGCGCACGGTTGACGTGTCATCCGGTGTAAACTTTTCAAGGGCCAGTTCTTTTAATGTGCCATGATAATATTTATAGTTTATCTGCCAGTTCCAGTCAGGATTTATAAAGAAATCCAGTTTATGGTGCGTGCTGTCAAGCTTGTTCATTGCCACGGAATCAAAAAACACATATTCATTTGCAGGCGTGTTTGCCGGCACGGTAACGTTTATAGTTACCTGCTGGAAACCCTCTGGTTTAAAACAGATATCTGCATCGGTCCTGGTTTCATTTGAAGAGCCGGGCACAAAATCACGGAAATTGTATTCTCTGCTGGTGCTGTTTCTTTCTTCTCCGAAAAAATTGCCACCCAGCGTATAAATATACTGCACCGGCGCGCCTTCATACATTTCTACCGTTGCGGTATAATTGTTTCCTGATTTTGTCATAAATACATAACGGTCGGTGTACCAGCAGCGCAGGGCATTTCTGTACCACTGAGGGGCACCCAGCTGGTGTATATTGCCTACTATTCTTATAACAGCGTTTGCCGGCATTTCTGCCGGAGGCACCGCAACAAATGTAACATTTATTTTCTGAGCTGGTGACAGCGTGAAATTTTCCGCGGCGCCTGCGGCGGTTAAATCTATTTCCCTGCTTTGCACTTTATAATCGCCTTTGTATGTAAATACCGTAATTCTCTGCTTTCCTGCCGGCAAACCTGAAATAGAATAAGTGCCGTCGCCTTTTGTGCCGGCATTTATGCCGTTTACTGATACGGTAACATCCATCAGCGGTGTGCCGCCGCCTGTAACTGTGCCGGAAATGGTGCCGGTAACGGGCGCATTGTTTGTATCCTGCCAGTTGGCTACGGTATCATTTACCGTGCTGGTTGTAACGTGCAGTATCCTGTACTCCAGGGGAATGCCCGTGCTGGTAAAAACTTCTATTGAAGAATCTGTTTCCCTTTTATAGCAGTAATAAACAAAGGAACCGTTTAAAAATACCGAACTGGTGGAATATGCCAGAGAGCCTGCCGGATTCATGGGAATTCTCTGAATATACGAATGGCCTGTATAAAACGGGTATATATAAAGGAAGATTGTAGAAGTTGAAGGGGTAACGGCAGGCACGATTACATTAAACGTAACATTTTTATATGGAGTAATGCCTGTTACAAAAGTACCCGTTGTGCCAACAGCAAGATTTCCGGAAAAGTCTCTGGATTTGGGGCTGAAGTAATATGTAGTTTCGGGCACAAAGCCGGTTAATGTTACGCTGTGGTTTGTGGTAAGGGTTAAATCTTCTGCAGAATTAGTGCCCAACGCATCCGTAAGCCCGTAAGCCGCCTGCGTAAAAGACTGTTCGTCCGTTGTCCAGGTAATAGTAGCGCTTGATGAACCTACGCCCGTCACCAGAATATTTGAAATAACAGGAGCAATTGTATCAGGTACCAGGGCCGGGTTTAATATCATGTATGTGTCTGAACCATTGGCTGTATTTCCTTTTGCATCTTTGCTTATCACGCGGTACCAGTATGTGGCGGAAGCCGTAAGGCCGGTAATTATTACAGAATGGTTTAATACCAGAGTTGTATCTTCTGCAGTGCTTTGGGTAATGGCTTTTACACCATTAAACATAAACGCATATTCGGTTTTTGATGTGGCGGTTTCATCCGTTACCCAGGTAACGGCGGCACTGGTGATATAACAGGTAGAATTTACCTGTGAAATTACAGGCGCAGTGGCGTCATACGTGCCGGCTTCTATTTCCGCCAGGCGCTGTTTTTCTTCAACCACTTTTACGCCGATATCTTTTACTTTTTTCTTTATGATGCCCGTTACGCCAAAACCAAACTCTACAGCTGTAAGGGTTTGGCAGAAAATAAAAACGGTAATTAAAATTGTAATTAGTTTTTTCATAAGAAATTTTAATTTTGTAGCGGCCTGATTTATCAGGCTCTTCTTTTTTTATCGGAAATACCAGTTTAAGCCTGCGTTAACAGAAAAAAACATGGTTTCATCAAACACATTCACATCTTTATCCTGAAGCCGTAAATAACCCGGCCCGGTATCTAATTGCAAAGCAAACTTATCGCTGAAAAAATATTCAATGCCCATAAAAAACGCGCCCATATAGCCGGTGCCTGTACTGTCCGGTGAATCGTACTGGATATATTCCATATCAAAACCGGAAATTAAAAACACATTGTCCGCTGAATAACCGTAAAAATACCTGTACCCGCGGAAACCCGCCACCATAAGCCCCTGATCTGACTGCACCCTGGGCTCTATGGCCATTGTGTCTGACTGGAAATACCTGAACCCCACGCTGGGATAACCAAAAGTTATGCCCATATTTCCGTGTTCAAATTCCTGCGCGCTGTGTGCCGCTGCGGTAAATGAAATAATAAGCACTGCAAACAGAAAACTTCTAAATTTAAACAGATTGTCCGCAAAACGTTGCGCCTTTTCTTTTACCGCCGTTGCTTTTGCGTGAAACCCCGGAAAGAGCTGTTTTATTTTTAAGCTGACTTTATGAAGCAGTTTGTTGATATATGCAGATTCTTTTGAAAGCAGGTAAAACCCAATTACCATACAAAGAATGCCCTGTATAAAAGGAAGCACCAGCCCGAGTATTCCTACAATCAGAAAAACCCAGCCTAGTGTCAGTATAATAATTTTTCTTGCTTTCCCGGAATTCATGCTTTCAATTATATAATTTCGGCCGGGTTAAAACAATCTTCAACAAAAAAACAAATACAAAACCGCGTTACGCTGCCGGCTTTTTGGTTACGATTGCTTAATTTAGTCTTTTAAAAGAGGGAATGAGTAACCAAGGTACTGGTTAAATACTATGCGGAATGTGTTTTTATTTGACATGTTGTTATAAAGCGCTTTTTTTGCGTCACCCGGAAAATAAATAGCGTTAAAAATTCTATTTCTGTATTTAAGGTTGGAATTACTGCTATGGTCTGACTGAATAATTATAACCGGCGGTTTTTCTGATTTTGAAAGGATGTCTTCTACAAGCTGTTTGACCTTTTTTGTTATAAAAATATACTGGCCCAGATAAAGCGCTTTATTAAAAGAATATAAGTCGCCTGCTTTTACTTTTTGGCCGTTTTCATCAAATACAAAAGGCCCGTGCGGGGATATAACATGCGCAAAAACAAATTTAGGACCTGTAACTTCCGGCATTTTTGCCAATTCATTAAATTCATAAAGAATCCCGCTTCTGAAATATTCTTTGTTTATAAATATTACGCGTAAAATACTCTGCTTTATAAGTAAATGCATGAATTCATCCCTAACCCTGAAACCATAACAGTTAAAGTTCCTGTCTGCGCGCATATTATAGCTTGTACCATAATACCAGGACCCGAAGTTTATATATTTATACCCGTTAGATTTAAGCAGTTTGATTACTTTATTATTGCGCACAAGTTTTTTAAGCCATTTTTCCTGATAATCTTCCATACCCAGGCTCGAGGCCACCATCATGTCCATATTTTCAGATTCTTTTTTTGAGTTAATAAAGCCTGGCGGGCCCATATTCAAACTTGTAGCTAAAGATAAGGTGGTGCTTTTATACATACTTTTACTTTTACCTGCAATATAAAAGTTTTTGCTATAGAGATATTGTGCAAAGTTTGAATTGTCATAACCAAAAACATTTTTTATTTCATCTAAACATGCATATTGGTCAAGAATAATTAAATATATATCTGGCAGATCTTCTTTTAATACGGTTTTTTGAGGTAACTTTTCCTGTGTATTTATTTCGTGTGCTTTTTTTACGGATATTGCTATTTGGGCTATGTTTATCACTATCATTAATATTGCAACGTTGTTTAATATACTGTTTATGGCCGTTACCGTTGAATGTGTTTTTGTTTTTAAAATCCGTAAACAGTAAAGAAGTATTACTAAAAATAATATTAAACTTACACCGATAACCGCAACCTTGCCGTCTATAAAGGTTTTTATATATTCATAGAGATCACCGTATATCAGCAGTGAAATCATAACCGGAGATGTTATTAAGGCGCTTTTACCGGAATCCCTTAGAAACAAGTTTATCAGTTTCATAATAATCCAGGTAAGTGAAACCGTAATAATTAAAGGAAGAATTATACGTACCGGCAATACTTCATCTGCATTATGCGCAAATAAAATAAGCACCGGCAAAATGGCAAACAGATAGGGGGCAACGGCAGGTTTATTTTTCATTTTTTACTTTTTTCTTAACAAATATAATGTCCTCTGGGAATTTTCAATACTGCAGAAAGTTTCTATATTAAAATACACGCTGAATGCTTTTTCAAAACCTTCTTTAGTGTAATTCGGGAATATGTCTTCACGGCTTTCCAGCAGTTTTTTTACCTGCGAATCACTTTTGGGCACAAACTCTATTATTAACGAATTACAGTTTTTGCTTAACAAATCCGCAATGTCATTTAAAGGAACATTGTTTGAAATGGCCAGATGATGTATTATTGCAAGAGCCAGAATTGTATCTGCGGGGCCTCTTTTAAACAATGACATTCTCTCTTCGCCGGCCCAGCCGATACAAGAACTTGGATTTGTAAAATCCATTATAAGAGGAAGTATATTTGTTTCTTTTTTTTGTATGCATTCATTGTAACTTTTTTCTATAGCTGCCGGATCTATGTCAAACGATACGGTATCAATGCCCCTGTCTGATGCAATACGTCCAAACATTCCGGTGTTGCCGCCAATATCCCAGAGATTTTTAGGATTAATTTTATCCAGATATTCTGCCACTATCTGTTTTTTTTGTTCTATGCTGCTGTCAGTATAATTATTGTTGTTGTAATAATCACCCCACTGGGTTGCACTGGCTTTCAGGCTGAGTTTATTTATAAAAGATTCCAGATTATCTATAAGCGCGTACAAAGATGTTTTGCCAATATGCAGGCTTTTTTTATCTGGTGTTTTATTTTCATAATACTTCTGGCTTTTAGAGTGCATATATATATGCGTAAAAAGTGAAATGCTCAGCCAGGCTTTTTTTGGTAAAAGTTTTACCGCTAAATCAAGGGGAATGCCGTCTAAATATACTTTTGATAATTGATTCAACTGTATGTCCTTATAAACAATTAATGCCAGGGGCGCTAAAAAATGCTGGCAAAACTGTTTATAAGCAACCCAGGGGGAACCTTCTTTATAAATTTCAAAAGAAAGAGTATCTATGAATACGGCATTGCCTTTATAATACTGTACATTATAAGCACTGGCGTCTTTTAAAGACATTCCGTGGTTTAACGCTTCTTTTTGAATTTCTAAAGTCAACAGGGCCGCCTGTTTTAACTGGCCGAAACACCATTCATAAGGATAAGAGATAAAAGTAATTACTTCAGGTTTGATGATTTTAAAAACATCACCGTTTTCCTGCGTGTCTATAGTTGTTTCTTCGTGCGGGATTAAAAGGTTTTTATCGGTCAGCGTTTTATACAGGCCGGAATTCATTAAAAAATTGTAGTTTTCTTTATAAAGCAGGTTAACCTGGCGTAAAAGCGTATGGTTTTTAAAAAACAAAAAACCGTTTGGATCGCGGAAAGAACCTGGAAGGTTGTTTTTACTCATATTACTGAGAAGGGTGTTTGCCGAATTTTTTTGCTAAGTAATTCTTTATGTTTTTCCAAAAATGTTTTATGGTAAATATTGCCGTAAAAAAAACCGCTATAAAAACCTGCATTACCAGGCTTCCTATACCGGGATTTATATAGCAATACGCGGGGCTGGTAAAAATAAAACTTATTGATACTATTGCCAGCAACAAAACCTTAAGAAAATGTTTCATATAATCCTCTTACTTAAAGATTATACATTTTAAATCTGTTCAATTCAATGTACTAAAATCAATAATTACTCATATCTTAAGGCGTCTATGGGGCTTAGTTTAGAAGCTTTTCTGGCGGGCCAAAGACCGAAAATTAAACCAACAAAAAACGAAAATGTAAAAGCCAGCGCAACAGAAGAAAAAGTTACTTTTGTAGCCCAGCCGGCAACTTTTGCAAAAATTAAGGATATACCTGTACCCAGCAATATACCCATAAGCCCGCCTAGCAGGCATACAAATATCGCTTCAATTACAAACTGAAAAAGAATATCATCATTATTGGCGCCAATGGCTTTACGCAGGCCTATTTCACGGGTTCTTTCCGTTACAGATACCAGCATAATGTTCATAATACCTATACCGCCTACTAATAAGCTGACAAAAGCAATTGAACCCAGCAGGTAGGAAAACACGTTCATGGTGGCTGAAATAGTTTCCTGAATTTCCGCCATGTTTCTTATATCAATTTCTTCTTCTTTTTCTTTCGGCAGGCGGTGCAGGGCAATTAAGAGTTTGGTAATTTTTGTTTCTGCGCGTTCCATTAAAGAAGCTTCTGTTACCTGCACTTCCATATTATCTATATATTCTTTGCCAAATACACGATACATGGCAGTATTAAGCGGAATAATTATCTGATTATCCATATCACGCCAGCCGGAAGTTCCCTTAACCGGAAGCATGCCGATAACCATAAAATCTATGCCTTTAATTTTTATAAATTCACCAATAGGGTTCTGGTCTCCAAAAATAGCGTCTTTTACCGTTTTGCCGATAATTGCCACTTTCTGGCGGGACACTGTTTCTTCCGGAGTAAAAAATCTGCCGGTTTTTGCCGGCGAATTTTTAATATCAATATAATCAATTGTTGTGCCTACAATACTGGCATTTGTATTTTTGTTCTGGTAAACAACCTGCGCGTTACCGTTTACATAAGGAGCAACCCGTGCAATATCAGGCAGGGCTCTTATTTCTTCACTGTCTTTAATGGTAAATCTTGTTGGTGAGCTGGAACCCAGAGATACTCCGCCCCGGTGTGAATCTATTCTTACCATAAGCAAATTGGACCCGAGGCTTGAAATTCTTTCTTTCACGCTGTCTTGTGCGCCCCGGCCCAGGGCCATCATGGCTATAAGGCAGGTTACGCCTATTAATACTCCCAGTATGGAAAGAGCAGACCGCGTTTTATTTGAAACCAGCGCGCGTATAGCCTGCCCAAAATAATCTTTTACTCTTTTAAAACCTGCCGCTTTATGAATTTTACTTTCCTGTGCATAAAAACTTTCACTGTTATTTTCCTGTATGTTTTGCCGGCCTATTTTTTCGTCAGAGATAACCTTGCCGTCCTGAAGTTTAATTATTCTGTTAGCTGCTTCTGCCAGGTCCGGTTCGTGGGTAACCATAACAATAGTTATTCCTGAATTATTAAGTTCTTTTAACAAATTTATAATTTCTGCGGCGGATTTGGTATCCAGGTTGCCCGTAGGTTCATCAGCAAGTATAAGCAGCGGATTATTAATTAAGGACCGCGCAATAGCTACTCTCTGCTGCTGGCCGCCGGAAAGTTCGTTCGGTTTATGCTGTATTCTTTCACCCAGGCCTACTTTTTCTAAAAGTTTTACTGAATTGCCGGCATTAGCAGTTGAATCTGCATAAACCAGCGGCAGTTCTACATTTTCTTTTGCGCTTACTCTTGAAAGCAGGTTAAAACTTTGAAAAACAAAACCCAAAAACTTATTACGAAATGATGCCAGCTGGTCATCTGAAAGTTTTGATACTTCATTTCCGGCAAGCACATGGCTTCCTGATGTTGGTTTATCCAACAATCCTAAAATATGCAAAAGCGTAGATTTACCGCTTCCTGAATGGCCCATAATTGCTACAAACTCGCCTTTATGAATATCCAAAGAAACACCGTTAAGCGCTTTAACGCTGATATTTCCTATCTGATATATTTTGGTAATGTCTTTAAGTTCGATTATTTTTGTCATAGTTTTTTTGTAGGGCGGGCTCTCAGAGCACACCGGGCATTCGGTTTTCCCGGATTGTTCTGAGAACAATCCCTACATTTCCTTTTATCATTTGTTGCAGGGATACTACCCGTAATCCCTACAACATCCATTGATTTATTTTTGTAGGGCGGGCTCTCTGAGCACACCAATCTTTTGTTTTTCTCGGAGAACAATCCCTACTTCCTTTTACTGCCTTCTACTCCATCGCTTCATCGCTGCCGTTTACTTCTTCACTGCCTTCTCGCTCTTTACTCTTCGCTCTTTACTCTTCACTGCCTTTCTAAGCGTTCAGTGCAAACCCTATTGTTTGTCATTCCCTAATGATTTTATAGGGAATCTACGGCAGTGGATCTTCGGGTTACTGCAATGATTGACGTGTACCCGAAGATGACATCTTAGTCTTTACAGCCTTCTGCTTCATCACTTCACCCGTCATGCAATGACTGACGGGGTCCCGTCCGGTGTGGCAGGACGGACTCTTTACTTCTTCACTGCCTTTGCTTAGTGCGGCCTGCCGGGCATCCCCGGAATACCGCCAGACCTTGACGTGCCTCTACTGCTGATTGAATCTCCATTTGAAATAAGCACTGTATCTTCTTCTGTAACACCGGAAACAATTTCTACAAATTTGCCGTTATTAATACCCGTTTCTACTTGTTTTAATTCACCGCCGGGTTTTTTGGTTTTTACTTTTACAAACTTTCTTCTGCCTTTTTCTACAACAGCGTCTGCCGGCAGAATAAGCACATCATCTTTTTTCTGGGATACAATTTCTATAGTTGAAGACATGCCTGCCCTGAAATATTGTGGAGCCCTGGCAGGATTAATTTTTACTTCATAAACAGTTACATTGCTTACAACAGTTGATTCATAAGCAATATGTTCAATTTTTCCCGGAAAACTTTTACCCGGATAAGCATCAAGCGTTATCATAGCTTTTTGGTCCAGATAAATATTGCGTAAATCTGTTTCATCAACCTGTGCCTTAACAATCAGTTCATCCGCCATAACAAGCAATACATCAGCTGTAGTTACGGTCTGGCCGGGCTCTTTGTTTCTTAAAATAATAAAACCGGTAATAGGGGAAATAATGGGGGTAGGTTTATATGTATCTTCCCATTTTTTTACTTCTGCATCGCCTTTAGAACGCGCTAAATCTATTAAAGTAGCCCTGTCAGTTGAACTCATCCAGGCAATAATTTCACCTTTTTTTATTTTCTGGCCTTCTACCACAAGCACATCTTCAATTCTGCCCGATACCTGCGGCTTTATTTCCAGCCTGTTTCTTGGTTCCACTGATCCGTTTAACCTGAAATCTATGGATATAGTGCCTATTTTCGGGTTTATTTCCTGCTCAGTTGCAGTTTTTTTCTTCCCTTTGAAAAACAAATAACCTGAAACGGCCAAAATAAGAACGAGTGTGATAATAATAATTTTTTTCATTTCTTTTTCTCCTGATGTTTGTTGTTAATATTTAAAAATCAAAATTATTTTAATTTCTAAATTTGTAGGGCGGGCTTTCCTAAGCACGCCGCATTATTTTAGCTTCGGATTGTTCGGAGAACAATCCCTACTCCATCGCTTAATCGCTGCACCCGTCATGCAATAACTGACGGGGTCTCGTCCGGTGTGGCAGGACGGACTTTCTACTCTTCCCTTCCCAGCGCATTATGCCACAACGCTTCTGAAAGTATCCTGTCGCGCTTAGCGTCAAGCAAAGACCTTTGGCTGCTTATATAATCATTTTCGCTGGAATACCATTCGTTATATGTAACAAGGCCGTTTAAATATTTCTGAGAATTTATTTTTGATTGTTCAGATGATGCATCCAGATACTTTTGGCGTAACTGCGCGTTATCAATTGAATTTATCAGGTCATTCCAGTACGAATTTAATTTTAAATAAAGGTTAAGCACCGTTTCTTTAAAAGTATTATCAAGAATTAATTTACTTTGCTTGGCTGTCTGCAAATTGTATTTATTTTTACCGCCTGTATATAAAGGAAGGGAAATACCCAGCCGGGCATTCCATGAGTTTGAATCCAGGGGAAAAGAACTTCCGGATTCTGAAACGCCGCCTGAAAGGGATACTCCCGGATAATAAACGCTTTTAGCCGACACTATGTCGTAATGCGCTTTTTCAAGGTTATCCTGTGCAATAATATATTCCGGAACATTTTTAATAATCTCGTTAATTTTAACTTCCTGTGCTTCCGGCAATGCTGATAAATCGCCTATCACTGTAATTGGTTCAATTTTTCCTATGCCCATATCTTTTAAAAGCTGGATTGTTATTACATCCAGGTTTCTTTTTGCTTTTTTCAAATCATATTCTGCCTGCAATTTATCAGCTTCAACTCTTAAAAATGACCCTTTATCTTCACGGCCGGATTCATACTTAACGCTTATCAGCTCAAAATTCAGGGTCCTTCTTTCTAATATCTTCTGGCTTACTTGTACAGATTCCTGCGCAAACAAAAGCGTAATAAAACTTTTTTTCAAATTATAAATTATATCTGATAATGAACGAGTGTATCTCATTTTTTCAATTTCCAGATCTTTATTGCGCGCGCTTAATTCCGAAGTATCTGAAAAACCTGAAAATAAAGATATACTGGCTGAAACACCTATTGAATTGCTTGTACTTCCTGATGAACTGTTACTGCCGGACCTGCCCGTACTGGCAGAAGCAGAAACCTGCGGCAAAAAATTTGCCCAGGATTTAGAATAATTTATTTCTGCCTGCTGTAATGAACTTTGCGCTTTTTTCAGTGACGGGTTATTTTGTTTTGCTTCCTTTAATACATCTTCCCAGGTAAGTTCACGCGCTTCAAGTGATGCACAGACTAAAAGTAAAATGGCAAATAATATTTTTTTCATTTTGTTTTCTTTGCTCCGATTTTTGGGCAATTACAGCGTAAACGCCGAAACATTTTCGGCGTTTACGCTGAATTATAGCTTATTCTTTATCCGGGGTTCCCTTACCTTGCTTTTTATTCATTCTTTTTTCTCTGTTTTGTTTCATTTCTTTTTTCATTTCTTCAAATTTTGTTTTCTGTTCCGGCGTAAGAATACTTTCAATCTGGGCATTTATCTCATCCATTTTTGCTTTCATCTCTTCTTTCATTTTATCCCTGTTTTGTTTCATTTTTTCTGCATTGTTTTTAAATATTTCATCCAGCTTTGCTTTCTGGTCCGCGCTTAACCCAAGCTTTTTTACAAGATTATCAACTCTTTTCTCATGCATCTTTGTCATATCCCTGTCCATTTTCCCGTCCATCTTTTTTTCCATCTTTGCAGGTCTTCCGCATTCAGGGCAACACGGCGGTTCCTGTGCTGTTAAAAACCCCATACTTGCCATCACTGTTAAAAATACTGCCGCTGCCAACATCTTTAATCCTTTCTTCATAAATCCTCCCGCCTTTTAGGCATCCTAACTACGATTAGTGTCCCGATAAGCATTTTAAAAAGAAATTATCGAGAAGTTTTTTCCTCTCCTCTTGGGAGAGGGTTGGGTGAGGGAAACATTTTTATGTCCCCATTTTTCTGCTTTTCTTTTACTGCTTTCTGCCTGTCTTTGCAAGTCCGTTCTTTTAAAAGACCTGTATTTGCCGAGCTTGCTCGGCTACTAATAACTTTAAGGGAACTCTGCATCATTACCCATTAGACTTCCGCTACCATAAAAAGGTTACAACCCGTCCAGTTCAATTTGTTCCGCGTAGCGGGAGCAGGACTTAATGCTATGGTAGCGTTATCCATTAACTACATTTCGCCGAAGGCGCAGTTAATGGGTATGCAGAGGCACAGGGTGTGCCGATGCACCTGTTCATTTCCAGTTCAATTTGTCTCGCGTAGCGGGATCAGAGTTGCCCTTGGACCACACGGTTGGGGAAAGGGCAAGAACCCATCCAGTTCAATTTGTCCCTATCACAACTGTATTTTTTGAATTCTGTAGCGTGTTTGATTTATCAAACTTAGTGATTTAGAAACAACATTTTTTGTTTTGCTTGGTGTTTATTAAAGGAAGGGGTTGTTTTTTGTGGTGGCTATACAAATATTTACTTAATAATTGCTATTTTTCCTGTTTTCTTTTCACCTTGGGGATTAGTGATTATATAAACATATACTCCGCTAGCAACTGATTCATCTATTTCATTTTTAACATCCCATATTGCCAGGCCATTTGTGCTTTCTAAAGTCTTCACTAATTCACCCGCTATATTGAATATTTTAATAGTTACCTGTGTTGTTAAATTAGTAAAAGATATTTTATTATCTGCGCCACTTATTTTGAAAGGGTTTGGATAAGCTTTTACAGTATTCAAGTTATCTTCTGCTTCGAAATCTAAAGCAAAATCTTCATTATTATAATTCAATAAAAAACAAGTTCCTTGGGATCCGCCATTATCAGGATAATCATATGAACCGGTAATAATTATGCTATTTGATGTAGAAGTAATTAAAAACGGTTCTTCATCTAAACTACTAAAGTCAAAAGAAACAGAATCTACCATATTTAGATTTGAATTATATTTTAATAAAACCCCTGAATGTTCAACGAGGCCAGCAACAAAAATATAATTTGAATTATTCACGGTTAAGCATGTGGCGCAACTTGTTGCACTTGTGTTATACAAAGTCGATGCAATAAAGTTCAGATTCTGATCATATTTTGCAACGAATAACTTATTGTCTTTATTTCCAACAATTATAATATTATCTGAACTATCGGTTATAACTTTCCTTGCAACATCTCCACAAAATGTAGTAGAAGATATAACGTTCAAATTATCATCATACTTAACAATTAAATAATTATCACGACTATAACCAGACTGATTACCCGTTACAATAATATTATTTGAATTGTCTGAGGTTATTAAAAATTGATCTCCATATGAAATGGCATAACATGCAGAAGATAATACATTCATGTTACTATCGTATTTAATTGTAAAATTATAGGAATTGCGAGTTTGTAAAATAAACTGTGTAAACGGCTATAATCTTATATATAATTTAATGGGAGGAGATTATGGCCGAAATCAGGGACGAGCTTTTAGAAGA
>Ga0156443_126_pt1 | contig 56840 bp, 55 predicted proteins | sample RifOxyA2_FD_108086 | JGI IMG/M metagenome (GOLD analysis project Ga0156443, IMG submission 108086) | Elusimicrobia bacterium RIFOXYA2_FULL_39_19
CATTCTCCAAATAGAAATGAATATTTATTTTGACAAAACCCTTTTTATCGTCTATAATATAGACAATAACCGACGGAAAAAGGAGGTACCCAATGGGTGAAAGCGAAAATAACTGTTTTTGTGTTGAATTTAATAAAAAGTTACGAATAAATTTTAAGGGAGCTCAAGTAACGTCTGATGGAGGACTGTTAGCGATAAGAGAGCTGGATGAAAAATTGGGGCTGACAAAAATGGCGGAAGACTATCTGAAAGACAATCGGTATGGCAAGAATATTCAGCATGAAATGATAGGGCTGTTACGGCAATCAGTATATTCAAGGCTTGGTGGCTATGAAGATACCAATGATGCGGAAGGATTGAGGAAAGACCCCGGCATGAGAGCAGTAATCGGAGAGCGTGCATTGGAAAAAGCGGGAGCAGGAGAAACGACAATAGGGAGATTTGAGAAAGAGATACTGCTGGAAGGAAATAATCTGAATCAAATGGACGAATTAATAATGAAATGGATAGAGAAGATAGATTCAGTGCGTGGGCTCAAGGAAATAATACTGGACATAGACAGTTCAGAGAGCCCTGTGTATGGAGAACAGGAATCTTCAAGTTATAACGGACATTTTGGCTTAAAGTGTTATCATCCGTTGTTTGTATTCAATCAGCATGGGGACTGTCTCAAAGTAAAGCTGAGACCCGGCAATGTTCACAGTGCAGACGGCTGGAAAGAATTTCTGGAACCGGTATTACGGTATTATACTGAGAAAAATATAACTGTAAAGGTGCGGGGAGATGCTGCATTTGCAATACCGGGGCTGTTTGAGCTATGTGAAGAACTCAAGGTAGATTATGCAATACGGATAAAAGAGAATAACAAGTTATTTGAGAAGGTGGAAGAATATGCAAAGAGACCTGTGGGAAGACCCGGGAATAAACCTGTTATAAAATTCTTGAGTTTCCAGTATCGTGCGGATTCGTGGGACAAGGAACGCAGGATAGTAGTAAAGATAGAGCATCACAGAGGAGAATTATTCCCCAGGATAGGCTACATAGTAACCAGCCTGAAATGGGATAACAGAAAGGTAGTGAAATTCTACAACAAGAGGGGCACCTGTGAACAATGGATAAAAGAAGGAAAATATGCCCTGAACTGGACAAGACTTAGCTGTCAGGGATTCATGGAAAACGAAGTCAGGCTGAAACTGTTTATAATGGCATACAATCTGGGGAACATTTTCAGGACACTGGCATTACCGGAAGGAATAAAGGACTGGTCATTGAGGACGATACAGTTAAAACTGATAAAAATAGGCGGAAGGTTGATAAAGCATGCCCGGTATTACCACATGCTTCTGGCAGAGGTGAGTATAAAAGAATGGATATGGCGTGGCATTATGAGTAAGATAAGCCAACTGTGTCCTGCACCTTCGGGATAACAAAGAAAAGCAATACCGGTTTATAACTAAATATTGACGAGAGAGGTGTCTTTAAAAACAGGCAAACATTGCAAATCTGGTGTCAAAAAATATTTTGTGACAAAGAAATGGAATTCGGCGGCAATTTCATTTGACACCCAGGAAAAAAAGAGGTAAACTTAAGCATAAGGTGAGTGTTTCAGGACAACATTTTTATTTTTCGAGGTTAAATGGAGGATTCCAGTTTATTGCTGTCAGCGGTTGTTTTAATGTCTTTTGTAGGGTTGTCATTTGCTGAAAATTACACAAAAGTACCGCTTTGGGGCGGAGATATCCAGGTTGCAGCTGTCGCACCCTCTGACCCGCAGGTAGTTTATGTGTGCAGCGCTTACAACGGCACCTATGTCACAAGAGACGGCGGGGAAACCTGGACTTCAGTAAAATTTGCAGAATCTCCGGGTTTCGGGCCAGAATCTATTGCGGTGCATCCAACCCAGCCCAATATCGCGCTTGCAGACAGCTTCAGAACGGACGATTATGGGGCAACATGGAAAAATGCAAGTATAAATATTAGTATAGAGCGGGTAGTTGCCTCAAAAAACACTCCCGGCACATTTTATATTGCAGGCACTGAAACAGGGCCAAATGCGGTATTCTACAAATCAACCGACAGCGGGCTCACGTGGGGCAGCAAAACTGCTGTTGCCGCAGGCAACTATGCAACCAGCATAGATGTGGATAGCAACGGGAATCTATATGTTACCGCGCAAAATGCCGCTGATGTCTATCAAACCGATTACAGCGGATTCCTGTATAAAAGCACTGATGACGGGGCAAGCTGGACTCTTATAAAATCATTTAACTTCTGGCCGGACAATGTCCAAGTTGCTTCAAACACGGTTCTGGTAAATGGAAATACCAACTCGGGCGCCACAGACCACTTTTGCGAAATAAGCAACGATAGTGGAGCAACTTTTATTTCAACAACCATATGCACCGCGTATAGATCAGGAAGACATCTTTCACCGGACGGCGCTAAAATGTATTTTTACACGGGATCTTCAAGAAGCCTGGCTATTTCATCAGCCCCTGCATGGGACAACTATACGATTTTATACGCTTCCATGCCTATATCTTATACACAAATGGGAGCAAAACCCGGCGTAGTAGTGCCGGTTGCTTCTGACCCTAGTCTTTTTTACCTTACAAACAGCGAACAGGGGATTTTAAAAAGCACTGATGCCTGCGCGTCATGGCAACCCGCAAACAACGGTATAGGCGGTGTGATAGCACTTAGCGGGTGCAAGGACCCTGCCGGAGATATGTACATGATAGGAAACATCACCCTATATAAAGGCACCAATAACGGACAATCCTGGAGAAAAATATACTGCCCGGATGAAGTTTTCGGTTTATCGCCTCGTGTTGGCGGTGTTGTTGTTTCCCCTTCCACGGGAGTTGTACTTTATGCCGCGCGCGGTGAACTTTTCAGAAGCGCTGACGGCGGGGACACTTGGCCGGCAAACCCGGTATTTTTCTGTCCATTTTCTGACGTGGTCATAACAAAATTAGTATTCAACAAAGATAATCCTTCAATTTGTTATCTATCCTATTCAAGCGGAAGCGTAAACACTGCTTCATCGGGGCAATTTTTACATAAATCGGTTGATTACGGCGCTACGTGGTCACAAATGCCTTTCACGGGAAATTCCGTACATGCGCTGGCCATCGACCCGTCAAACCCAGCAATCCTTTATGCCGGGATAGGCGACCAGCACGGTTATGGTAACTCCGGAGTAGAAACTTTCGGAGGCATGTGGAAAATCATAGACAACGGCGTTAATACACCTGTAAAAACCCAGGTTACAGGGCTTGATAATTACCTCCCTTATAAAATCGCCGTTGATACTAACGGCATTGTTTTTGCAATGTGTAAAAGTAACGGCGGGAATGACAGCCTGATGTATTCAAGTGACGGCGGATCAACCTGGCAGCAGTCGGAAATGCAGGCAAACGACGTGCAGGACATAGCTTTTTCCCAAGGTATTTATTATGTTGCAACGCCACAAGGGATTTATGCAAGTGTATCTCTTGGCACAGAATTTACCAAAGTAACTGACAGTAATGACATCGGCACTATAAGGTGCCTTGTTTTGGGTTCAATGTACGGCGGGGCAGATTCAGGTCTTTATAAACTTGCCTGGGCGCCGGAAACTCTTACCGAAGTCCTGGAAAAACCGAAAGTAATAGGCGGGCCGAATCCGTTTAATCCCAAAAACGGAAATATGGTTATTAAATACTCCGTTCCGCATGGCCAGACCGCCCGTTCAATAAAGATAAACATCTATAACATCGCCGGTGAATCTGTTTATGATTCTTCCAACAATTCATTAGCTGGCGGCTATATATATTCTTATTCCTGGGATGGCAAAAATTCATCCGATGAAGCGGTCGCCAGCGGCGTTTATATAGTAGTGTTTAATTCAAGCATAGGCGTTGCAAAAACAAAAGTAGCAGTTATGAGGTGACGCGAAGCGTCATCCGGAGATTCGTAGTGTTTCAGCTTGCTGAACGATTTTGTCGACCAAGGTCGACCACTACAGGTAGTCTCAATCAAATTGCATTATCGGAGGGGCTATGAAAAACTTTTTCATCAGGACCGGACTTATCCTTTACCTGTTATGCACGGTTTCTTTTGCGGTCCGTTCAGAAGTTAACGGGGGCAATTTTGCTGTTGGGCTAAATTATCCCGGTATCGGGCTGAAGTATTTCCTGACCGACAAAATCCCCTTGGAGCTTAAAATCCAGACAGACACCAACGTAACCGTTACCGGTTTAAGAGGTTATTATTATTTCAACCCGGAAGCAAAAACACATCTTTATGCCGGGCTGGAAATGGACACCCTGTCCTTCACGGGAGAAGTAAGCAAGGGCTCGGGATTTGCCACCCTGCTATTTATCGGTGGCGAATACTTCCTTGGTAATTCTTTATCCCTGCAACTGGATATAGGACCCGCAATGATTTCCCTCTCCGACACAGACACGTCCGTATCCGTATCCGGCATGGAATTCGTTGCAAACCTTGGAATCAATTATTATTTCGGAAGATAAAAAAATTGCCCGCTACGCCAAAGGCGAGCGAGGCCGCGCCCGGTATAGAAGGGCGGGGAGACTAATATGAAAAAATTTATCATTTCACTGACAGCAATTATGTTTGTTTTCGGGGCGCTTTATGCCGCAGGGTTCCATTTTGGAATGCCCAGCGCCGTAAAAAGTCAGGTAAAAGAGCTGGATACTAAAGTAAGGGAAAAAATAGCAACCGGGACCACTGCCCTTAGCATATCCGGAACCGCGGCAAAAGGGAAACCTATAGCATCTAAAACGATAACACTCAAGGATTCAACTGGCCTATCAAAAACTACTTTAACCGGCAGCGACGGAAAATACACGCTGGATGTTACGGGCATGGCCTTTCCCCTTTTATTAAAAGTAGCTGATGACACAACAACATATTTCAGCGTGGCAAACGCATCAGGCACGTGCAATATTCACCCGTTCACCGACCTTGTTGTGAGGATGTATTTCAAGTCTTCGAAAGGTGTTTCTGATGTGAGTACCGCGTTTGACAGCAATTTTTCATCCCTGGGGCAAATACCCTCAACCGAAGTTGTAAATACCATAAAACAGGTGGTGGTAAATTTAGTGGGCTCCGTGGTGGATAAATACGGCGTGAACCCGAATACCTATGATATGTTTTCAACGCCTTTTGACGCGGACAGTTCCGGTTTTGATAAAGTATTGGAAGAAACCTCGATTGGTTATGATACTGATTTCAGCAGCGCTATAATCAGGGAAACTGCCACAAATACCGTTATTAATACTATTGCCCCGGGCGCTAATGATACAACTGCCCCCTCCGTTCCTTCAAATCTTGTTGCCGTGGGCGCAAGCGCTGGCGCAGTTCAGGTTCAATGGCTGCCTTCGCCTGAAACGGACGTCGCGGGATATGCAATATACAGGGACAGTGTAAAAATAGCGGTTGTACCTTATACAACTTATGTTGACGGCAATCTTTCGCCAAATACACTGTATAGTTATACCGTTGAAGCCGTTGACTGGGCAGGAAACAAGTCAGCCAAAACCTCTGCCGTAACCGCCACAACGCTTACAGGCACTGACACTTCTGCGCCTACGGCCCCTTTAAACCTGCGCGCAAACGGCTTGAGTTCAACCGAGATAGCTCTCCAGTGGAACGCATGCTCTGAAACAGATGTCGCGGGATACGCAATATATAGAGATGATGTTAAAATCGCAAGCATCCTTTATACAACCTACATTGACCGCAACCTCACTTCGGGAACTACATATGCTTACAAAATAAAAGCTTATGACTATGCAGGCAATTATTCAAATGCGAGTTCGGCTGTCCAGGCAACGCCGCTTGCCCAGGCAGATACAACCGCTCCCGCTTTACCCACTGGCGTTTCAGCGATAGCCACAAGCACAAGCACCGCTGTTATAAGCTGGACAGCATCTGTCTCTGCAGATATTGCAGGGTATTCAATATTCAGGAATGATGCGGAGATAGCCGCAGTTACAAAAACAACTTATAACGACAAAGGTCTTACACCCAACACTTCTTACAGTTACAAGATACTGGCATATGACTGGTCCGGCAATAAATCAGCCAAGACTTCGGCCGTAACAGTATTTATCCCGGCACAAAGCGACACAACCGCTCCTTCTGCGCCGGCAAACCTTAGTGCGACCGCAACAAGTTCTACAACAGTAGTTCTGTTATGGGCAGTATCATCCGCTTCCGATCTTGCCGGGTATGCTGTTTACAGGGACGGGGCTAAAATTTCCCAGGTAACAGACAGGTCTTACACGGACAATAATCTTACCGGGGGAACAACTTATATTTATACAGTAAAAGCTTATGACAATTCGCAAAATTATTCTTCTGCTAGTTCATCGGCTACTGTTATCATGCCGAGGCCTTTAGCACAAAGCGGAACGCCTACTATAAGCAGCGAATATACTGTTGCGTTGGCAGGAGATGAAGCTGTATGTTCAAGAGGATTAGCATTTGACGGTACAAATTATTTGATAGCCATACAAGGAAATGGAACTACTTGTGATAACATTATTGGAAAACTTGTTAATCAATCGGGCAGTGTGGTTAAAACAGTGGACCTTGGAGCAAACGGCGGCGCGCCTATCGTAGCGTTTGATGGAACCAAATATCTTATGGAATGGGAAAATGAAGTGGGGTCTAATGACTACGATGCATACGGCCAGTTCATAGATACAGACGGAAATCTTTCAGGCTCAGCTTTTGCTATGGATACAGTTGGAAGCAGAGGGAATGATGCTCTAATATATGGCGGAGGAACATACCTGTTTGTGTATGACGTGGAAGTGGATTCTAATAATTCAAGAAGCAAAGTTTACTGCAGGACAATTTCGCCGGCAGGTTCTGTGGGCAATGAAATAGAGATTAATTCAGGTTATGGTAAGTACTGGGGAGGAGTAGCTTTTGACGGAACTAATTTTCTTATAATATGGACAGAAGATGTAGATGATTATGAAGTAAGAGGGCGTTTTGTAAGTACTTCCGGAAGCCTTGGAACTGAATTTTCCATAAATTCAAGCACGGCTCCAAGCTACAACTATAATTTTGTGACTTTTAATGGAACAAATTACCTGGCCACCTGGCTCGATGAAGTAAGTAACGGTGTATGGGTAAGTTACAGCCAGTTTGTAAATACTTCAGGCAGCCTTGTGGGTGGTGCAATTCAAACAGGCAACGGAGTTTTTGGCGGAGATGCGTATTTAGTATTAAACTATGCAAATCAAATGACTTCATCCGCTACTATACAAGGCATATTTATGGATACTTCCGGCAGTTATACCAGTGATTTATTTACTATATTTTCACCAATAGACGCAAAAATACCGGTAATGGGTCCGATGATTTATGACGGTTCAAGGTTTGTTATAGCACTTAGCAGGGGAACCCCTGGCGCAAATCCATATATAATAGATGATTATTTAGACATGAGCGTCTATTTAAAATTCATAACACCCTAAGTAAAAAACGCAGATTGACACAGAGAAAAAACACAGATTAGCGCAGATATGCTGGGGTCAGGTCTTGCAATCAGTATAATTCGGGTTGTGTAGTGAAATCCTTGCCTTTGAATTCTTTGCAGAGGTAAAGGTCAACTGTCCTGATAGGTGTGTTTCCGTAGTTTTTTCTGTATATCTTTATTGATTTGTATAACTTGAATGATATAAACGCTTTGGACAGGTCTTCCCTTAAATCACCGGGCATAGGTTCATAGGTAATCAACAATCCGTTTTTACCTTTCAGGGTATCCCAATTAATAGAAGTACGGGGCACAAATACTACAAGTAATGAAAATATAATCAGTATTATGAGATTAAAGAATCTTGCAATTACTGGTTTCAGGTCTATCAAAGATGAAGTAGTTTTAATCCTAGATGAAAGAGTTTCTATTCTTATTGGCGCAAACGACCATGGAAAATCGAATATTTTAGCAGCGATTCAATGTCTGAACGATGAATTTCAAATAAAACCAGAGGATAAGAATTGGGATTTGGATAAAGATTCCGTTGTAAAAATTAAATGGCACTTCTCGTATACTGACGATGTGAAAACAATATTGAAAGGGATGTCCGTGCAAGAAGTTGATTCCCAGCCTGACGTCCAACCTACAACTGCCACAGAAGAGTGTTTCCCAATAAATAGTTCTGAAGAAATTATTTATTCAAGAGATAACAACTCTAATAAAATATCAATTGAGTCTCTGCCTTTCAGAATACCTATTTCAAAAGGAAAAGATATTCTTCAATTTAAACCCAGGGTAGAATTATTTGTTTCGCCGACTACCAATATAGTAGACCAGGTAAAAGTAACAGAATTAACCCAACCACAATTTGAATTTATGCAAGGAATTTTCAGATTGGCAGGTATTTGGGAGAACAGGCAGGAAATGTTTACTCAAAATGATAAAACTTCAAGGTTATTAGATGAAGCTTCAGAACGTTTAACGAAAATTCTTAACGATAAATGGAATCAAGGCAGAGAGCTGAAATGGAAATTTGAGCATACTGGTTCAAATGGTGACACTATTGTTATTAAAATACAAGATCCTGCAATAAAAAGTCAGTATACTAGACCTTCAATGCGTTCTTCAGGGTTCAAAACATTTTTTTTGCTTTCAATGATTACATCTGCAAGGACTCAAAATAAACCAAATGATTCATATATTTTTCTTTTTGACGAACCTGGGACTTACTTACATCCTCATGCTCAATTGGACTTGCAAAGAAGTCTTGAATCAATATCTGAAAATACACAAATCATATATACAACTCATTCGATATTTTTGATAAACAAAAATCATCACGACAGAAACCTTGTAGTGAATAAAACTAAACAAGGAACGAAGGTGGACCAAAAACCATTCATAAATAATTGGAAATCTGTTCGCGCGTCATTAGGTATATTACTTAGCAATAATTTTTTAATAGCCGATAAAACTTTGTTAGTAGAAGGACCGTCAGATATAATTTATGTTCTTAATGCAATGAAAACTTTTAAAAAAGAAAATAAACTTGATATAGACTTGAACGATTTTAGCATAGTTGATGCTGGATGTTCTGAGAATTATATAGCAATGGCAAAATTGATGTTGTCGGAAGGGAGGGAGGTTGTCGCTTTAATCGATGGTAATGGAACGGGGAGTACTATTGATAAGCAATTAGGAAAATATTGTGAAGCTGAAATAAAATCGAAAAAATTGAAAATAAAAGCATTGCCGTCAGGTAAATCATCTGAGGATATTTTTTGCAATATTGAGAATTTACAGGAATCGATATTGGACGTTGCTCAAGAGCTAGTAGACAGAGGATTGCGTTCTTTCAAACAAGATATAGACGTAAGGAAAAAATCAGAAGCTATTAAACCCCATAAAAATGATACGTTAGGTAAAATTATTGAAGACATAACTAAATCATTTTTCCAGCCGGAAGAAAAAATATCTAAATTGTCTATAGCCCTGAAATATGAAGATATCTGTGCCAAGAATTCAAAACTTATTCCAAATACTGCTTTAGCTGAGTTAACGAAAATAAAAGAGATTTTAAAACTACGCAGTGAAAAATCTAGCGACATTGCTATCCTAGAAGAAACAACAGAATAATATTATTTAGCGTCCTAACATATATCTGTCCCAGATGGACTAATATCCTGGCCCATCATCACAGAAACGCGGCTTTTTTCTTCATCCTCTAGCTCAAGATGTATTGCAGCAGTAGCGTAATCAAAGGCTTCCTTTTGCTTGAATTCTATTGCGCGCTGAACTTCCCGTTTAGGTATCTTACGCCAGCAGTTGTCTTTTAATTTCTGAACCTGTGTTTCCTGTTTCTTCTTTTCTTCAAGGTAGAATTCTGCATGCTGATATGTGGCTATAGCTTTACAGGAAAGCCTCAACAGACCGCTAACCGTAGTGTGTTTCCTCAGGGCAAAAGCCTTCACTAAATCCAGTAAAGATTTTAAGATTAATAAAAAACATTACTGATTGTGCCCGCCTCAACAAAAAAAAAGTGACTGTCTGCGGAGAGATAGGTTCAGACCCGGTAGGCGCCTGCTTACTGGTTGGGCTGGGAATACAGTCAATTTCAATGAATCCATCCGCCATTGCTGTAATAAGAAAAGAACTATCAAATAAGTACTATAAAGATTTGAAAATGATGGCTGAAGAATCATTAACCCATCAAGACAGCGCTGAAATCCTAAAACTGTGGAACAAATGCTACACAACTGCTGATTAACACAAAAATAATCTAACCTACCGCGAAGTTTTCTTAATTGCTTTACAAAACATTATTTTATATAATTCAATTCACCATTCAATTACAGCTGGTTGCAATCGAAAAGCTTATTTAAAAACTAAAACAACACAAAGGAGAACATTATGCTATCAATCTTTTTTCCAAAAGACTTCAATATGTTTGACCTGTTTGAAAAACAAGTAGGGATTTCTGTAGAAGGAGCAAAATACTTTAAACAAATGATTACAGAAGGAAAACTAAGCCAGGAAGCACTGGACAAACTGCATAACATAGAGCACCAGGGGGACGAAGTAGCCCATGATATAATAGAACAGCTGAACAAATCTTTCATTACCCCATTTGACCGCGAAGACATACACGCCCTTGTAAAAGAGATAGATGATATTACCGATATGCTTCACACCCTGACCAACAGGATGCTGGTTTATAAAATGACAGAGAAGAACGTACATCTGACTGCGTTTGCAAACATGATTGAAGAATCTGTATTGGCAGTAGAATGCGCCGTAAAAGGCCTGAGAAATACAAAAAATTATAAGTCAGTTAAAGACGCCTGTGTAGAAGTAAACCGCCTGGAAAATGAAGGCGATATGATGAGAGATAAAGTACTGGCTGAACTTTTTGAAACAGAAAAAGACCCCATTAAAGTAATAAAGCTTAAAGATATTTTTCAGGAAGCGGAAACCATACTGGACATCTGCGAAGATGTGGCCCACATGGTAGAAAACATATTGGTAAAACAAATATAAATCTATGACCTTAACAATTCTACTTTTAATCCTTCTTGCCTTAACATTTGATTTCCTAAACGGCTTTCATGATTCAGCTAACTCTATAGCTACGGTAGTATCCACCCGCGTGCTTTCACCGCGCGCTGCTGTTTTATGGGCTGCATTTTTTAATTTTATTGCTTTCCTGTTTTTCGGCCTGCATATAGCTAATACTATTGGAAAAGGTATTGTTGATATTAATATAGTTGATAATAGATTCATTTTTGGTGCTCTTATGGGAGCCTGCGGATGGAACATCATTACCTGGTATTTCGGCCTTCCAACCAGCTCCTCTCATGCTTTAATAGGAGGAATGATTGGGGCAGCATTAGTAAAAGCCGGCACCAGCGCGCTGGTATTTGAAGGCATAACAAAAACAGTGATATTTATTTTTGTTTCACCGATAGCGGGATTAATATTAGGCCTTTTGTTCGGATTAGCAGTTTACTGGATGGCTCGTAAAAGCAATCCTTCAAAAGTAGACCATTTGTTCAGAAAAGGACAACTGCTATCTGCAGCTCTTTACAGTTTAGGCCACGGCGGAAACGATGCACAAAAAACCATGGGTATTATAGCCAGTTTGCTTTTCGGGGCAGGTCTTTTGGGGCCCACGTTTCATATACCTTTCTGGGTTGTAATTTCCTGCCAGGCAGCAATTGCACTGGGTACCATGTTTGGGGGCTGGCGCATTGTTAAAACCATGGGCCAGAAAGTAGCAAAACTTAAACCTATTGACGGCTTCTGTGCAGAATCAGGAGCATCTATAATGTTATTTATAGCATCTTTTTTTGGTATTCCTGTCAGTACCACCCACACTATTACAGGAGCTATAATGGGTGTCGGCTCCGTAAGGCGTTTAACCGCAGTAAAATGGGGAGTTGCAGGTACCATCATTTGGGCCTGGATTCTTACCATACCTTGTTCAGCACTAATTTCCGCTATAGCCTACTTCATAGTAAAATAAAAATCAAGTTTATATGTTAATAAGATGATACGTTGATAAGAATACAAATTTGATTCATATCAACCTAACAACATATCAACTTATCAACTGAATTTATCCCAATGAAATCCAAATTCAACCAAATCATTAACCGTAAAAATACAAATTCCGCTAAATGGGACCGGCTAAGCTGGGCTTTTGGTACGGAAAACATCACACCCATGAGTATTGCCGATATGGATTTTAAAGCCAGCGGCCCAATCCTTAATGCAATAAATTCCATTACCCGCCACGGCATTTTCGGCTACTCCTATTATCCCGATACACTGAAAAAAGCTATAACTCAATGGTTTAATAAAAAACATGGAGTAAAACTATCAGAAGCAGACATGGTTTTTGCGCCCTGCGTGCTGGCCTCTATAAGTTTTCTGCTTGATATTTTTACCAAGCCGGGAGATAAAGTGCTTATCCAGACTCCGGTTTACCCGCCTTTTTTTAATATAGTAAAAGAAAACAACAGGGTACTGATAGAAAATCCGCTGATTAACCGTAACGGGCATTATGCAATGGATTTTGAAGATTTTTCAAAAAAAGCAACCGGCGTAAAAATTTTTATCCTATGCAACCCGCATAACCCGGTAGGCAGGGTTTGGACAAAAAAAGAACTGGAACAAATAGGAAGAATCTGCGTAAAAAAAAGAATTCTTATAGTATCTGATGACATTCACTGTGATATCATATATAAAGGAAGCGGTTATGTGCCTATAGCCGGCATAGCAGAAAGTATAGCCCAAAACTGTGTAACGCTTTATTCACCAAACAAAACGTTCGGCACAGCAGGGCTGGCATGCGCCTGCGCAGTAACAAAAAACGAAGAAATAAAAAAACGGTTCCGTGCCTATATAATGGCTAAAAAACTTGAATCTGCCAATCGTATAAGCACCTCTGCCTGGGAGGCGGGTTGTAATAAAAGCCGGGACTGGCATACACAACTGATTAAACACCTTGAAAATAACATGACTTATCTGGAATCTTTCATAAAGGACCGCCTGCCGTTAATAAAGTTTGTAAAACCGGAAGGCACATTTCTGGCCTGGCTGGACTGCCGGCAAATGAATATGACAGAAAAACAGCTTAAAGATTTCTTTTATAAAAAAGCAGGGGCGGGATTATCCCCGGGCAGTATTTTCGGCGTTGAGGGAGAGGGATTTATGAGAATGAATATTGCCTGCCCTTTAACGGTGCTTAAAAAAGTGCTATATAGTATTGAAAGGTCCTTTAGTTGATTCCCACGGGCTTCGCCCGTGGCACAAACACCTACCCCGTGCAGTTTTCATCCTGATTTATCCTTTTACAATAGGATATCTGGATATTGCTCATAAAAAAAACAATTTGAAAACTATCGCAGGGGTAAACGTCAAACATGCATTCATCTCCGCCTCAGGCGGAGAATTCTGCTACCGTTTAAATGAAAAAACTTTGTTTACTCTTTTGCTTCGCTTTAATTAATACCTGCCTTTATGCCCAATCTACCGATACCATAAAAGAGATAGCTATATCTACATCCACGCTTATTCAAAATACTACAGAACCACTGATTACAGTAGTAGAAGCAAGTACCGGAATCTTACGAATAGTGCACCCTTATGAAGGGATGCGCATGCCCGCGGTAGATTCATCGTTTGTTTACGGCTACGCAAGGCCTGAAGGTAAACTTACCATAAACGGCAAAGAAACACCTATTCATCCGCAGGGCGGTTTTTTAGCCATGACAGATTATTCACCCGGTAATTTCACTATAAAAGCTGAGCTTAGAATTGGCACGACTATTTATACCGTTAAACGCAGTATTATCATAGCCTGCGGTTCTGTAGCTGTCAGCACAAAAACTCTTTTTATTAACAACATAGAACCTTCCGCTGATATGGAAGTACTGGCACCTGAGGCGCTTACTGTTTCCTGCAGCGCCACACCGGAAAAGGAAGTTTATTTTAGAATTGCAGGCATAAAGAAAAAATACAGGATGACAGGCAATTCAGCAGGTTTTTATCAGGGAACCTGCATAATCCGGCAGGAAATTGAACTTAAAAATACGCGGATTATAATAACCATAACGGATAAAGCTACGGGGAAAAGCCTGTCTGCCAAATCAGGCGGTACGATAAGGACTATGGATTTGGATACATTGCAAATTGTTGAAGTTACTACAAACACAGCTATTTTAAGGGCAGGCCCTTCTACAAATTATGGCGACAAAGCCGCCTATATGCTCTTTCCTCCGATAGGCACCAGACTGCGCGTAGTAGGAAGAAGAGGCAACGAACTAAAGATTAAAGCCGCTGAAAGGATGGTTTTATATATCAGTAAATTTGAAGTTAAACCTTTACCGGAAGGAACCGCCTATAAAACAGCCATGGTAGGCAGTCCCAGCGTAAGAGAAAATGACCGCAGTGTCTTGGTGAAAATCCCGTTAAGCATGAAAATACCGGTTGAAGTAGTGCCCTACGTGAATGAAAACCATATTGATATTATTCTTTTCGGGGCATACTCAAATACAGACTGGATTTTTCAGAACAAATCTACCCGCGCTATAGTGAACATGCAGTGGTATCAGGATGAAACAGATATTTACCGTTTCCGTTTGAATACCAGGGCTGATTCCTGGTGGGGCTATGATATCCGTTATGAAGGCTCAACTCTGGTATTTGAGCTGCGCAGCCCGCCGGAAATTTCCAGTGGAAACCCGTTTAAAGATATTTTAATTGCGCTGGATGCAGGCCACAGCAAAGATACCGGCGCCGTAGGAATAACTGGCACTTATGAAAAAGATATTAACCTTTCTATTGCTTACATTTTAAAAGATAAACTGCTTAACGAAGGCGCGCAGGTCTTTATGGTACGTAAAGGTGAAGAAGACCTTTCCTTATATGAAAGGCCTAAGCTGGCATGGAAAGAACGCGCAGATATACTGCTAAGCATTCACAATAACGCCACCGGGGAAGGTCAGAACCCTTACGAATACGGCGGTTTTAGCATTTATTACTTTAACCAGCACAGTTTCATTTTGGCAGATGAAATTCATAAAGCCTATATGGAAGTATTTTCACCGCAGAAAAATCCTGACACAGCGCTGAAAGATAACAATCTGGATTACAGCAGTTTTGTATTGACACGGCCGGCGCAATTTCCGGCAGTGCTTATAGAATCCGCTTATATGACAATTCCCAGGGAAGAAGCGCTGCTGCGCACGAGAGAATTCCAGGAGATGTGTGCCCAGGCTATGTTTACCGGCCTAAAACGCTATTTAACAAACATAAGAAATAAAAACCGCAAAAACTAATAAATAATTTTTACATAATTGATTAACTTTCACGTACAAATCATGAACCAGACAAATGTATTTAATGAAATTGAGATAAAAAGAAAAACAACATTACTGTATGTTTTGCTCCTTATTGAACTGATTTTCCTTACTTCTTTTGGCATTATTACTTATATTCGGCATAACTCACCGTTGAGCATTTATGTCTTTATTACCGAATTTGTCATTATTGTTTCATTTATTCACTACATAACCACAAAAAAGATTTTTTTTATTAACTATTCTTCTGTGGTTTCTTTAGAGATATTATTTTTGTTTTTGCTGCTTTCAGGAGGAATAAATAACACCGGCCATTTATGGACGTACTTCCTTCCTTTAACAGCATTTTTTATTTTAGGTTTATCCAGTGGAACTGCTGTTGTTTTATCATTTTTGCTTATTAGCACATTCGTTTTTGCGACCGGATGGCCCCTGAACACATCTTTTTACCCGATTGAATTTAAAACAAGATATTTAAGCTCATTTTTTGTTGTTTCCTTAGTTGCATACTTTTTTGAATACACAAGAGATTTAACTCAAAAAAAACTTGTGCAGGAAAACATTGAAAAACAAAACATTCAGAATCAGCTTATTCAATCGGAAAAAATGTCCGCTGTGGGCCAGTTAGCTGGAGGGGTAGCTCATGAAATAAATAACCCCTTAGCGGTCATTCTTGGCTTTGCACAAACTATTGCAAAAAAAATAAAAACTGATGATCCTCTTTACCTGCCCCTTGCCTCTATTGAAAGAGAAGCCCTGCGTTGCAAATATCTCATAGAAAACCTTTTACTGTTTTCACGAAAAGAAAGCAATCTTTTTGTCGAGAGCAATTTAAACAAAATTGTAGAAGACGCATTAATTCTTATAGAAACAAGGACAAACATAAACAAAATTCAAATTATTAAAAAATTAGACATTAACCTGCCCCCGATGAAAATAAACCCAAATTTTATTACCCAGGTAATTATAAATCTCTGCAATAATTCCATTGATGCCATTCCCGAAAAAGGACAAATTATCATAACTACAAAACAAATTGAAAACAACATCCAGCTGACAGTTGCAGATACCGGCACAGGAATTCATGAGAAACTGATAGGGCATGTTTTTGAACCCTTTTTTACTACTAAAAAAGTGGGAAAAGGCACCGGTCTGGGGCTAAGTTTGTGTTATGAAATTATAAACAAACATTCAGGCGCAATTTCAATAGAAAGCATTGTAAACAAAGGAACAATAGTAACAGTCTGCCTGCCTATTGAAAACAATAGTTAGTTACCCTGTTTAAAATCTGGAATTGCTTTTAAAAATAAAGGATACTTTAATGAAAGAAAACAAATCAAAAGGCCAAATTGAAGCTCAAATAAGCGAAGCTATAATAAAATTTGAAAAAGAGTATATGGGCCGCGGGCCTCTGGAAACAAAAACTTACATTATCAGAGATATGATACTGGTGCGCCTTAAAGGTGTGCTGACACCCGCCGAAGAACAACTGACTAAAACTACCGGAGGCGCTGACCTGATAAAAAAAACCCGCGTCCAACTGTTGGAAAACGGCCGGGCATTGCTTGAACAGATTGTTTTGGATGTAACGGGTATAAAATCAAAAAGTCTGCACACCGATATAAGCACAAAAACCGGTGAAAGAGTGATAATCTTTGTACTTGAAGAAAATCTGGAAAATAAGTTTTCTATTGATAAAGAATAGATAGTTTTGTTATAATATGTAAACACAACAGTAATATTATGGAAGATTAAACAGGGCACCTAAATGGGTGTGCTGTGGAATAAGCCAACATAAAGTTTAATACTATATGTTGGTTTTTTGTTTTTATGGGGGGAATAATGATAAACAAAAATCCTTATGGGCAATATCCAAGAATAGCTAAATCGGCATACATACACCCGGCTGCGGTAATAATCGGCAATGTAATAATTGGTAAACAAACCTTTGTAGGACCCGGCGCGGTAATAAGAGCTGATGAACCCGGCACTACCATTACTATCGGACATGGCTGCAACATACAGGACCGTGTAGTTGTACACTCTTTACAAAACAGTTCTGTTATAATAAATGATGAAACCTCGCTGTCTCACGGATGTATAGTTCACGGCCCGTGTAAGATAGGGAAAAATTGTTTCATTGGGTTTGGCGCCGTGGTATTTAATGCAACGCTTGGCAGTGGTGTAATAATAAAACAACTTTCAGTGGTAGAGCAAACAGCTATACCGGCAAATAAATTAGTAGACGCCCTGCAATTAATAAACGATATAACAAAAGCAAAAAACTTGCCTGTTACCGGAAATGATGACCGTGCTTTTGTAAAAAAAGTAATAGCCGTAAACAAGCAATTGGTAAAAGGGTACTGTAAAAGTTAATTTTATTTGAATAGCCCTATTGTCATCCCCTAATGATTTTATGGGTGATCCTTTAGAACAAATTCCAAATGGATATCCGGGTTAACCCCGAATATGACAACTTAATTCGTACATATCCATATTTGACCTGCCTGCCAAAAAACGATATACTAAAACTAATGAAAAAGAAAATCAATCAAATTCCGCTTTGGAAAAACCATACAGCCTGGTTGGACTTGTACCTGCTTAAAACAAAAAAGCATTCTTCCCTGGTAATAGTTTTTCCGGGAGGCGGGTACAATCACAGAGCTGAGCATGAAGGGTCACCCGTAGCACGCTGGCTTAACAAAAACGGTATTTCTGCAGCAGTGTGCCATTACCAGGTTTCACCAAACCGGCATCCTGTACCGTTAAATGACGCAAAACGTGCAATACGCATCGCACGCTATATGGCAAAGAGATGGAATATAAATCCTAACCGTATTGGAGCTTTGGGGTTTTCTGCTGGCGGCCATTTAGTTTCTACCCTGGGAACGCTTTGTAACAAGAAAACCGACACTGCTTCCTCTGATAATATTGATAAGTTTTCCTGCCGGCCTGACGCGCTGGTACTTTGCTACCCCGTAATATCATTTACAAAACCATACAGACATAAAGGAAGCATAAATAACCTTTTAGGGGAACACCCATCAAAAAAACTTCTGCAATTCCTCTCAAGCGAAAAACAGGTAACAAAAAGTACACCACCAACGTTTTTGTGGCATACCGCTGATGACCCGGGAGTAAGCGTAAAAAACAGCAGAGCGTTTGCCGATGCTCTTCATAAAAATAATGTAGTTTATGAACTGCATGTGTATAAAACAGGGAAGCACGGATTAGGAATGGCTCAGGGTGTTAAAGATGTGGAAAACTGGACTAAAAGCTGTATTTTGTGGCTGAAACGGCAGGGATTTTAATTATTGAACCGGCTTCTCTTCTTTTTTTTGAGGCAGGTCTTTCATATAAGGCGCTAAGAAAACACTCTGCAATATTACAAAAACAATCATACAACCCATCAAACCGAACAACTTAAAATTTACCCACGTACTTGTAGAATAATTATACATCACATAAAGGTTCAGCACGCCAACTATTGTAAAAAAAGCTACCCAACTGTAGTTTAGGGCATTCCATACCTTTTCAGGAACCGACAGCTGTTTTTTAAGCATCAGTTCAATAAGGTTTTTCTTAAATACCAGCCGGGCAATTAACAGCGTAGAAGCAAATATCCAGTACAGTATAGTTGGTTTCCACTTTATAAACATTTCGTTATGAAGAAAAAGCGTAAACCCGCCGAACACTGCCAGCACCAAAACACTGATTAAAAGCATAGGTTCTATTTTGCGCTTCTTTATATAAACATAAGCCAACTGGATAAACCCGGCTGTTACCGCTACCGCAGTGGCTGTATAAATGCCTTTGAGTTTAAATGCGGCAAAAAACAAAATGATTGGGAAAAACTCAAATAACATTTTCATGGTATGCTAATCTTACATTTTTTTGGCTGACTTTTCAAACCCTGCATTCAGGCTTCTAATACCTCTCATTAATTAGTATCATTTATCATGGACCTTAAAACCTTAGGCTGGAACGAATTTTTTGAGAATCATTTCAACGAATTAAAAACCGAACATATTTTTCCTGCCAGAGTAGTAACTGCCCAAAGAGAAATTTACAGCCTTTACGGTGAATCCGGTGAATTAAAAGCAGGGTTAACCGGTAAACTCCGGTTTAATGCCGCTTCGCTTGCAGAACTTCCTGCAGTAGGGGACTGGGTATTAGTAAAACTATCGCCGGATAAAAGCATTGCCGTTATTGAAGGCATTCTTCCAAGAATCAGCAAACTTTCCAGAAAAGTAACCGGAGAACAAACCCAGGAACAAATAATAGTGGCAAACATTGATGTTATCTTTCTGGTAAACGGGCTTGACGGCGATTATAACCTGCGCCGTATTGAGCGTTACCTGACGGTTGCCAAAGACAGCAACACCAAACCCGTTATCCTGCTTAATAAAACTGACGCCTGCCCTGATTATGCACAAATAGTAGAAGCAGTAACTGCCATAGCAGACGGGGTACCAATCTGCACCTTAAGCGCCATTAATAATGAAGGCATAGAAAACCTGAAAACTTACATAAAAAAAGAACAGACCATCGCATTTATAGGCTCTTCCGGTGCGGGGAAATCTACCATCATAAATTGCCTTTTGGGTGAAGGCAGGCAGAAAACAGGCGCTGTCCGCGAAGGTGATGATCGCGGCAAACATATAACCACTCACAGAGAACTGATAATTTTGCCGGATGGCGGAATAGTAATAGATAATCCGGGCCTGCGTGAAATCCAGCTATGGAGCGATGAACCCACTCTTAAAGATACCTTTACCGATATTGAAGATTTTTCTTTAACCTGTAGGTTTGGCAACTGCACCCATGAAAGTGAACCAGGCTGTGCGGTAAAAAGCGCACTGGAAACCGGAACCCTGGATGCAAAAAGATACCAAAATTATCTTAAACTTCAGAAAGAACTAAGATATCTGGCTGTACGCAAGGAAAAAATAAAATCCAGAAATGACAAGATAGTAACCGAAAAGAGAATAAGCAGGATTTCCAAACAAATAAAAAAACACAACAAATATGACTTCTAATGAATTTCCGCTTTCGGTTGGCTGAGGTTATAAATGGCATCACAGCAAACATTCGTAGATTACGTAGCTGACCAGTTGTCAGCTTTGAGAAACATACATACATTAAAGATGTTCGGTGAATATGGTTTATACTACGGCAATAAAATTGTAATTTTAATTTGTGATGATAAAGTTTTTTTAAAAGTTACCGAAACAGGGGAAAAACTAATAAAAGGCCGGTTTAAACTGGCCCCTGCCTACCCGGGCGCCAAACCCTCATTTTTAATAGGGGAAGATATAATAGAAGACCGCGAACTCTTTTGCGCTTTAGTAAGCACAACCGCAGATTCCCTGCCTGAGCCGAAAAACAAACAACCAAAACACAAACCAAGCAAAAAAACAACGATAATACAATAATCCTGCATAACAAATACTACTTTAAATTCAATTCGGAAATTGATATAATTTTAAACAAACATTAACATATTAATTAGCAGTATTGTAGGGCGGGTTTTTTAAACACGCCGAAATATATAATTCTTCAACTATAAAAAACCAAGAACGGAGGAAACATGAGCACCACAATTTACTATTTTTCGGGCACAGGTAATTCTTTAGCCGTTGCCAGAGAACTCTCAAACAGTTTTGGCAGTACAAAAGTTATTCCGATTTCAAAGGCCATTACAGGAGAGATTGATTTATCTGCAGACAAAATAGGGCTGGTATTTCCTGTGTATATTTGGGGCGCGCCTTTAATAGTGTGTGATTTTATTGCAAAGCTGAAACAAGCTGACAAATATTTCTTTTCCGTTGTCACTTACGGCGGTTCTCCGGGAAAAACAAACATACAGATCAAAAAACTGTTAAAGCTGCAAGGTATTGAGCTTAAGGCCGGATTTGCTGTACACATGCCGGGTAATTACATACCTATGTACGGTGCCAGAGAAAAAGCAGTACAGGATAAATTGTTTGAAAAAGCAAAAACAAAAATTGCTGAAATTGCGCAATATGTAAGCAGTGGTAAAACCGGCACCTTTGAAGTTGGCGGGCTGGTAATGAACTTACTGGGAAGTACGCTCCAGTCCATGGGAAGCAAAAGTATGCGCAAGGCAGATAAAAACTACCTGGCAGATGAAAAATGCAACGCCTGCAATATCTGTGAAAAAATATGTCCGGTTAAAAACATAAAAATGCAAGACAGCAAACCCGTATGGCAGGGGAACTGTGAACAATGCATGGCGTGTATTCAGTGGTGCCCGCAGGAAGCCATACAGCACGGCAAAAATACTGCCGGCAGAGCGCGTTACCGCCACCCGCAGGTAAAAGCAACTGATTTCTTAAACTAAACTATTTTTGACATATCTAAATAAAGAGGTTTTATGGGGCAAGCTGTTTGAAAAATAAAATCAACAGAAACAAATTTAAAACATTAAATTAAGACATACCAACTTCTTCTTGAAAGATAATAGAGCACCAAGACTAGCCAATTTCCAAAAAAACAAATAATGAAATGGAGACCTATGAATTGCCCCTGGGAGAAAAAATGAAGAATATCACATCAGACAAGAATTTTACTAAAGCACTTGAATTACTTAAAGACAAAAATAATCTGTTGGATATTTTAATGACTGCAATGGGAGATGGCCTCAGTATTCAGGATGTGAATATGAGGATAATCTATCAAAATAAGTTTATGATTGATAATTTCGGCGATCATGCAGGAGAATATTGCTTTTCTGTATATGAAAAACGTGAGAAAATATGCGAAGGTTGTCCAATCCAGGCTACTTTTAAGGATGGAAAAGCTCACCAAGCTTTACGTGTAGGTATTACCAAGGATGGGAAACCATTCAGATTTGAAAACATTTCAACAGCTTTAACGGATAAAAACGGGAAAATTATAGCTGGAATGGAACTCTGTAGAATGGTCGAGGAAAGAGAAAAAGCAAAAGATGACCTTCAGAAAAGCGAGGAACGTTACCGCTCTTATATTGAAATTACAGGACAACTAGCCTGGATTACAAACGCCAAAGGTGAAATTGAGGAAGATATCCCTTCGTGGAGAAAGTTTACAGGGCAGAGTTATGAAGAAACCAGGGGATTTGGCTGGGCAAAAGCTCTGCATCCTGATGATGCCGAATGCGCTTTAAAAACATGGAACGAAGCAATAAAAACAAAAACCACTTATAGCGCAGAGTATCGTATTAAAAAATATGACGGCACTTATAGATTTTTTTGGACAAAAGGTATTCCTGTACTTAATAAAGACGGAAACATTATAGAATGGATTGGTGCCAGTGTTGACATCACTGACAAAAAATTAGATGAAGAAGAAAAGCAAAAACTTCAATCTCAACTTATTCAATCTGAGAAAATGGCAGCAATAGGACAGTTAGTTGGAGGGATAGCTCATGAAATTAACAACCCTATGGGTGTAATACTTGGATTTGCTCAAATTGTTGCTAAAAACATTAAAGAAGAGAACCCGCTTTATATGCCGTTAAAATCAATTGAACGTGAAGCAATAAGATGCAAAGAACTAATACGTGATTTACTTACATTTTCAAGAATCGGGAAAACACAGGCAGAACTAATAGATATTAATAAAACTATTAACGAAACCTTATCACTGATTGAATCCCAAGTAAAACTAAAAGAATCAGAGATTATTAAAGAATTCAGCACTGCTTTGCCACTGATATCTGTAAACAAGAATCAGATACAACAAATTATAGTGAATTTATGCAACAATGCAATAGATGCAATATCCTACAATGGAAAAATAACAATAAAAACAAAAACAAATGATAACCAAATAGAAATATACATATCAGATACAGGCAAAGGAATGACTGAGAAAATAAAAAAACATATCTTTGAACCATTTTTCACCACTAAAGAAGTAGGTAAAGGGACAGGACTGGGATTAAGTATCAGTTATGAAATAATAAAAAACCATAATGGAACAATTATAGTCGAAAGTGAACCAGGTAAGGGGACTACGTTCATAATAAAACTACCTTTATCAGTGTAAAGGAAATTCCGTAGAGTTTGTAAAATAAACACGTTTATTCAAATCTTCTTTTTAAATTTGTGCAATTTTACTGTGAAAAAACAAACAAAAATTGTATATCCCTGCTGGAAAGTGCAGTATTATGATTCTTCTACCTTGAGCTGGCGCACTATTCCAAAAAATTACACCAGCATAAAACTGGCAGAAGCCGTAGCCGTAAGATTGCCGTTGCCTAAAGTCCGGCTGATGCAAATAGAAAAAGATAGCCAAACTATTTTACCGGAAATAAAGAAATAATATAGTGAAGCACTATAGCATCTGCTTCATCTTCGGCTAAACCCGCCGAAGAACATCCCCTGGCGCTAACCGCTTCTGCAACATGCAAGGCTCTTTGCCGCATTGCATAAGCAGCTTTAGGGGACACCCTGCAGCGCATTCACGCTCCTATTTTACACTCGGGGCATTCTGCGAAAGCGGGTAATTTAAAAAGGAGACACTAAGCTGTTATGAAACAAAAGAAAACAAATAGTAAATCCTTGAAAATTATACTCCTGCTTTTATCCATTTTCGCAGTAGCTCCTTTTTCTTACGCAGAAAGTCAGAAATTTGCTGTAGGGGTTTATTATCCCGGCATTGGTTTCAGGTATACCCTTGCTCCAAAAATAGGCCTTGAAGCAAGGGTTCAATCCGAAGATGAAATAACCGTGATCGGTGCAAGGGGATATTATTACCTTGGAGACAAATCTAATGTGAGGCTTTTTACCGGAGCCGGATTGCATACCATCTCTTTTAAGGGAGCTTCAAGCGAAGGCACCGGGACTGCCTTGGAAGGTTTTGCCGGTGGCGAGTATTTTATTGTAGATTACCTTTCACTTCAAATGGACATGGTGCTGGCAATAATATCCCTTTTAGACACGGCCCATTCAATTACTGAAAGCGGTGGCGAGTTTACATATAGCATCGGGATAAATTATTATTTCGGAATAGGTATAGAAAAATGAGAAAAATACTTTTAGGCTTAATGGTTCTTGCCCTTGCCTCATCAACCATTTGGGCTCTTGGCCTTACTGGTGCGATAAAGAAGAAAGTAAGAGAACTGGATTCAAGGACAACAACAACTGTTTTTAATACTGTTGACAATTATACAGGAAAAACGGATTTAGATATTAGTGATAGTTATTTAGAAAGTATACTTATTTCTTCCGGAACTGACCCACAAGGTGATTTTGAAGATCCAGTAAGCGGGACTCCTCCAACAGGTGTAACAAATTATCCCCCGAGTGACCTTGTAAGAATAGATATCGGTTCTGATGGAACATATTTGTATGTTAGATGGAATCTTGCAGGAACAATTCCATCTGATTTAGCATTATTGAGCGATAATGGATATATTCACATTGTGAGTCTTACTGTTTCAATAGATTCTGATAACAATTCAGCCACAGGTCTGACCGCAAGCAAAACATTGGGTGCAGAAGCGGGATTAGTTTCAAAAGTATGGTATTATGCGAGTGACAACATTGTGAGTAACTCATATTTTTGGTGCAAACCTGACAACGAAAACAATACCTTTCAAATTTATGGAGATGCTGAAATAGTACGTTATGGCCAAGGACGTAACTATCTTGTGTCGAGATATAAACTGTTGGAATTAGAAATTGCCAATAATTCAACAATAAAAATCTGCGGGGGGCAGGTCGAAGTGGAAAGCACAAATTATCATCATTATTCTTATGATTGTTTTGATTCATCTTTTACTTATATAGTTAAATAGAAACAATAATATGTATCAATTTCATGGATGGTAATGATTCAATATACTGATAGAAAAGACAGAAAGAGAGGTAAAATTTGATAAAACCTGAATCAATTAAAATCGTAAACCTTTATTTCACGCCTTTTGCAACAGCATTAATTCTTATAGCACTGCTGATTTCAAATCCCGGAGTAACCTATACCGTGGGATTCCTGTGCCTTATGCTATTTTCGATTGTTTTTAATAACTTAACAAGCTATTTTGCTAAACGTGAACAAAAATGGTCAAATTTAATAGGAGTGGTACGGCTCTTTTTCAACCTTTTTATGAACATTATTATTGTCTATTTTCTGGGAAAATTCTGGGGCCCTTTATGGTTGCTGTTCGTATTAACTCCCATAGCTACAGCTATTTATAGTAGCACAAGAAATACCATAGTAATGGCCCTCTTATGTTCATTAACTTTAATGCTCATCTATTTAGTGAGAGGTTTAAGCGGGATAGTCGGGTGGGGGCAGGCAATTTCTCATGTTCTTTTTATTATAGTTATTAGCCTTTTTGTCCACAATTTGATTCTTGTTACATACCGCCCGGATACAAGGTAAGGTTCATGGTGAATATTGCAAGGATTTACCCTATTAAACAATATGAATATGCTTAATAAATATTTTTACATCAAAACCTTCGGTTGACCGTAGGAGCGCAAACGAGATATCCTCCTTCGCTTCACCAATGCTGAGCTACGGAAGGACTATGCTTTCAGATGGGGGAACTTGTCCTTCGTAGTCCCGTTAAGCGGGACGAAGTAGGAAAGGTTGAAAATTTGAACCGTTTAGTGAATATAGCAAGGATTTTGTCGCAAGGGATACAGTTTGCCTAATCCAGCGTGGCGTACAGGCACAATTTTTAACTATGAAACAGGAAGAAATCCTGAGGATATCACAAATTGTGACATCCTTAAAGCTTGATACAAAATAGCAGTAAGTGCGTAATTTGCACATACTGAAATGAATTAAACTTGTTCCAAAATGGAACAAGTTCAAAAAGAGGACAAGATAATGAAAAACACACTGGCTGTTTTTGAAAACTACAAAATCAGGCGTCATTATGATGAAAAGGCTGAATTATGGTATTTTTCAGTAATTGATATTATTCAGGCATTGATTCAGCAGCCGGATTACAAAACTGCACGTAAATATTGGAATAAACTAAAAGAAAGGCTAAAAAAAGAAGGTAGCCAGTTGGTGACAAATTGTCACCAACTGAAATTGGAAGCATCTGATGGAAAGAAATACCTTACTGATGTTGCCAGTCCAGAAACGCTGTTGAGGCTTATACAATCAGTACCCAGTCCTAAAGCAGAACCAATAAAGCTATGGCTTGCCAAGGTAGGGTACGAACGGATGCAGGAAATGGCTGACCCTGAAAAGTCACTAAACAGGGCTAGAGAAAACTGGCAAAAACACGGCAGAAGCGAAAAATGGATTCAGCAGAGAATGATGGGACAGGAAACCCGCAATAAACTTACAGATTACTGGAACAAACATGATATAACCAAAGACGAAGAATATGCCATACTCACAAACATTATTCATCAAGAATGGTCTGACCTGACGGTGAAAACCCATAAAGAAATCAAAGGACTGAAAACTCAAAACCTTCGTGACCACATGACCGAAGCTGAACTGATTTTTACAGCTTTAGCTGAACTTTCAACAAGACAGATTGCAGAAACCTCTGATGCCACAGGAATGGACGAAAATGCAATAGCCGGTATCAAAGGCGGGCGGATTGCAAAAAAAGCCAGGCTTGAGCTTGAATCCAAAACCGGCAGAAAGGTAGTTTCCGGTGAAAATTATCTGCCGCCAAAAAACTCAAAGAAACAAATGAAATAAATATTGATCAGCCACACACAACTTATTAAGGATTTTTGAAATAACTTAAATATGACAGAAAAAACAATGAAAAAGTACTACATTAAAACCTTCGGTTGTCAGATGAATGCGGCGGATTCAGATATGTTCAGCGAATATCTGATTAGCTGCGGCTATTTGCCCACTGACACCCCTGATAATGCCGATATTGTAATTATTAACACCTGTTCAGTGCGCCAGCATGCGGAAGAACGCGCCTTTACCGAAATAGGCGACATGAAACATTATAAAGCCGCTAACCCAAACGGCAAAGTAATAGTGGTAGGCTGTATGGCAGAAAATTTGGGTGATGAAATTAAAAAAAAGTATCAGCAGGTTGACCTGGTGATAGGCGCAAAAAATACGCAAAACTTCCCGGAAATAATGACGCAATCCGGAATAATTCAAAAAGGCATTGCCGCGGCTGTTGCTAAAAATGACAATAAAATCTCGTCACATATAACCATTATGCGAGGGTGCAACAACTTCTGTTCATACTGTATAGTGCCCTATGTACGAGGCCCGGAACAAAGCAAGCCTGTAGACGAAATATTAAAAGAGATTACTGATTTGACAGAAAGGGGAATCAAAGAAATAAGTCTTTTAGGCCAAAATGTAAATTCCTACTTTTCAAACAATGTTGATTTTGCTGACCTGCTTGCCAAAGTAAGTGAGATAAAAAATATTAAACGCATCCGCTTTATGACTAACCACCCTAAAGACGTAAGCGATAAACTGCTGAAATCTATTAGCACACTAAATAAAGTATGCCACCATATCCATCTGCCGCTTCAGTCCGGCTCTGACAAAATACTGGAATTAATGAATAGAAAATATACTTTTGAAAACTATTACCAGTTAGTCAGGAAAATCCGCTACTATATTTCAGAAATTTCCATAACTTCAGATATTATGACAGGCTTTCCTACCGAAACAGATAAAGACCATAAAGCTACTATTGAAGCTATAAATAAAATAGGGTTTGATTTTACCTACGTATTTAAGTATTCACCCAGAAGTAAAACCGAAGCCTTTAAACTGAAAGATGACGTAACCAAAGAAAAAAAAGAAAAGTGGCATAAAGAGCTGCTGGATTTGTGTAACAGCATAGCCAAAGAAAGAAACACAAAACTTATCGGTACGCTTTCAGAAGTGCTGGTAGAAAGTTCCGCAGATACGCCGGAAATAAACGACGATAAAAAAGAATTTTTCGGCAAAGGCCGCGATAACAGAGGCATTGTTTTCAGGTCTGCAAAAAATTTGATTGGCCAGTCAATAAATGTTAAAATAACCCAGGCAAAAATCCATTCTCTCATTGGTGAAGTAGAAAATTAACTTTTCTTCACTGCAATTAACTACGCGACTTACATCAAAATGACCAAACAAGAAAAAGATGCCCTAACGCCTTTGATGCAGCAGTACCACAATATAAAAACCGAATACTCGGACTCTATTTTATTTTTTAGGCTGGGTGACTTTTATGAAATGTTCGGCGATGATGCCCTTAAAGCCAGCCCTGTGCTGGAAGTGGTGCTTACCAAACGCCAAACAGTGCCTATGTGCGGGGTACCGTTTCACAGCGCTTCCGGTTATATTTCAAAACTTATTAAAAAAGGTTTTAAAGTTGCTATTTGTGAACAAACGGAAGACCCATCAAAAGCCAAAGGCATTGTAAAGCGCGAAGTTATACGGCTTATTACGCCGGGCACCTTAGTAGAAGATAACCTGCTTGATAACCGCAAAAACAATTACCTCATGGCAATTTATGCGCATAAAAACCCCAAAACCGCAGAACAGAGCTTCGGCATTGCTTACATAGACATTTCTACCGGCGAATTTTATATTACTGAACTTACCGGAGCTGATGCAGTACAAACAACAAAAAATGAAATCAGCAGAATAAATGCCAGCGAATATATACTTCCTGCCGGACTTAAAGACTCTACACTGATTAAAAACCTTGCACTGGGCACTGATGCCATTAATTTTTCTGATGACTGGAACTTTGACCCGGGCAACTCACAGGAAGTCCTTAAAAAAACATTTAACGTAACTGCTTTAAAATCTTTTGGCATAGATAGCTATACCCGTGCGCTTTGCGCCTCCAGTGCAATTATAAAATATATTCAAAGCACACAAAAACATAATATGCCGCCGCTAAGGCCGCCAAAATATTACGCTCCAAATGATTTCATGCTTTTAGATGATACCGCCATACAAAACCTGGAACTGGTAGAAAACCTTTCTACAAAAAAAAGGGAAAACTCACTTTTAGAAATTATTGACCATACCAAAAGCGCCATGGGTTCACGGCTTATCAGAAGATACCTACTTCATCCACTTACAAACACACAGGAAATAATTTCCCGGCAGGACGCAGTAGCTTTTTTTATAAATGAAGGCGTTATGAGGCGCACGCTTTCGGAGTTGCTAAAATCCGCCTGTGATTTAGAAAGAATAGTATCGCGCCTTTCTTCCGGAATGACCTCACCCAGAGAATTAGTATCTTTGAAAGACACCTTAAATCTGGTACAGGAACTTAAAGACATACTCAAACATCCGCAAACAGTTATTGATACAAGCCCCTGCATTATAAATTCCATTATAAATGACCTTTTAGATTTATCTGTAATTTCACAACAAATTACACACTGCATTGCAGACAATCCGCCGGCAGATATTTCAAAAGGCGGTTTTATCCGGGAAGGTTACCACTCAGAACTTGATGACCTTAGAAAAATTGCCAGACGCGGGAAAGAGTATCTGGCAGAGCTTGAACAAAAAGAAAAAAACCGAACAGGAATAACCTCGCTTAAAATTGGTTATACAGGCGTGTTCGGTTATTATCTGGAAGTTACAAAATCATATATGCACCTGGTTCCGCAGGATTACATAAGAAAACAAACCCTGGTAAATGCAGAAAGATTTATCACTCAAGAGCTGAAAGAATACGAAGAAAAAGTTTTAACCGCAGAAGAAAAAAGCGTTAAAATTGAGCAAACACTTTTTGGGGAATTAAAAAACCGAATTTTAGAACACGCAAACAGCATACATCTTATTGCCTCCGCTATTGCCCGTTTAGATGTTTTTATTTCATTTGCAAAAATATCCCAGGAAAATAATTACTGCAGGCCTGCAATAAATAATGGCTATATAATTGATATCAAAGAAGGCCGGCACCCGGTCCTTGAAAAAATGCATTTCATGAAAGCATTTGTACCAAATGATACGCTTCTTGACGGTAATGACAATCAGATAATTATTTTTACCGGCCCCAACATGGCGGGTAAATCCACCTATTTAAGACAGGTTGCACTTATTACCCTTTTAGCACAGACAGGTTCTTATGTCCCTGCTTCAAGCGCAGAAATCGGTATTTTAGACAGGATTTTCACCCGTATGGGCGCCAGCGATAACCTCTCTGCTGGAGAATCCACATTCATGGTAGAAATGAGAGAAACGGCAAATATACTGCATAACGCTACACCGCGCAGTCTGCTTATTTTAGATGAAGTGGGCAGGGGCACCTCAACCTTTGACGGTATTTCCATTGCCTGGTCAGTTATAGAATATCTCTCCGGTTTAAGGCACACAGATAAGAATATCTCTGACCAGCAGGGCCCCAAGGTATTGTTTGCCACGCACTATTTTGAATTAACAGAACTTGCCGGTCAAATGCCGGGAGTAAAAAACTACAATGTCAGCGTGCGGGAATGGCAGGATGAGGTTGTTTTTATACACAAGGTAGTAGAAGGACCTTCGGATAAAGCTTATGGAATTCATGTAGCTAAACTGGCAGGCCTGCCTAAGAAACTTATTGAGCGGGCCCGTGGAATTCTTTCAGAACTGGAAGGCAAATCACAGCTAAAAACACTTGATAATAAAGAAGATAATTCATATAATCAATTAAATCTTTTTGCAGGAAAACATCCTTTGCAGGAAGACCTGGAAAACACAGATACGGACAACCTGACACCTATAGAAGCACTAAAACTTATTTCACAATGGAAAAAGAGGTACGAAAAATGAAGCATGCCAATGAAAGAAGAAAACACGTAAGATTCCCGGTAATGAAAAATATTGCAAAACCTGTTGAGCTAATGATAGGAGAATCCACTGTGCCTGTACCCGCAATTCTTATGGACCTTTCTTTAGGAGGCATGGGCCTTTTAACTTTTGTATCCATTAAAACAGGCACAAAATTAGCCACAAAAATAAACCTGCCGGGCTTTCAAACAAACTCCATAGACTGCAGGATAGTCTGGGACGTATGCAAGGAAAGCACTTTCCGTATTGGTATAAACTTTGTTAAGTTAGAAAATACAGATTTTAAAAAAATAGAAACCATGTCCCGGGATTATGCCGACTGTGAAACAAGAATTGCCGGCACAGAAAAGCATGTCTGCAAGACTGAATGCCATTATAAACCGCTCTGCGAAAAAAAACAGAAATCCCGCGGTTAAAAAATGCCAAATATCCATATCCTTCCTAATGAAGTAATCAACAAAATAGCTGCCGGTGAAGTAGTAGAACGCCCCTCAAGCATTGTAAAAGAACTCCTGGAAAACGGCCTGGACGCACAAGCAAAATACATAAATATTGAAATTGAAGATGCCGGTAAAAAACTTATCCGTGTTACCGATGACGGTAAAGGCATGGATAAAAAAGATGTAGAGCTTTCTGTTATCAGGCATGCTACCAGCAAACTGTCTGATTTTTCAGATTTGTTCAAACTTCAGACACTGGGGTTTCGCGGTGAAGCACTAGCCTCTGTTTCAAGCGTATCAAATTTTTCCATAAGCTCAAAAGACGCCGATTCACCTGCCGGATGGGAAATAGAAATAGAAGGCGGAAAAACAGTAAACAGCAAGGAAACCAGCCACGCCCGGGGCACTACTGTAACGGTAAAAGATTTGTTTTTTAACGTGCCGGCAAGAAGAAAATTTTTAAAATCCGCAAATTCTGAACAATCACATATTATCAGAACTCTGGAAGAAACCGCCCTGGCACATCCCGGCACAGGATTTTCCGTTAAAAACGACGGCAAAAATCTTTTTACTGCACCTCCTTCTAAAAATTATGACGGCCGCATAATAGACATACTGGGAAACAAAATTTATTCCAACCTGCTTAAAACCCAAACCGAACATCACTTTATAAAACTTACAATCTTTGTATCAAAACTTGATGCCACAAACTCAAATAAAAACCTGCAATATTATTTTGTTAACAGCCGTCCTATAACAAGCAAGCTTATTTCACAGTCTCTTTACGATGCTTTCAAAGACAGCCTGTCCATAGGCAGGCACCCGATTGCCCTGATATACCTGGAAATCAATCCTCAGCATTTAGATGTTAACGTTCATCCCACAAAAAAACTGGTCAAATTCTCAAACGAAACAGACATCTATGAATCACTGCGGCACGCTATCAAAGAATGCCTTACAAGACAGGAAGCCCCTGGTTTTAGTTTTAATCAACAGAATATATCAAAACAAAATTCAAACAGCATTTTTCCAAAACAGTTTTCACAACAGGCTGTTTTCAGCTACAAAGATAATGCGCTTGAAACTTTAAACCAACGTCAGTCCGCCTCCGCTGAAACAAATCTTGCAGACGCTAATTTAATTGACTATAAAACCGAAACCCAAAAAACATTTTTAAGTGAATACCATATCCTGGGAGTTCTGCATGATACTTATGTACTTATAGAAACTGCTGAAGGCCTTTTAGTAATGGACCAGCACGCTGCTAATGAAAGAGTACTTTATGAAAAATTCCTTAACCAGAGTTTAAATCCTGACAATATTCCCGTACAAAAACTTCTGATTCCGTTTACCTTTCAAGCCGCCCCGCACGAATTAAGCATACTTATGAAAAATCTTCCTGAAATAAACGCACTGGGTTTTGAACTTTCTGAGTTCGGCAAAAACACTCTTGTTTTCAAAACAATGCCTGCAGTGTTCGGCAACATGGAACAATTCAAAGATTTTTTAAGAGAATTCATTTCCGTGCTTATTGACGGTTTTGCAGATAAAGATAACCTGACGCTTAAACCCAGAGAAAAAATAATCAGAGCATCCTGCAGAGCCGCCGTTAAAGCCAGAGACAAAATATCCGTAAGTGAAATAGAAGCTTTGATAAGAGATTTAAACAATTGCACCCTGCCTTTATGCTGTCCGCACGGCAGACCGACAATAATCAACATAACTATAAATGAACTACAGAAAAAATTCCGACGCATATGATTTTTTTAGCCGGACCTACCTGTACAGGCAAAACCGCAGTAGCTGTAACCCTGGCAAAAAGGCTGGAAACTGAAATAATTTCCGCAGACTCCCGCCAAATTTACCAAAAACTTAACATTGGTACAGCCAAACCTGAAGGTGCTTACCAGAAAATATCCAATTCTTCTTTTTTTGTTTATAAAGGTATTGTTCACCACCTTATAGATTTTCTTGACCCAAAAGAAACTTACAGTGCCGGGGATTTCATTGAACAGGCAAACACATTGGTTTCTTCTCTTAAAAATAAAAACAAAACACCGGTTATTGCCGGTGGTACAGGATTGTACATCCATTCACTGATTAAAGGATTAGCTAAACTTCCTGAAAAAAACCACAGCATAAGACAGGAACTGGCCGAACTGGAAAACAAACACGGAAGAAACTATCTGTATGAAAAACTCCGTTTGTTTGATCCGGAGTCTGCGGAAGTAATACACCCAAACAATATTAACCGGATAATCCGCGCGCTTGAAGTTTACTATATTACAGGTTCACCGATTTCTGAAATTCATAGAAAACCCGTAAGCGACAAACTAAAATCCGGACAATACCGTATTTTCGCGCTTCATTGTGAAAGAGAAAAACTTTATGAAAATATTAACAACCGGGTTGATGTAATGCTTGAAAATGGATTTATAAAAGAAGTTGAAAATCTGCTGAAAGAGGGTTTTAAAATTGAAAACTCTCCTGCATTAAACAGCGTAGGGTATAAACACATAATTGCTTTTCTGGAAAATAAAATATCTGAAACAAATATGAAGACTTTAATTGCACAGGACACCCGTAACTATGCCAAACGCCAGATTACCTGGTTTAAAAAAGATAAAAACATTATCTGGATAGACAGTACAGATTTTAACGAAAACAGAATAACGGATGAAATATGGAAAATGTTATAACGGTAGGTGTAAAAATCCCGCAAGTTTCTTATAAAGAACTCTATAATTCACTCGATGAATTAAGCAGGCTGGCCAATACTGCAGGAGGGGAAGTGTTTACTTCTTATGTCCAGAACCGGGCCAAGTTTGATTCTGCTTATTTTATCGGTGAGGGAAAGGCTCGGGAAATTGGCGAAGTGGCAAAAAATAATAAAATAACTACCGTTATCTTTAATGATGAACTCAGCCCAACCCAGCAAAGAAACCTTGAAGAACTGATGGATGTTAAAATAATTGACCGCACCCGTTTAATATTAGACATTTTTGCGCACCGGGCCAGAACCAGCGAAGCTGAACTGCAGATAGAACTGGCACAGATGAGCTACTATCTTCCGCGTTTAAACCAGAAAGGCGTGTATCTGGATAACCAGCTTGGCGGAATAGGTACAAAAGGCCCCGGAGAAAGAAAACTTGAATATGACAGGCGCCGTTTAAGGGATAAAATATCATTCTATAACAAACAAATTGACAAAATAAAGTATCATAGGAAAGTACAGAAAGCCAGAAGAAAAAACGATGGTATTCCCGTTGTTGCCATAGTGGGTTATACTAATGCAGGAAAATCCACGCTTTTAAACAGGCTGGTTTCTTCCTTAATGAAAAAGAAAGAAAATGCCGTTTATGCTGATGATAAGCTTTTTGCTACATTAGACCCCACTACCCGCAGGATTGTATTTCCTTCCGGAAAAGAAATATTGATGACAGATACGGTAGGGTTCATAAACAAACTACCGCACCAGTTAATTGCCAGTTTCAGGTCAACCCTAGAAGAGATAGCAGATGCGAATTGTATTCTTATTGTAAACGATCTTTCCAATCCGGATTATCAGGAACAGGAGAAAATTGTAAACAAAACAATAGCAGAGCTGGACATTAAAGGAATTCCAATTATTTATGTAAACAACAAATCAGATTTATTACCCAAGGATTCTCCGCTGGCTGATTCTGCTGGTAACAATGGAGTAACAATTTCAGCTAAAACTTCACAAGGAATAAGCGTTTTGCTTGACAAAATTGAGAAAGTTCTATATACTTCTGAAATAACAAGAGTTATCACGGTTAAATACAATAAACCCAATCTAATGGATTTTATTTTTTCCAGAACAAAGATACTTGAAAAAACTTATAAAGAAAACCACCTGAAGATTAAAATTCAAACTGACAGTATTACCCTGGAAAAAATAAGAAAACTCAATGAATATCGCTAATTTCATCACAATCTCAAGGATAATTATTGTTCCTGTTTTTGCCTACTTTCTTTTCCTTAACAGGCATTCAAACATAATACTTACACTTTTTATTATCTGCATTATCACAGACCTCCTTGACGGTTTTCTTGCCAGAACTTTAAAACTTCAAACCAGCCTGGGATCTACTTTAGACCCGATAGCAGACAAGCTTTTAGTTATCACTTCTTTTTATATTTTTTCACTGCAGGGCAAAACACCGGTTTGGCTTTTTGTTACTATTCTGGGAAAAGACATCATATTAATTTGCGGAGTAATCATTATTTACACAATGACGCACAAGTATAGAATTTCAGTACACTTTTTAGGAAAATTCACGGTTTTTATGCAGATGTTCACTTTATTTGCCGTATTAATACACTTTCCTTACTTAAGAGCACTTTTTGTTGTTACAGGACTTTTAACAATAGCCGCAACTGTAGATTACTGCCTTAAGGGTCTTAAGCAAATCACCGCCTAAAAATATGCAAATTATACTTTTAAACATTTTATCGGCTGCAGTTATATCCTATTTACTGGGAAGTATACCTTTTGCTTACATCTTTGCCAGAATGATTAAAGGCATTGATATCAGACAACACGGGTCCGGCAACCCCGGAGCCACAAACGTTTTCAGAACAGTGGGAAAAACGGCCGGTATTATTGTGTTCATTTTGGATATGCTTAAAGGTTTTATGGCAGTTTTTATTGTAAACGCTTTATTTCACAATAACTATTTCAACCTTATTTCCGCACTTTCAGCCATTGCCGGGCACACATGGACTGTCTGGCTTAGCTTTAAGGGAGGAAAAGGCGTAGCAACCAGTGCCGGCGTTGTAATAATGCTTGTACCTGTTTCTGCAGTAATAGGCCTCAGTGCTTTCTTTATCTGCCTTTTTATAACCCGTTATGTATCCATATCATCCATGCTTGCCAGCATTTTAGTGGCCACCAGCACCTGGTATTTTACAGACAGCCTGCCTTTGAAAATAGCCATAACATTGCTTGCTTTATTGATAATTTACAGACATAAAACAAATATCAGCCGTTTAATTAATAAACAGGAGCCGAAAATAAAAATATGAACATTAAACCTAAAATAGCGATATTAGGCGGAGGAGCCTGGGGAACAACCCTTGGAACTCTCCTGGCTAAGAAAAATTATCAGGTAAGCGTATGGGAAATAATTCCTGAAAAGTGTATGAAAATGCAAACCGAAAAGAAACTGGAAATATTCGGAGGAGCAGAAACTTTTACCCTTGAAATACCGTCAACTGTAAAATTTTATAATGATATAAACAAAGCTGTTGAAGGAAAAAACATAATAATGCTGGCAGTACCGTCACACTGTTTTTTAGATACTGTACAAAAACTTAAAAACACAAAAATTGATATAAACAAATGTATTTTCTTAAGCGTAGTCAAGGGCATAAAAACCGATTCATTGAAAAGAATGACACAGCTGCTTAAAGACGAACTTAAAGTGAAAGATAAAAATATCTGCGTGCTTTCAGGACCCAGTTTTGCCATCGAGGTGGCAAAAGGGTACCCTACTGCAGTAGTAGCCGCTTCTACAGACAGCCGTACATCAAAAACTATACAAAACATGTTTATGACACATAATTTCCGTGTTTATACACATGATGATGTTATAGGTGTGGAAATAGGCGGTTCACTAAAAAATGTAATTGCTATAGCCTGCGGGTTAAGCGACAACCTGCAACTAGGCGACAATACCAAATCTGCACTGGTAACAAGAGGGTTAAGGGAAATGATAATGCTTGGCAACAAGCTGGGAGGAAAAACCCATACGTTTATGGGGCTTGCCGGCTTAGGTGATTTGATAACTACCTGTTTTTCCCGCCATTCAAGAAACAGAAATTTTGGGGAAAAAATAGGAATGCACATTAACCTGAATAAAGCACTCAATGAAAACATTACCACAACGGAAGGTTATAGAACCGCAAAATCAGCATACCTTTTGGGAAAGAAATACAAAATTGAACTACCCATAATTAACGAAATTTATACAGTAATTTACAAAAATAAAAGCCCTGAAAAAGCTGTCCGGGATCTTATGACCAGAAAACCAAAATCAGAAGAGGAATAAGTGAACAAAGAAAACCTTGTATTATCGTTAACGAAAGTTTTAAGCACAAAACGTGAAGCAAAAATGGCTCTTGAACATTTATTTGCAACAATAAAAGAATCCCTGAAATCCGGAGAAAAAGTAATTGTTTCCGGATTTGGAAGCTTCAACATTACCATACACAGGGCAAAAAAAATAAAAAACCCTAAAACAGGCAAGATAATCCTCATCTCTCCGAGGAAGAAAGTAAAGTTTAAACCTGCCGTTAACTTGCTTGATTAATTTAAATTTGCTTTAATTTACCCGTGGATATTATTCTTCCTGACAAAGAATTTTTTTCTATTGGAGAAGTGGCAAAAATAACGGATTTGCCGCAGTACGTTCTCAGATATTGGGAAACGGAATTTGCTGTATTAAAACCCCAAAGAAGAGATTCAGGCCATAGAAAATTTACAAAAAAAGACATACAGTATATTACAGAAATAAAAGAACTTTTATACAATAAAAAATTTACAATTGCCGGTGCAAAAAAACATATTTCGTCTCAGAAACACAACAAATCAGAACAATTAAACCTTGAATTAAAACAGTCTTCCGAAGCTATTGAACTTCTAAAAGATACAAAAAAAACAATTCAAGAAATCCTAAAAATATTGAAATAGTTCTGATATAAACAGGTTAATCGGGGCGTGGCCCAGGGGTAGGGCGCTCCTTTGGGGTGGGAGAGGCCGTGGGTTCAAGTCCCACCGCCCCGATATTTTTTTACCAGTTGTTATCGGAACATTCTTTGATAAAATAGAAAGATCGGGGTAGCAAGCAGCATCCCGATATCAAATGATAAAATAGAAAGATCGGGGCGTGGCCCAGTGGTTTAGGGTGCATGGTTCGGGACCATGAGATCGGTGGTTCAAATCCACTCGCCCCGATAGAATATTTGAACTTTGTTTTTGGTTCTTTTTTAATATTTTATGTCGCTGTTTACATTTTTCACGATAATTTGAGTTTATATTTCTGTTCGCCCCTATAGAATTTATGAACTTAGCTTTTAGCGGTTTTCTAAAGCTATTGTTTAAATTTATAGATTTATCGCTTTTTTTAGTCTTTTCATCTTTTCGCCCTGACTTATTCTTTTATAAGTTGTTGTCAGGATGCTAATTGCTACCCCTATAGAATTATCGAACTTAGCTTTAAGCAATTTCTAAAAGCTAATGTTTGATTTTATAGATTATTCGCTCTTAATTTTAGCTAAAGCATTTTTCTCAACAGATTAACCGCAGCATCGTTTCAATATAATGAATAAAATCTTACCAATTCTTATTTTACTTCTTTTCTTAAATAACAACTCTATTTTTGCTCAGGACGAAAATTATAAGTACATTATTAACTCCCAAAGCCTTTTAGGTTATACCGGGAATATTGTAACTGTTTCACCCTACATTACTGATTATAAAAAATTCAGTTTTGGACTACACAGATTTAACGTAGGTGTAAATTATGGTTTTTCAAAAAATATTGAAGCCGGCATTTCTCTGGATCTCAATGAGTTATCACCTATTACAAATGATACCTTTGAGAACAAGACATCTACTATTGCAGCCTTTCATATTAAATATAACGTTTTAAGGCAGGGTTATGATGAACAACCTTTTGATTTTTCTTTTGGTACACATCGAAAAACATTATATTTCGTTTGCGGAAGACAGTTTGATACACTTTTTAATTCTGTAATCGGAAGCGGTGTAGATATAAATTTCTCAAGTCAGGATAAAATAAGTTATTTCATGTCATTTTCTTTTCCAGCAAAATATTCATCGGTGATAATTGACTACAAGTCTTCTATGGGTCAGGTTAATTTTGGTCTGCGTTCACTTCTTTCCGAAGATGTCAAGCTGGATCTTTTTTTAACAGATGTGCAGAATGTTAAAAATGTTTTTAATAATTTTGTTTTTGGCTTAACACTTACAAATTAAATGATGATTAATGTGAATATAATTGTTCGTGGCAAGGTGCAGGGTGTTGGGTTCAGGTATTTTGCGAAAGATTTGGCAATAATGTATAATATATCCGGTTGGGTTAGAAATAACAACAACGGAACAGTTGAACTTGAAATATCCGGTGAAAACGAAACAGTAGAAAGATTTGTATCTGACTTAAAAACTAAACACCCTTACGCAAAAGTAACAGATATTGAGCTTCAGTCGCTTCCGTATAACAATCATTATCAGGACTTTAAAATAACTTATTAAGGACATCAGAATGAAGACTAGCGATACTAATAACCAGTACCTAAGTGAAGTTAACCGTTTATCCAAAAAAAGATTAACTAATCCTAAGGACATTAAAAAACTCTGGAAAAGAATTAGAAACGGAGACAAATCTGCTGAGATTGATTTAATTGAAGGAAATCTGGGCCTTGTTTTTCCGATTGCAAGAAAATATCAAAAATACGGTATTGATGTATCTGATTTAATTGAAGAAGGAAATATCGGTTTAATTCACGCTATTAAAAGATATAATCCGAGAAAAAAAGCAAAGTTTTCAACGTATGCTGTTTACTGGATTAAACAATTCATAAGAAAATCCGTAGAAGAAACCTCAAAAGACATAAGAATACCCACCTATATCTGGGAAAACCTGCGCAAGTGGATAAAAAACTGGGAATCACTGCATTCTGAACTGGGCAGATATCCTACAATTAATGAAATGACGCTTAAGCTTAACCTATCTACAAAACAAATCAGAAATATCATTGAAACTATTGAAATGTTCCAAAGCATACGCTCTTTGGAAGCGCCCATTGATGAAGACGGCGATTTGTGCATAAAAGACATTATTACCGACAAATCGGCAAAAACTCCTGATCTTATATTTACCAATTTTAAAATGCATGATGATTTATTAAAAGCCCTGGATAAACTAAACCCGAGGGAAAGAACTATTCTCAGTCTTCGTTACGGACTGGATAATAAAAATTCTTATACACTTGAAGAAATTGGTAAAAAACTTAAAATATCAAAAGAACGTGTCAGGCAGCTGGAAAAAAGAGCTTTATATCAGTTGAAATGGATTGCACAAAAAATGAATCTTTTATAAAGGAGCGCAAAGATGGACATAAAAAAGTTAATCAGAGATGTTCCGGATTTTCCAAAAAAGGGTATAATTTTTAAAGACATTACACCACTATTAAAAGATAAAAAAGCATTTAGTTTATCTATAGACCTGCTTGCAAAAAAGTATAAAAACAAACGCATTGACAAGATAATCAGCATGGAATCAAGAGGATTTATTTTCGGCTCTGCTCTTGCTTATAAACTTAAATGCGGTTTTGTGCCGGTAAGAAAAAAAGGAAAACTGCCCTGGAAAACAAGAAGCGTCAGTTATGATCTGGAATACGGTACAGACACTCTTGAAATACATCAGGATGCTTTCAGTAAAGGCGAAAACATTCTGATAGTTGATGATGTCTTGGCAACCGGAGGAACGGCAAAAGCAGTAACTTCTCTTGTAAAAAAAACCGGCGCCAAACTGGTGGGGCTTTGTTTCCTTATTGAACTTTCTTTCTTGAAACCAAGAACAAAAATCAAAGATATTGAAATATTTTCGCTTATAACATATTAAATTAAAGGAATGCCCCTGTAGCTCAATTGGATAGAGCGGCTCCGTCCTAAGGAGAAGGTTGCCTGTTCAACTCAGGCCAGGGGCATGAATAGGAAAAAAAATGGATATCTTTTCAAAAATCGGCTTAGATTTAAGAAACAAGAACCCTGAAGAAATTATTATTGAAATAATCACCTGGGTTAAAAACCGCTGGCAGTCTATTGCAAGCATAGCAGGTATACTTGTTGTTTTCGGAGGCCTTGCAATTTATTTTATATCAAATTATAATTCGGCAAAAATTCAAAGCTGGGAAAAAATTTCCTATGCGCAAGGGTATGCTTCCCAGGAAATGACAGCGCAGGCTATCCAGCTGCTGGATGAAATTATTTCAAAATATCCTAACAGTGACGTAGGGCAGTTTGCCAAGTTTACAAAAGCAGAAATATCCTACAAAACAAACAATTTTAATTTAGCTGCAAGTTTGTACCAGGAAATAGTAACTTCCGGGAAATCAAAAAACATAACTCCTTTTGCTTATGCGGGGCTGGGGAACTCGAAAGAAAACCTGGGTAAATTTCAGGAAGCCATAAGTGCATACAACGAATTCCTTGCAAAAAACCCGGATCATTTCCTTGCTTCAAGAATTTATGACTCATTAGCAAGATGCTATCTTTTAAATGGAAATGCTGAACAGGCAAAAGAAATTTACAATAAAATCGTTACCTTATATCCCGGATCCTATTGGTCAAACCAATTACAAAAACAAGCCCAGCCACAACAAAACAAGTAATCGGAGAATAAAATGTCCAAACTTTTAAAAATTATTATTTGTTTATCAGCTACATTGCTTATTTGTGGAAATATTTTAAATGCAAAAGGAACCAATCTTTATGCGGTTGTTACGAAGATTGAAGGCACTGTTGTTTTCCAGCCTGAAAACTCTACGAAGTGGCATAAAGCTAAAACAGGATTAGGGCTTCTCAAGGGTGATACTTTAAAAACAAGTGTTAACTCCAGAATAATCATAGTTATTGAAGGCGGCACAACTTTTAAAATTGAACAAAACACAAAAATTCAAATAGAGGCTCTGGTAACTGATTTTAAATCGAAAAAATGTGAAGTCGGGTTGAACCTTCCTGAAAAAGGTTCTGTTTATTCTTCTATACCTAAAAACAAGAAAAACAGATTTTCTATCAAAACACCTGTCTGCACGGCCTCTGTCAGAGGAACCGGTTTAGCTGTTGATGTTATAGATGAAGAAACAACCAGCATAACAGTTTTTGAAGGGAAAGTTATTGTTAAGGATTTTGTAGCCGAGGCTGGCCTTTCAGCCGATGGTAATGAAATGCTATTGGATTTCCTGCATGAAATTTCTATGCAGGCGGATCAGACCACTACCGTAACAACAAAGGGCATAAACCAGCCTGAAAAGATTAAAGATAATCAGCTGGCTCAGAAAGAAGAATTTAACAAATTGAAGCAGGAATCGGAAAATATACAGAAATCCTGGAATAAAACTTCCTTTGAAAAAAGAAATACAGACAGAAACGCAGTAAGAGAAGAGGCTCTTTCAAAAGGTGAGTAATATCAGAAAACATCTTATCCTTGCGGTTATTGCCGTTTCTGTAATATCAAATTATAGCAGCGCTACTTCGCTTAGCATAGAAAATGAGTATGACCTTACCGGTATATCCTATCCAAATTTAGATTTTGACACCAGCACATCAACAGACTCAATAGCTTTTTATACTCAAAGATTAAGAGTTTCGATATCAGGCAAATTCTCTCCGGAACTGGAGGTTTTTACAAAGTTCCAGATGCTGGGTGTAGTGGGTAGCTCTAATCCGTGGCAGCAATTCAATTGGCAGAAAAACTATCCATATCCTAACATGAACTTTCAGCCCTTTATAGAAAATGCTTATATGAAAGCCTACGGTTTTGAAGACCTGCCCATAGAGCTTACAATAGGGAAACAACCGCTGGAATACGGAGCCGGGCTTATTATTTCCGACAATGATGCCGGAATAAATGCCTTAAAGCTTGTAGTTAACTATCCTTTTGAACTCCGTACTGAAATTTTTACTGCTAAGTTAAAAGAAAACTTTTTTCAGTCTTCCGATCTTGATTTGCAGGGCGTAGTAGCAATTTATCCACTAAATGATAAAAAACTTGAGATAGGGTTCTTTGAAGAAAGAGATTTCACCGGAACTCCTTATGTTCAGGGATTAACATCAAAATTAACCAATAAAATCAATAAAATATATTATGACCTGCGTTATTCAAAACAAGGCAAAACCGGGCATTACTTCGTAGAGCTTGCTTACCAGAAAGGAACCATTGACCTTCAGGACGGCACAAATATGATTCTTGACGGCAAAGCCTTCTCGGCCCAGGTTTTTATGACAAATGAGAAATCAAGAATCGGTAAAGTTACTGCTTTTGGCAATTTTTCAGCATCGTCCGGAGACCAGAATCCTACAGGCACAAGCGCAGGAAATATTGACGAATCGTTTAATCCCAGCTTTTCCAGAAGATATAACGGGCTGAAGAAAAAGGGTTGGGGAGAATATTTTTCTTCAAGTTTCTCTGACTGCTTATGGGACGTACCGCGCGATGCGGCAACAGGCATACCCAATTATTCAGGACTTGGCGTTATAGGTTACGGGTTGGATTTTTCACCCTGGTTCGGATGGACTTTCGGGATTGCACAATACGGATATTCCGCATCGGAATCAATTAACACCAATGCACCAAAACTTTCAGGCGGTTCAATTTCAATCGGTGGATCCGGCGCTTCTATTGAAAGCCTTGGAGGCATATTAGTATCAGGTGATTTAACAAAGAAAATTTATAATCTCGGCGGTGAATTAAATTTAACTATGAGTTACACTTATTCAAAATATTTGCTTTTTAAATTCGGATTTTTAAGATACACGCCTCCTGTTTTTGCTGAAATATGGCCCAGAAGCGAAACTACTGAAGCCTTTACCTTTGAAACGAACTTTAAGTTCTAACTATGTCCCAAAAAATTCATATTGCTTTCCTATGGCACCAACACCAACCAGTTTACAGAGACGCTCCTGTTTCTATTGATAAACCCACTCAGCCTTGCAGTGTATCCTACTTAATGCCCTGGGTCAGACTCCATGCAACTAAAGATTATTATGATACCGTTGCAATTCTTGAAGAATTCCCTAAAATTAAAGCCAACTTTAATTTGGTACCGTCGCTTATGCTTCAGCTGGAAGAATATGCTTCCGGTGTTGCCTGTGACAAATGCCTTGAACTCAGCTTAAAACCCGCCACTGAACTTACCGATGATGACAAAGTTTATATTTTGCTTAACTTCTTTATGTGTAACTGGGATACTATGATTTATCCATATCCAAGATATTTGGAACTCCTGAACAAAAGAGGAAAAAACGTTCCCTTAAGCGAGATTAGCAGGGTAGCCAAACATTTAAAAGAACAGGACTATATAGACCTGCAGGTGTGGTTTAATCTTACTTGGATGGACCCCTACTGGAAATGGAATGACTCTTTTATAAAGAACCTTTATGAAAAAGAAAGAAATTATACTAATGCCGAAAAACTGGAATTACTTGATAAACAAAAACAAATCTGCGGGAAAATAATAGATAAATATAAGGAAATGCAGGGAAAAGGCCAGATTGAAGTATCAGTCACACCTTTTTATCATCCGATACTACCTTTAATTTGTAATACAGACACAGCTAAAATTGGTATGCCGGACGTTGTTTTGCCGAAAAAATTTTTTCGCCCGGAAGATGCCAAAGTTCAGATTGAAAAAGCTGTAAATTACTATGAAAAACTCTTCGGAATAAAACCCAGAGGTATGTGGCCTTCTGAAGGCAGTGTTTCAGAAGACATCATTCCATTGATAGCTGATACCGGTATAAACTGGATAGCTACAGATGAGCAAATTCTTTACAATACCATTCAAAACCAGCAAGGTGGCAATATATCTAAAAGCCCCAGGGAATTATTTTATCAACCTTACAGAGTCGAAAAAAATACCAATGAAGGTACAAAATCCCTAAACATCATTTTCAGAGACCGCGTACTTTCAGATTCCATAGGATTTGTTTACAGCCACTGGGATCCCAAAGACGCTGTAAACGACTTCATGACCAAGGTACACAGGCTGAAAGAAAGCCTGTGGCATGATAAAAATTCTGCTTTTTTAATTCCTGTAATTCTTGACGGGGAAAACTGCTGGGAATTTTACAGAAATGACGGCTGGGATTTCCTAAGAGAGCTTTATGCCCGGCTTTCCAGTGACCCCGAAATTGAAACGGTTATCGTTTCTGATTTTCTTAAAGAACATCCGGCTCAGATTACTTTAAAACATCTGTTCCCGGGTTCCTGGATTAATGCAAATTTCGGCGTCTGGCTGGGCCATCCGGAAGATAACTTGGCTTGGGAATACCTGCTGAAAACAAGAAATTTTCTTGATGATTATATAAAAAAACATCCTCAAAAAACGGATTCTCCCGAACTAAAATGTGCTTTTGAAGAGCTCTATATAGCTGAAGGAAGCGACTGGAACTGGTGGTATGGTGATGACCACTCTTCCTGCCACGATGAAATGTTTGATTATCTGTTTAGGAAACATCTGATAAACATATATAAACTTCTTCATGAACCCGTCCCGGATGAACTGCACATTGCTATAAAAGGCAAGTTCAAACAAGCAGCACCCATTCAGGGCCCGCGTGATTTCATAACCCCTGCAATTGACGGTAAAATAACGAACTATTTCGAATGGATTTCTGCCGGTTTTTTCAATGTAGGCCATAAGGGCGGTACGATGCACCAGGTAGAGTCTCTTATATCCAGGTTTTATTACGGGTTTGACGTAAACAATCTCTTTGTAAGAATTGATTTAAGAGCCCATAAAAACGAGAAAGACACAAACCCACTTGAAAACATTCAGTTTCAGGTCCTTGTTTTAAAACCATTTAACAAAACTATAAACATAAAAATATCATCAGATAACAGCGTATCCTGTGTAATGGAAAGCGAAGACAAATCAATCAAACCTATAGATTGTGCCTATAAAAAGATAATTGAATTATCAATTCCATTTGAACTGCTTGGAGCCAAAGAAAACGACACCCTTGAATTTGTAGTAACAGCCAATAAGCTGGTTGTTGAAAACAACAAATCTAACCTATATGAAATAGAACGCTGGCCTTACCAGGAAAGCATAAAATTTCTTAAACCAACGGAAGAATTTTACCTTCAAAACTGGTCCTAATTATGGTCAAAGTTGCCGGAATAATCCCGGAAATCAACTATTCAATAACAACCAATAACATATCATGCGATATTCTTGAAATTCGCTTTGACCTGTTTAAAGACCAGTCTATCCCAAAAACCATAACCTATTTGAAACACCTGAAAAAAACCATAAAACTACCCTTAATCCTGACAATTCGTTTAGAAAAAGAAGGGGGAAAGCATAAAAAAGATGAATCCCGCCTCGAATTTTTTTCCCTGCTTATCCCCTTTTGTGATTTTATAGATATTGAATATAACTCAAAAATACTTCCTAAGGCCGTCAAATTGGCAAATAAAAGCCATAAAAAAGTTATTATTTCATATCATAACTTCAAGCACACCCCGGACAATGCCTTTTTGCTTAATCTGCTTAAAACTTCAAACAAGCTTACCCCTGCACTTACAAAAATAGCCGCTTTTGCCAAAAACAACAATGATTTCCTAAGGCTTATAGCTTTTACCAGTCAAAACAGCCAAAACTCGCCTCTTTGCGTTATACCTATGGGTCATAACAGCAGTCTTGGCAGGCTTATCTGCCCATTACTTGGATCTGCCCTTAGTTATGGGTATATCCATAAACCTGTAGTTCCAGGCCAACTTAGCATAAAAAACCTTAAAAAACATCTACATTAACCAATACATCTACATGTCACTACTAGGAAAAACTAAGTAATTACTACACAATTACTACTTTATAAGCCATTTATAACTTCTCTAAATTTACTTATAGATGAGACTTTAGCCAGGGGCTCTTGCTTATCTTGGCCTTTCTAAACCTTAATTTCTATCTAAAAACAAATCTTTGTATCTTTCATTTGAAATCACCTTAATTTACGACGGAAAAACTATATCAAATTATAGTAAAAAACAGTCTATTTTAAGCCTTTTGCCCTATATTATGGTTCCGATAAGAAATATTATGTTAGGTTACAGGTCATATTCAGTCACATCTACTTATTTAATGTATCGCTTTAATATTCATCTATATATATACGCAAAAGCGCCTATTATTGACTATGTTATAATGTTTTACTTTAACTATTTATTACTGGCACTCTATGTTTTTAAATTTTTGCCAACTTTTTTACATTTTTTTGCGAATTTTAAAATAAATAAAAATAATTCAAAATTTGTAAAAATTGAAAAGTGAAAAACTTGGCAAAAGTTAAAAGGAATTTCCTGCCCAAATTGGCAGGATTTTGATTTGAAAAAAAACTATAAAAGACGCAATCCTGGCTATTTTGGCAAATATAAGGTTTTTGCCAAATTTACCGTTTTTATTACATGGTCTATTGGGACTGCAGGAACACCGGCGTTTTGCCAAAAATGACAAAAACAGCGTTATTTTACTACCTGTCTTTGGCAAAAAACACCCTATTTTACAGGCAGCCTACCTTATAATAAGGGTTGTATTAAGCTCAATTTTAACCAGTTTTACACTAATAGAAATTGAACAATAAGAATAAATCTGAAAGGTTTGGGCATACTAAAAATTGCCCTGAAAAAGGCCGTGAAAGGCTAAAAAATGGCAAAAATCACGTGTTTTTTTGATTCAAATTTAGCTAAAATCAATGAAAAATATTCACAATTTTTTGCCAAGATATCAAACATTTTTGTGATGTTTTTGCATTTTGAAAAGACCATGCAAGGATTTTTATGATAATTTATGAAACGGTCAAAAAGACCATGAAAGGAGAAAAAAATGACTGGTTTCAAAAAACACGGTCTTTCATGGTCTGCCAGCAATTGAATAAAGGCAGTCACCATTTGAAAAGCTTTAATGGTCTAACTTACTGGTTGCATGTTGTTTTTTTGGGGTTTGATTGTGGATTTCACGGCTCTAGTAACTGCCAACGTGCAAAACCCGTGGAATTCTGCTGCTGTTTGAAAAGAATTGTTATTTAGATTGGCTGGTATTTTGATTTGCCTGAGCTTTCGAGTCCGGAAAAATAATGCCTATACCAATAATAATGTAAGCAGCTATTATCATAAAAGGCGAAATTACGCCCGCCCAGTTTTGACCATAAGAATCAGTTTTTGAAAGCACAAAAAAACCAAGTAAGAGGAGTAAAATACCGGAAAAAATTACCTTTTTCCCCCTGCCTGATATCCCCGTTACAGGTTTTACCTGAATAACCGGTGCCTGCTGATGATGGGCCTGCTGTTTATGCTGGTTTTTCTTATCTTTGTGCTTCATTTATTATACCTTTTTGAATGCATCAATATTGAATTCGTATATGTTAGCTCCCAGAGAATTAAGCTCAGAAATTTTACCGGCAAATACATTATAATCTACCGCAAAAACACTTGTGGTGCCGAAAATATCCGTTAGAACATTTACTTCTTGAGAATTCATTTCTAAACCAACAGCTATAACAAGGATAGTTTTATTGTCTGCTCCAGGCCTTTTCTCTATGATTTTGCCGTTAGAAAACACTATTATCAAATCTTTTATGGATATACCTGTTATACCGTAATACTTCGTTAAAGGAGCCTTTTCTGCGCTATTCTGGGTATATATCTGTACAGGAGCCTGATACAAAGGCTCCGGCGTTTTTGCCGTTTCTGCTGATGCTTTAATAAATATATCAGGAAGCTTCACACTATCTTCATCTTCTTCAGGTTCCTGTGGCGGCTCAGGGGTTGGCTCCGGAATATCCAGTGCCTGACGGGCTCTCTGTTCCAGTTTTTCAGAAAATGCTTTCATCATGTCAGCACTGCCAAACTGTACTGTTTTCTCAGCAATAGGCGAATCTTCGCTTTTAGAATCCTGTGCTTCAGGGATAAATTCCGGTGTCTGGCCTAAATTAATATCGGGTTGAGTAACCGGAGGCTGTTCTTCCTGCGGAAATAATGACGAAACAGATGCTTGCATAGTTGATTCAAAAGGCGATGCATCTCCTGACGGCTGTTCTTCACTTCTGGTATCCGGCTGAGGAGTTTCAGAAACTTCAGCATTAGCCTCAGCGGGATCTTTTGTAAGAAACTGCATAGTATCTTCAGGATTTTTATTTTCAAACACTGAATCAATGTTTTCTTTATTAAAAGCCGCAAGATCACCCGGAGAAAGTATTACGGTTTTTTCTACTGCATCTTCTTTTTGCGGCTCTTGTACGGGATCTTCCGTTTTAAACGGATCTGATTTCATTTGAATTGTCGATTCAGCACTAAACACATCGGTGCTGCGGGGCTGTGCTTTAAAGGGATTTATTGGAAGATCATTAGGTGAAAGAACTACTGTTTTTTCTGCTTCAGGCGTTTTAAAAGGGCTTGAAGGCAGGTCATTGAATGCATCAGCATTCATATGTATAGTTGATTCAGTTTTGGGTGCTTCCGGTTTTGGCCGTTCAAATGGATTAATCGGCAAATCGTTTGGATTCATGACTACTGTTTTTTCTACATCTGATATTTTTGGAGAGGCCTTAAAAGGGCTCGGAGGTAAATCATTAAATACATCAGAATTCATTTGTATTGTGGATTCAGTTTTGGGTGCTTCCGGTTTTGGCCGTTCAAATGGATTCATCGGTAAATCGTTAGGATTCATAACTACTGTTTTTTCAACATCCGATATTTTTGGAACGGATTTAAAAGGGCTCATCGGCAGATCATTGAATGTTTCCGCGTTCATTTGTATTGTTGATTCTGCTTTAGGTACTTCAGCAGGTTTTGGCTGTTCAAATGGATTTATAGGCAAATCGTTCGGATTCATAACTACTGTTTTTTCAACATCTCCGGTTTTCGACGCACCTTTAAAAAAAGGAAGCTGAACCGTTGATTCTGTAACAGGCATATCAGCTGAGTTTCTTAATCTGGGTCCGCCAAAATGGCTGGTAGGCAGATCTCCGGGAGCCAGTACTACAGTTTTTTCTGAACCGCCTACTTTAGGCGTAGGATTATCACCCTGATTTAAATCACTGAATATATTTTTAACAATGGAAAGAACGTTTTTTTCATCAAACGGCTTCATAATAAAATCTTTAATAAAAACCTTAATGGGTGTTTCTCTGTCAATTTTCGAATCAATAAGCATCACTATGGGAACATTTACGCATTCCACGGTGTTCTTTAGTTTTGGTATTATTTCAATTGCCTGAAGTTTATTGTCAAACAAAATAAGATCCGGCTTGAAAGATGAAGCCATACTGAAAGCATGTTTTCCGTCTTCCGCTTCCATTACTTCAAAATCAATTTTTTCCAGAAATATTTTCAGCAGATTACGCAATTCCCACTCGTCTTCTGCTATAAGTACTCTTCTTGCCATTTTTCCTCCGAAAAATGTATAATTCCTTAATTGTCCTGTTTCTGTTCAAAATTTCTTTTGTCAACAATATACTTTAACTCATCCATCAGCTGAGGATTGCCTGATATCTGATCCTGAAAGGTATCTTTGAAAAGCACAAATAGTTCTATCGGTTCAGAGGCTATTACCGTAGCACTGCAGGGATGGTCGGTTACCAGGGACATTTCACCGAAGAAACTTCCCGGCCCGAGCTCTGTAACCATTTTCTTGCCGAATAAACCTTTTTTCTTCCAGACCTGCACCTTACCCTTAAAGAGTATGTAAAAAGCTCTGCCTTCTCCGCCTTCTTTTATAATTACTTTATCTTTCGGATAATCGTATTTTTCTATTCTTTTTACCAAGGTTTCAATATTGGAGAGGTTGAATGACTGGAAAAAATTAATGTTTCTTAATGACTGGAACAACCATCTGGTTTCTTCTTCATTGATTGCCATTTAAGCCCCCTTAAAATTATACGTGCAAACCGGTCAAACTTTCCAACCGGCGTATTCTTTCATTAATAGGCGGATGCGTAGAAAATAAAGAAAGCAGATTTTCCGCTTTCAAAGGATTAACAATGAATAAATGCGCAGTTGCAGGGTTTGAATTCATGGGTACTCTTTTTGTAATTTCAGTAAGTTTTCTCAGCGCATTTGCTAAAGCAAGCGGGTCACCGCTTATTTTAGCGGCAGATTCATCTGCTACATATTCCCTGGCTCTGGAAATTGCAAGCTGAATAACCATCGCAGCAATGGGAGCGATAATAACCAATACCAGGGCCAGCATTCCGCCGCCTCTGTTATTATCATCACGTGACCCCATCCCGCCGAACATCATGGCCCACTGCGCCATTCTGGCAAGCATAAATATAGCGCCTGCTATGGAAGCCGCCATAACGGAAATAAGCGTGTCACGGTTTTTTATATGGGATAATTCATGTGCAATTACACCGGAAAGCTCTCTGTTATCAAGCAGAGATAATATGCCTGAAGTAAACGCTACGGCAGAGTGTGCAGGGCTTCTACCCGTGGCAAAAGCATTGGGTGCAGGCGATTCTATCATATATATTTTCGGCATTGGCATTTGAGCTTGCTGGGAAACGTTGGCAACGAGAGAATAAAGATTTGTTGCTTCATTCTGTTTAACTTCTTTTGCCCGGTACATCATAAGCACTATTTTATCGCTGAACCAATAGGTTGCAAAATTCATTATCAGTGCCATGAAAAATGCGGTAATCATACCTGTCTGACCGCCTAAAAACTGGCCTACCCAGACAAACAAAACAATCAAAACCAGCATCAAAATAAAAGTTCTGAATGAATTCATTTTGTTTCCCTTTTTGTTATTTTCTGCAATATTTTTTCTACGTTTTTGGCATCAACCCGGGTATTTATACACGGACCGTTGGGCCTTGCGTTTATTACACCAATGACGTTAAACGGGTAAACAGCCGCAATACCTTCCAATAATTCCTTTTCACAGGCTACAGCAATTATAAAATCCGGTTTAATTTCAAGAATCCATCTTTTTGCAAGTCTTCCACCGGAAGCTACCTTCGCCATTATACCAAATTTTTCCGTTAAATTCATTAGGTTTCCTATGTCGCATTTACCGCAATTTTTACAATTTTGAATGGTTTTTAAAAGCCTGTGCTCGCAGTCATCATTTTGAAGGCAATGAGGAAGCAGTAAAAGTACATTTTCAGGCTTTTTCTTAAAGCTCTGCTGAGTTATTTTATTATTTTTTTCAATAAACCAGCGCTCCAAAGCTTCTTTTTGTTTTGGAAACAGCTTTGCCAATACGATAATCAGCGGATATGTTATAAAACTTAAAATCCATTTTTTCATTTTTATTTAAACCTGTCTCCAATCTTCATTCTTGCCCCCTGCCAGAAATCCCAGGCGGCCATTGGTTTCCTGTTTTCACGCTGAACATTTTTTATTTCCAGTAAGCTTTCTTTGCATTTTACTACAAAACCTCTGCCTTTAATCAAGGCAGTTATTTCACCTGACAGGGATCCGGTATTGTTTTTTATTTCTTCTGTTTCTTTAAAAGGACAGGCATCAATTATCTTAAGGTTAAATATTTCTTTTTCTTCCAGCGCTGTATGCGCGCCCGGCCAGGGCCTAGTACCTTTAATTAGGTTAAATACTTCTACGGCTGTTTTTTCCTGCCAGTGTATTATTCCGTCTGACTTTTTTAAAGGCGGAGCATTGGTTACAGTCCCTGACTGTTTACTATACTTAACAGCGCTTTTTTTTATTAACTCTATTGATTCGTTCATTATTGCTATGCCTGCATTATTCATTTTCTTTTCAAGCGCCGGAAAATCATCAATTTCTTCAATATTAACTTCTTTCTGCAAAATAATATTACCTGTATCCAGCCCTTCATCAATAAAAAAACTTGTCACTCCTGTAGTATTTTCACCGTTAATAATTGCCCACTGCATGGGTGAAGCCCCGCGATATTTCGGTAACAGGGAAAAATGAATATTTATTGTCCCGTTAACAGGAAAGGAAAAAGTTTCTTTTTTAAGTATTTTACCGTAGGCTACTGCTATGGCCAGCCCGGGCTTTTCAGGTAAGGCCTTGTATTGCTCTAAATCCAGCACAGGAATGTTGTTTTTTTGAGAAAATATTTTTACCGGAGAGGAATGCATTTCCAGACCGCGCCCCGAAGGTTTGTCAGGACGGGTTACTACTGCTGTTACCTGTTCATTTTTTATAAGTTCCCTTAAAAATTCCACGGAACTATCATTAGAACCTAAAAAAACTATTTTCATTTGCTTATTTTTCCGCGTATTTTATTAACTGCTGATATGACGGCAACAACAAGAAGGGCTGTTATCACAAACCAGAACCATACCGGCAGATTTCTGCCAAACACGGCTACGTATAAAAAAGGGGCAACTATAGTAAACCCCATAAGAAAAACCCAAATAAGCAGTTTTTCCTTTTTTCCTTTTTTTATGCATTCAACCATTTTATAGAAACTGTACCAGAACGGCGGGATTGTTACTACATATATTACTGCAAAGATATAAGGATTTATACAGTAGCTTTTTTGAATATTTGCTATCCAGGTATTTATAAATTCAATCATTTATAGCTATTCTCTTTCTGTGTTTATAGTAAACTCAACTGCTGGTCTGCCAGCGAATCCGCCTGCGCTACCGGCAGATTTATTTTTACAGACCCGTACAAACCGTCATAGCCTTGGGCTATGCTTACATCGCCATGCCTCATTCTGATAATAGCTTCAGCAATTCTCTGATCTGAAATAGTGTTTAATTCACTTTCTGTTAATTCAGTCAGCAGATTAATTTCAGAACCATATTTATATACCAGCCTAAAATATTCTTTTTTTATTTGTGCAGAATTTCTGCCTTTTTCAGTTACATTGCTTATAATTTCTTCCAGGGGCATTACTTTTTTGTACGGTATGCTTTCCCTGGGCTCAAACCCTTCTTCTCTGTCAGCTAATTCCTCTACTCTATGCATTACTCCGTAAGCTATCTGTTTTTTGCACGAAGGACAGGGGTTTATTATTTCTGTAGTTTTTACCGGCTGTATTTTTACTCCGCATTCTTTATGGCCATTGTAGAAGTGCCTGCCTTCTTCCGGATAAGTTTCAATTGTATATAAAAACTTGCTGTTATCTTTTGCTATAAGCATTTCCAAAAATTCTGTGTATAAATCATCCATATCATTCACTTCAAACACATTGGCTTCTCTGCCAATTTCGGTAGGAGCGTGCGCGTCGGAGTTGGATAGCAGAGTCATAGTATCCAGCTGTGAATGACGCCAGTTCATAGACGGGTCGCTGGAAATACCCGTTTCTATGGAATTGATATAACGGATCTGGCTGCCGAAACATTCAATCAAACTGCTAAACCCTGCATTAGACCCGAACAAAGAAAACTGCTGTTCCCAGACATGGGAAGGAACTACTATGCATTTGTCTGATATATCCATCATTAGTTTTACCAGTTCCGCACAATCCAGCGCCAGCGTAGGCCTGCCTTCAATAAGTAAATTGCCGTATCTTGATAAAACAATGTTTATTTTTTCAACAGCATTAAAATCCGGTGCAAAAATCAGGTTATGTATTTTTCTCACCTTGGCGTTTTTCTGATACATGTTGCTGACTTCCGTAACAAGAAAATAATTTACTCCGTCGTATTGGTAATGGTAATTCCCGGCAGGCTTTAAGTATTTTTTTAATTCCTGCAGCCATAGCGGATGGGTAAAATCCGCGCTGCCTACAAGATTTACACCTTTAAGCTTTGCCCACTGGCTGATAGTAGGCACATCCATGTCCTGGCTGGTAGCCTGTGAAAACTTTGAGTGAAGATGGAAATCAGATATTATTTTCATCTCAAAAAGGTACCTCCTCGGGTTCTGGAACTTGTTTTACAGGCGCTGTTTTAGCGCAATCACACTGGTCCGTAAAATCGCATATTCTGCAGAAACTTCCCGGTTTGGGAAGAAATTCTTTTTCAGCTAATATTACTTTTGCCGCATTAATAACTTTATCATAAACATTTTCCAGGTATTCTACTGTAGGTGATAAAGATAATTCCTGATAATTTTCTAAATAGATGTACATGATTTTTTCTATTTTTGTCAGCATTTTTTTTCTTACCAGAATGCCGTACATACCCAGCTGGTAATCTGTATTTAAAAATTCGTCTTTATCTGCGGGAGGTTTGCCGGTTTTATAATCAATAATTATCAGAGAACCGTCCGCGGATGTATCGATCCTGTCTACTTTACCGCAAAGCGTAATGTTAGCATCATAGGGGACTTTATAAAATTCTTCTAAAGCTGCAGGTTTTGCTTTTATATCATGTTTATCAAAAAATGAACCCAGCATGGCGATGGCTTTTTCACCGTACGTTTTTTCTTCCAGAGTTGTTTTAAATGCTTTTTTTCTGTCCGAGCTGCTTCTCCAGGCCTTTCTGAGCAAATCCTCCAGCACCGGCTTGGTCCTCTGCTCTGTATCCGCTATAAGAAAAAAGTCTTTTAAGGCGGCATGCACGCTATTAGCCATAAGCAGTACAGGTTTTACCTTTGACGGCAATTTTTCTACGTACCTGTATTTATAGGCTTTCGGGCACTGTTCAAAAAGTTTCAACTGTGTATAACTGACCCAGATCATTTTTTTATTCTCGCATCAATTTTGTCTATAGCTTCTTTTGTGCATTTTACTACCGAGGCATCCTTATCATCCAAATATTTTTCAAGTTCTCTTTTTGTTTTTTTATCACCTAATTCACCCAGTGCTTCTACGGCAGACCGCCTGACGGGTGCAATGGGGTAGCTTAAAACTTCTGTTATAAGTGCTATAGAATCCTTTATTTGCAGTTTTGCAGAAACTTTCATTGCCTCTATTTTTACACCTTCAGCAGGGTCTTTTATTTTTGCGGTAATCAATGCATACGTATCAGGAGAGCCATATTCTCCAAGCGCGCTTAAGGCATAAGTTCTGATAATCGGGTCTTCATTATTTGTTAAGTTTATTATATTTTTTAAAGAAGGTTTGTATTTAAAGCGGGCAACTACATTAAGGCAGGCCATTTTTACGCTTGGATCAGTTTCTTTTTCCAGAGTTTCTGCTACGGGTTTTACTATTTCTTCCGCGGTGCCTGTTTCATTAAGCGCATTTACAGCTGTGCGCCTGACATCAGCAGACGGGTCGGCAAGCAGTTTTAAAAATTCCGGCAAATGTTTTTTATTTCTCTGCCTAGATAATATTGTTGCGGAATTGAGCCTCACAGCAGGATTTACATCTGTTAGTTTTTCAATATCTGTTCTTGTATCTACTGCTACTTCATAATTTTTAATGGTTTTTGCTTTTACGGGCTGGGGTTTTACTTTTTCGGCGGAGTGAATGTTGGTGCTTAGGGCAAGAATTGCTATCGCAATCCCAATTTTATTCATTACACGCTCCGTTTTTTACTTATTTTAAATATTTATATCATTACATGTGTGTCCAAATTAGGAATTGAAAAAGCCTAATCCTTTTCTTATAATGGTTGATGATAAAGTCATT
>Ga0156443_148_pt1 | contig 52742 bp, 45 predicted proteins | sample RifOxyA2_FD_108086 | JGI IMG/M metagenome (GOLD analysis project Ga0156443, IMG submission 108086) | Elusimicrobia bacterium RIFOXYA2_FULL_39_19
CCTCCCATTAAATTATATATAAGATTATAGCCGTTTACACAGTTTATTTTACAAACTCAAATTCAAATATTCATTAGACATTTTGTTAATTAAATGATATAAATAAGTTTATTATAATGTAACTTTTATTTTGTATTTATATGAGATAAAATCATGCAAAAGAAAATATTTATTACAAAAATAAAAAACAATTTAAGTGAAGCTATATTTAATGGTCTCGAATGGATAGACTATAAAAATTTAATACCTAAAAATTCAAGGATTGTAATCAAACCTAATTTTACTTATCCTGCATATAAGCAAGGGGTAACTGTTTGTCCTGAAACCATTGAAAAAACAGTTAGTATCCTATCAAGTCTCACTAATGACATAACTATTGTAGAATCCAATGGCGGAAGAAATGCCTGGCAGGCAGAAGAGGCATTTGAGGGGCATGGCCTACTGCCAATCCAGAAACAATATGGGATAAAACTGGTAAACCTTACCAAATGTGAAACAAAACCTATGAATTTTAAGGCAGGGAAAACCGATTATTGCATTCCTTTGCCGAAACTTTTACTTGATGAAACAGATGTATTCATAAATTTATGTATTCCAAAAATTCACTGCATGACAGGTATAACCCTTAGTTTGAAAAACTTATGGGGCTGTGTTCCCGATGTAAACAGACTTTTTCATCATCACGTTTTCAACTATGCTATTTGTGCAATAAATAATGCAATAAAACCTAAAATTATCATTGGTGACGCAATGTACATGTTAAACCGCAACGGGCCAATGTATGGTGACCCTGTAAAAATGAACACCATAATCGTATCAAATGATGTCGGATCTTTTGAGCTTGCTTGTTGTGATTTTATGAGTACAAATCTTAATAAAATAACTCATTTGAAAACTGCACGCAAATTAGGGATTGTTCCTGAAAACTTAAATGAAGTAAAATTAAATATTACTGAAATTCCAAAAAACAAATTTTATTTGAAGCGAACCCTGAGAAACTGGATTGTTTTAACTGCATTTAACAGCAGGATCATCAACTGGCTGTTTTATGGCCCAAGCATAGGAAAAATTCTTCATGACATACTATATTTTTTCAATAAACCAGACCATCTGAAGGTTAAAGATACAGGAGAAGGAGCATGAAGCAAGTTATTCAAAACTACAAAACCGGAGAATTGAAGTTACTTGAAGTACCATCCCCTTACTGTAAAAGCAATTCAGTCATAATCCAAAACATGGTTTCTTTAATCAGTATTGGTACTGAAAAACAAATGATTGAGTTAGGCCAAAAAAGTTTGCTTGGCAAAGCAAAAGCAAGGCCGGACCTGGTAAAAAGATTTATTGCAAAAGCAAAAAAAGAAGGCTTAATAAAAACTTTTAATGAAGCCCTGGGCAGAATGGATAACCCCGTTCCCCTAGGTTATAGTTCTTCCGGTATTGTCATAGAAGTAGGGAGGGATGTTCATAAATTCACCCCTGGTGACCGTGTAGCCTGCATAGGTGCCGGTTTTGCATCTCACGCTGAATTCGTTGCCATTCCTGAAAATCTTTGCGTTAAACTTCCTGAGAATGCCGTTACAAAGGAACCTGTTTCTTTTGAAGAAGGATCATTCGGTATGCTTGGGATTGTGGCCTTGCATGGAATAAGATGTGCAAATCTGAAATTCGGAGAAAATGTTGCCGTAGTCGGATTAGGTTTACTCGGTCTTATTTCAGTACAAATACTGAAAGCTTACGGCTGTCAGGTTATAGCCACAGATATAAGCAATTCAAAACTGGATATGGCTAAAAAACTTGGAGCTGACGTAGTATGCGTATTACCTGAATTCGTAAATAAATGTAATATATTAAGCGAAGGTGCCGGCGTTGATGCGGTAATACTTACTGTTGCAACTAAAACCGAAGAACCTGTTAACCTGGCAGTAGAAGCCTCAAGGTTCAAAGGGAAAATTGTACTTGTAGGGGTAGCTGATATTCACCCTAATAGAAATGAAATGTGGCACAAAGAAGTAGAAATCATAGTTTCATGCGCTGGCGGCCCAGGCACATTTGACCCTTTTTATGAAATACAGGGTATCGATTATCCTTTTGGCTATGTGCGCTGGACAGAAAATAGAAACCTGCAGGAATTTTTAAGGCTTATTGCTGATAAAAAAATAAGCATGAGTTCATTGATAACACATAGATTTTCTATTAATGAAGCAGAAAAGGTGTATGAAAACCTTATGTCTAATACCGGCGGTCCGTATGTTGGTGTAACTCTTAATTATCCTGAAAGCAACTCAAAAAAGAATACAATCATATTAAAAAATACCCAGCAAAAAACCGAAAAACAAATTTCGTTGGGCGTTATTGGTGCAGGACTTTTCGGAAAAGCACTGATGCTACCGGCATTAAAGAAAAACAAGGCATTTAATCTTCATACTATATCTACAGCTACAGGGCCAAATGGCCAGAATGTAGGCTTAAAATACGGCTTTTCTGCATGTACTACTAACTATAAAGAAGTAATAGCTAATCCGAATATTAATGCCCTTATGATTCTAACATCCCATAGCGCTCACTGTTCTATGGTACTAAAAGCTCTTGATTCCGGAAAACATATTTTTGTAGAAAAACCATTATGTATAAATGAAAATGAACTTTCCAGAATTATTACAGCTTACGAAGCATTAAATATAAAACCTGCTTTTACTGTTGGATATAACAGAAGATTTTCACCTTTAGCGCTCAAACTAAAGAATTTCTTCATTAACAGACAGGACCCGCTAATTATGACATACAGGGTAAATCCAGGATTTGTCCCTGCTGACAGCTGGGTACATCAACCAGAAGAAGGGGGCAGCAGGATTATAGGTGAAATGTGCCATTTTGTGGATATGATGCAATATGTAAGCGGAAGTTTAGTGTCAAAAGTATTTGCTGAACGTATAAGCGCAAATAATAAAACTGCTTTAAACAGTGATAACATTTCTATTACTTTTAAATTCAATGACGGCTCTATAGGAAATCTTATTTATACTGCTTCTGGTGACAAGTCATTTTCCAGAGAAAGAATGGAAGCTTTCTGTGAAGGCAAAACCATTGTATTGGATGATTATAGGATACTTACTACTTTTAATAACGGCAAACAAAACAAAATATCGCTTTGGAACCAGGATATGGGCTACGATTCTGAAATTTCTAATTTTGCCGAAACCATACTGGGAAAAACAAAACCTATTCTTACTCCCGAAGAATTCTTTAATTCTACCCTTACTGTAATCAAAGCAAATGAATCTGTTGATAAAGGTGGGCCAGTTTTAATATGAACATTTTATTAATTTCTGATTCTTACCCTCCAGAAGTTCGTTCAGCATCTCAATTAATGGGGGAAATGGCTCTAGAACTAAAAGCAAGAGGCCACAATATATCTGTAATCACCACCTGGCCTAAATACAACATTAGTGATAAAGACAAATCGTTGAAATATGAAATCAATACTATTGAAAATGGTATTCAGGTAATTAGAATCAAAACTCTTCCTTTACATAAAGCAAATCCCATAATACGCGGAGTAGCTAATTTATTATTACCTTTATCTTTCTACAATGCTGCAAAAAAATGGATAAAAACCAACATTGATATTATCATAGTCTATTCGCCACCTCTTACCCTGGGCATCACTGCCGCCAAACTTAAAAAACTCTACAATGCAAAGTTTATCATGAATGTACAGGATATTTTTCCGCAGCAGGCTATTGATCTTAAAATCATGAATAATAAGTCATTAATATTTTTATTTGAAGCCATTGAAAGTTACTGCTACAAAATGGCCGACATTATAACTGTTCACTCACAAGGAAATTTTAATTATCTAAATAACATCAAAAAAATCAGTTCTGATAAACTTAAAATAGTTCATAACTGGATGGATCTCAAACCCTATGAAAGCGTAATTTCTAAAAATACTTTTAGAAGAAAATACAATCTTGAAAACAAATTCATTATTCTATACGCTGGTGTAATCGGCTTGCCTCAAGGATTAATACAAATAGTTGATGCTGCAATCAAGTTGAAAAACGAGAAAGATATTGTTTTTCTTTTGGTTGGCGACGGGCTGGATAAAAATAATATAGTAAATGAATCAACAAGACTTGGGTTAACCAATATTTCCTTTCAAAATTTTGTTTCGTTAGAGGATTATCCTGAACTTGTAAAGGAATGCAATATTGGACTTGTCTGTTTAAGCTCAAAAAACAAGACACCTGTTGTCCCTGGAAAACTTCTGGGGTATATGGCAGCCAAAATACCCGCTATAGCTATATTAAACAAAGAAAGTGACGGACACCAGATTATATCTGATGCAAAATGCGGTTATTCTGTTATATCCGGCGAAGATTTAACCGGTTTTGTAAATCATGTTCTGAACATAAAAAACAATAAAGATCTTTGCAATACTTTAGGAATAAACGGAAATTCTTACCTGAAAAAACATTTTACCAAACTGATATGTATAGATGCATATGAAAATTATTTTAATTAAAAACCGGAGGTTTTAATGTCAGACAAAGAATATTTAAATCATTACGAAAACAAAATAATACTTGTAACTGGTGGGGCAGGGGCAATTGGGTCAAATCTGGTAAGAGAACTATCAAAATGTAATGCAAAAATGATTATGATCCTGGATGATTTATCTTCTTCTGAAATGTGGAATGTCCCAGCCTTGTCAAATGTCATGTTTATTAAAGGCGATATTTTAGATGAAGAAAAATTAAAAAGAGTTTTCTTTGAAAACCCGGATTATGTCTTTCACTTGGCAGCTTTTTTTGCAAACCAAAACTCTATAGATTACCCTGAAAGAGACCTTTCAGTAAATGGCATGGGAACATTAAAGCTCCTTAGATATTCGCAAATGAACCGCGTAAAAAGATTTGTATATGCTTCAAGCGGATGTTCAATATATGGATCAAAAGCACCATTACCTTTAACTGAAGAATTTATGTCTTTACATCTAAGTTCTCCATATCAAATTACAAAAATGCTTGGTGAATTATACTGCAACTATTTTAATCATCAATATAATCTGCCTGTAGTAAAAACCAGGTTTTTTAACTCTTATGGCCCAGGTGAAATCCCCGGCCAATACAGAAACGTAATTCCTAATTTTATTTATTGGTCCTTAAAAGGTGTCCCTCTTGCTATTACAGGCACCGGCGAAGCCACAAGAGATTTTACATATGTCGGTGATATAGTTGATGGACTCCTACGCGGAGGATATTATGAAACAGCTATCGGACAGGAATTCAACCTTGCTTCCGGTGTAGAAACACAAATTTTAGGGCTCGCGGAACTTATTAACAAGTTAACCGGGAACAAGGCAGGTATAAACTTTGCACCCAAAAGAAAATGGGACAATAAAGACCGCTTATTAGCTTCTGTTGATAAAGCAAAAAAACTAATTAATTATGCTCCAAATACACAATTCGATGAAGGTATAAAAACTACCATTGAATGGTTTAAAAATAACTGGGATAATATTGATAAATCAGCAAGTTTTCCTCCAGGAATGTCCTCCGCTGTAAGGAATAAATAATGACAAACAATTCTTTAGTTAATTCATTAAAAACCTCGATAACTTCCCAAAATGCTGTTGTTGGCGTTATTGGACTTGGGTATGTAGGACTGCCTTTACTTATGCTTATTTCGAAGAAAGGATTTAAGACCTATGGTTTTGATGTTGACCAAACCAAAATAAAATATCTAAAAAACAAAAAAAGCTATATTTCTCATATTTCCGATGACCTCATTAAATCAATTACTAATTTTACTCCTACATCTGACTACAAATATCTATCCAAATGCGACATAATAATAATTTGCGTACCCACGCCCACAACAGAAACAAACGAACCGGATCTCAGCTATATAATCAATACCGGTAAAGCAATACTGTCAAACATTAAAGTAAACCAGCTTATTGTATTGGAAAGCACAACTTATCCTACAACAACACGTGATGTTTTGAAACCAATACTTGAATCCAATGGATTAAAATGTGGAAAAGATTTTTTCCTTGCATTTTCGCCAGAAAGAGAAGACCCTGGAAATAAGGATTTTAACACAGAAAACATAACTAAAATTGTAGGTGGAATTGAAAAAATATCATCTGATCTTGCTTCAACTTTTTATTCAAGTGTAATTAATAAAGTATTTACTGTATCATCTACTGAAATAGCTGAAACCACAAAAATGCTTGAAAATACTTTCAGAGCTGTGAATATTGCATTAGTAAACGAACTAAAAATACTATTAGACCGGATGGGAATAGATATATGGGAAGTTATTGAAGCCTCAAAAACAAAACCATTCGGATTTATGCCATTTTATCCCGGACCCGGGTGGGGAGGACATTGTATTCCGGTAGACCCTTTTTATTTGTCATATATTGCAAAAAAATATGATTACACAACAAAATTCATTGAACTTGCAGGGCAAATCAATATTAGGATGCCTGAATTTATTGTAGAAAAAACTGTAGATGCGTTAAATAAAAGAAAGACACTCATCAATGGGGCAAAAATTCTAATTTTAGGAGTAGCATACAAGAAAGATATTGGTGACCAGCGTGAATCGCCGGCTTTTAAAATCATTGAACTTTTAGAAAACAAAGGAGCGAAGGTTGATTATAATGATCCTTATGTACCTGTCATCCCTAAAATGAGAAAGTTTAAAATGAATAAATCCTCAATTTGCCTATCTCCTAAAACTATCAAAAAATATAATTGTTTGATTCTTGTAACTAATCATTCATGCTATGATTACAAAATGATTTCTAAATCTGCGAAACTAATCATAGATACAAGAAATACATTTAAAGAACATTCGTCCAACATTATCAAGGCTTAATAACTTATAGTATACAACATGCCAAATTGCCCATTATGTGAAACATATACAACCAAGGAAACATCACAAAACAGCCTTCCTCTGTCCTCTAATCTGTTTCTATCTAAATTAATTAAAAGTGTCGACAAAATGCCTGACTATTCATTGTTATTGTGTGATAAATGCCACCTAATTTTTACTGACCCGATGAAAGGGCCGGGAAGTGAATTTTATGAAAGTGATTTTTTACCCTATAAAATTGGCAGAATCCTTGATAATCAACAAATCCGTTGGCCGCAAAGGATTTTTCTAAATACCGGGACTCCAGGAAAGGGTGATCTTCTTGATGTAGGCTGTAACACCGGATTGTTCTTAACTGAAGCCTTAAAATCGGGATATAATGTAACCGGTATTGATTTTGACCATAATGCAATTTCCATTGCTAAGCAAAATCCATTACTCAAAGAAATTTATTTGTCAACATTGGATAATTTCATACCTAAAACAAATATAAAATACGATATAGTTACTTTATTTGATGTATTAGAGCATCTTGACGATGTAAAAGTTATATTTAAACAATTAAAAACAATTTTAAAACCCGGTGGATATCTTGTTTTAAGCATTCCAAATAGAGACAGGGGAATTGATATATTCAATGAATTAGATTTGCCACCACATCATTTAACTCACTGGAACGCTAAAGTCCTTACATCTTTTTTAGTCAACAAAGGATTCAATATAATAAATATTGATAATATAATTAAATACGATGATTTAGCATTATATATCAGTAATAAAACAAGTATTGGGTTAGTAAAAAACAAAATAGGAAACAACAAAACTGACAATCTTTCTACTAATACCATTAAAATGCTTAAAATCTTATCTAAACTTAAAAACATACTTTCATTTCTTTTAGGAAGACTTTTATATTTACCATTGCTAATATTTAAAACACAAAGTCCAACAATATATGTACTCGCTCAATTGAAAAAATAATGATATATTTATTTGGTATTTTCATTTTTTTAAACTCGTTTCTTCCGAAAGCAGGATTTAACACAACCCTTTTACCCTTTCACTTAAACCTAACAGACATTATTTATCTTATACTACTCAGTTTCTGCTTTTATAAGCTTGATTATAAAAAAACGTTTAAGCTATTTTTACCAATTTACTTGATATTCGCATGGGGAATTGTGTCTTTTTTACACAGCTACTATTCTTCAGTACCTTTACAAGATATTTTAGATGAATTTCTCAGGCAATATATATACATCTTCATACCAGTTATAATTTATCGTTTAATAATCGACGAAATTAAAATAAATATTTTAATTAAATACTTTTTAGCTGGATTGATATGCTTGTCATTATATGGCATTCTACAGAGTGTTTTCAGCGTAAATTTTACAGAATTCTCTAGAAATATCCTTTATAAACTGGGTTATCCTCCAAACTCTTCTTTTTATCCGGATTCACAATCACCTAATTTTGAAAGAATAACAACGACATTATTATCTTATAATTCTACAGGACAATATCTTGCATCTTCAATCATCTTTTTTTTAGCACAGTTTTTTTTAAACAATAAATTAAAGCGAACAACTAATATCTTAATAATCATTTTCATCGTTTTAAGCACTATTATTTTAGTCCTTACGAGATCCAGAAGTTCATGGATTGGTTTTTTTGCTTCATTATCCGTTTTTGGATATATCATTTTAAATAAACGCTTCTGGCTTTTTCCGCTTGGCTTTGCAATTATAATGTCTTTATTTATCTTTTTTAATGAAAATATAAATACACGAATAAAATCGTTCATTTCATTAAAAAATGATTTTTCTACTCAAGTCAGAATTCAAGCAATAAAATCTTCTGTTAAACCTTTTTTGAATTCGCCTTTAATTGGGCATGGTCTTGGCACATATTCTGCAAGAAAAATACCAGGTGATAGAGTAATTTTTGAAGGATTGGATTGTTTTTATGTTAATTTTATACTTACAAATGGCTTACTTGGTCTAATGATATTTTTAACTCCTGTTTTACTTGTTTTCAATAAATCGTTGTTGCTATTCAATCAAATCAAAACAAACGGATTTATTGTAGGAACTTTTTGTTCATTAATTGTATTCCTTGTTGGTGCATTTTTTGATTCCATGCTCACTACTTCAACATATATTATCGTCTTATATTGGTTTTACTATGGGCTTTTATTAAGAGAATTACATGAACACAACTAAAAAAACCGCATCTTTAATGCTTATTTCAACTTTAACAAAACCTATAAATTTCTTAAAAGAAATTATTATTGCAGCTATTTTTGGTGCAGGAACCGCCAGGGATGCATTTCTAATAGCTTGGCAGGTCCCAAATGTTGTCGGCAGTTTTGTTTTTGAAGGATTACCGCAGATATTTATTCCATGGCTTGCAGATATAAGAAACAAGAAGGATTATAGTATCATTTTGTCTACAATACTAAACATTTTCTTTATAATATTTACTATTTTCAGCTTTGTTTTATATTTTGGTTCTTCATACTGGATCAAACTTATAGCGCCATTTATTTCTAAAGATACGTTCATACTATCATCTTCATTGTTGAAAATAATGTCATTTTCTGTTCTTTCTATGGGTTTTAGCACTATTTTAACCGGATTGCTTTATTCATATGGAAACTTTATTATTCCTACAATAATTGTTCCTATAATGAATGTAGTTATTATTGCTGCAGTTTTGATTGGAGCTAGTATTTGGGGAATATATTCTCTTGCAACCGGTGTAATTATAGGAAGCTTTGCCATGGTATTTATCCAATTGATAAATTTAAGAAAAATAAAATATTCTTTCAATTTCCAAATGGACGATAATATTAAAATATTACTGCTTCTTAGTGGCAGTTTTCTCATAGGAACCTTCCTTTTTAATTTAGCTGCAATAGTTGAAAAAATATTCGCCTCTACTTTACCTACCGGCAACATATCTTATCTTGATTATGCTTTTCGTATCTTTCAGCTTACATACAGCTTATTTTTACCAATTACTATTGTTATTTTTCCAAAATTGTGTGAAACATTAAATTCTGACCATTTCTCTAATCTCATCACAAAAGGTCTAAAAACAATAATATTTCTTGTTATACCGGTTTCTATAGTTCTTTTCTTTTTTCAGTTACCAATAACAAAAATCATCTATCAAAGAGGTGCTTTTACTGAACACAACACTATATCTACATCTTATTTAATGGGTATTTATTCTCTGGGATTAATACCTCATAGTTTAAACTATCTTCTAATTCATGTTTTTTATGCAACCAAATCAATGAATGCAAGAATAAAATACAGTGCATTATATTTAGTTTCAACAGTATTTTTTAATTTTCTGCTCATAAATAAGTATGGCGCAGCCGGAATAGCGGCATCAAATTCATTAGCTGCACTTATTTGCACTTTTTTTCTTGTTTATTCCGTAAAAATGAAAATCCAAATAAAAGTATCAGAAATATTATTTTCTTTTTTAAATATCGCCTTTATATCCATAATATCCGTTTATTGTGCTAAATATGTGTATATGTTTATATCATATTCTTTAAATTCTTTACTGAGTTTATCGATTTCATTAATTATTTTTTTCCTTTTATATTTATCACTCATGTACTTATTTAAAGTACCTGAATTAAAATATTTTAAAGACCTTATTCCTGAATTTACTTCCAGGTTTAAAAAGAAATGAATAGACTAACTTATTACATATTAGCTATTTTAATTGTTATACAAATTAGAGGAGATGGTTATTTTCCGTTTCCTAAAACGTGGCCCATGTCAATTTGGTTACCCCTTGTACTTTTTCATACTATTGCTATTATTCTATTTGTATTTCTATCATTAAAACAGCTGTTAAATGATGAATTAGAACCTTTAAATATAATTTCTGATAAAAACAAACATCTTTTAGTTGTCGTAATAACTCCTTTTTTATTATTAATTGGTGTATTCGGACTTCAATATATCCAATCTCAATATTTTAACAACATTGGTTACTTGATTTCGGTAAAAGCATTAAACGCTTATTTCGTTATCAGTTTATTTTCTTTTATTATTTATAATATTTATACTATAAAATTTAATAGAGAAAATGTATTACTTTTTCTTATTTTGCTTTTTTCATCATACTTAATAGCTAAGATGCTGCCGATTGCTTCTTTTCCAATTACAGCAAAAAGATCCGATTTACTGCCTATTCTCAAAGAAGCAGGGAGAGCCATTCTTTCTGGACAAAATCCTTATAAATACTATTTGCTTGATAACGGTATTTTAACACAAAATGTGCGCTTTCCCGGCCTCATGATCAGCTATATTCCAGCAGTTTATTTCAATTTTGATTTACGATTCATCACATTATTTTTCGAATCCTTCATATTTTTAATACTTGCATATCTTATTATAAAATTTAAAGCTGCTACAAAAATATTTCCCTATGAATTATTGCTTGTTTTGATTGCATTTTTTCTGCTTCCTTATTGGCACTTCAGGCATGAGCTTTACGAAGCTCCTTTCTGGATGTTATTGACCGTAGTTATTTTTGCTCTATACAGAAATTTTTTCTGGATGTCTGCCATAGTGTTGGGCTTATTAATATCTATGCATCAATGGGGTATTCTTTTTGCCCCTTACTTGGCTATCTATCAATATAAAACTACTAACTTAAAGAAAACAATCCTGATGATTTTTGTTTCATCTATAATTGCCATTACCGTATTTTTACTTATACCGGGATTTAATGTTAAAGATTTTTTTGAACATACCATAGTTTTCTATAAGAAAGTCATTAATGAAAAAGCATTTCCGCCTTTAGGCATGTTCTTTACGCCATATTTCTCTAAATTAAACTTAACAGGACTGTTACAGCCTATACAGGTACTTCTTCAGATACCTTTGCTTTTTATGGCCTATAAGCATGGTAAGAGAATAGAAGTTATTTTAGGCATTCTTGCTGTATCTTTACTTTGTTTCTTACTATTTAATCCTGTTGTTTGGACCTATCAATATCTTTTGTTGGTATATCTTTTAATACTCGGGCTCTATTTTAAAATTCTTAAAAAGGTAATTTAAATGCGTATTGGAATAGATATTCAATCAACTACTGGCAAACCTTCCGGACTTGGATATTACACACTAAATCTTATAAACAGCCTGAAAACTGTCGATATTAATAATGACTATTATTATTTCAAAAACAATTTATTTACCGGACATTTAAACACACTGGAAAGAATTTTTTGGGAACAAGGCATACTTTCATTTAATAGTTTTGACAAGAACATTGACATTCTTCATGTTCCCGGTTTTTCACCACCTGTCATAACCAAAGCAAGGCTTATTGTTACGGTACATGATTTAATTGGCATGAAAATGCCAGAGAACAATCTTGGGTTTTTCTCAAGATTTTACTGGGGAAAATACTTGCCTGCAACTGTTAAGAGAGCTGATTTAATTATTACAGATTCAATTCATTCAAAGAAAGATATAGTAGAATTATTAAAAGTACCGGAAAAAAAAGTAAGAGTTATTTATTTATCTGCAGGAAACAATTATAAACCTGTCAATAACCCTGACAAAATTGCGCAAATCAAAACAAAATACGGAATATCTGACTTTAAATATGCCCTATTTGTTGGCAATATTGAACCAAGAAAGAACATTCTTTCTATTATAAAAGCCTGGTCAAGAATAAAAGAACCAATTAAACTGGTTATAGCAGGATCAAAATCTAAATATTCTGACACAGTATTTAAAACCATTAAGGAGAACAACCTTAAAGAAAATATTATCGCAACTGATTATATAGATATTAAAGACTTGGTATATCTTTATAATGGCGCAAGCTTTTTCATCTATCCTTCGCTTTACGAAGGATTTGGTCTGCCTGTGCTCGAAGCCATGTCCTGCGGAATTCCGGTAATTACCTCAAAAACCACTTCTTTACCTGAAATAACCGGCAATTCAGCGATAACAATAGACCCTAATAACATTGACGAACTGTTTGAATCCATAAATTCATTAATTAAAGATGACATCTTAAGGAAAAATCTATCTGCTAAAGGACTATTGAAAGCATCTGAGTTTTCATGGGAAAAAACTGCTAAAGAGACTCTTAAGGCTTACAGGGAAATATGAATAAATACATTTTTAAAAAGAAACTAAATATTATTTTAGCCTCTTTAGTTGATTTTATTGGCTACCGGTTTTTTATAAACAAGCCAATAAAAACTCTCGAATACAAAAAAATATTAGTAATCAGGCTTGATCAATTAGGAGACATCGTTTCCACTATCCCTGTATATAGTCAAATAAAAAGTACTTATAAAAACTCAGATATATACGTACTTACTACAAAACAAGGCAGTGACCTGCTTAAAAATAATCCGCACATCAAGGATATTATAACCTTTAATTGCCCCTGGCACGGCAACGGTAAATTTTCATTAAATGAAATAAACAAAGTCAGGACTGTAATAAAAAATGAAAAGTTTGATTGCGCTTTAGAATTAAAAGGAGATTTAAGAGATATTGTTTTTCTTAGGTCCTGTTCAATCAAAAACATTATTGGTTATGGCTCTACAGGTGGTGGATTTCTACTTTCAAACGAGATTCTTTTTGATAAATCATTGAATAATGTCAACAGAAATCTTGCTCTTTTGAAAGGTATTGGCATTAATCCGATTTTTAATGAAAAACCGGTTATTAATTATGAAAACAGTGAAGAAAACATTTTTTTAAATAATAAACCAATAAATAATAGGAAAATTGTGGCATTTCACCCGTTCGCAGGAACCCGGGCAAAAATGTGGCCTATTGAAAGATTTAAAGAATTAATAACAAAATGCAGAAACAATCTAAACATATATTCCATACTTATTGGGAAAGACTTGCTGGCAGATTCCGGCAGTATTGCTGATTTATCTTTGTTAGGAAAAACTAATATTGCGCAGCTCATCTCTGTATTAAAAAATGTTGATCTTTTAATAACAAATGATTCTGGCCCCGCGCATGTAGCTTCTGCTTTGGGAACACCTGTGCTTATAATCTGGGGGGGCACATCAGACCCGCGAATATGGAAACCGCTTGGGGAAAATGTAACAATTATGCATAAGCCTATTGAATGTATGCTTTGTGAAAAGAAAGAATGCTCAGAAATAACCTGTTTAAATGACATTTCTGTTGATGAAGTTTATAAATCAATAAATTTATTAATAAATAAATAACATGAAAAACAATATTTTAATATTTAAATTATCTTCTATTGGCGATATCCTTATGGCAACGCCATCTTTTTCTGCTATAAGAAAAACTAATCCTGATTCTAAAATCGTTATATTAACAGGCCTATGGTCAAAAGAAATTATCATAAATAACCCCAATATTGATGAAATTATTGCAATAGATGAGAATATTTTTTGGAACAAAAGAATATTTCAAATAATCAAACTATACTTTAAATTGAAGAGTTATAATTTCCAGAAAGTTTATCAAATGCACTGGTCGCCGTTCTTCAACCTTTTCTTTAAATTGTTGGCTATACCTGAAAGGACAGGTTTCAACAGAAACAATAAAGGCTTCTTCTTAACTAAAACAGTTGATTATACAGAAGGGAAGAAAAATATTACAACTATCCAAAGTTATATTAAACTTGCCGACAATGAATACCTTAAATATCCAGACAACCCGCAAATTTTTCTAACTCAAGAAGAAACATCGTGGGCCAAAAACTTTTTAGCAAAACATAACATTAAACCTTCTTGTATACTTGGAGTAGCTCCCGGAGGAGGCAAAAATCCAAAAACGTTTATGCCCTCAAAAAGATGGCCTATAGAATATTTCACGAAGCTTTCACAAATGATTGCAAATAAAAATGATTGTTTTTTAATTGTATTTGGCGGAGACTCGGATAAAGACCTATCAGCAAATATAACAAAACATATAGCCAACACAAACTTGATAAACCTGACAGGTCAACTATCCTTAAAACAAACAGCCGCGTTGATGGCCCATTGCAAATTAGTAATTTCTAACGATTCCGGTTTATTACATTTGGCAATAGCATCCGGCACAAAAACAGTTTCAATTTTTGGCCCTACATCACCTTATGACAAATTCCCTAAAAATGATAATAATACGTTTTTCTTTAAAGCAGCTGAATGCAGTCCGTGTTATGTTAATGGTAATTTTCCAAACTGTATAGACCATTCTTGTATGAAACAAATTCTACCTGAAGCTGTCTTTTCGAAAGTAGAGGGCATGTTATGAAATCACTTTTATTAATTCCAACATACAATGAAATTAATAATATTGAAAAGTTAATCGGTGAAATTTTTGCCTTAAAATTGAATTTGGATATTTTGATAATAGATGACAATTCTCCGGATGGCACGGGAAATATTGCAGATAAGCTTTCAAAATTACATAACAACCTGTTTATGCTTCATCGGACTCAAAAACAAGGATTAGGAAAAGCATACATGCAGGGTTTTGAATATGCGCTTGAAAATAAGTATGACAATGTGATAACAATGGATGCTGATTTTTCACATAATCCGCAATACCTTCCGGAATTTTTAAAACAACTTAATAATTTTGATCTTATTATTGGATCTCGTTATATTCCGGGTGGAGCAATAACCGGCTGGCCTTTTAAGAGGTTATTTTTAAGCAAATTCGGCAATCTTTATACAAGAATAGTTACCGGTACAACCGTAAAAGACAATACAACCGGATATACGGCATTTCATACAAATCTTCTTACTAATATTATGTATAATCAAATATCATCAGAAGGATATGGTTTTTTTATTGAATTTAAATACAGAGCTTTTATAGCCAAATCGAAAATTCTCGAAATACCAATAATTTTCACAGACAGAATTGCCGGAATTTCAAAAATTTCCAAAAACATTATATTTGAAGCATTACTGCTTGTCTGGAAATTGAGATTTCAAAGGAATACATTTATCAAATATGCGCGGAAATAAACTTTTTAACATTCTTGATTACTATGCCGGAATACCTTTAATCTTCGCAATAGGGTTGGTTAAACACCTACACAGTATTCCAAAACCACAGAAACCCCAAACAATTTTAATAACAAAATTGTCTGCCCTTGGTGACACAGTACTATTAATACCGGCCTTGAGGGAATTAAAAAAAGCATTTCCTTCTTCAAAGATAAATTTTATAGTTACTTCAATTAACAAAGAAATAGCGCAGAAATGCCCTTATGTAGACAATGTTATTGAATTTAAAGTTTCTCGGGCCGTAAAAAACCCGCTATACCTTCTCAACTTCATCTTGCAGCTCCGTAAACTAAATCCTGATGTAGCCATTGACGCAGACCAATGGTTAAGAGTTTCAGCTATATTAAGCTTCCTATCAGGTGCCAAAAAATTAATCGGGTTTAATACCCAAGCCCAGCATAAACACTTTTTATTTACACATACAGTCCCTCATATCAAAAAAAGACATGAAATTGAGTGTTTCCTGGATTTAATAAGGCAACTCGACATTAAAGCAACAGATAATTCATTAGAATATTGGATAAATACTGATGAAGATAAACAAGCTATTGATATATTAAAATCTTTTGGGGTTCAAGAAAATGATAAATACCTGGTAATACACCCTGAAGTACCACTTCATAGAGAACAGAAACAGTGGCCGGAAGAAAAGTTTGCTGAATTAATTGAAAAACTTGCAGATACCAAAAAAATAAAAATACTAATAACGGGGACAACTCCAAATAATTCATTGAAAAACAGGCTTAAAAATATGGATTACCAAAAACTTACACGAGTGGTTTTTATGCCGAAACTTTCAATCGGTGTTTATGCCTCTGTTTTAAAACATTCCAAACTGCTCTTATGCAATAATACGGGAATAATGCATCTTGCTTGCGCTCTTAATATTCCTGTCATAGGGTTGCATGGATCAATATCTACAGAAAAGTGGGGGCCTGTCGGCCAAAAGAGCATAACAATAAAAGCTGATATCGATTGTTCACCCTGTATTTATCTGGGATTTGAGTATAACTGCAATGAAAATAAGTGCATGAATTCCATAAATACTTCCGAAGTATTAAACAATATAAACAGTATTCTTAAATAGTAAAAGCGGTTTTGCAATTGATTTAATAAAATTATATAATTTTGCCTCACATAACATAAATGAAACAAGACTATAGAAATCACAATTATCTTATTTTTTTAGCACTACTTTTTCTGGGAGACATGTTTCTTGTCTACCAGTCATTTCTTATCAGCTATAATACCCGATTCTTCTGGATTTCTTTAACAAATATCTTTCCTCCGATAAAAGGAATTCCCAACATATCCACTTACAAGCAATTTTTTTATCTTGCAGTACCCTTTTGGGCTACTGCCTTTGTTTTAATGGGCTTTTACAAGAGAAATTTTGAATCAGACCTTGATGAATTAGTTACAATTGTAAAAGGAAGCATTCTTTCAACTATCTTAATGATGGCTATAACCTTTGTATATAGAGGATTTGAATATTCAAGATTTTTTATAGGCATTAACTGGATAGTAAGCACAGTTTTATTATTCATCTGGCATGAAATTATTAAAAACACCTATAAATCCATATCCAACCGCACGCATAATGCTCTAATAATCGGCAATGCTAATGAAATTGATTTTATTAAAAAAACCTTAAAGAAAAATCCCCATATCAGGCCGTTTTTCCTGTTCGAATACAACAATCAGGATAATTTATTCAACTTTATAAGCCAAAAAAACATTGAAGAAGTGTTTGTAGTAAATTCTTTATTTACTACAAAAGAACTTGCAATCATTTCTGATAAATGCGAGGAAATGCAGATTAGTTTAAAAATTGTTCCGGACCTGCTGCAGCTGAAATTTGGTGAACTGGTAATTGACCAGTCTCTTGGTATACCTGTATTTTCTTTAAAATCACCATCTTTAGTGGGTCTGAACTTCTTTTATAAGCGCATTTTTGATATTTTCCTGTCAATTATTTTTCTATCCCTCGTATCAATTCCCTTAGCTTTTGTGGCTTTCTTTATCAAGATTGATTCTAAGGGCACTATTCTTTATTCACACAAAAGAATGGGTTATAAAAGTAAAACTTTTCACTTCTATAAATTTAGAACCATGGTTATTGATGCAGATATTCTTCTTGAAAAAATAAAACACCTCACTGAAAGAAAGGGCCCTGTTTTTAAAATGAAAAACGATCCAAGAATTACCAAATTTGGTAAATTCTTAAGAAAATACAGTATTGATGAAATTCCTCAAATTATAAACGTTTTGCTCGGTGACATGAGCCTTGTTGGGCCCAGACCCCAGGTACTGTGGGAAGCTCAGGCTTACGATGATTTTGCTAAAAGAAGATTAAGTGTTCTTCCCGGTGTAACCGGTCTTTGGCAAGTATCGGGCAGGGCTTCTTTAAGCTATGAAGAAATGATAGAACTAGACATTTATTACCTTGAGAATTGGTCTTTAGGTCTTGATTTGAAAATAATTTTTAAAACATTTCCGGCAATTTTCAGTAAAAAGGGAGCTTATTAAAATGAAAGCACTCATACTTCTGGGTGGATTTGGTACAAGATTAAGACCCTTTACCTGCCAGACACCTAAACCATTATTACCAATTCTTAATCAGCCGTTTATAACTTACCAGCTGAATTTGTTAAAAAAATACGGCATTAAGGAAGTAACATTTTGCCTTAGCTATAAAGCTGAACAATTTAATAAATTTGTAGGCACAGGCAAAAATTTTGGTTTGAAAGTAAATTATGTATATGAAGACAAACCGCTCGGTACTGGAGGAGCCATAAAAAATGCAGAAAAATATTTCGATGAAACCACAATAATACTTAATGGCGATATTTTAACTGATATAAATATCAGCGAAATTATGAAATTTCATAATAATAAAAAAGCTGTTCTTACAATTAGCCTCATTCGTGTTAAAGACCCCACAATTTACGGACTTGTTGAAACAGACAAAAACCAACGAATTGAAAAGTTTCTTGAAAAACCTTCATGGGATGAAGTCACATGTAATACTATAAACGGCGGTATATATATCTTTGAACCGGAGCTGCTAAGTTACATTCCGCCAAACATTAATTATTCTGTTGAACGCGGGCTTTTTCCAATGCTTCTTGAACAGAAAAAAAACGTTTATGGCTACATTTCAAATCCCTACTGGATTGATATAGGAACTGTAGAAAAATACAAACAAACACACTTTGATATACTCAACTGCAATGTTAATGTTCCGGTCCCTGGTAAAAAACTCAGGAACAATGTGTGGGTAAAAAACAAAGCTTCAATTGACAAAACCTCAACACTAACCGGCAAGATTGTTTTAGGTAAAAATACAAAAATAGAACAATTTGTCCAATTGTCTGGGTGTGTATCAATCGGCTGCAATTGCATAATAAGAAAAGGCTCTCAAATCATAGATTCAATCATTCTCGACAACACAGTAATCGAAGAAGGCGTCAAAATAGAAAACTCACTGATTGGAAATAATTGCAAAATTGAATCAAATTCTATAATAAATTCCGGTAATGCTTTGGGTGACAAAACCCATCTTACGAAATTCTCAAACATATAAACTTAGGAGGAAATATGAAAATAGTGAACAAGCCGTGGGGAAAAGAAATCTGGATTGCTTATACAAAGAAGTATCTCGGGAAACTCCTTATAATAAAGAAAGGCCACAGATTAAGCAGACAATACCATAGAATCAAAGACGAAACCCTTTACTGTGATACCGGCAAATTCATAATGGAAATAGGCAGAAAAACAATTACCGTTAAACCCGGAGACTCTATAAGAGTAAAACCAAATACCATACACCGCATGTGGGCAAAATTTTCTGATGTCAGAATCATTGAAACCTCCACTTCTCATCCGAATGACAGAGTCCGTATAGAAGATGATTACAAAAGAAGATAATATTTAAAGGATAACCTCATAAAATGAGCATAAAATTCGGTACTGAAGGCTGGAGAGGGGTAATTTCAAGAGATTTTACTTTTGACAACGTTGCAAAAGTAACCCAATCTATAGCAGATTACTTAAAATCTCTAAAAACCCAGTCTACAACCACAAAAAAAACAAAGGTTGTTATAGGATACGATAACCGTTTCCACTCTGAAAACTTTGCCAACTGTTGCGCGTCAGTGTTTAAACAGAACGCTTTTGACGTCATACTTTCCGACACTTCTGTAACTACTCCAAACTTATGCCTTACCACAAAGTCACATGAAGCCCAAATAGGCATAATGATAACAGCCAGTCATAATCCGCCAAAATTTAACGGCCTTAAAGCTAAAGCACAATACGGCGGGCCTGTACCCGAATGGCTAAACAAAGAAATAGAAAAAAACATACCAAATAATTCAATAGCCTATAGTATTGACCCGGAAAACCTTAGTTTTTCTAACATTAAAGATGAATATATTGACTATATAAAAATGTCTGTTGACCTAAAGCTTATCAGTAAAGTCAAAAAAAACATTGTGTTTGATTGTATGCACGGCCCGGCTTACAGATACATTGATGCACTTTTGGGTTCCAATTCAAAAAACGTTATAAAAATCAGAGATTACCGTGATGTGACTTTCGGCGGGTTTAACCCTGAACCTATAGAAAAATACATGGAAATAACCAAAAAAACGGTAAAGAAAAATAAAGCAGCCATCGGAATTACAACCGATGGTGATGGTGACAGGGTAGGCATTGTTGCTGACGGCGGCTGGTATCTGCCTCCTCATACAGTATTTCCTTTATTGCTTTATTACCAGGTAAAATATAAAAATCAGTTCCCAAAACTAGTGCAAACCCTTTCTTTAGGTTATCTTTCAGAAAGAATTGCCAGAAAATACAATCTTAGTTTTGAAGAAACCCCAGTAGGATTCAAATACATTACAGAAAAAATCCTAAAAGAGGAAAACATTTTTGGCGGAGAAGAATCCTGTGGGTATGCACTCCCTAACGGGTTACCTGATAGAGACGGCATTCTCTCCGGGCTTACAATCCTTGAAATGCTGGCAATGTCAGGAAAAAAATTGTCAGTATTAGTCAATGAAATGTACAAAGAATTTGGAAAATCATCATTTTCCAGAGTTGACTTTGCATTACCTGAAGTCATTTATAACAAAGATGACTTTGTAAATCAAATAAAGGGCTTTATTTCTGAAAAAATAAATGGTAAAATGGTCAAACAAGTAAAAACATTTGACGGCATAAAAATAGTTCTTAACGACGATTCATGGCTTTTGCTAAGGCCTTCCGGTACCGAACCTCTGTTGAGGGTTTATTCAGAAACACAAAATGAGGCAGATAACCGCAAGCTTATCAATTATGGAAAAAAAATAGTGTCAAACTACTTTAAAAAATAGCCGCAAGAAAGGAGAAAAAAGATGAGCTTTATTAGAAAAGATTTCTTTTTCACATCAGAATCAGTAGGAGCAGGACATCCGGACAAGGTTTGCGACAAGATTTCGGACGGGATACTTGACGAGGTGCTCAGGCAGGACCCAAGAGGAAGAGTAGCATGCGAAACATTTGTAACCCTTGGATTAGTTATTGTGGGTGGGGAAATAACCACAAAAGCTTATGTTGATGTACAAGGCTTAGTTAAAAAAACAATAAAAGCTATTGGTTATACTGATCCTAAATACGGCTTTGATTATAAAACCTGCGGAATACTCAATGGTATTCATGCTCAATCTCCAGACATTTCAATGGGTGTTGATACAGGCGGAGCTGGAGACCAGGGAATAATGATAGGTTATGCCAACAATGAAACAAAAGAACTTATGCCTATGCCAATCACTTTAGCGCATAAATTAATTGAAAGAGTTGACCTTATGAGAACTTCGGGTCAGCTTCCTTATTTAGGGCCTGACTGCAAATCACAGGTTACTGTAGAATATGTAAAAGGAAAACCCGCAAGAGTAGATGCAGTTGTAGTTGCCTGCCAGCACACAGAAGAAGTGCTTGATAAATCAGGTAAATACATGGCAGAATCAGCAAAAAAACAAATGCTCAAAGAAATAATTAACCCGATAATCGGCAAACTTGCAGATTCAAAAACAAAATATTTTATTAATGCAACCGGCAAATTTGTTATCGGCGGGCCGGCTTCAGACACGGGTATGACCGGTAGAAAAATCATCGTAGATACCTACGGCGGCTGGGCACAGCATGGTGGCGGCGCATTTTCAGGCAAAGACCCCACAAAAGTTGACAGATCTGCCACCTATATGGCAAGACATATTGCTAAAAACATAGTTGCAGCCAATCTTGCTGATGAATGCACAGTTGAGCTTTCCTATTGTATCGGAGTAGCTGATCCGGTATCAATCATGGTTGACACACACAATACAGGGGAAATTAGTGACGAAAGATTGGAAAAAATTGTCAGAGATGTGTTTCCATTAACACCAAGAGGTATTATTGATTACCTCAAACTGCTGAGGCCAATATACGGTAAAACAGCGGCAGGCGGCCATTTCGGCAGAAAAGATGCTGATTTCTTATGGGAAAAAACAAACAAAGCTGATGAATTAAAAAGAGCAACAAGATAAATCTAAATCATTAACCAATGGAGTAACCATGAAACATCACGTAAAAAACATGAATCTTGCCAATGACGGCAAGAACCGCATAGAATGGGCAGCAAAAGAAATGCCTGTTTTAGACCTCATCAAGAAAAGATTCAACAAAGAAAAACCGCTTAAAAACTACCGGTTAGGCTGCTGTCTGCATGTTACCACAGAAACCGCCAACCTTGCTATTGCGTTAAAGGAAGGCGGAGCCAAAGTAGTACTTTGCGCATCAAACCCCTTATCCACACAAGATGACGTAGCTGCAGCACTGGTTAAACACTATGGCATACCGGTTTTCGCTATCAAAGGCGAAGATAACAAAACTTATTACAGCCATATTAAGGCTGTCCTTGAATCAAAACCGCAAATAACCATGGATGACGGCGCAGACCTTGTAACAATGCTGCATACCACATTTAAACAGCTCCTTCCTAATATAGTAGCTGGTACAGAAGAAACAACAACCGGTGTTATCAGGCTAAAAGCTATGGCAAAAGACGGTGTATTAAAATACCCGGTTATTGCTATTAATGATGCTTTAACCAAACACTTCTTTGATAACAGGTATGGCACAGGACAGTCAACAATTGACGGCATACTCAGAGCCACCAATGTTCTGCTTGCAGGAAAAAACTTTGTAGTATTAGGTTACGGCTGGTGCGGGCGCGGACTTGCCATGAGAGCAAACGGTATGGGCGCAAATGTAATAATAACCGAAATAGACCCCATTAAAGCCATTGAAGCAAAAATGGACGGCTATCAGGTTATGCCTATGAGCGAAGCTGCAAAAATAGGGGATATCTTTGTAACCTTAACAGGTGATATTTCCGTTGTAAGAAAAGAGCATTTCACCCAGATGAAAGACAATGCCATAGTAGCCAATTCAGGCCACTTCAATGTAGAAATTGATATAGTTGACCTGAAAGCTATGAGCAAAAAGATAAGAAAAGTCAGAGAATTTGTGGATGAATACACCCTTAGCAGCGGTAAAAAAATCTGCATCCTTGGCGAAGGCCGTTTAATTAACCTTGCCTCAGCTGAAGGCCACCCGGCAAGCGTTATGGATATGTCTTTTGCAAACCAGACCCTTTCCGTAGAATACCTTATAGATAACTATAAAGCGCTTGAAAACAATGTCTATTCAGTTCCAAAACTCATTGATGAAAAAATTGCAGAACTTAAGCTCAATTCAATGGGTGTAAAAATAGACAAACTTACAGAAAAACAGAAAAAGTATTTAGATTCCTGGTCAGAAGGAACTTAATAAAAACATAAACACTAAAGCGCCTGGATAAAACAGGCGCTTTAGTGTAATTTTGCCCAAACAAATTGACATTTTGACAGTTATTTTGTAAACTTACCATTAGATGAAAATTAAAAAATTACTCATCCTCCTAATCATCTTCCCTTTAATATCTCTAATCTTTGCTTCCAAAGCTTTTTCATCCGTTCAGACATCTACAGCTATAGTATCAGGCCTTTGGAATTCTACTCACACATGGGTTGAAGGCAGAATACCTACTGTTGCAGATGGTGTAACAGTAACCGATGGTTTTACCTTGTATGTAGATACAATTGCTCCCTGCAGAGCTCTAGAGGTAAGATTATCTCAATTTTCAAATCTCGTCTTTTTACCTGATGGTATCACTGGCAGTTCGCTTACTATCTCAGGAGACCTGGTTCTTGATAGAGGCTCTGATGTTACCATGGATTCAAATAATAACAATGATTATTTTTATTTGAATGTAGGCGGGAACGTTGCATTACAAAACGGAAACAGTTTTCTAATAACTGCAGATAAAACAAATTCTAATTTCAATGTAACCGCAACAGACATAATCCTTACAATTTCTGATTATTCTTCTTCGCTTTTCACAAGCACTATTTCTGCTACATCAAATATAAATATCTATGCAAGAAAAATCACTATTGATCCAGAATGTTCTTTTGAAGCTTATGCAAACTCACCAAGTGCAAATTATACGATAACCGTTTGGGATGAAGTCTCTGTTGCATTGTCAGGATGTTTTTCATATGTCATAAATTCTGGAGCTGGCACAATATCTCTAAACTCCATTTCAAACGAAGGTACATTTACAGTAAGAACAGTACCAATAGCAACCACATCAATAATTAACATTGGAAACACTCTCAATGAAGGATATATGAGTTTTATTGGCCCTGATCCAAACCCGGCAAATATATCCAAGCCAGACCCGGCATCAACCACAAGAAGGCTTAAGCTTGTGGGCAATTACAATAATTCTTATTTAGTTACCTCAAAAACTGCAGTAGAAACAAACGTAGGATTAACTCTTGAAAACGTTGAAGCAACAAATATTGGGACATTTGACTACATATTGCCTGATGGAAATGAAGCTTATGGCATCTGTATTATCGGTTTATCAGCAACTATTGAAGGTAACAAATCAGATCGATTTAGAATTTACAACTGTGACATTAATAACTCTGCAGATACAGGGCTTTTTTTCAGAAATATAACAAGAGCCAATAATGCATGGTATACTCAAGGTATATCTTCTTCAATAATAAGAGATAATTGGCGAAATGGTGTTTGGTTAAAAAATGTTACCAAATGTGACATGAGAAATTGTATCGTATATAACAATTCTGGATCAAATATTGGTTATGGCGTAATTTTAACAAATGAATCTAATCAAAACAATTTATCTGATAATGATATATATGGAAACAAAATTATTGGCTTATATTTAAATAACTCTGACAAGAATTTAATCTACAACAACAAAGTACATGACCAAACTCCCGGTAATGGACAGGAAGGCATCTATTTGTATCAATCACAGAAAAATGTATTAGTGTACAATAGTTGCTATAGCAATCCCGTCCATGGAATTGCTTTAGAATATGACTCTATAAATAATTACTTAGCCGCAAATAAATGCTCTAAAAACTCAGAAGGCGGATTCAGAATAAGATATAATGCAGATGGGAACATATTTTTAACAAATATTAGTTCTGAAAACACAAGAGCCGGATTTACTTCTCATTCGTCCAAAGACACTCTTTGCGTAGAAGATATTTTAAAAAACAATGGTATAGGAGATGTTTATATCGAAGGTGAAGAAAATATTGGCTATCTTTCACAAATATGGATGAAAGGTTGTTTATTTCAAAGCACTGTTACTTTCACAAATACTCCTGAAAAGCAAGAATTTACAAAATCTAACTCCTGGGTAATAAGCCAAAAACACAATGGAACTAACGGTATTACTGATGTTTGGGGCCAGTTCTCTATGCCTCAAACGGCCCATAATTGGCATACCCCTGCTCTTTTGTCGTACAACTACTACAATTCGTTGTATAGCGGCAAATCACACGGATGGAATACCACCTCAAATGTCCAGTATGATACCCCAATGTTAAGATATGATGATGGAGGTGAAGATGGACCGGGAATGCCTGTTGACGGAACAAATGATATAACTTCAGTAACCACAAGCTCAACCACAAAAACAGAATTATGGATTGTTACTTATAATTCATCACAAAATAGATGGACTGTCTGGGGGTCAAGCTCAGGACTACAAACAAGAGGCGGGCCTGAAGGAACAGGACTGTTAAGGCCAGATGCTGACTATAGCAGTGACAATGGGGAAGTCCGTTTTAGGATTACCCATCATACCACACCAATATCTCCGGGTGAACAATATGTCTTTATAACTATTGCAGATTCAAAAGATCAAAACACACAAAAAAAACTTGAATTATGTGATTTTTCCGATCCTAATTATATAGGCTCAACTTTTACAAATAATACCGGCGCCACCATTGATTTTGTGGGAACATCTACTGCGCCTACTATAGTAACCCGAAAACTTGCCCAGGACATTCCTGATACAAACTTTTATTACAACTTAAATCTTGGCGGTATAATAAACCAGATAAAATATACTAATTTTTCTTATCTTGATGGCAGAGGGCTTTTACTAAACGCAAAACCGCTTGTAAACACAGAAAACATCCGCATTGAAAGCCTGCAGACAGGAACCACCTATTCAACATACATTTCAGCTGTTGGTATTATAGACCATTACATTGATTCTCTTTACATAGAAACAACAACCGTAACAGGCGTTTATGGCGTACGCGCTGATAACTCTTCCATATATATAAGAGATTATGTACGCCCATTTTTATCGGATAAAGTTACAGGAACAGGCGCTGTTTACTGGGACCCGACGTTAGTTTATACCGGCCAGACAGGTTTTTTAGCAGACGGTGTTGAACCCAACTATGGTTCTCAAACCACAGCCAGGGAATTTCAGGTAAAATATTTTGATAGAGGTTTAACAACTGGCGGAAATGCCCCAACCACAGTTCAGGTTTGGATAGACATCAACGATAATGGTACCTATGAACAAAATGAAAGAATAGGCATGAAACCCCGCCCCGGTGTAGGAAATGACAGTGACTATTCAAATGGAGAAGTTTATTATTATATTCTTTCAACATCAACTTATGATGGTGACGGGATGATAGCATATCGGTTCTTTGCTCCAAACCCAAATAGCATGACAATCTCTACTTATACCTACAACATATATAGCATCAACAACATAGTTATAAGCACTTTTGAAGCAACTGGCTTTGCTACACAAACAAGCACATTTATAATACGTGGGACGCCGCCAAGGGCCACTGTTTCCACTCCAAATACAGAACAATCAGGATTGGTTGTTATCAGTTATAATCTTATTGATACAGATAACAAAACAGCTCCAAGAAATTACTGCTCCGTACTGTTTGAATACAAAGATCCTTCAACAGGATTATGGAGTCCTGCTACCATTGGCCCCGGGTCAGAACCAATAGAAGATTTAGAATCCAGCACCTTGTCAGGCACTACACATTATTACACGTGGGACTCTGCCGAAGATTTACCTAATAAAGATGTATCCACTTCTATAAGAATAACACCAACAGATGAAGACGGTACAGGCTCTTCAATTACATCCGGATCTTTTGCTCTTGATAACATTATCGGTTCAAGAATTATATTTATTTCTTCTGAACAGGAATTACTTACGGGCTCTACATCCCAGGTAGTAACGGTTCAAATACAGGATGATGCTAACAATAAAGATATTGATGCAAACATTTCCCTGACTTTAATGAGCAATTCTACAAATTATTCTTTTGTCAGTTCTACTGCAAACATCCTTATAAACTCAGTACTATCCAATGCCGGGGAAGCAAAATTTAAATACCGTGATGAAAACAGGGGCCAGCCTACAATCACTGTTTCCTATTCAGGGTTGCAGGCAGCATCCCAGGTTTATTACATAACCAAAGATGTAAGTGCAATAAAGTCTACTCTTTCAATTACAGAAACTGAAACAGTCGTGGGCTCATCGCAATCAATGGTAAATGTAATTGTCACATTAAATGACTTGGACGGAAACCCGGTATCCGGCAAAAGCGTTTTGATTTCTGTTTCAGGAACAGACAATTTTATTACTCAACCTACTGACAAAACCAACACAAGCGGAATTGCCTATGCTTCATTCTGGTCTACAAAAGCAGAATTGAAAACAGCAAGAGCTACAGATTCAACAGATAATATTCTCATTCTTTCCAGCGATACAATTACATTTACCAACGACATAGTTAACGCAAACACCTCAACAGTATCAGTCTCCAGCTCTCTTGCCCAGCTTGGAACAACAGTAAATGTTTCAATAACCTTAAAAGATAAATACCTAAATCCAGTCTCAAACAAACAGGTAATAGTACAATTAGACCCGCCAGGAGATACTATTTTAATTTCTAATAATATCACAAATGCTTCAGGCCAAATTACTACCACTGTCACAGGTAATTCATCCGGACAAAAAATGGTTACAGCAACAGACCAAACAGATGGTATTCTTTTAGCATCAACTGCCACAATAACATTTCTGTCTGAATTTTCTATGGACATCAGTTCACCCAATGTAGATACAATTACTCCTGCTGACGGTTCAACTGCTTACGCTGAATTTACCACGGTATCTGCCATTTTATCAGACATAGGCTCCGGAGTAAACTTTTCATCATCCACTTTAACTTTAACAGGCCCATCAGGAAACATCTCAGGCACACTATCTTATACAGCAAACACACTAACCCTTACTTTTGAATCACAAAGCACAAACGGAACCTACACTACAAAAGTAACCGTGTACGATGATGCAAATAATTTCACAATACGTTATTCCAGCTTCACTCTTAATATAAGAAACCCTGAAGAAACATTCAAAAACGGCACTTATTCCTATCCAAACCCCAGTACAAACGGAAACGTGGTAATTAACTACAGTCTGTTAAATACCGCCAACAGAGTGACTCTGCGTATCTATACTATAGCCGGGGACTTAGTCAGAGAAGAAGTACTTGACGGATCTGCAGGAACAAACAAAACCTACAACTGGGATTCAAAAAATCAGGCTGGAAATTTCGTAGGGTCCGGAGTATACATTATAAAAATGATAGCTGAAGAACCAACTAGAAAATTTTCAACATCAAAGAAACAAATAGTTATTAAACGCAGATGAAAATAAATAAATATATCACAATCATTTCTCTTGTTGCCTCCTTAAGTTATACCGCTTTTGCGGGTAATGATACCGGTACAACCACTGCCGCATTTTTAAAAATCATTCCGGGCGCCAGGCCAGCAGGCATGGGAAATGCTTTTACGGCAATTTCGGATGACTGCAACGCAATATACACCAATGCCAGCGGTATATCACAGGTAAAGTCACTGCAGGTATCAGCGTCACACATAATCTGGTTTGAAGACATTACCAATACTTCTATTGCATTGGTACAGCCTATGGGCCTAAATGCTGTCGGTGTCGGTATTAACTATCTATCAATGGGTGCAATAGAAGCAAGAGACAATTTTGGCAATATTCAAGCTGAAAACAGTACAGTAAACAGTAATGTAATATCACTGGCATACAGCCGTAAAATTTCCAGCCAGTTTAGCGTAGGCATAACAGCGAAAAATGTAACTCAAAAACTTGGTATTTATTCAGGTTATTGCGCTACTACTGATATTTCTTCGCTTTATAAAACAAAAGCAGGGGAAGGGGATTTCTCAGCAGGGATAGCTTTGCAAAACCTTGGTTCCCAGATGACTATTGCAGATGTCAGCAACCCAATTCCGGCAATTACAAGAGTTGGTTTTTGTTATGCACCGGTAAATATTTTGAAAATCGCTATTGATATTGATAAATCAAACGACAGTGACATGAAAATTGCCGCCGGTGTTGAATACATATACCAGAGAGCTTTTGCCTTTAGAGCCGGGGCAACCCAAATTGACAAATTAACACAGATGAAAGGTGTAACTTTAGGCATAGGAACACGAAGCACTCTTGAAAAGAAAGCTCTTTGGGAAGAAGGTGTTATGGAAGAATCTAAAGAAGAAGGTTCAGAATTTGATTTTGATTACGCCCTTACCCTTTTAAATGAAGACCTTGGCTATACCCACCGCATAACTTTAACTTACAAGCTTGGCAATAAACTCCGCTAAACAGCATTAAAACTGCCCTTTTTTCCTCAATTGACACTATTAGTAAAAAATGATAAAATTTAAATCTAAACCGATAAAATTATACCGGTAATAGAAGTGTAGGACTGATATCTCATATCTGCACTAAAAACTCTCAAAAATCACCTTTTTAAAAATCAAAATGACTCAAATCAGCTTTTTTTTAATGTTTTTAGTTGTTATTTTAATTATAGCTCTCGTGATAGCATTGTTAAAAAACAAACCGGAACAAAAAAATGACCAGTCTTTTGCTCTTTTACAACAACAGGTAAATCTGTTAAAAGATCAGGTAAGCAAAGATATCACGTCAAGCTCTCAATTAGTAGATGAACGATTAAAATCCATGATTGACAGTGTAAATAAACAACTTACAACGGTTGATAAAACATTAAGCGACCGGATGGATAAGAACAATATAATAGTAAACAACGTTCGGGAAAACCTGGGCTCTCTTTCTCAGGCAACTGAGAGAATAAGGGAAATAGGCAAAGATATTTCATCTTTACAGGAAATTCTCCGTTCTCCAAAACTCAGAGGTTCCTTGGGGGAACTATTTTTAAGTGACCTGCTTTCCCAGATACTTCCGTCTGTAAATTATTCTTTACAATATAAATTTAAAAACGGGGAAACGGTAGATGCCGTAGTAAATATCGGTGAAAGGCTTATAAGTATTGATTCAAAATTTCCGCTTGAAAACTTTATAAAATTAACTGAATTAAAAACAGAAGAAGAGAAAAGATCCCAAAAGAAAAAATTTGTTTCTGACGTAAAAAAACATATTGATGCTATAGCTTCAAAATACATTGTATCTGATGAAGGTACTTTTGATTTTGCACTCATGTATATACCGGCAGAAAACGTATACTATGAAACAATCACCAAAAGTGACTACTCTGATGATAAACCCGTTTCTTCCTATGCTCTTGAAAAAAAGGTTGTTCCTGTATCACCAAATTCACTTTACGCCTATTTGCAGGTGATTATACTGGGTTTAAACGGCCTGAAAATAGAAAAGAATGCCCAGGTAATCTTAGAGCATCTTCAGCGTTTAAAACTTGATTTTGAACGGTTTAAAACTGATTTTGATGTGCTCGGGAAACACATAACCAGCGCTAAATCAAAATATGATGATACAGATAAACGTTTAAACAGATTTGAAGATAAACTGCTTCAATCAGGACAACCCGGTCAGGAAACTGAAGAACAGCCGCTTTTGATAGAGAAATAAGTATTACTGTAACATAACACTGCAAATGATCTTTTAAAACCAAGACTAAACAGTTTTGGTCCCATCGACTAACGGTTTAGGTCGTAGCCCTCTCAAGGCTGAAATACGGGTTCGAATCCCGTTGGGACCAGTTTAAAATCCAATAACCTTAAAATGCGCCGGCGTGGTGGAATGGCAGACACGCGGGTCTCAAAAACCCGTGTCCGTTATGCGGGCATGTCGGTTCAACTCCGACCGCCGGCACCATAAATTTATTTAAACTAAAAACACATGTTTAATTTTCCTAAGTTTCTTTATCACCTGACTCCGGCAGTTCCGGTAGAAACCATAGAATTCAAGCACAAAAGAGATAATGTCGAATTAAAAGCTGTAATATGGAAACCAAAAGGACCCGGACCTTTTACCTTAATACCTTTCGACGTGGGACTGCAATTTCGCATATGGGAAATACCCTTAGCCGCCAAGATTATGGCAAGAAGCGGTTATGCGGTCATGGGAACGGAATATAAAAGAGTAGAAATAGCAAAAGGCGAAGTAAATGATTTTATTAACGCCATTGATCATTGTTATAATAACTTCTCATTCTTAAACAAAGAGACTATTCTGGTAGGTGTAAGCATGGGAGGCGCAACCATGCTTAATATTGCTTCAAAAGTTGGTGCAAAATACGATATTAAGGCAGTTATTGCCATGGGACCATTTGCAGATTTAGCAAGGGCTTATTATTACACTAACGGTTATCTTGGAGCACACAACAGAATAGATGAAAGGGCAAGATTACTGAGTTTATATCAAAAATACGCTTTTACCAATCCTGTGGAAGACCCTAAGGAGTTTTTTATAAGGTCACCGCTTAACTTTGTAAAAAATATAAAATGCCCGGTATACCTGGTGCATGGAAAAAAAGATGAAATAGTATCAGTTGATCATTCTATACAACTGTATCATAAAATGAAGGAGCTTAATAAAGAGGTTTATCTGACCATATTTCCGGGTGAAGGTATTCATACACCTTTAAAATTCAAATCCATGATGAGGCGTTTTAACTTTATAGGATTTGCCAGAACCTGGAACCACGTTCATAAACTACTTAATAATTTAAGAAAGAAAAAGGTTAACCATGAAAAAAACTAAAGACTTACTGTCAGTAATTGATTTTACTAAAAGTGAATTTATCCACATCTTTAATTTAAGCGCTTCTTTAAAAGAAAAACTTAAAAAAGGTAAAAAATATCTGCCTCTTACAGGCAAGACCTTGGCCATGATTTTCCAGAAACCGTCAACCAGAACCAGAACTTCTTTTGAAGTCGGTATGACTCAGCTGGGAGGCCACGCCATATTTTTAAGCAGCCAGGAAACACAGGTAAAACGCGGAGAAACCTTTGCCGATACTGCCAGAACCCTTTCAAGATACGTAAACGGCATTATGGTACGGGCAGACGCACATAATGACATTATTGACTTGGCAAAAAATGCCAGCGTACCTATAATTAACGGTTTAAGCGACATGGAACATCCCTGCCAGATAATGGCTGATATATTCACTATAATTGAAAAAAAGGCTAAACCCATGGATTCAAACACCTGGCAGAAAAAAGGCCTTTATGACATCAAAATCACTTATATTGGCGATGGTAACAATGTAGCTAACTCTTTATTACTTGCCTGTGCTATTATGGGCATGAAAATTACAGTATGCACCCCTAAGGGTTATGAACCTGACAACAATATCCTTGATATGGGAAAACGTATTATAGAAAAGTCTAAGGGCACCATTGAGATTCAGAATGACCCTTTTGAAGCGGTAAAAGATTCCGATGTGCTTTATACCGATGTCTGGACCAGTATGGGAAAAGAAAAAGAAAAAGAGGAAAGGATGAACATTTTCAAAAATTATCAGATAAACAAAAATCTTATATCTAAAGCAAAACCTGATGTTCTTATCATGCATTGTCTTCCCGCTCACCGCGGTGAAGAAATATCTACAGAAGTCATGGATGGGCCGAATTCCATAGTCTTTGACCAGGCCGAGAACCGCTTGCACGTGCAAAAAGCCATACTAGTATATCTCTTAGGTTAACTTTTATGCGTTATTTGGTAGTTTTTATTACCTGTTCAAACACTAAAGAAGCTGACAAAATTGCACAAACTCTGCTTAAGCTTAAACTGACTGCCTGCGCAAACCTGATTCCTGAAATAAAATCTGTTTACTGGTGGCAGGGTAAAATAGAAAACTCTTCGGAAACAATGATGATTTTAAAAACAAAAACCAGCCTGCTTTCAAAACTTATTAAAGAAGTAAAGAAACTGCATTCTTATTCGGTGCCTGAAATAATAGCGTTGCCTATTACAAAAGGCAATCCTGATTATCTAAAATGGATTAATGAATCGGTAAGAGCTTAACGGAGGCATAAGTGGCTATACTGGAAATTAAAAAATATCCCGACCCTATATTAAAAAAGAAAACAAAACTTGTAAGAAGCATTAATGCTGATATTAAAAATGTTATCAGAGATATGTTTGAAACTATGCGTAAAGCAAACGGTGTAGGATTAGCTGCTAACCAGGTTGGATTGCCGCTTAAAATAGTTGTAATCTCTATTCCTAAAGAAACGAGTCAGCCTGATAATTACGTACTTATTAACCCGAAAATTGTCCAGAAAAAAGGGAAAATGATTGATGATGAAGGTTGTTTGTCTTTTCCGGGTTTATATGTCCAGCTTAAAAGACACAAATACATAAAAGTTAAAGCTTTAGATGAAAAAGGTAAAATATACGAAATTGAAGGTATCAATCTTTTATCTAAAGCACTTCAGCATGAAATTGACCATTTAGAAGGCAAATCTTTTATTGACAGGCTTCCGATTCTTTTAAGGCTAAAAGCCAAGAGGGAAATCAAACGCAGAATTAAGGCAGGAACCTGGTAATTCATCTCTAACTAATCAGACCGCATACTAAGCTCATCAGCTTCTTGAGTTATCCTATTAAGCTCATTTTCTAATTCAACTGCTTTCAGGGCCAAATCATCATTTTTCTCTATATATACCGGATTGCCATATACTATAAAGGCTTCATTAAAGGGCATCGGAAGTAAATACTGATCCCAATTATTAAAAATCCTTTTTCTTTTTGCAGATACTGTTATCGGAATGATAGGTTTATTTGTCTTTTGAGCTATAAATAAAATACCTTCTTTTACCTTATATACGGGTCCTTTAGGTCCATCAACAGCAAAGGATGCATCATTTCCTTCTTCTATCCGTTTAATCATTTCAATCGTGCCTTCAATAGCCCCGCGTTTTTTGTGCGAGCCTCTTACCGGTTTATATCCAAGCTTTTTTACAAAACAAGTCTGTAATTCACCGTCTTTTGAATAACTTGTCATAATGTAAATACTGCTGAATCTATGTGTAAATATCAGCAAAAACTGGCGCCCGTGCCAGAAAGCATATATTACGTTTTTACTTTTTTCACGCGCTTTTTCCAGAAATTGAGTGTTTATTTTTTTTACTTTTGTGGTATAACCTATCGAAGCAAATAAGAGAAATGCTATTAAGGAAAGGATTTGGTTTTTCAGGCCTTCAAAGAAAAGATTCATTTTTTACTTTTAGGAAGCCATTTAACAATTGCTGTATTAAAATACTGCGGTTTGATATTTCCGGCCTCATCAATAGAAACATCAATACTTTTAATATCAATATTATTCAGGATATTCTTTTCCATATCACCGCTTTGTTTTTCCAGCGCAAGCAAGTGGCAATCATCTTCTGTTGCCTCCTCACTTAATATACGGTATACAAATGCCAGGCTTCCTGTACAAGCTTCTAAGCCCAGGCTGTTTAATATTTGTTTGCGTTGTTCGTTATTATTGTCAGCTGAGGTTTTGATTTTACTTTCTATACCTGAACCTATGGACACAACTATTACACTTACTGCTACAGGTTTTGGTTTCTGGTCAAAGCTTAAACCAAACTTTGATTTTGCTTCTTCTATCTGAAAAGTTTCAAAGATACTTGCGGGAGACAAATATTCCGCCGATTTATCAATTTCACCTGAAATAGCCTCATCAATTTCGGGAGTATATTCCTTAATTTCCGAAGTTAGCTTCAGATTTTTAAAAATTTCTTTTTTACGCAGTGTAACCTTGAATTTCTTTATTTTCATTTTTTATTTTTCTTATTCCTATAAAGTGTCCACTCATAAACTATGGGGCTGGCAACAAAAACGGTTGAATAGGTTCCTATAATACAGCCAAAAAGCAGTGCCAGGGAAAAATCATGAATAACTTCACCACCAAAGAAATAAAGGGTTAAAAGTACCATTTCTACAGTTAAGGAAGTAATGATAGTCCTGGAAAGTGTCTGATTTACACTTACATTTAGTACTTTATCCAGCGGATCTTTCCTTAAAAGAGAAATATTTTCTCTGATTCTGTCATAAATTACAATAGTGTCATTGATTGAATAACCTGCCAGAGTAAGAAAAGCCGCAACAATGGTTAATGTAATCTCTTTATCAAGGAGTGAAAACAAACCCAATGTAATGAAAACATCGTGAATCAGTGCAACTACGCCTGAAATACCCCAAATAGCAGACTTAAATCTGAAGGCAACATAAACAATGATACCCATAAAAGAAAGCAATATTGCCCATATTGCTTGAGTTGATAAATGAGCACCTACCGTAGGGCCCACAAACTCGGTACGTTCTATTGTAAAGTCCTTTGTAGTTTCAGATTTTGCAAGGCCTTCCCGTATCTTTGCAGTTACTGACTCAGCGATATCCTTATCGCCTTTCACTCTTATAAGCACGGAATTCTTTTTAGGAAAACTCTGCAGTTCAAAAGAGGGAATTCCGCTTTCTGATAATATTTTTCTTACCTCTTCAATCTGAAACGGCGCAGTGAATCTAACCTCCTGCATCAATCCGCCTTTAAAATCAATACCTAAATTTAATCCGCCATGCAGTAATATTGACACAATACTGATAACTATCATCGCTGCCGAAATACCAAAAAAAGTATGCCTCTTGCTAATGAAATCAAAATTGGTTTTATTTAACATTCTCATAGATTTATTTTCTCCACTATTTTCTTTTGAAATAAGTAATCATATATTACCTTTGTAACAAATATTGCCGTGAACATGCTGATTATGATACCAAGGGTAAGAGTTACGGCAAAACCTTTTATAGGACCTGTACCAAACTGGAAAAGGAACGCAGCAGCAATTAGTGTTGTTATGTTTGAGTCAAGAATTGCAGACAAGGCTCTTTCATAGCCTAAATCCATCGCTACACGGCTTGTTTTGCCAAGTTCCAGCTCATCACGCATTCTTTCCAATATAAGAACGTTTGCATCTACTGCCATACCAAGTGAAAGTATCATACCCGCTATGCCCGGAAGAGTTAAGGTAGCATGTAAAACAGCCATGGCTCCCAAGATCATAATAAAGTTAAGTACAAGGGCAAAATTCGTAATTATTCCTGACAAAGGTTTGTAATAAACAATCATGAATATCATGATTAGGATAAGCCCGAAAATACTTGCAAGTGTACCGGCTTTTATTGAATCTTCTCCAAGTGACGGTCCAACGGTACGTTCTTCAATGATTTCTACCGGGGCAGGTAAAGCACCGGCACGGAGAATCATAGCATAGAATTTTGCTTCTTCCATAGTGAAGTTACCTTCTATAACTGCTCTTCCATCAGGTATTTTTGACCTGATCACCGGGGCTGATTGAACTACACCATCAAGCACTATGGCTAAATTTCTGTTAATGTTCGTTTCTGTTACGCGTGAAAATAATTTTGCGCCGTCATCATTGAATTCTATTCCAACTCTTGGCAGGCCAAACTCTCCGCCAAGCTCTACTTTTGCATTTACCAGGTAAGCTCCGGTGAGTTCCGGTATGGCTTTTACAATATAGAATTCATCTTTGTTTCTTCCGGAAAGCATTACATATCCCGTAGGAACCAACTTTAAAATTTCTTTGTTGGTCGTGGCAGAACTAAACCTGATACCAAGATCCTTCATTTTATTGCTTATAGTTACGCCTTTTTCTGAAGAATCTACCATGCGGAATTCCAACAAGGCTGTTTTACCTATAATTTCCTTGGCTCTCTGCGGGTCTTTTACGCCTGGCAGCTGGACAGTTATCCATTTATCTCCCTGCCTGGTAATTAAAGGTTCTGTTACCCCGAACTGGTCAACTCTGTTTCTTATAATCTCAATAGCGCGGTCTATGGCGTCTGTAAGATCTGTGTCTTTTTCAAGTTTTTTTTCATCAAGCTGTAATATCAAATGCGTGCCGCCTCTTAAATCAAGGCCCAGATTTATTACTTTACTTATAATTTTGTCACGTGATAATTCTTTGCTTTCCCTTTGTTCGGCTGTCATTGAGTACCATTGAATTGTGGGAAAAAGAAAGTAAACAACAACTGCCATTACCGCAATAACAACATAAATCTTAGTTTGTAGTTTATTCATGGTTTATACCGCTTTTTTTTCAATTTCTGCGGCCGGGGTTAATACCTGGGCTATGGCAGATTTGAGGATTTGTATTTTTGTGTTTTCATCAATTTTCATTTCTACTACATCCGGTTTCACGCTTATTATCGAACCGTAAATACCTCCGGAAGTAACTACGTTATCACCCTTTTTCAAGGCATTTAAAAGCTTTTTGTGTTCCTTGTCTTTTTTCTGTTGCGGCCTGATGAGTAAAAAGTAAAAGATAAAGAAAATAACCACAAATGGGATAATGGAACTGAATGCTCCTGCCGGATCACCGGCAACTGCGCCTGGGGTTTGTGCGTAAAGCAATGAAATCATTTTATTTCTCCTTTGTTCTTGATAAAATTTTTACTATTGCACCTGCAATATTTATTCTTATTAACTCATTTCTTTCATATTTGTACAAGTCATCCAGAATTTCAATTGATTCCGACCCTCCGTACAGGGCCATAATATTCACGGCTTTCTGCCTTGCGTCAGCATCCGTAGACCTTAACGAAGCAATAATAAAATTACTGTTGATTGTATCCCCGAGTTTATAAAGGGACTCTAACGCATAGAGCCTTACAAATCCGTTAGTATCATTTAATTTTTCTCTGAGCCGAGGAACATACTTTGGGTCACCAAGATAACCAAGAGACTCCGCTGCCGCCATTCTTAGCACTTCATCCTTATCTTCAAGTAAACCTGCTATATTCTCACCATAAGTTTTGTCGCCTATTTTTCCTAAAGCGATGCAAGCTGACTGTTTAACGCCTTTATCCCAATGTTTTAAAAATGATTTTAAAGTGTCCTTTACTTTTTCTTCTTTCAAGTCGCCTAATACTTCACACGACTTCTGTCTTACCACCATTTCATAACTGTTAAGACCTTCAATAAACAGCTTCTCATCGGTTCGGTCACCCGTTTTCATAAGAGCTATAATCGCCGCATCTTTTATTTGGCCGTCTTTATCTTTAGACAGTTCTTTTAACAGAGAGATTGATGCTTTATCTCCTGTTTCACCAAGAGCTTTAACGGCTTTTGCACAGGTCATATTTTTCACCATAGCTTTAGCGCGCTTCGTAGGAGGGTCATTATATTGCACTACTACTTTACTTTTAATAATCTCTATGAGTACCGCAATACCCGATTTATCATCAAGCATTGACAAACCTCTTGCCGCTTCTATTTTTACCAGCTCTGATTTGTCTTTCAGAAAACTCTTAATTGTTTGAATTGAAGATTTATCCTTTAAATCAGAAAGGGTTTTTATGGCTTCAATTTTTATGGTTGTTTCAGAAGATTTCAGGCCGTCTTTAATAATACCCGTATATCTTACTCTTAACGTTTCGGGTTTATCCAGCGCAAAAACATTGTTTGAAATTGCGTAAAAAAATAAAACAAAAACAATTTTTAAAATATTACGTTGCATTTAACGGTTGTTTCCTTTGTATTTATCGAAGAATTTTTCTTTTTGGGAAAGGAAGTTATCTTCGTCTATTGAAGTGCTAATTAAATTGATTAATTTTAGCATAAAAAACAAATTGTGTAAAGTAAGTAACCGAAGAGAAAGCAGTTCTCCTGACCTGAAAAGATGGTGGATAAATGATCTGGAATATTCAGTACAGACCGGACAAGAACAACCCTCATCAAGAGGGCCAAAATCATTGCTATACTGTGCATTTCTAATGTTTACTTTTCCTGAAAAGGTAAGAGCCTGGCCATTTCTTCCGTTTCTGCTGGGAAGCACACAGTCAAAAACGTCAATACCGTTTTCAATATAAGCCCAAAGCTCCTCCGGCGTACCAACTCCCATGGCATAACGGGGTTTATCTTCCGGAAGCAGTGGCGCCGTATTTACTACTATCTCATTTGTTATGTCTGCCGGTTCACCTACGGCCAAGCCACCCAGGGCATAACCATCAAAATCAATTTCAATGGTTCGCAGTGCGCTTTCTTTTCTTAAATCAAGATAAGTACTGCCTTGAACAATGCCGAACAAGAACTGTTTTTTGTTTACACGTTCAGTTTTTGATTCTACAAACTGTTTTTTACAGCGTTTTGCCCAGTCTATAGTCATTTCCATTGAATTTTTTGCGTATTCGTAAGTTGACGGGTAGGGAACACATTCATCAAAACACATCATAATATCTGACCCCAGTTCCATTTGCAAATCCATCACGCTTTCAGGAGTAAATAAATGTGAACTGCCGTCAATATGCGACTGGAATTTTACGCCTTCTTTTGTTATTTTTCTAAGTGTTGAAAGGCTGTAAACCTGAAATCCGCCCGAATCTGTAAGAATGCTTCTGTCCCAATTAATATATTTATGTAATCCGCCGGCAGAATTTATAAGTTTTGCACCCGGCCGAAGATAAAGGTGATATGCATTTGAAACAAAAAGATGAGTACCTATTTTTTTTAATTCTTCGCTTGATACTGTTTTTACAGTCCCTTGTGTAGCTACGGGCATAAATACGGGTGTATTTACTTCACCATGCGCTGTACGCATAATGCCTTTTCTGGCCCGGGTTTCTTTTGATTTCTTTATTATCTCAAACATGTTCAATCCTTTTAAAATAATTTTAGTGATTTGTCGTTAGTTGTTAAGTGATTAGTGAAGCACTATAGCATCTGCTTCATCTTCGGCAAAAACCGCCGAAGAACATCCCCTGTCGCTAACCGCTTCTGCAATATTCGCGGCTATTTGCCGCATTGCATAAGCAGCTTTAGGGGATACCCTACAACGCATTCATCCCCGAGTTTACACTCGGGGCATTCTGCGAAAGCGGGTAAAAAATTTTACTAACCACATAATCACATAAACACTTAATCATTATTTTTTAAATAATCAGCATCGCATCGCCATAAGAATAAAATCTGTAGTTATTTTTTATGGCCTCATTATATGCGTTAAATATTTTATCCCTTCCAGCTAAAGCACAAACCAATGCAAGGGGGGTAGACTGTGGAGTATGGAAATTCGTGAGCATGATATCAATACATTTAAATTTGTAACCAGGCGTAATAAAAAGCCCTGTTTCTCCGGAATCATGGTTAATTTCGCCATTATTATCAGCTAAGGTTTCTAAAGTCCTTACCGATGTAGTGCCTACCGCAATTATTCTTTTGTTTAAACGTTTTGCAATATTTATTATGTCTGCCTGGCTTTGATCAACAAAATAGCTTTCCGGCAGCATTTTATGTTCAGTTATATCCTTTGTGCTTATAGGTTTGAAGGTACCCCAGCCCACATGCAATACAATTTCTGCAATATTAACACCTTTATTTTTTGCTTCATTCAATAGTTCATCTGTAAAATGTAAGCCCGCTGTAGGCGCTGCAATTGAACCGGTATTTGACGCATACACAGTTTGATAGCGCTCAAAATCTTTCTTTTTGAATTCAGTACAATCAGTATTTCTTTTAATGTAAGGCGGGGTAGGCATTTCTCCGAATTGTTTAATAATATTTTTCACGCTTATACCATCATCAAATTCCAGTACAAATTCCCCGGAAACATCTTTCCCGGATACTATTGCGGATGCCTTATTATCTCCAAAAATAATTCTGCTTTTTTGTATTTTATCTCTTGTAAGGACAGACCATCTGGAGCGGGCTAATTCCCTGACAAACAGCAGCTCTACTTTACCGCCGGTGGCTTTTTTTGCCGCAACCCTGGCAGGGAACACCCTGGTTTTATTTATTACCAGACAATCGCCGGAAGAAAAATAACTGCAGATGTTTTTAAAGATATCATGTTTTAGTGTATTGTTTTTTCTGTCTAAAATCAGGAGTTTGCTTTCATCTCTTTTTTCCTGCGGGATTTGGGCTATGCGTTCTGCCGGAAGGTTAAAACTGTAGTCTTCAATAGGAAGCTTCATTGGTTTATTCTTCCCAGGTTTCTATTTCAGTGTAAGGATAGTAATGTTTTAAGATTTCTTTATATTTGTATTTTTTTTCAGCCATACCTTCCGCACCCCACTGGCACATACCTACACCATGGCCCCAGCCGTAACCCGTAAATAAATAGGAATCAGCTTTTGTTTTCTTTATAGAAGATATTTTTGTACTTTTAATCACCGATGGGTCTACAATCAAACGGAATTTTGCCGCCCTGATAGTAATTTCACTGAACTTACCATCCTTCTTTTGATATTCTAACCGCAAATCTTTCAATCTGCCGGTTTTTGTTTTGCCTTTGAAATAAATACCGGTTATTTTTGCTATAGCGGGATAACCTTTATTATTTAGTTTTTTTCTTATAATGCTTTCGGCAACGCTTTTTGACCAATAATACTGCTTGCACTTTGAGCAGAAAGCACATCTGACACCTTTTAAGTATACCGGCGTTGTATTGCCGCCTTCCCAGACATATTTAGGGTCTTCTGTGTAACCCGCACAACATGAATGGAAAACAGTATTAACTAATATTTTATTATAAACCAGCACTTCCCCGCGGGTTTTGGAAATGGCGCGATTGGTTCTTTCATCTTCACCTTCGAGGCCTCCATAAACCTGGCAGTGAACTTCATTACAGAGCGAAAAACCCTCTTTCTTATGTCGGTCAATATTTTTTAACGCAAAGGTACGGGAAACAACTGCCTGTGCTTTAAGAGCTTCTTCCGGCCAACCTGGGTCTACTTCTCTTGTAAGTATGCCGCATAAATAGCTTTCAAGGCCCAGTTCGTTTATTACGGTCAGCTTGCCGTCAGCCATCAGTTTGATCGATATGCTGTCATGGTATCTTCTGCCGTTAACTCTAATAAAATGAGCGTCACTTTTAGACAAAAAACGCACTTCACCTGAAAAAACTTCATTCTTGCCTATTATTATGCCTTTTGTAAAAGGCTTTATCAGGTATATATCCTGGTTATTCAGTGGGGTCTGATTCCCTGTTTCCAAATTACAGTAATAATAATCGCCTTCACAGCCAATGTTAACCGAGCTTACATTTTTTAAAATAGCTATTCTTACTACGGTTTCAGGAAGCCTGGCACAAAAAAGCAAGCTGGTCTTTAAAAGAATTACCATAAATAAAACACAACATGTGAGTAATTTTATTGTATTTTTTCTTATCAACTTGCCACCTTATCAGTCTTTAGTCTTTTTGTATCAACCTATCACTTATCTACTTATCAACAGTTTTTATTGAATACCTGCATCCGCAATACTTCTGCATATACAATTTTCTTTCATAAATTTCCTGTTTGCCTTTATAAAATGCCGGCCGGAAATCTTTATAGTAAAACTTTATATTTAATTCAGCGGCAATACTTTCACCGCAGGATTTTATTATTTCATGTTTCTGGTAGGGGCTGGATAAAAGGGTGGTGGAAAAACTTTGAATATGCTTTCTTTTTGCTTCAAGAGCAGTTTCTTTTAATCTTATCTGATAGCATATTCTGCATCTTAGCGGTTCTTCAATATCTTTTCCCAGGGCTAAATCAAAGAAATCTGCGGTCTCTTCAGGCTTTTCAATTATAGTATAATTTATCTGTTTTGAATACTCTAAAAGAGCGTTTTTTCTTTTTAATTGTTCATCGGCAGGAAAAATATTCGGGTTATACCAGAAGCCGGTAACTTCAGCAAAAGCCTTTCTCAATTCTTCAATAACTTTCGGTGAACATACTGCGCAACAATGATGTAAAAGGACATTTTTTTCCATTTTTATTCAAATCCAAGCAGAAACCGGTAAACACACTCCGGCAGGTCGGCGCTATACCCGCCTTCAAGAAGAGCAAATCTGGGCAGGTTAAGCTCTTTTATCATAGAGGCTATTTTAGTATATGTAAACGTGTCAAGCAGTATATCTGTTAGCGGGTCAGCTTTATAAGTATCAAAACCGGCGGAAACGGCAATTATTGCCGGTTTAAAATCCTTGATTTTTATTAACGCTTCTTCAAGTTTTAACAGATAATCTTTTTCCTGGGTGCCTGCAGGCAGTGGGAGATTTATACAATTTTTTACCGATTCCAGGCCGCTTCCAGGATACAGGGGAGACTGGTGCAAAGAAACAAAAAGGACATCTTCTTTTCCCTGGAAAATACTCTGGGTTCCGTTTCCATGATGACAGTCAATATCTAAAATTGCAATTTTACCTTTGCCTTCCTTTAATAATGACTTTACAGCTATGGCAATATTATTAAAGTAGCAAAAACCGCCGAAATGGCTTCTGGTTGCGTGATGTCCCGGAGGCCTGGTAAGACAGAAAGAGACATTTCCTCTCACTGCTTCGTTAGCTGTTAAAAGGGCACCGCCGGCAGAAAGCAAAGCATAATCATAAATCCGCGGAATGATGGGAATATCTAAATCGGCATAATTGCCTGTTTTTACTTTATCTACCATTAACTTTGTATGTACCGTTAAAAGATCGGTTTCTGTACAGGGCTTTGGTTCAAGAAAAGAAAAACTTTTGTCTGAAAGATATTCATAAACAAGTTTTACACGTTCCGGAGACTCCGGGTGAGCATCATGCCTGTATTCCCAGCAGGTTTTTGAGGTAACTATCTTCATAATATTATTTGGATTATTTCTTCGACGGCGGTGTATCGCCCTGGAATGGTATTTCGGTCTGTGTCTGAGGTTTTGGTTTTTTTAAGTGCTCATATGCCGCCGCAGTTACTACCCTGCCCCGGGACGTTCTGGCCAATAAACCGGCCTGTATCAAATAAGGTTCATAGACATCTGTAAGAGTATCCGCTTCTTCAGATACTGCTACAGAAAGCGTATCTATACCTACAGGCCCGCCTGAAAATTTATCAATCATGGTACTTAATATTCTTATATCCATAGAGTCAAGCCCCTTGGCATCTACACCCAGGGAAATCATGGCATCTTCAACAATAGGTAGGGTAACATTGCCGTCTGCGCGCACATCTGCAAAATCACGTATTCTGCGAAGAAGCCTATTGGCTATGCGCGGGGTTCCTCTACATCTTAAAGCAATTTCTACAGCTGATTCTTCTGTCATATTAACTTTCAATATTTTGCTTGATCTCAGTATTATTGATTTCAGTTCTTCTAAGTTGTAAAAATCCAGATATTCCACAATACCGAACCGGGCCCTCATGGGTGAGGTAAGAAGTCCGGCGCGGGTGGTAGCTCCTATAAGAGTGAATCTTGGAATATCAAGTTTTATAGTTTTGGCGCTGGGTCCCTGGCCGATAATTATATCAAGCTTAAAATCTTCCATTACGGGGTACAATGCTTCTTCGACGACATGATTTAAACGGTGGATTTCATCAATAAAAAACACATCACCTTCAGAAAGACTGGTAAGTATGGCTGCCAAATCGCCTACCCGTTCAAGCACGGGGCCTGTGGTAGAGCGCAGGTTAACGCCAAGTTCATTTGAAATAATATGTGCAAGAGTTGTTTTACCAAGACCGGGCGGGGAATAAAACAGGCAATGGTCCAGAGGTTCGTTTCTTTTTTTTGCCGCTTCAATAAACACCTTAAGATTTTTTTTAAGTTTCTGCTGGCCTACAAATTCAGTTAAATCCCTAGGCCTAAGGGTTGTCTCTACTTTTTCTTCTTCCGGTGTTACCGTTTTTGCGGTTAAGTTTTCTTCGTTATTTATCATTGCAGGTACTTTAATGCCCTTTTTATTAATTCGTTTACAGGTGGCACGTTATCTAAACCGGCCAAAGTTTCGTCTATAGCCTGCCTGGCCTGGTTTTCACGGTAACCCAGCGAAACAAGCGCCGCTATGGCATCTTCTGAAATGCTTCCTGACATTACAGGCCATTTCTGAGGGCCTTTAATTTGCAGTTTTGACAACTTATCCTGAAGCAAGGCCACGATTTTTTCCGCTGTGGGTTTTCTGAACCCGAATATGGATATTAAGAGCTTTGTATTTTTTTCCTGCACTGCCTTTTGGAAATCCGGCAGAGATTTAGTGGCTTTATCCATATAATCCAGCGCCTTTTTTGAACCTGTGTTTTTCAGGCCTTCTTTGAAAACAAGGAATATATCTTTTTCTTCCAGCGTATTAAAACCATATAGCGTAATACCTCCGCCGTATAACCCTTGAGTTTCTACAATATACAGTTTTGCCTGTTTGCCGATTTGAGGCAGTTTTTCATAAGTGGTAGCAGAAATGTTAAGCTCGTAACCGATACCGTTAACTTTCAAAATTACATTTTCTACCGTTTTATGATCTATTATTCCTTCAAGAAAAGCTATCATAGTTTTAGGTTTAGCGATGCCGAATTCAAATGGCAAAGGCCTACTGCCATGGCATCCGCAATATCATCCGGAGTAGGGATTTCCTTAAGTTTTAAAAGTATTTTTACCATACGCTGAATCTGCTGTTTGTCTGCCGCGCCGTAACCGGTAACGGACATTTTTACCAGTTTCGGGTTATATTCCCTGATAGGCAGGTTGTTTCTGGCAGCAACTAACACTATTACACCCCGCGCCTGGCTTGTTGCAAGAACCGACTTGTTATTCATGAACAGATACTGTTTTTCCAGGCTTACTACGTGAGGTTTATATTTATTGATTATTTCTTCAAGAGTTGAGTAAAGGGCAGTCAGTCTTTGGGGTAATTCTGTTGTAGCTTTTGTTTCTATACAGCCGAAATCAATTATTTTATTATCTTTTCTGGCATTCTGTTCTATTACAGCCCAGCCGCATCTGGCTAGGCCGGGGTCAATGCCTAAAACTATCATACACCCGCTTTCTCCAGGATTTCTTTGGGTATGTCAAAGTTTGCATATACGTGGTTTATATCATCGCTGTCTTCCAGCTCATTCATTAGGGCAATCATCTGTTCTGCTTCTTTGCCGGTAAGCTTTATATAGGTTTTAGGAAGCATGGTAACTTCTGCATCTACAATAGGAATGCCTTTTTTTTCAATTTCCTGCTTTATTTTTTCAAAAGTATCCGGCGTAGTTACTATTTCATAAGAGTCCTCATCATCGCTCTGGAAATCTTCTGCGCCAAGTTCCAATGAAAGGCTCATTAACTCATCTTCGTTTGAATATTTGGCTTTTTCTATGGTTATGCTTCCCTTTTGGGTAAACATCCAGTTTACACAGCCGTTTTCTCCAAGGTTTCCGCCGTGATTGGAAAACATTTTCCTTATTTCACTGGTAATCCTGTTTTTATTATCAGTAGTTGCTTCCATCATTACCGCAACTCCCGCCGGCCCGTAACCTTCATATACAATTTCTTCATAAGTTACACCTGGAAGTTCACCTGTGCCCCTCTGAATGGCTTTCTTTATATTATCCTGAGGCATGTTTGCTTCTTTTGCCTGGTCCATGGCTTTGCGTAAACGGGCATTATTATCTATGTTTCCACCGCCATTTTTTGCGGCTACAGTGATTTCTCTGATTATTTTTGTAAAAATCTTTCCGCGCTTGGCGTCAATTGCTCCCTTTTTATGTTTTATACCAGCCCACTTTGAATGTCCTGACATCTTAAATACCTCCGAACTATTAATAATTTAGTTTCTAATTCTATAAAATATGCGGCTTAAAGTCAAAAAAAGCAGATTATCTCAATGCGTTAAGCCGTTCCTGCGCCATCTGGTTTTTTGGGTCCAATTCCAGCACTTTTTCAAATGCTTCCATAGCGCCGGCCCTGTCATTTTTCTGCATGTAGGCAAGACCTAAATTCAGCCAGGCGGGCAAGTTGTTAGTGCTCAAATTAATCACTTCTCTGTAATGATTTATTGCAAGGTCTATGTTACCCAAGGTAAAATTTGCGTTAGCATAATAAAAATGTGCCTTATAGCTGCCGGGGAAAATTTCTACCAGCTTTTTGCTTAACCTCTGCACTTCAGGCCAGTTTTTAGCTTCAATATTTTTTTCTGCTTGTTTAAGAATATTATCGTATTCAAGTATCGGATCATACTTCATGCCCGCTTTATCCAGGGCAATCTGCAGGTTATGTTTAGCCATCTGAAAATCAGGGTTTAGCTCAACAGCTTTCCTGTAAGCTTCAACTGCTTTTTTGTGTTCATTTTTCTTTGTATAAGCAAAACCCAAATTATTCCAGAAATCCATGTTTTGAGGGAAAAATATTGCAGCACGTTCAAATAATGCTATGGCATCATCATTATATTTGTCAATATTATTAAGGAATACGTTTCCTAAAGCAAAATATGATTCCTGTGAAATCGGATTTATATAAAGTGACTGCGTATAGTTTTGCATAGCTTTCTGCATATCGCCCTGTTGCGTATAAACTGTTGCCAGGTTAAAATGTATTTCATCATAACCGCAGTTGGCTCCCAGCGCATTATAATACGACCAGATTGCTTTATTTTTATCTCCGACACGGGCATAACAGTTACCCAGTTCATATTCACTGTTTACTTCGCTGTTGTTTTCATGAGCTTTTTCTAAATAGGGAATTGAACCTGCCACATCGCCTTTTTTAGAATATTTAAAACCTTCAAAATAATTTATTTCGCCTGCAAAAAAACCAAACCACTTAATTATAAAAAATATGAAAACCACTATAACAAGAGCAAAAATTCCTTTAAAAAAACCGTTAACTTTATAGGTTTCAATTTTTTTTGAATCATCAAGCCCGGAGATTAATCCCATATTAAACCAGAAAAGAAAGGCCGGCACACAAAACTGGGTAGAAACATTTCCGAATATATTATCAATAAACATGCCTGAGGTACCGCCTACCAGGGCAAGGACTATAAGTTTTTTTTCTTCATTAACCGGACTTTGGTAAAGTTTGATACCGTAAGTAATAACCGAAACCAGGAACCACAGGTATAAAGCCAGCCCTACGGAACCTATCTGGGACCAGTATTCAAGTATTTCATTATGGGCATTATTAGCGTGAGTCCTGAAGCCTCTGTAAAGCTCGTTAAATAGACTCTTACCCTGATAGAAAGGATAGAATAATTCAAACAAACCCCAGCCTTTGCCAAACACCGGGTCATCTTTCACCATACCCCAGGCGCTAGACCATATCATAATGCGCTGATGCATGGGCCCGTATGACATTTTTGATACATTCTTGATTTCTGTAATTCTTGAGATGGGTGTTGACCCGCCTGAACTCCTGGGCCAGAAAAGGAAAGTAAGGCCGACAAAACAAACAAGTGCTATTATCCATTTCTTTTCTCTGATAAAAATAGATTTATTTTTTTGATTCTTGTAATCTTTATAAAGGAAAAACAACATTACGGAAATGACAGTTAACAAACCCATCCATGAAGACCTGGTCATGGTGGCAACTATTGAACAGAAATACATTTCCAACGTTATTAAATAAAAGAATTTTTTAGTGGAAGAAATCTGGCTTAAATAACCCGCTAAAATAAGGGGAAAAAGCATAACCAGATATGAGGACATGAAGTTCGGGTTGCCGAAGGTAGAAACAGGTCTGCCGCCAAACGGGTTAAGAGCTTTCGGCCAGATTGGCTCCATGCCAAGATACTGCAGAATAGCGTAAAAAGAAGCTACGAAACCTACAAAATATAGTATTTTAACTACTGCATTAAAGAATTTTGCGCGGTCCTGCCTTTCAAATATTACTGGAATAAGCAAAGCAGCTATATAATAGGAAAGCAGAATATTTACAACCGTAAATATCAGTTTCTTAAAACCTTCAGAATAGATGCTTGAATAGAGATAGTTTTTATTAAAACCGGCAAGTTTAATTCCATCTTCAATAATTCCATGGACGAGATACGGCTGTCTTGAAAACAGTGCAACAAACCACGTTAATACCGCAAAAGATGTAAATAATAATAACTGCATATCTACAGGGCTTTTTACAATTTTAATAGACCCTTTTTTTATGCTATCGCATAAAAACACTATCCATATAATCAGAATAATCACGTTAAGCAGAAAAATCTGAAAGTAGTACGGGTTTCTTGTAAGGTCGGTAAAAAATATAATAGGTGGAAAAATTAAAAGGAAATATATCGCATACTTATAGAATTTTGTCATAGAAGGTTACTTAGAGGTGCCCATCATCTTCTGCAAGTCAGGATCCTGTGGGTTTACTTCATGAATTCTCTGAAGTAATTTGGGAACTTCCTGTGTGCGGCCGGTTTTATTTAAAACAATAATGTAGTTCTTCATTGCGGACACGTTTGTATCGCTAAGTTGTATGGCTTTCTGGTAATACTCTCCGGATTTCTTTAAATCACCAGCCATATACCTCAGGTTACCAAGGTTCGTGTAGGTTTCACTATACTCATAATCTCTTCTCTTGCCCCAGTCTTCCCAGTAAAAACAGTGATATATTCCTTTATGTATTTCACAACTGGCAGGAACACTTTCTGCCGGCCTGCCTAATTGCTGAGAAACCCATTCTTTTTCATCATTGCCTTTTTTTGCCAATGCATCTTTTGTATATAAATGTCTGTAATAGGTTTCTTCAGCTTTTAGGGGTTCATTTAACTGCATGTAAACATATGCCAACCTGTAGTAATTCTGCGCAAATATCGGATCTATCATGTGGTACATCTCGAATCTTCTGACTGCCTCGTGCCAATAATATTTTGCCTTTTCCATATCTCCGCGGGACCTGTAAGTTTCGCCTAGTTTAAGATAAAGCAGTCCGGCCTGATGGTGCGACTGAACATAATTTGGAGCCAGAGTCCACACATCCTGATACTTGCTTAGGGACCTTTCCGGGTCCACTCTTCCTTTATTTAGTATATCAATACCAGTCCAGGATTTATCTGTTTCATGGTCACCCCATTCCGGGTGGGACTGACGGTCAAGGGTCCAGCGGTCATTAAACACATTTCCCATAAAGTAATGGGCCATAATAAATCCGTAATTTTTCTGGGCAACAATGTTATAATTACTTAATGCATCTGACCATTGTCCCTGTTTAGAATGGAATATTGCAATGTTATGATGTACGTCACCTATAAAATATCCTCTGAACACACCGTCAAAAGGCACTTTAACGCCAAAAAGTGTAAATCCGGTAATGCCTACTATTGATAAAATAATTGCAAGGGCACCGGTTAAATAATCCATAACAAGTAAAATGACTACCTGTATGGCTCTTCTAAGCGCTTTTGGGATGGGGTTTACATTTAAAGCTTTTTGCGGGGTTTGTGATGGGAACGGATTATGGATACTAAGCATATTTATTAAGCCAACAAGCAGCCACAAAAAAATACCTGATGATACAAACCTTAAAGAAACACAAACTAAATTATGGGAAAGCATACCTATAAATGCTGATAAAAAACCCAGCATATAGTAAGCTCTTGGATCAATAATAAACTTCTTTTCCTTAACTTTACTTCCGGGAGGCGGCATTTCCATTTCTGAAAATGTTTTCAAGTTTCTGTACCCGGTAGCTATACACATAGCCAGTACCCAGATAAATATGGCAAAACCTACCAGGCCTTCGTCATACCAGACTTCTAAGTATTCATTTTCCGGATGATCAGATTCGGTATTGTGTTTTGCTTCAATGAAAAATATCTGCGGCCTGCGGAATGCAGGATAAGTAACATAAAATGTTCCTATACCGGTACCAAGTATAGGATGAGTATTTATCATTTCCCAGCAGGACATCCATGTATACACCCTGAATTTTACGGAATCTGTCCTTCTATTTACCTGGTCCGTTACAGCATACGCACAGACTAAAAGCACGCTGATAACGATTATAGATACTATTTTTCTTATGTTTTTTCTCTGGAAGTGCGCGAAAAACAGAGCGTAGAAGATACAAAATGTTATAAACCCGGTAGTAAAACCTATCCAGGCGCCTTTTGAAGAAGTTGCTATTGCATTAAATGCAGTCATTAGGAATAAAACAAGGAAAAAAACCTGTCTTGTTTTAAAAAACATTGCCAGAGATATCGGCCCTAAAACCACAAGAAAATCACCGTAAAAATTCGGGTTTCCAAAGGTAGAAAATACTCTGGTGCCAAATGCGCCGCGCCATATAAACGGGTCTAACCCCTTATTTTCCATACCCCCTGGGAAAAACCTTGTATCAAGATACTGTACAATTCCATAAAAAGTTGCTACAAAACAGGCAAAAAACAGCCAGCCAAAAAGCTTTTTGAGTTTTTCTTCAGAATTAAATTCTTTCATTACAAGAAGAGCAATTCCAAAATAAATCATTTTTCTAATTAATTCCATCTCGCTGGCGTATTTAAGGGGAGACCTGAGGTGTGAAACCACATTTGAAAGTATTACAAGCAGAATGGGAAGCAGAACTACCAGGTATTTTTTGAAATATTCGGAATCATATTCTTCAAGCAATTTGATAATCCATAAAGCAAGCAGTATGGCGCCGCCGATATGAATTAGGGTTATTTTAATCTGGCATGAATCATAGGTACGAAGATAGAAAGCTATTGAAACAGTGAAGTAGAGTATGGGAAGGAAATGTTTTATTATCTTTTCTAATGTTTTAACCATAATAACCAAGTAACAGCCGGGGATGGGAGTTGAACCCACGGCCTACGGTTTACGAAACCGTTGCTCTGCCACTGAGCTACCCCGGCAGAAACCAGAAAATAAAAACAAAATGCCGCGGAAGAGAATCGAACTCCCGACGCCAGGTTTTTCAGACCTGCGCTCTACCACTGAGCTACCGCGGCATTTCATTTACCTAAATTTCAATGTGTATTATATATTAATTATTTTTGATTGGCAAAATTTTTTCTTTTGCTTTTGCAATAAAACCTTCGGCTTTTTCTTTACCTTCATCTATCCAGTCCTGGGTTTTATCTTCCATATCTTCCATCAAGGTCTTTATTTTCTGTCTCGTTTCTTTTCCTGATTTCGGGGCAAAAAGTATACCCATTGTTGCGCCGATTGCTGCTCCGAGTAAAAAAACAAGAACCGTTTCTGCGGAACTTTTTTCTGACATATCAGCCTCCTCTATCTCTTTTTCGTAATGTCAAAAATCTTTTGACATTATTATGCTTTTTTATA
>Ga0156443_168_pt1 | contig 51072 bp, 61 predicted proteins | sample RifOxyA2_FD_108086 | JGI IMG/M metagenome (GOLD analysis project Ga0156443, IMG submission 108086) | Elusimicrobia bacterium RIFOXYA2_FULL_39_19
TGAATGATAGGCCCAGAAAATGTCTGGATTTTAATACTCCGGCTGAGTCTTTTAATTCATGTGTTGCACTTACTCCTTGAATTCACCAGCCTTTTCCCGCCATTGCCAAATCATTATTAAAGCAGTAAAATATCACTGTAAACAGTGAAAATCACTTCACAGATTCCATTACCATCCATTATGCCGAATATCATAAAAGAAGCCCAGACCGGTGAAATTATTTTTGGTAAACAGGGCACCATACTTGCCTGCTCTGCCTTAGGTTCCTGCGTAGCCGTAATATTTTATGACAAAATCAAGAAAATTGCAGGGCTGGCACACGTTATGCTTCCCGGTAAATCCCGCAGAAAAAATAAAACAGAAAGTTTTAAGTATTCAGATAACGCAATAAATGAACTGTTAAGAAAAATGCTTTCCGGCGGTTGCCGCAAAAAGCACATAAGGGCCTATCTGATTGGCGGGGCCAATGTGCTTAAAAGAAAAAACGAAACAATAAATAAACTTAACATAAAGGCAGTAATAAATGCTTTAAAAGTAAACAGTATTAAAATAGCCGGCAGGTCCTTAGGCGGTTACCAACGACGCAGTGTTTGGTTTGATATTGAAAATAATTTAATTAAATATAATATAGGCAGTGGAAAACGCACCTTCTTATGTAAAACCTGCTGAAAACAAGAGGCAAAAATGAAAAAAACAAAAAAATCTGAAAATTCAGGCGTGCAATCAGACCAGAGGCTGAAAGAGGCACTCCGGGAGCGCATGAAAGAACTCAGCTGTATGTATTCTTTTTCAAAACTTATTGAAAGTTCAGGAGATGATTTTGAAAAGATTTTAACCGGACTCGTTGAGCTGATTCCTCCTGCCTGGCATTATCCGCAGGATACTTGCGCCAGAATAGTTTATGAAGGAGATATATATAAAACCAAAAATTTTAAAAAGGGACGTTTTAAACTGACGGCAGATATTAAAGTAAACAAAAAGAAAGCCGGCATTATTGAAGTCTATTATTTAAAACCAAAATCCCCGGAAGCAAAAGGCCCGTTTCTTAAGGAAGAACAGAAACTGCTTGAAGTTTTAGCCCAAAGGCTTGGTAAGGCCGCACAAGAGATCTGCGTCAGCAGGCTCTTAGAAGAGAAAAATATACACCTTAACGCTTTAAACCAGCAGCTTAGAGCTTCTAATGAGGAATATTACGCCGCCAATCAGCAGTTAAGGGCAGCCGAACAGCAGTTAAGGGCCGCCAACCAGGAATACTCCGCCTCCAACGAGGAGTTAAGAGCAACTGAGCAACAGCTAAGAGCTGCAGCCCAGCAGTTAAAGGCCGCCGAAAAAGAAATTTTAAACAAACAGTATTTCCTTGAGAGCATGATAAATACAGCCCAGGCCATTATTTTGGTTTTAAGCCCGGCAGGCAAAATTATATCCATTAATCCTTTTATGGAAAAGATATCGGGTTATAGACAGGAAGAGGTAAAAGGTAAAGACTGGGTTACCACTTTTCTGCCAGAAGGTGACCGCAATAAAATAAAGGAACTGTTTAAAAAGGCCATGGGTAATGTTCAGACCAAAGGAAACATAAACCCTATTCGCACAAAAGACGGCCGGCAATTACATATTCAATGGTACGATAAAACGCTGAAAGATAGAAGTGGAAAAACTATTGGATTGCTTTCTTTAGGCCATGATATTACAGAATACCGCGTATTAGAACTGGAAATGAAACATCTGGCTTCATTCCCGCAGTTAAACCCCAATCCGGTAATTGAGGTAGATAGGGCAGGAAAGGTATTATTCACAAATGATGCTGTTGAAAACATTCTTCGCCAAATGGGTTTAAAGGACCCTAAATTATTTATTCCGGGAAACTTTAAGGATTTGGAAAATGAATTAAAAAATCACTCTGTTACAGGAGAAGTGCAGATAAAAGACCAGGTATTTTCCTCTATTATGTATTATACCCCGGAGTTTGATACTTTTAGAATCTATGCCATTAATATAACCCAGGACAAAAAAAACAGGGAAGCTCTTAAAGAAGCGGAAGAAAAATACCGGATTTTGTTTGAAACGATGGCCGAAGGAGTTGTGTATCAGGATGCACAAGGTAAAATTATCATGGCAAACCCCAGCGCGGAAAAACTGCTGGGCCTTACCTTTGAACAGCTGCAGGGCAGAAAATCCATAGACCTGCGCTGGAAATCAATTCACGAAGACGGTTTGGCTTTTCCCGGGGAAACGCACCCGTCCATGACAGCGCTTAAAACAGGTAAAAAAGTCAACGATGTAATCATGGGAGTCTTCAATCCACAAAGTAATTCCTATAAATGGTTAAACATAAACGCAGTACCAATATTTATAAAAGAAGAAACAGTTCCTTGCCTGGTATATACAACCTTTGCGGATATTACTGAACGTAAAAAAGCCGAAGAGGAAAAAGAAAAAATGCAGTTACAGTTTTTACAGTCCCAGAAAGCGGAAGCCGTAGGCACGCTGGCGGGCGGCATAGCCCATGATTTTAATAATCTCCTGACAGTAATTCTAGGCAATTCAAAGCTTGCAAAAAAAATAGCAAAACCAGACAGCGATACAATTGTATTTATAAATGAAATAGATATTGCCGCCCAGCGTGCCGCAACGCTGACCAACCAGCTCCTGCTTTATACCAGAAAACAGCCCATGGGTATGTTTCCCTTAAATGTTAACAATACAATTAACCAAACCTTAACCATAATTCAAAGGCTTGTAGGCGAAGACATAAAAATAGATCTGAGCCTGGATTCTGCTGTTTGGGTTGTGAAAGCCAATGAATCCAATATACAGCAGTTACTTACAAACCTATGTGTTAACTCCAGGGATTCAATGCCCGAAGGCGGAGTTATAACCATAAAGTCTGAAAATGTGATATTAAGCGAAGAACAAAGCCGGGTTATGGCAGAGGGGAAACCCGGAGCTTACGTGTGCATTTCTGTTATGGATACGGGTATTGGTATGGATAAGGAAACTTTAGTGCAGATTTTTGAACCGTTTTTTACAACCAAAAGAATAGGCAAAGGCACCGGATTGGGTTTATCCGTTGCGTACGGTATTGTTAAGTCGCATAACGGCTGGATAAATGCTTATAGCGAACCCGCTAGTGGGGCCATTTTTAAAATTTATCTGCCTTCTATTGAAGAAAAGTGTATTCCTGTACCTGTTAAAGAAGCAGACCTTGATGATTTGAAGGGTTCAGGAGAGAATATTTTGATAATAGAAGATGAATTCCAGGTTCTTAACTATATTAAAGAGATGCTGGAAAAAAATGGTTACTTTGTGTTTTCTGCAGGTAATTCCAAAGATGCAATAAGCATCTTTGGAAAACATTCAGAAAAGATAAATACCATTGTCTGCGATATGATCTTGCCTGACAGAAATGGCCTGGAAACTGTAAAACTGCTTAAAAAAATAAAAGAAAATATTTCAGTAATATTCTGCAGCGGTTATCTGGATGATAAATCCAGATACCAGCAGATTCAGGAAAAAGGTTACAGTTTTATACAAAAACCGTTTGAAATAGAGGTTTTACTGAAGCTGATAAAAGAAAAAAATAATTAAGCGGAGGGAAGCATGGCATTAAAGAAAGGTTTTGATAATGAGAAGTATCTTGAATTGCAGTCCGAGGCCATTCTTGAACGGGTAAAAAGATTCAACAACAAACTATATCTGGAATTCGGCGGGAAACTGCTTTATGATATGCATGCCTCACGCGTGCTTCCGGGTTTTGACCCTAACGTAAAAATGCGCCTCTTGCAGAAACTTAAAGATAAGGCGGATATAATTCTGTGCATTTATGCAGGAGACATAGAGCGCAAAAAAGTCCGCGCGGATTTTGGTATAACCTATGATGTGGACGCCCTTAAACTTATAGATGACCTGCGCGACTGGAAAATAGAAATTACCGCGGTGGTTATCACCAGGTTTGACAACCAGCCCTCGGCTACGATATTTAAAAATAAACTTGAGCGCCGGGGCATAAAAGTTTATACCCATCACTTTACAAAAGGTTATCCCACAAATGTGGATTTGATAGTCAGTGATGAAGGTTACGGAAAAAATCCGTACATTGAAACCACCAAACCGCTGGTAGTTGTCACCGCGCCCGGGCCCGGCAGCGGCAAGTTGTCCACCTGCCTGTCCCAGATGTACCATGATTATAAAAAAGGCATAAAGTCCGGTTACTCAAAGTTTGAAACTTTTCCTATATGGAACATTCCGTTAAAACATCCTGTAAATGTGGCGTATGAAGCCGCAACAGTGGATATAAAAGATTTTAACATGATAGACCCGCACCATTTGGAAGCATATAAGGAAGCCACTATAAATTATAACCGTGATGTGGAAATATTTCCCGTGCTTAGAAGAATCCTGGAAAAAATTACCGGGCTGGAAGCTATCTATAAATCTCCTACAGATATGGGTGTAAACAAAGCGGGTTTTGGCATAGTAGATGATGCCGCTGTGCAGGAAGCCGCCAAACAGGAAATAATACGCAGGTATTTCAGGACCCACTGCGAATATGCCATGGGTTTTGTGGATAAGGATACGGTAAGCAGGTCTGAAATAATTATGGAAGCACTGAACCTTAAACCTGAATACAGAAAAGTTGTAGATCCTGCCAGAAAAGCGGCTTTAGAAGCAGGCAATGAAACAGACAAAGGCAACGAAGGTATTTTCTGCGGGTCTGCCATAGAGTTAAACGACGGCACAATAATTGTCGGTAAAAATTCCCAGCTTATGCACGCTTCTTCAAGCCTGGTATTAAATGCCATAAAAAAACTTGCAGGCATTCCGGATTCCCTGCATTTATTGTCACCAAATGTTATAGAGTCAATTACAAATCTGAAAAAAAACATCCTTAAAGCAAAAACCATCAGCCTGGATTTAGATGAAGCGCTTATAGCTTTAAGCGTAAGTTCAGGCACCAACCCCACTGCCCAGCTGGCTATGGAAAAACTAAAAGAGTTGTCAGGCTGTGAAGTTCACCTGACCCACATGCCTACAGCCGGAGATGAGGCAGGATTAAAACGCCTGGGTGTAAATCTGACAAGTGAGCCGAACTTTTCAACAAAATGTTTATTTGAATCCTAAGAGGACGCAGAAAAGCACCCTCCTTTGTTAGCATGATTTAAATAAACGTAACTATTTGTTACATTTAAATCAATAACTTCGGAAGGGCAAGCAGAGAGAAAGACACAGAGTAACACTAAAAAAATTGAAAAAAAGAAAAGGACAAACTGTTAATAACAATTTGTCCTTTTTTATGTGGATACAATTTTATTACAGAGAAAATACAGCCAGTTATTAGTTTTCTTCTATTACTAAACTTCCAAAAACCACATCTGCTTCAAGCTTCAGAAACTTTTCGCCGTCCTTGTAAGCTTTTGATTTATAAGTGTAATTGCCAAAAGAAAGAACGGTGCCATCCGGCATTTTTGCACCCGCAAAAGCTGATGATACAATAATCATTACAGGAATATCCTGTTTTACTTTGATTATGGTTTCGCCGAACACTGTACTGGATTTTACCGCTGCCGGAGATTCCTGGAGTTTAATTTCTGATAAATCAAGTATGCTTTTACCGAAAACCACGTTGTACTCTTTACGCTCCGGTGTATATTGGGTTTTGAATTCACCAAACATTTCAGAGTTCCTGTCTGTTCTACAGCACCAGTCCTGGCCGAAAAACCCGCCGGTTATCATTCTTATACCGATGTAAATAAAAACAAGCCCCACCCCTATTTTAAATACCGGTATATTGATGTTAAATGCTACCTTTAATATTACGCTGATACCCAAAAGTATAAGCACTGCTCCCCAAAAAATACCGCTGAATAAAAAACATCCCATCCGCATACTACCTCCTTAATGCAATTTGCTATTCGTTTGGAAGAATAAATTGTATTTCATCTCCTTTTATCATATGTTGAAATGATGCTGCCCTGCTATCCTTCCAATCGGATATTCGGCAGGCACGAGCAATGCAACTGCCCGCAATCATTTCTCCTCCTTATACACTGATTTACACTAAATGAATAAAAACCGCTGATGAGCACTGAGAATTGGGGCAGACGAGTTTGCCAGTTACCGATAAAGCAAAGCAAGCTTTGCAACTACGCGCCTGCTTGTTGTCACAAACCCAGTAGTTTTTGTGCGTTCTTATAATATATCTTTTCTTTATTTTCTTTGTCCAATCCCAGCTGTTCCACTTTTTTTACCATTACTTCTGCGCGTTCCCAGGGAAAGTCTGTGGCAAACAGTATTTTCTCCGCGCCGTGCGAGAATATAATTCTTTTTAGCTGATCATTATCCATTTCATTGCAATAGCTTATATCAAAATAGAAATTTTTACCAACAAGGTTTTTTTCTACCTTATCCCACATTCTGTAAGCGCCCAAATGCGCCAGCACAAATTTAATATTTTTATATCTAGTTAATTTGCAGAAACGTTTTGGCGTGCCATGCACATCTTTAAACCCCAGGTCAACGCCGGCATGAAAAACAACAATCATTGAATATTTATTGCAGGTTTTGTAGATAGGTTCCAGGCTTTCGTCATCCGGGTAGAAGTTCTGGTATTCGGGGTGCAGTTTAACGCCTTTGATGCCGTTTTCATGCAGAAAACGTATCTCATGTTCCGGGTGGGGCATAAGCGGGTGCAGGGCGCCGAAACATATAACGGGAAACCTTTGTGCATTGGTTTCTACCATTTTGCGGTTAATGCTTTTTACTTGTGCGGGGGAAGTGGCAGCGGGCAGGTTTACTGACAGGGAAACCCCGTCTTTTTTCATGAATCTCAGCAGGTTGTCTAAGTTTCCGTTGCCGTGGTGCGGCACACCGGCGGCTAAAGAAATTTTATCAACGGTTTCTTTTGAAATGTTGTGCGGGAAAAAATGAGTATGAAAATCTATGAGCATGATTATGAGGAATAACCCCTCACGGTCTTATTCCATAAACACGGAATAAGTCAAATCGTAGGGGTAAAAAGCAAATATGTTTGATTAATTTCTTGTTAAATTAATCAAACCGCTTTTTGAAGCTCCACGCCTTCACAGGCGTGGGCACAAGCCTGATTCACGGCGCAGGAACAAATCCTACGCTTAAATACCCGAAGCGGACAATCGCTATCCATATACGGCTTACCGCTGAGGTATCCAGTATCATTTAAATAAAAGGAAGAAACTGGATAAATCATGGATTTCCGCGAAGGGTGTTAAAAATTTACATTAGGTACTGTTTTTGCCGCTTCTTCTGATTTGAAGTAGGCTTCTTTAGGCGTACGTCCTGCCATAGAAGCAACTATTTTGCTTGGAAAACTTTTTACCAGAACGTTATAAGACTGTACCAGCTGGTTATAACGTTGTCTTTCTACTGCTATGCGGTTTTCCGTTCCGGCCAATTCATCCTGCAGGCGGATAAAATTTTCGTTGGCTTTTAACTGCGGATAATTTTCGGCTATCATCAAAAGGCGGGAAATGGCGCCGTCTAATTCACCGGTTGCTTTAGCTTTATCGTTTGTGGTTTTTGCGCCGGCAAGCTTGGCCCGGGCATCGGCAATATTGGTAAAGAGTTCTTTTTCATGTTTTGCATAGCCTTTTACGGAATTTACCAGGTTTGGTATAAGGTCAAGACGTCTCTGGTACTGGTTTTCTACCTGCGCCCACGCGCCTGTTATGCCTTCATCAAGAGAAACGAACCTGTTATAATAGGAAACGTACATTCCTGCTATAATTACTATCACTGCCACTACCGAACCTAAAATTATCCAACCTTTTTTCATAACAACCTCCATAAAGTTTAAACGGCAGCAGAATTCCACGGGCTCTGCCCGTGGATGAAAGCGTGTGTGACGTTTACCCCTGCGATAGTTTTCAAATTGTTTTTTTATGAGTAATATCCAGATATCCTATTGTAAAAGGATAAATCAGGATTGAAAACTGCATGGGGTAGGTGTTTGTGTCACGGGCTCTGCCCGTGGAGATCAAGTTTGTTGTATTCATTCTACCACAAAACCTTGCGCTAAATCAATAGTGAATTCCATCTATTGACAAGCGGATTAATAATTAGTTATAATTTGTAAGCAATACAACATTGTAAAGGTTACAAATATGGAACAAATCAAAAAACTACTGGATTCAAAGCAAATCAGGCCTACAGTTCAAAGGATGAAAATCCTGAAATGCCTTTCTGAAAAGAAAGGGCATCTTACTGTAGATACTATTTATGAAATTATCAGAAAAGAAATACCTACAATGTCTAAAACTACGGTTTATAACACGCTGAGTTCTATGGCGGAAGTTGGCATAGTAGTGCCGATTGTAATTACCGGCAAGGAAGCCCGGTATGAGTTAAATACGGTCCAGCACCACCATTTTTTCTGTGAAAGGTGCGCCAAAGTTATAGATATTGAAGTGCAGTGCGACCATTTCTGCAAGGGTGAGATAAATGGCCACAAGATAAATGAACTGCACGGGTATTTTAAAGGCGTGTGCAAGAACTGCCTAACGCCGGAAAAAGGACGTAAGTTGTAAGTAGTAAGTGGTAAACAATTGACGGCTTAAGGATTTAATATGGACCTAAAAGCGCTTTATAAAATCAGTTACGGTATTTTCATAGTCAGCTCTAAAAAGGGCGAAAAGTTTAATGGTCAGATAGTTAATACGGTGTTTCAGGTGACTGCGCAACCGCCTACTATTGCTATAAGTATAAACAGGGACAACCTTACCTGGGCCTATATTAAGGAAAGCGGTGTTTTTACGGTGTCGGTTCTTTCAAAAGATGCCCCTATGCAGTTTATAGGCACTTTCGGTTTCAAGTCTGGCAGGGATGTTGATAAGTTTAAAGATATAAAATACAAGATGGGCCAAACGGGTGTGCCTATTGTACAGGATTATTGTATAGGCTGTTTTGAGGCGGAAGTAATAAACAGTCTGGATGTGGGTACTCATACAATTTTTGTAGGAAAAGTTACCGGTGCAGAGGTAATCGGGGAAGGCGAGCCTATGACCTACGCCTGCTACCGTGACATTAAAGGCGGCAAGTCGCCTAAATCTGCGCCTACTTATATAGCGCCTCAGGCAGGCAATATTGGAAAGGAACAACAGGGGGGAATTAAGATGGACAAATATAAATGTACGGTTTGCGGTTATGTTTATGATCCTGCGGTTGGTGACCCGGATTCGGGTATTAAACCGGGAACGGCGTTTGAAAGTATACCGGATAACTGGGTTTGCCCGGTGTGCGGGGTAGGAAAAGACCAGTTTGAAAAAATATAAAATAGTGAATATGTGATTAGTTGTTAAGTGGTTAGTAAAATCTAAAACTCACTACTAAACACATAATTACATAAACACTTTTTTTGATGTTAATCACTTAATCACGTAATCACTTAAACACTATTCTTGGAGGAATTATGAGAGAAAAAGTTGAAGAAGCGCTGAAAAAGGTACGGCCGTCACTGCAAATGGATGGCGGGGATGTGGAGCTGGTAGAAGTAACAAAAGATGGTGTAGTAAAAGTAAAGTTAAAAGGCGCCTGCGGGCATTGCCCCATGAGCCAGATGACTTTAAAAATGGGTATAGAACAGGTACTTAAAGAAGAAGTACCGGAAGTAAAGGAAGTTGTAGCCATATAAGCAAAACTTTAAAAAGGGAGGCGATAATTATGGGCGGATGCTGTTGCTGCGGAGGCAAAGAAGGTACCGGAGACAAGAAGAAAAAGGTATATAAATGCGAATGTTGCGGTAAAACTTCTGAAACACAGAAAGAATGCTGCAAAAAACCGATGAAAGAATTTGTATGCAAATAATATAGGTGCGCCCCTGTAAGGGAGCGCGCTTGCCATCATAATACTATCAATAAAGAGAGGAACAAAACATGCCAAACTTTTTTTCACCGGGCGAAATTGTGCAGCTGGGCGTAGCAATAGAAAAAAACGGGAAAGATTTTTATTCCGCAGTGGCAGCGGCATCAGAATCAGCGCAGGCCAGGGAAATTTTTAAGTTTTTAAGCCTTGAAGAAGAAAAACATATAATAGTTTTCACTTCCATTCTTTCAACGGTTGAGAAATATGAGCCGCCGGAAGCTTATACTGAAGAATATTTTGCTTATCTGCGCGCTCTTGCAGAAAGCCATGTGTTTACAAAAAAAGACGAAGGCAAAAAAATAGCCGCAAAAGTAAAAAGCGACAAAGAGGCCATAGATTTAGCCTTAGGTTTTGAAAGAGATTCTATTTTGTTTTATTATGAAATGAAAAAACTTGTCCTGCAGGATTCACATAAAGCCATAGACAGGCTTATTGCGCAGGAACAGGAACATTTGCTTAAGCTTTCAGAAATAAAGAAGAAACTGTAACTCATATTTTGTGGTAGCGGTCGCATTACCATGCGACAATAAGGGTGATTAGTTGTTAGTGGTTAGGTGATTAGTAAGGATTATTGATAACAAATAATTTAACACCCTCCGCGGAAATCCACGGTTATCCAGTTTTTTCCTTTTATTGAATGATACTGGATACCTACCCGGTAAAGTCGTGGATGTATAGCGTTCGTCCGCTTCGGGTATTTCAGCGTAGAGCTTGTTCCTGCGCTGTAGATAAGGCTTGAATCCACGCCTGTGAAGGCGTGGAGCTACAATATAGGCGGTTGATAAATCAACCCGCTACAAAAAATTAAACAGTGCTGTGAACAATAGGCTTATGAAAAAAGATTTTACGGGAAAAGTGTTTGATACTGAAAAACTGGTGCAGTACCAGAAAAATTCCATTGTCAGCCAGACCCTGATAAATAAAAAAGAAGGCACTGTAACATTGTTTGCTTTTGACAAAGGCCAGGGTTTAAGCGAGCACACCGCTTCTTTTGACGCCATGCTTTATCTGCTTGACGGCACAGCGGGCATAACCATTGAAAAAAAATCCTTTACCCTGAAAAAAGGGCAGATGATTATTCTTCCCGCAAACAAACCGCATAGCGTAAGCGCCGTAAAGAAGTTTAAAATGGCACTGATAATGATAAAAGAAAGCAAAATATGACCTATGATTTGATAATTATCGGCGCGGGCCCTGCAGGCATTACGGCGGGTATTTATGCCGCCAGAAAAAATATGAGCCTGCTGATTATTACCAGAGATATAGGCGGGCAGGCAAGTTTAAGCTCTGATGTGGAAAATTATACGGGTTATCAGTTTGTAACAGGGATGGAGCTTTCAGAGAAATTCAGCGAACATCTTAAAAAGTTTAATATAGAAGTAAAAGAACTTGAAGCCGTAGAAACAATTGAAAAAAATGGTTCTATCTTTGACATAAAAACAGATTCCGGCTCTTACCAGGCACGCAGTGTAATAATCACTTCCGGCAGGATACCGCGGAAACTTAACGTGCCAGGGGAAGAAGAATTTAAGAACCGCGGCGTAACCTACTGCGCCACCTGCGATGGGCCGCTGTTTGCAAAAAAAACTATTGCTGTAATCGGCGGGGGCAATTCAGCGCTGGACGCCGTACTGCAAATGATAAAAATAGCAGATAAAATTCATTTGATTACCGTAGAGTCGGAATTACGTGCAGACCCGGTGATGACACAAAAAGTAAAAAATAACCCGAAAGTAATTATTTATACCAATACAAAATTGCAGGAAATTTACGGTGAAAAAGCGGTTAAGGGCATAAAAATACTGCAAAATGGCCAGGTATCAGACCTGCCGGTTGGCGGAATATTCATAGAAATCGGTTCACTTCCTGTTTCAGATATAATAAAGGATGTTGCAAAAAATGAATCTGGCGAAATACAGGTAAACTGTAAATGTGAAACGAATATTCCCGGGCTTTTTGCGGCAGGAGATGTAACCAGCGTTCCTGCAAAGCAGATAATCGTGGCTTGCGGCGAAGGCGCCAAGGCTTCCATAAGCGCCTTTGATTACTTAAGTAAAACACCAGACTAAAACAACGGAGAAAAAAAATGGACAAGATGCTGGAACTTTTAATTCAGGCGTTTAATATGGAGTATGAAGACATTTTTTACTATTTAAGGGAAGCCTCTTTTTATAAGACAAAAATTAAGGGAGCGGAAAAAATAGTAAGTACGTTTGAAGAGTTCGGCAGAATGGAGCTCAGGCACGCAGATATCCTGGCAATGAAAATAATAGCATTGGGCGGCAAAGCAAAGCTTACCTACAAACCCATAGAGTCTATTCCCAATATGAAAGATGTGCTTAAAAAACACATAGAGTCAGAAAGCAAAATGTACCGGATTTACGCAGAACTGATAGAAATTTGCACAGACAGGGATTTTAAGCTCGTCTTAAAAGGTATCAGGGAAGATGAAAAAGACCATCTGGAAAAAGTTACATATTTATATAAGAGAACTAAGTTTCGTTAGCTGTTTCCCGGAGTAAAGCCATGAAAATAAAGTTCTGGGGCGCAAGAGGCTCTATACCTGTTCCCGACAGCCGCATGATAAAATACGGCGGCAATACCACCTGTGTGGAAGTTTCCTATGAAGATAAAGTAATCATTATTGACGCCGGCACCGGTATAAGAAAGTTAGGCGAAGATTTAACGCAAAGAGGCATAAACAAAGCAGATATATTTATTACCCACTCCCACTGGGATCACATTCAGGGGTTCCCGTTTTTTGAACTTATCTACTCATCAAAAGTAAAACTGAATATTTTCGGCTGTACCAACTCCTACAAACAGCTTAAAACTATATTTACAAACCAGATGTCATCAGAATATTTTCCGGTGAGCTTCAAAGACCTGAAATCAGACATTAGTTTTCTTGAGGCCTGCGGAAAACAGTATGACATAAACGGTTTTGTAATTAAAACCATCCAGGCAAACCATCCTATTTTTACCATGGGCCTGCGGATAGAATTAAACGGCAAATCCTTTGTATTTATTACTGATAACGAGCTTTTAAGCCAGAAACAAACCACAAAACGGGAAGCATTTGTTGATTTTATAAATAATGCTGATTATCTTGTTCACGATTCGCAGTTTCTTGACAGTGAATATGAAAACAGGTTAAACTGGGGCCACTCAACTTTTGAGCAGGTGTACGCGCTGGCAAAGGATGCCAATGTGAAGAACCTGGGCTTTTTTCACCATGACCCCAACAGAAAAGATGACGAACTTGATGAAATAGAAAAAAGGTTTAAAAAGCAGGGCAAAATTGACAAGGCAGGATTTGAAATATTTGCAGTAAAAGAACTGGATGAGATAAAGCTGTGAAAGAGGCCGTATGAAAGAAATTTATTTAGACAACCATTCAAACACAAAGCTTGATGAACGGGTATTGGAAGCCATGCTTCCTTACCTGAAAGAAAATTACGGCAATGCCCAGAGCATGCATTGCCTGGGGGAAATATCAAAAGACGCCCTTGATAAAGCACGCAAACAAACCGCAGATTTAATTAATGCGAAAGAAAATGAAATATATTTTACTTCCAACGCTTCGGAGGCCAATAACCTGGCCATAAAAGGCATAGCTGATGCCTATAAACAAAAAGGAAAACATATTGTAGTTTCAGCCATAGAGCATTTTTCTGTGCTTAACAGCTTGAAGCGTCTTGAACAATCAGGATATACCGTAACCTACGTACCTGTAGATAAATACGGGTTTGTATCACTTGACGAATTAACCAAAGCCCTGAAAAATGATACTGTGCTTGTTTCAATTCAGCACGCAAACCCGGAAATAGGCACAATCCAGCCGATAGAAGAAATTTCAAAAATTGTACATGAAAAAGGAATACTTTTTCACACTGATGCTGTTTGTACAGTCGGGACAATTCCTGTTGATGTTGAAAAAACGGGTGTTGATTTGCTTACTTTTTCCGGTTCACAGTTTTATGCCCCCAAAGGTGCCGCAGCGCTTTATGTTAAAAAGGGTGTGCGTGTTACCCCGCAGATTGACGGCGGTATTCAGGAAAATGGGCGCCGGTCCGGCACTGAAAATATTCCTGCAATCATCGGTTTCGGTAAAGCCTGCGAAATAGCAAAAAATGAAATGGCGCAGAATCAGGCAAAAATTGTCTCTTTAAGAGATAATCTTATTACAGGCATACAAAACAAAATTGAATATGCATTTTTAAACGGCCATCCCGAAAAAAGGCTTCCGAACAATGTTAATTTTTCAATAGAATTTATAGAAGGCGAAGGTATGCTTTTATTCCTTGACCAGAAAGGCATTTATATAACCAGCGGTTCAGCTTGCACTTCAAAAGCACTTAAAATGTCGCACGTGCTCTCTGCTACAAAAATAGATACTGCCATAGCGCAGGGCTCTGTTTTAATGACTCTGTCAAAACATACAACGCAGGAAGATATTGATTATATTTTAAAGGAATTTCCACCGATAGTAAACAGGCTCAGGGATATGTCCCCGCTGTATGCGTATTTTATAAAAACCGGCAAACGCCAGGATGCAGGCCCCGGTTCAGATTTTGGCCATGAACATGAGCATGAAGCAGAGGCAGAATAGAGTGAAATGCCGGTTTATATGTTGATAAGTTGATAAGAAATAACGATTACTTATAAACCTATCAACCTGTCACTTCGACTTCGCTTTAGCGCAAGCAACCCAACAACTTAAAATTTGGAGGAACTATGCCGTTTTATTCAGAAAAAGTGATGGATCACTTTCAAAATCCAAGAAATGTCGGTGAAATACCAGATGCAGACGGAAAGGGTGAAATAGGCAACCCGGTTTGCGGAGATATGATGACATTTTATATTAAAGTAAAAGATAACAAGCTTGAAGACGTGAAGTTTAAAACTTTCGGCTGCGGAGCCGCTATTGCAGTTTCATCTATGGTTTCAGAAATGGCAAAGGGAAAAACGCTTGAAGAAGCTCTTAAAATGACAAATGCGGATGTTGCAAAAGAGCTGGGCGGGCTGCCTCCTAATAAAATGCACTGTTCAAACCTTGGGGCAGACGCACTGCATAAAGCAATTGAAAATTATAAGAATAAACAGGGGTAAAAGCATAAACGTTAAACTGTTAAGGCTAAACGCTAAATTAAGAAAACAAAACTAAAGTAATAGTAGAAAAATATAAATAGATAAAAGATCAGACTATCAGGCCAGAGGACTAATATTTTTGGAGGCAGTATGGAAGATAAAGAAAAAACAAAAACTAAATGTAAATGCCCGTTTTGTGAGCATGAACTTGAAATGAAATGTTTTGAGCCGGTTTTTTGTGAACCCTGCGGTACCAAGTATACAGTTTGCGAAAGGTGTAATCAGGTTTATAAAGCAGAATTAAAAAGTTGCCCTAAATGCGGCGGCGGGAAATAATAACAAGGAAAACTTATGAAAGATAAAATGACTATTATTCTTTTTTCCGGTGAGATGGATAAAGCTATAGCAGCGTTCACTCTTGCCACTACGGCTGCCAGCAGTGATATGGACGTAAGCATATTTTTTACATTCTGGGGCCTTAACATTTTAAAGAAAAAGAAATTTATAATTACAAAAACGCAGATGTTAATGCAGAAAATGTTTAATACCATGAGTACTTCAAGTTTGCCTATTTCAAAAATGAATTATTTCGGTTTGGGCCCGTGGATGATGAAAAAGCTTATGAAAAAATCAAACATGGCTTCTCTGGAAGATTTAATGAAACTGGCAAAACAGCTTAATGTTAAATATATTGCCTGCACTACCAGCTGCGGTGTGCTGGGACTTACAAAAGAAAATTTAACTGATGATGTAAATGAATTTGCCGGCGCAGCAACCTATCTGGCAGAAGCAAAAGAATCAAAGGTGAATTTGTTTATATAAATATGGTTGATAGGTTGATAAGATAATAAGTTGATAAGAAAAATGTTTTTTGCATATCCTTTACTTTAATAAATTATTATGGAAAAAAATAAAACACTTGATTGTGTGGGGTTATTCTGCCCCATGCCGATAATAAAAACGAAGCAGGAAATTGAAACCATGAAGCCAGGTGAGGTTCTGGAGATTTTAGCTGATGACCCGGGTTTTGAAAAGGATCTGCCTGCCTGGTGTAAAATGTCTGGAGAGCTGTTTCTGGAAATGAAAAAGGAGGACGGGCTTTATAAAGGTTATGTAAAAAAGAAGCCTTGAAATTATGGATGAAAAACAGAAACAGAAAATGATTAAACTGCTGAAAGTATTTAAAATTGCAGTTGAAGAAGAAAGAAAAACTAAGGTTTTATATAAAAAAATGCAAAAAGTTGTTTCAGTAGATAAAGAATGTTCAATTCTTTTTGAATGGCTGGCCAATGAAGAAGTAAGGCACGAAGAAAAGTTAAGAGAGAAATATAAATTCCTAAAAAAAGAATACGAGATAGACTAAACAGGAGGAATTATGAGGAAAACAGTATTAGTAGTTTCAGTTTTAGCAGTTATTTTTGGTTTAACGGCTTGCAAAAAAGAAGCCATGAATATGCAGGAAGGCGCGCAAGTAACTACAGAAGCCCCGTCAGCAGCACCGGCAATGGCAGCAGATAAAGTGGTATTAAGGGTTGCAAAAGCAGATGAAGTGGGCAAAGAACAGCTCTGCCCGGTAATGAATGAAAAGTTTAAAGTATCAAAAGTTACTCAGGTAGCTGATTACAAAGGCAAGTCATATTATTTCTGTTGTGCCATGTGCCCGGGACAGTTTGAGAAAAATCCGGAAAAATACGCTAAATAAAAAGACACAGATTAGCGCAGAGAGAAAGAACGCAAAAGAGCGCAGAAAGATAAAAGACACAGATTAGTTCAGAGAGAAAAAACACAAAACTAAATTAGACAAAAAGCTGTCATTATCCAGCTTGACTGGATAATCCAGTAGTTAGGTGCAAGCAGAAAAACAGGAGAGAAACTATGTTGTTTGGAAAACCAGTTTTTATTTGGGCAGGATTTGCAGCAGCAATATGTGTTATTTTAACAGCCGTTTTGGGCATTGCGGGAGCCAAGGTTAAGTACCACAAAATATTTGCCGGTTTATCAATACTGTTTATTCTGGTGCATTTTTTCGCAAAATAATAAAGACAGTCAACAGGTGATTAGTGGTTAAGTGTTCAGTAAAGTAAAAGTTTTAACTAATCACATAACCACCTAAACACATAAACACTGATTTTTGGAGGCAACATGCAGAATGTAAAGATTAATGATATCAAAGAATTTGCAGCAGAAAAATTTATGAAAAAAGTTCCGCTTGAAACAGATAAACTGGTATTTAATACCTTTTATTTCAAACAAAGACAGCTTTTGCCGTTTCATAAGCATCCGGCAACAGACGAAATGTTTTTCATAATAGAAGGCGTGGGTGAGTTTACGGTAGGCAATGAGCAGGTGATAGTAGGGCCTACATCTTCAGTATACGGCCCGGCAAATGTTTTTCACGGGCTTGTAAATTCAGGTGATAAGGATATGATAGTAATATCTGTTCAAGGTCCCAAACCCATAGAAACGGTTTTTGCAGAAAATGCCACCTATATCTGCCCTGTGTGCAAGCAGGAAGTTATACTAAAAGACGGCGCAAAAGATGGCGATAAGGTTGTTTGCCCGCGCTGTCAGGCAAAGCTGAAAATAGCAAAATCAGCCGACGGCAAGTGGCAGGCGGTACAATAAAAGAAAGCGATGAAGTCCGTCTTGCCTGTCTTTTTACTTCAGACAAGGTCTCGTCTGTATCTGAAAGACGGACGAAAGCAGACGGGACAAGCGATGAAGTGAGAAGCAGTATATAAATGGCCGATTGAACTGGAAAAGGTGATTAGTGTTTAAGTGTTTAGTAAATAAAAAAATTCCATTAACTAACCACATAATCACTTATTCACTAATCACTTTATTAGATACAATTAATCACTAATTTAAAGGAACTCCAATGTTTGCGGTAATTATTAGAGCCATACTGCCCATAGCCATTCTTATCGGCCTGGGCTATCTTTCAAGAAAAAAGGAAATTCTTAAACAAGGGGATGAAAAAGTACTGGGGTCTTACCTTTATTACTTTGCGCTTCCTGCATTATTATTTATTAATATCGCAGAAACAAATTTTACCAGAGAAACACTGAAATTTGTGTTTGCGGGTATGCTGCCGGTTTTTGCGGTTATTTTTGTTTATTTATTTTCTTTTGCAGTTCTCAGGTTCAGTAAAGACAAACTATATTTTTTAATGGTCACTTTTTTTGGAAATTTTGTATTTTTCGGCATACCGTTTGTAATGTTTGTATTTCCCGGCAGAGAAGGTGAAGGCCTGGCTATTCTATCTTCTGCATCTATTTCTGTGCTGGGTGTATTTATATCCGTTCTGGGGTTAGAGCTTTCAAAAATTAAAGAAAAAGGTATCTTTAAAATTTTAAAAACTGTAACTGTCCAGTTACTGCGTAATCCGCTTATTTTATCTATTCTGGCAGGGTTGATGGTGTATCTGTTTCCCGTAAAAGTACCGCAGGCGCTGTCTTCTGTATTGCATATGCTTGGAGGGACTACTTCAACGGTTGCTATATTTATGCTGGGCGCTTTTCTTTACGGCAGAAAATATGTTCAGTTAGGGCAGGCTTTTATGTATTCGCTTACCCGCATGGCTCTTATGCCGGCGGCGGCATATGCCGTTACGCTTTATTTCGGGCTTAGCCAGATTCAGTCGGCGGTAATAGTGCTTATGCACGCTATGCCCCTGGCTATAGCGGTGAGCGTATTAAGCGATAAATATGATTTTCATGAAGATACGGTAGCATCGGTTATCCTTATTACTTCCGTCGGCGCTATCATTTACCTGCCGGTGTGGATTTTTATTTTAGGCATAAGATAGTTGTATTTCCGGTTTCGGAGAACTAATAATGAAAAAAGATATTTCGGTTTTTATTGGCGGCAAAGCGGGGGAGGGCATTGACCAGTCAGGCACCTTGCTGGCAAAAATTATCACCGCTATCGGTTACAATATTTTTGTTTACCGCGACTACCCGTCTATCATAAGAGGCGGGCATACTTATGCTATTATCCGCGGCAGTGAAAGAAAAATTACAGCGCATACCAATTCTGTAGATTATCTGCTGGCTCTTAACCAGGACTGCCTGGACCTGCATAAAGATAAAATTAGTAAAGATACAGTAGTGCTTTTTGATTCAGAAACAATAAAAACAGATGCTCTGCCTGCAGGTATCGCAGCTTTTGGCTTGCCGTTAACCGCTATTATAAAGCAAGAACAGGCAACTGCTATTATGCGCAATTCCGTTATCCTGGGAAGCTTTTGCAAGGCCGCAGGTATTAAATGGGAAACTTTAGAGCAGATATTAAAAGCTAACAGCCATAAAGAACTTGAGTTGAACCTGAAAGTGGCAAAGCATGGTTTTGAAAAAACAAACGAACTGAAAAAAACAGAAGTATCAGAAAGTAAAAATATGCCTGTAGTAACCGGCAATGATGCTATTACCCTGGGTCTTTTAAATGCGGGGCTTGAAGCGTACTGCGCCTATCCCATGACGCCTACTTCAGGTATTCTTCATACGCTGGCTTCGCTTGCGGAAGATTTTTCTCTTAAAGTTATTCACGCTGAAAATGAAATAGCGGTTATGCTTATGGCAGAAGGGCTGGCTTATGCGGGCAAAAAAACCGCAGTGGGCACTTCCGGCGGCGGATTTTGTTTAATGACAGAGGGCCTTAGCTTAGCAGGCATGGCAGAAATACCCGTTGTTATTGTGTTAGGCCAAAGGCCGGGTCCCAGTACGGGGTTGCCTACATATACCTGCCAGACAGAATTGCAGTTTGCGCTTTATGCCGGACAGGGAGAGTTTGCCAGGTTTATGGTGGCTCCCGGGGACGCAGAAGAAGCGTATTACTGGTCAACCCTGGCGCTTGATATTGCCTGGAAATATCAAATGCCTTCCTTTATATTAACAGATAAATCATTAAGCGAAAGCAATTACAGTTTTAATGCCCAATCAAAATGTTTTCTAACAGAAAATAAAATGAACCCGGCTTTATGGGACAAAAAAGGCCAGTATAAAAGATACCAGAACACTGATTCCGGTATTTCACCGCTGGCATTTCCCGCGCAAAAAGATGCGGTAGTAAAAGTAAACAGTTATGAACACGATGAGGCAGGCCTTACTACGGAAGAGGCTGATGTTACAAAAGTTATGCAGGACCGCCGGTTAAACAAAGGAAATCTGTTGGCGGAAGAATTAAAAAAGTATCAAACTGTGCAGGTGTACGGCAAAAAAGATGCCAAGACCGCCCTGGTTTGCTGGGGTTCAAATAAAGGCGTGTGTATTGAGCTGGGTGAAAAGCTGGGGTTACGCATAGTTCAGCCGGTGGTGCTGTCACCGTTTCCTATGGAAAGTTTTACCGAGGCTTTAAAAGGCGCAGAAAAAACAATTTATGTGGAAAATAATGCTACCGGCCAGCTGGCAGGTATAACAACAGGGTACGGTTTTAAAGCAGATAAGAAAATATTAAAGTATGACGGCAGGCCTTTTACTCTGGAAGAACTGGAAAAAGAATTAAGAAAGTTATTGCCCTGATCTAAATGTTTAAACGGCAGCAGAGAACGAGCCTTGTGCTTTGAGAAACAGTTTTTTAATTAGGTTTTTATTCGCTGTCATTTGCTTTCATTATGGTTTTTGGAGGATTATGAGCTGTTATATGCGTCATCTGGAAGAGTTATTTAAAATAGCGGGTATTGAAGCCAGTAAAGAAAACAAGAAAGCGTTTGATCTGCTTTTAAAAAAGAAGTTTAAAACAGCTACCTGCCCTCAGGTTTGGGCAAGAGTAAAAGAATATCTGGGCGGCCCGAAAAAGAGAAATAAACTGCTGGCAGAACTGAAGAAAATATAGAAATATGTGTTCGGTGTCATCCCCTAATAAAGTAATAGGGGATCCATTTAGCATTAGATATCTGAAAAACTGTTTTTTCACTATCATGACGCTTATTAAAAGATATAAGAAGTGCTCAGGAATATTCTCTCCAAAAAACGCGGACCCGCAGTCCGCTCTACCGCCGGCTCCGAGGTCTGCAAAGGTCGCCGACAGAGGTTTTTTCCGAGAATGTTCCTTCGCAAGAATTATAATGAAATTATGAGGATGTTTTTAAAATTATGTGGACGAAAGAAGCATTAGAACAAGAAGATTATTGGAAAAGTAAGAGTTCGAAAAAAGTTGAAGAATTCAGACAAGTTCTTGGGTTTGTGTATTATAAAGGATTGGATTGGAAAATATTAAAGATAGAAGAAGCAAAAAAAGTATTTAGTAGTTCGTATAAAGGAGAAGCTCCAGATTTTATAGTCCAGAATAAAAATAATGAATTATTGGGAGTTGAGGTTTTTAATTTAATTGACAATAAAAATGATTGTCTTCCTGGCAAGATGAATTTGGCTAAGTTTCATGAGAAGAAAAAACCAAATACTATGTATCCTAATGATAAAACTTTTCGAACAATAGAAAGAATTTTGGAAAATAAGTTAAAAAAATATTGCAAATTACATTTTAAAATACCAATCTACTTCATAGGTTATGCCAATAAAGAGTATAATTTTAATTTTGTTAAAAACATTATAAGAGATGAATCATTGAATAATGTTAAAGAAAAGGTCAATGCTATTTGTAGTTTGAAAAATAAAGAATATTATAATTTTATATTTGAAGTATGGATTCAAGATAATAATAGTGATAAAAAATGTAGAATTACAAAGTTGTTTCCGAATGATTGATATAAAATAAGAGGAATAAATGAATCTAAATACTGATGCAAAAAATACCTGGTGCCCAGGATGCGGAAATTTTGCTATTTTAAGCTCAATAAAAGCTGTTATTGGCTCAATTATTGAAGAAGGCACGCCGGCCGAAAACATTGTTATAGTTTCCGGTATCGGCTGTCATGCAAAGATTGTGGATTATATCAACGTAAACAGTTTTTATTCATTACACGGCAGAGTTGTTCCGGTGGCCAGTGGTATAAAAATAGCTAACCCTAAACTTAAAGTGATAGGTTTTGCCGGTGACGGGGATTGTTACGGCGAAGGGCTGGAGCATCTGCTGTTTGCGGCCAAGAGAAATATTGATATTACGATGATAGTGCACAATAACCGTGTTTACGGGCTTACTACCGGGCAGACTACACCTACGTCGCCGCTTGGATATAAAAGCAGGTCTACTCCGTTTGGCGCAAAAGAATTGCCGTTAAACCCGCTGGAAGTTGTGCTCTCCGCCGGCGGTACATATCTGGCGAGAGGATTTTCAAATAAGATTGATGCTCTTAAGAAAACTTTGAAAGAAGCGGTGAGCCATAAAGGTTTTTCTCTGGTAGATGTTTTGCAGGTGTGCGTGACGTTTAATAATCTGTATGATTATTATAATAAAAATATTTATGAGCTTGAGGGAAATAATATTGCTGATTTTGATGAGGCTATGAAGCGCGTAAGAGAATGGGACTATAATAAGGAAGCGCCTATCTCCCTGGGCACGTTTTATAAAAAGGAAAGCGCGTCTTTTGAAAGCAGTTTTCCGCAGGATAGAGAGCTAAACAAAAAAGAGAAGGTTAGGGAAGTGCTGGGCAGATATAGTTGAGAGACCTGAATTAAGGTCATAAAGAAACAAAGTAATATTTACCAAAACAATTTGTTCGCTTATATTGATGTTTTTCCTTAAGACCGTTTAAAGAAAACTGGATTTTCAAAACTCCTCGCAGAATGAAACAGCTCGTCAAACAGTTGAAAATCCTATAGTTTTATTTAAACTAAAACATCAGATTTCGCTCAAAATTGTTTTGGTAATTACTAAAATTCTAATAATACAAAATGCAGCCAACGAATAATGGAGTAAAAGAAACGAAGCAGAGAGGTAAATGTGCCAAATGTTATTGAAGCCAGTGACAGCAGTTTTGAAAATGAAGTGTTAAAATCCGATAAGCTTACAGTTGTGTATTTTAAAACGCAGTGGTGCCCGGTTTGTAAAAGCCTGTCGCCGGTTATTGATATTCTGGCGAATAAGTACGCAGAGAAAATAAAGTTTGTTTCATTAGACCCCAGGGTCGCGCAGATTACGGCGGTTACTTACGGTATTATGTCAGTGCCGGCAATTTTATTTTTTAAAAATGGTGTTGAGACGCTCAGAAATATGGGTGCAGTATCTGAAAAAAATTTAACTAACCTTATAGATAAAGTATTGGCGGGGTAACCATGAACGAATTTATTCAAGGATTAGGCGGGTATTTGCAGGCACACTCTGTTTTAGCTTATGCGGCGGTTTTTGTTGGCGGTATTATGACAAGTTTTGAGCCCTGCATTTATACCATGATTCCTATTACCGTAGCGGTGATAGGCAGTCACAGCGGGGGTTCAAAAGGAAGAGGTTTTTTTCTTTCCATTATTTATGTGTTAGGCATTGCTTTTACTTATTCTACGCTGGGCGCTGTGGCGGCGCTTTCAGGCAGGATGTTTGGCAGTATCAGCGTGTCACCTCTGGCAAATTTGGTAGTGGGCAATGTATGTATTCTGCTGGGGCTTTCTATGTTTGATATGTTTTCCATACCCGTGCCGAAGTTTATTTCAAATCTTCAGGGCAAAAAAATAGGCAAGGGTTATGTGACTATTTTCTTTTTGGGTATATTTTCAGGTTTGGTAGCCGGGCCGTGCACAGCGGCGGTACTGGGTGTTACGCTGGCTTACGTGGCAACAAAACAGAATGTGTTGTTTGGGGTATCTTTGCTTTTTACTTTTTCCGTAGGTATGGGGCTTATTTTAATCCTTATAGGAACTTTTGCGGGTTTTTTGATGGCATTGCCTAAAGCAGGGCCCTGGATGGAAAGGTTAAGAAAGGTGATGGGGTTTGTTCTTATTGGTATAGGGGAGTATTTTATTTTCCTTGCGGGGAAGTTTACAATTTAAGGCGCTCGGAAATATTCCTTTTCCGGCCTGTTAACAGACAGGTAAAAATACTAGCTTGTGATTTGCAAAGGAACATTTTCTCCAAAAAACGTTCGCTTTGAGGCTCACTCTACCGGCGGCTGCGGGTAGCGTCCTTGCTACCGCATATAAAAAGAGAAAGCAAGGGCATCGTAATTGGGGTCTTTATAATCTATGGGGAAGTATAGGCATAGTTGTGGAAAGGTGTTCTATTTCAAGAATGCAGAAATATTTAAGAATTAGAACACAGAATAATGTCATTTCAGTCATTGCGAGGAGCTTTTAGCGAAGCGGCAATCTAAAACAACGAGATTGCTTCACTAACGTTCGCAATGACAAATTATAGCAATTATTGTCCCGTAAATTATAGAAGTTATCCACAATTTCCCCATAGATTGGGAGACCCCGTAATTGTCAGACCGCCTCTGGGAGGTTTTCTTCAAGAATGTTTTCTTGCAAAACAAAGAGTTTTTCTACAGGAATATTCCCTCGCTTATTATAATATGGAATATTTCTCAAAACAAATGTAATGAACTTTAAGAAATCTCTATTTTCTATTAAAGGGGGAAGGATGAAAAAATTATTATTGGCAGTGTTGATGCTTAGTTTTACGGTTTCATGTACAGCAAAGGAAAAAGCGCCGGTAAAAGATGCGGCTGCTTCCAAAGCTATAGAGTTTACGCTGGAAGATTTGTCAGGCAAACAGGTGAACCTGAAAGATTTCACAAAGAAGAAAGTTGTGCTGGTAGTTTTTTGGGCTACGTGGTGCCCGTATTGTGTAGAGGAAATTCCGGATTTAAAAAACCTCTACAGTAAATTGGATAAAAAAAGTTTTGAGATTCTTTCTGTAAATATTCAGGAAAGTAAAGAGCGGGTAGCTTCTTTTGTGAGCAAAAACGGCGTGCCTTACACAATTCTTCTGGATAAAAATGCATCGGTTGCTCAGAGTTATAAGGTAAACGGCATTCCTTATGCTGTGCTGGTAGATAAGAAAGGCTTTGTGCAGTATCAGGGCAACGGCCTGCCGGGTAAAGAGCTTATTGAAAAGCTTATTAAACAGAAAGTGAAATAGCATAGCGGAGGTTTCAAATGTCAGCAGTAAAAATAATTGATGGATTATACTGGGTTGGTGCGGTAGATTGGGGTGTGCGCGCATTTCACGGCCATACTTATAATACGCAGAAAGGAACTACTTATAACGCTTATCTGATTGTAGATGAAAAGATAGCGCTTGTAGATACGGTTTACGGGCCGTTTTCAAAAGAACTTATTGCAAATATTAAAGAGATTGTTGACCCGTCAAAGATTGATTATATAATTGCTAATCATGTGGAAACAGACCACTCAGGCGCACTGCCAGCGGTTCACGCGCTTTGCCCTAAGGCAAAAGTGCTGGGCACAGAAAAATGCAAAGAGGGTTTATATAAAAATTATTACGGCAAGTGGGAGTTTCAAACTGTAAAAAGCGGTGATAAGCTTAGTTTAGGAAAAAAAACGCTTACGTTTCTTGAGGCGCCCATGCTGCACTGGCCTGACAGTATGTTTACTTACATGATGGAAGACCAGGTCCTGCTGCCTAATGACGCTTTCGGCCAGCATTATGCCAGCTCGCAGAGGTTTGATGACGAAGTGGATGAATGTTTTCTGATGGATGAAGCGGAAAAGTATTATGCAAATATTCTTCTGCCTTTCAGCCCGCTGGTGTTAAGAAAAATAGATGAAGTGCAGAAAGCGGGTATTCCTATAAAGATTATTGCTCCAAGCCACGGTATTATCTGGCGTAAAGACCCCGGTAAAATAGTAAATGCTTACGTGCGCTGGGCAAAAAATGAAACAAAGAAAAAAGTAGTGATAGTTTATGAAACTATGTGGAATTCAACGGAGATTATGGCAAAGCAGATTGCAGAAGGCATTATTTCAGCCGGCAGTGTTGATGTGAAAATATTTAATATAAGCACTGCGGATAAAACGGATGTGATGAAAGAAATGCTGGATGCCAAGGGGTTTCTGATTGGTTCTTCTACCCACGGCAACGATATGCTTCCTAATATTCTGGGTTTTCTGGCTTTTGTGAAAGATATGAAACCGAAAGGCAGGATAGGCGGGGCGTTTGGTTCTTATGGCTGGGCAGGCGGAGCGGTGGCTTCAATAGAGAAGGTGCTGAAAGAATCAGGTATAGAGGTTGCGCAGGCAGGGCTGGGTGTAAGGTTTGTGCCGGATGAGGCAGAGATGAAAAAGTGTTTTGAGTTTGGGAAAGAGTTTGCGGGCAGAGTGTAGAAGGTTTGGATTGAAATATCTTTCTCACAAAATGAGAAAAATTATTGGATCGACTGCTCAAGAATATTCTCTCAAAAAAACAAATTCTTTGTGGCTAAGCAGCGAGAAAACATTCTTTCCGAAAAACGCTCACTTGCTGTTCGCTCTACCATCGGCATCGTAATTGCCAAACCGCCTCTGGGAGGTTTTCTTCAAGAATGTTTTCTCGTTTGAGTAGATAAAGGTTTTCTACGGGAATGTTTAATCGCAATAATTTAGAAAATACTTAGAATAAATAATATTTTCTCTGAACGCACAGCGGGAAGAGAGCAAGGAGAGGTGGAAATATGAAAAGTATTAAAGGCAGTAAAACGGAAAAGAATTTGCTGGGAGCGTTTGCTGGGGAGTCCCAGGCAAGAAACAGGTATACGTATTTTTCCGGCCAGGCAAAGAAAGAAGGCTTAGAGCAGATTTCATGGCTTTTTTCTGATACCGCGGATAATGAAAAAGAACACGCAAAAAGGTTTTTTAAGTTTTTAGAAGGCGGAGATGTGGAAATTACCGCAGCTTTCCCTGCAGGAGTTATAGGCACTACGGCAGAAAATTTGAAAGCATCAGCTGCAGGTGAAAACCATGAACATACCAAACTTTATCCGGAGTTTGCAAAAACAGCTGAAGAAGAAGGTTACCCGGATGTAGCGGCATGTTTTAAAGCAATTTCCATAGCAGAGAAAGGCCATGAGAAAAGATATTTAGACCTTCTGGCAAATATAAATAATTGTAAGGTGTTTAAAAAAGAAAAAGTTATTAAATGGAGATGCAGAAATTGCGGGTATTTGCATGAAGGCAATGAGGCTCCGGAAAAATGCCCTGCATGCCTGCACCCGCAGGCATATTTTGAGGTGTTGGGAGAAAATTGGTAAGAGTTTTGCTCAAAAGATTTCTTTCCAAAAAACGCAGACTCGCAGTCTGCTCTACCGGCAACATCGTAATTGTAAAGCCGTTGCCGGGAGGTTTTTTTTCAAGAATTCTTTTTCGCGATACAATAAAAGAAAACTGGTAGAGGTTTGTTCAAAAATGTGCTTTACGAAAAACGTTCGCTTTGCGGCTCACTCTATTGGTGACTGCGGGTAGCGTCCTTGCTACCGCTTATAAAAAGAGAAAGCAAGGGCTCCGGGGTTTGTAAAGGTCGCTGCCGTCCCGATGATTTCCTTTTACATGTGGATATCGGGATGCCTCTCGGCAAGAGGTTTTCTTCAGAAATGTTCCTTCGCTATGGATGTTTCCTAAAGAAAAGCTAATCACTCGCAAAGTTGTTATGTGAGAGGTGTAAGAATATGAAACGGAAAATTATAAAGATTGATGAGAAGAAGTGTACCGGCTGTGCGGCCTGTATAACGGGTTGTCCGGAACAGGCAATACAGATTGTTGATACAAAGCAGGGTCCAAAGGCAAGGCTGGTAAAAGATTTTTATTGTGACGGGCTCGGTGCCTGTCTGGGTACCTGTCCGGAAGGCGCAATTTCTATTGAAGAGCGCGAGGCGCAGGAGTATGATGATAAGGCAACGGTAGAAAGAATAAAAATGGTTGCTCCTGAAATGCTGGAGACACATATTAAACACCTGGAGGCTCACGGAATGGGTGGTTCTGGAAAACATGAACATAAGAAACATGAAATTATTTGCGGATGCCCTTCAGCCCAAACCATGGATTTGAAAAAGAAATTAAATCTCAAGGCTGAAATTACAAATACTCAGGCGTTTCAATCAGAGCTTGTAAACTGGCCCGTGCAGATGCACCTGGTTTCTCCGTCAGCAACGTATTTTAAAAATGCGGATATTGCTATTGTTGCAGACTGCGTGCCGTTTGCTTACGCAAGCGCGCACCAGGATTTTTTTAAGGGCCGTGTTGTTATTATAGGCTGTCCGAAACTGGATGATACGGATACTTATACGGAAAAGGTAACTGATATAATTACGCAGGCAAGCCCGAAAAGTATAACAGTAGTGCATATGGAAGTGCCCTGCTGTTCGGGGCTGGATTATCTGGTGCAGGAAGCCATAAAGAAATCCGATAAAAAGGTGCCGTACAAAAAAATAGTAATTACTATAAAAGGCGGCATATCCGCTCAATGAACATAAAAGAGCTGAAAACAAAATATAAAAAGAATAAAAATGTTATAACAGCAAGGCTGAATGACTTCAAATTAAAAGGCAAAAACTGCTCAGAAGAAAATATTTTTCCTGAACTATGTTTTTGCCTTTTTACTCCTCAGTCAAAAGCTGTCAGTTGCTGGGAAAGCGTGGAGAAACTTAAAAAAGAAAACCTTCTTTTTAAAGGAAGTGCACCGGAGTTAAGCAGGCATCTTAATAAAGTGCGTTTCAGAAACAATAAAGCAAAATATGTAGTGGAAGCACGCAGGAGAATTGCCCAGCTTTGTAAAATTATAAATTTTAAATTTTCTGTCTTGCAAAAGCAGACAGGATCGCGTCCTTTATTACAGGACGGACAAATTTCAAATCTTGAACTGCGGTCCTGGCTTGTGAAAAACATCAAAGGTATAGGGCTTAAAGAAGCGGGGCATTTTCTTAGAAACATAGGCCGGGGGGAAAACCTGGCAATTTTAGACAGGCACATTCTTAAAAACTTAAAGGCACTTAAGGTTATTAAAGAAATACCGCAGTCTCTTACGCCAAAAAAGTATTTTGAAATTGAAAAGAAGCTGATAGGTTTTTCTAAAAAGGTTAATATACCGGTAACTCATCTGGATTTATTATTCTGGTCAAATGAAACCGGCGAAATCTTTAAATGACACTCAAGAGCATAAAGAAAGCATATAAAGATGAACACTGAGAATTACATTAGTATTGGTTTAAAAAATATATGAACAACAAAATAGCGTTAGTTGGAAATCCCAATGTAGGCAAGAGCGTAATATTCAATGCGCTTACAGGCGTTTATGCTGCGGTGTCTAATTATCCCGGAACAACGGTTGATGTTTCAGAAGGCGTTCTTAAATTAGACAACGATTTGCTGCGCATAGTAGATACGCCTGGCGTTAATTCTCTGATTCCTCATTCAGAGGACGAACTTGTCACTTCGGATATAATGCTTGACAAGGATATACGGGCCTTAATTCAGGTTGGCGACAGCAAAAATATGAAGAGAACCCTGTCTCTTACCATTCAATTGATAGAAACGGGCCTTCCTCTGATATTAGACCTGAACATGTATGATGAAGCCAAAGAGCACGGGATAAATATTGATTCTAAGAAGCTGTCTCAGATTCTTGGAATAGAAATAGTCAAGACAGTCGCTGTTACTAAAGAAGGGGTGCCTCAGTTAAAAAACGCGGTGGCAAGGGCAAAACGCCCTGAATTTAATGTCAGCTATAATCCGTTAATTGAAGAAGCAATTAAGAAAATAAACGAACAGCTGCCTCAATTTCTTAAAAATAACCGTTCAATTGCAGTACGGTTTCTTCTTTCATCAGATGAAGATAATATGCTGAAATTTATCAGCGAAGAAACAAGTAAAAAGATTAAAGAAATACGGGTTAATACCCAGAATAAAACCTCCAAACCCCTTGAGGCAGTTATTACCGAAGATATTTCAATAATAGTAGACAGAATAACAAAGGAAGTTTTGGTTATTTCTAAACCACTGAGTAAAGTTATACAGAATCATATAAGTAATTTTACCATGAGACCTGTTACAGGTACTATAATACTGTTTTTTGTAATGTTTCTTATGTACAAATTTGTAGGAGAGTTTGCGGCCGGGACAGCCGTAGATTTTTTTGAAGAGAAAGTATTTGGGAAATATATAAATCCATTTTTCATAGATTTTTTCAATGCACACATTGGCAGTATATTTTTGAGGGAATTATTTATTGGCCAGTATGGCATTATTACCATGGCTTTTACTTATGCTTTTGCAATTATATTTCCTATAGTTACTGCGTTTTTTTTGTTTTTCGGTTTTCTTGAAGATTCGGGTTACCTGCCCAGGTTAGCAGCCCTGTCAGACCGAGTATTTAAAATAATAGGCCTTAACGGCAGAGCTATTCTTCCTATGATTCTGGGGTTAGGCTGCGGAACTATGGCGGTATTAACCAGCAGAATACTTGATACTAAAAAAGAAAGAGTGCTTTTGACTTTCCTGCTTGCGTTATGTATACCCTGTTCGGCTCAGTTGGGTGTAATTATGGGTATTATGAGTGAATTATCGGTAACCGCCTTAATTATTTGGTGGGTTGTCATTATTTCCGTACTTCTTATTGCCGGTTATGCCGGTTCCAGGTTAATTCCCGGTAAAAAGAGCAGTTTTATCCAGGAAATTCCTCCGGTCAGAATTCCTGATTTTAAAAATATAATAGTTAAAACATTTGTCAGGCTCAAGTGGTATTTAAAGGAAGCTGTGCCGCTTTTTGTTCTTGGGACAGTGCTATTGTTTTTTAGCGAAAAAACAGGTTTGTTAATAGTTATAAAAAAGTTTTTAAGCCCGATAATTGTTGGCTGGTTAAGCCTGCCTGCAGATGTAGCGGAAGTTTTTATAATTGGTTTTCTCAGGCGTGACTATGGTACGGCGGGCTTGTACGTGCTTTATAAAAATGGGCAGCTAACCCACATACAGGTTTTAGTCAGCATTATAGTAATAACCTTTTTTCTGCCGTGCATAGCCCAGTTTTTTGTAACTGTTAAGGAAAGAGGGATAAAAACAGCGCTTTCTATACTGTTTTTTGTTTTTACTTTTGCTTTGCTAATCGGCGGTATACTGAACATAGTTTTAAGGCATTCTGCTCTTGGGGGATATTTATGAGCGAAAAAGATTTACAGGAAGCATTGAGCATAATCTGGGAACTGAAAGAAAAAAAAGCAGAAGAGCAGGAGAAAATAGGTTTGGAGTTGAAAACAAAGCTGGGCCAGGATTTGACGCAAGAGCTGGAAAAAATGGATTATATAATTTCACATAAAAGCAAAATAAAAATGACAGAAGCGGGAGAAAAAATAGCCAGGGACCTTATCCGCAGGCAGCGTATTGCCGAAAGGCTGCTTTGCGATGTTTTTGAAATAAAAGAAGAAGCGTTCTGTCCCGTAGCCTGTGAATTTGAGCACATACTTTCAAAGGAAGTTGAAGAAAGCATCTGTACCCTGCTGGGCCATCCGCGGCAATGCCCCCACGGTTCTATAATACCTGAAGGCGAGTGCTGTAAAAAGGCAAAAGAAGTGATTGAGAGCATCGTGGTTCCGCTTTCAAAATTGAAACCAAACCAAAAAGCAAAGATTGTATATGTGCTTACTGATAAAAACGAACAGTTACACAGATTGATGTCCCTGGGAATTGTGCCCGGAAGCGTTATAAATGTGCATCAGACTTTTCCATCTTTTGTTATTCAGGCAGGGGCTACTCAGATAGCTCTTGAAAAAGACGTTGCAGATAATATTTTCACAAGAAAAATATAAGAAGCCAGCGGGAGTGCAGGTGAGTAATAAATGCCCGGGAAATGATACAAGGTTTTTAAAGCTGGAAGTGCATAAATGCCCGCAATGCGGGTATGAAGTGGAAATGTTTTCTGATGAAGGCCTGGTAAAGTGTGCGAAATGCGGGGCAGAAGTTACCCGGGACCCGAAAACATCCTGTATTGCCTGGTGCAAGTACGCCAAACAGTGCATAGGTGAAAATAAGTGGAACGAAATCCGCAAGATACTTGAAAAAGATGAAATAATTAATAAAAAGGAGAAATGAAAGATGAATGGAAAGGAAATTATTGATGTTATTTACGGTATGAATACCGGCGGTAAGGAAAAGATGTTTTTTTTAAAAACCCTAACAATAGATTTGTTAGATAAAGAAGATGTCTGGGATGACATAGATAATTTAAGGGAATTTTTTAATAAACAATTAATAGTGCATTTCAGAAATGAAGGAATAATGATAAATATTATGGAAAGAGAGTTAGCATTAACTACTGAAGAAAAAGGAATATTGTCAGAAATATTAGCTGAACACGCGGTAATTATTAAAGAATACGAAGAATTAAATAAGTTTATTGAAAAATATAAAAACAATCCCCAAGACAGGCATATTCGTGAAAGTGTAATAGATGCGGCCCATAAAATATTTGGCTTATTGCCGCCCCATGCGGCAAAGGAAGATAAATACCTGTATCCGCTGGCAAAAGAAAAGCTTAGCGACAAGCATTTAAAAGAGCTTGAAGAAAAAATAGCGGGATATAAGTTTGAAAACAAATAGAAATATATTATTGATATTAATGGTTTTAGTTTTTTTAAAATCCGTTTGTTTTGCATCCAACTATCTTGCCTATACGGGTTACAGCCGGGGCAGCTCAAAAGTTATAGGTATGGGCGGCGCTTTTACCGGCATAGCAGATGATGTAAACTCAATTATTTATAATCCGGCAGGTTTTGCTTTTTCTGATTATAATAATTATGTTTCCTTGAACTATGTAAATTTTATAGACAAATCTTTTGATTTTGATAAAGCGTCAAAAGATGATGTGTGGAAAAGCGAAGCAACAAATTTCGGGTTTCTGCATAAAACAAAGAAATCCAATGGTTTTACCTGGGGTTTTTATTTAGACGGGCTATATAACCTTACTTTTACAAATAATCTGGCAGATAAAAATAAGTTTGTCCTGGATATGGGCCATCCGGGAGAGAGATATGAAATCAGTTTTTCTCTTACAAGGATATTGTTTCCTTTAATATGGAAGTATAATGACCGGCTGGCGTTTGGTGTAAACGCCAGTATTCTTGTTGCCAGATTAAGTTATGATTATCACGCACCGGCAGATTACATGAGTGTGTATGAAGACAGTACTACATTTCATTGCGATTTATCTGCTATGTACAAGGTAAGCGACAAAGTGCAGTTTGGCATAATGGTTAGGCCGCCGGCCTATTTTGATGTAAATGAAAACAGAAATGCTGATATTGGAACTTTTAAATGGTTTAATGATATTCATATGCCCCTGCAGATAAATACAGGTGTGGGTTATAAAATGAATAAGCAATTTATGTTTGATTTTGACCTGCATTATGCAAAATTTGATGGTAACGAGATTTTACCCGGATCTAACCTGGTCCCTGAATTTGCTGAATATAAACTTAAAACCAGACAGTCCCTAAGCCCTCATTTAGGCGGGCAATACCAGTCTACGTTAATGAAAAAGGATTTTTTTGTGCGGGCAGGTTATTATTACCAGCCGGGGTTGTTTGAAACCCTGGAAGATAAACATCACTTTACCTATAGTTTATCCTGGAGACTTATTAAACTGCCTGCCTGGGTTTATGTAATGGAGTATTTAAGCGTAGGTTTTAGTAATGACATAGCAGATAATTATGATGTGCAGACTTTTACACTGGACTCGGATTTTTAAAAGTCAATATGGTTTCATCTTGCTTAAAAAGATGAAACCATATGTGTGTGACGGTTATCCCAGCGGTTTGATTTAGCTGATGTGTTATAGATAAATCAGCAAGGGATAGAAGGCTGCTGAGCCTGCAATTATTTTTGCAGGTGAAAGCGTGTGACGGTTTACCCTTGTGTTCAAACCCCTTTATCCAGACATCTTTGAAACAGGGATAAATCATTTGCTAATCCTTCATTTCCTAACATATTCGTTTTTCTGGATAAAGCTTTCGCTTTAACATTTTTGTTCACAGGATATCGTTTTCACTTGCTTTCCTTTTTATATAATGACGCAAGTGCGCTACCCGCAGCACTTTATCCCAGCGGTTTGATTTAGCTGATGTGTTATAGATAAAAAAAATGAAAAAATTAAATACATTTATTGTTTCGGGTTTGCTGGCTATAATGTTTATCAGAATTGTGCTGATGATAAGCGTTGCTACCGATACCTATGATGAAATGGATTACCTGCGTACTGGCTGGTATCTGGCTCAACACCATAACTGGAATACAGAAAGCACTATCCGCCACCCCAGCCTTTCTTTTTATCTGCACGGCATTGTGTTAAATAATTTTCATTTTAGTTCCTGGGACCAGCGCCTTTTCTGGGCGCGGTTTATCCTGGCATTGTTTTCACTAATCCTGGGTTTTTACATTTACCGGTTTGCTAAAAGTCTTTACGGGCAAAAGGCAGGCCTGCTGGCAGTGGCGCTTTTTTCGCTGTCGCCAAACATTATTGCGCACTCGGGGCTTATTACTACAGATATATTGCTGGGTTGTTTTATGATGTGCGCTATTTATACCTCCTGGCGCCTGAGAGAAAGCAAAAAACCGTTTAAGAAAGTACTGCTTGTAGGTATTTTTATGGGCCTGGCATTGCTTTCTAAATTTACCGCAGTTATGATGCTGGTTATTATGTTTTTGCTGGTTTTAGCAGAAACGTTTTTTTTTGGCAAGAAATTCCGGCTGTTGCCGTACATTTTTACTGTCATTATCGGGCTTTTTATTCTTAATGCAGGGTATTCTTTTAAGGGGACTTTTGAAAAAACTGACAGTAAAATGCTCAGAAGCAGTTTGTTTACAAATTTAAATAAAACGCCTATTCTCAGGCTTCTGCCTGAGCCGTACATTATAGGTTTTGACAGACAGCAGTATATAAATGAAATAGGGCATCCCGCATTTTTAGACGGCAAATATTCCTATAGCGGGTGGTGGTATTACTTTCCTAAAGCGTTTTTTTATAAAGAACCGCTTCCGCTGATACTGATGATTTTTCTGTTTCTGCTTTTTTTCAGGCAGGTTTATAAAAAAGAATATCTGTCCGGATATGTTTACCTGGCCCTGCCGGTAATTGTTCTGTGCATTATAAACTGTTTTCTCAATAAAAATAATGCCGGGTACAGGTATCTTCTGCCTGTGTTTCCTTTTATTTTTGTGTTTATAAGCGGCCTGGCGGAATTAAAAATAAAACATTTCAAGCCAGCGCTGATACTTCTGCTTGCCTGGTTTGCCGTTGACAGCGCGCTGGCACACCCGTACTACATTGCCTATTTCAATGAAATAGCCGGCGGGGCTAAAAATGGGTATAAGCATCTGGTAGATTCAAATTTAGACTGGGGGCAGGACAGGAACCTGGTAATCAAGGAAACAGAAGGTAAACAGATAATATTTAATCCGCGCATACCGGTTGCAGGCAACATTGTAATAAATGCCAATAATCTACAGGACGTTTTTAAAATACGTAAAACACACCGCTGGCTTAAATTTTTTAAGCCGTCAGGAAATATAGGGTATTCCTGGCTGGTGTATGATTTAAAAATTGAAGATTTTGAAAATCTGGTAAAAGAATATCCGCAGGACTCTTATGCCCGGTACTGCCTGGGAAGTGCTTGTTCTGTAGCTGGCAGGAATTCAGAGGCGCTGGAACAATTTGCGCAGTCAATAAAGCTTAATCCGGAAGACCCGTATGTTTATAACAGCCTGGGCCAGCTGAGATTTTTTATGGGTAATATAGCTGATGCTGAAAGACAGTATTTAACAGCAGTAAAAAAAGATGAACTGCTTCCTGATTCTTACCAGAACCTGGCTGAATTATACGGAAAAACCGGCAGACAGGCTAAACAGAAAGAGTTTCAAAAGAGGTATAATGTTTACAGGGCCCTTGATGCCATGGCGTTTAAAACACCGGTTACGGTAAGTTATTTTTCTGATAAGGTAAGCCGCGAACCTGAAAACCCGGTGTACCACAACAATCTGGGTTTTGCTTATATTAAGGAAGGCGGTGTTGATAAGGCCATCGCGGAGTTTTCAAAAGCATTAGAGTTGGACCCTTATCAGCTGGATTATTATGCAAATCTGGTGTATGCCTATAATGAGAAAGGTGATTTAGCAAAGGCAAAAGAGTTAATGCAGTTGTATTTGAAATATCAGGGCACGGCAAAGATAAAAACGGCGTATTTTATACAATATGGTGAAGATAAAGTGGTACTGGACAGTATTTTGCTTTTACCGGTATTGAATTGAGCAATATACTATTTGAAACGATTTGTTCGCTTGTTTTGCAAAATGAAAGCATCGGAATAATTGCTGTTTTTCCTTGTGGAACAATGAAATAAAACGGGGTTTTCAAAACTCCTCACCCGCCACGGCGGGATCGTCAAACAGTTGAAAACCTAATCCATTTTATTTCATTTAAAACAGCAGAAGCCGCTTAAAATCGTTTCAAAAGTAAGCTCAATTCATATGTTTAGCAAAATACTTTTTTAGGGAGGATGAAGATGGAAGATTTGATTAGTGAATTCATAGCGATGAAAAAATATGCGCTGGTAGGTGCTACGGATAATAAGCAGAAGTTTGGCTATAAGATTTTGATGAGCCTAAAAAACCGCGGGTATGAAGTGTATCCGGTAAACCCGCGCCTTCCGGAAATAGAGGGGCTAAAGTGCTACAAGGCGTTGGCAGATATTCCTGTGAAGGTGGATGTGGTAAATATAGTGGTTCCTTCGGAAGTTACAGAAAAGGTGGTTGAGGAATGTAAGAAGCTGGGATTACTGAATGTGTGGATGCAACCCGGCGCCAGTAGTGAAAAAGCGGTAGAGTATTGTAATAAAAATGGTATAAGGCTGGTTCATGATGCGTGTGTGATGGTCCACTGATTAGCACCCTCCTTCGTTAGCATGATTTAACACCCTCCGCGGAAATCCACGGTTATAAAGCCGTGGATGGATAGCGTTTGTCCGCTTCGGGTATTTCAGCGTAGAGCTTGTTCCTGCGCTGTAGATAAGGTTTGAATCCACGCCTGTGAAGGCGTGGAGCTTCAAATAAACGTAACTATTTGTTACATTTAAATCAATAACTTCGGAAGGGCAAGCAGAGAAAGAGAATACAGAGAAAGAAGTTTTCGGGGGTTATCAGTACTTATATGAATACGGAACAAACATTAATTGAGCACTTGGAAGAATTAAGAAAAAGGATAATAGTGTGTCTGGTTACCACTGCCCTGTGCACCCTTGTTTGTTATTTCTATATTGACCAGATACTTGCCATTCTTTCAAAACCGGCAGGACATCTGGTATTTATTAAACCGGCAGAAGCGTTTTTTGTAAAAATAAAGGTGGCATTTTACGGGGCATTGGTAGTTGCTATGCCGGTGCTGATTTATCAGGCCTGGAAATTTGTAAGCCCCGGGCTTATAAAAACAGAAAAACAGCATATTTACTGGCTGGTACCGGTTTCGTATCTGTTGTTTGTAAGCGGTTTATTGTTTGGGTTTTTTCTGGTGCTTCCTCAGGGTTTGAAGTTTCTGCTGGCGTGCGGAGCGGAAAATATTGAACCCATGATTTCAGTAAGCAGTTATATATCTTTCGTTACCATTTTTTTGCTTGGTTTTGGGATTGTTTTCCAACTGCCGCTGGTTATTTTATTTCTTACAAAAATGGGTATTGTTACGCCGCAGAGCCTGTCAAAAAACCGTAAGTATGCCATTCTGGCTATTTTCATAGTAGCAGGCGTGCTAACCCCGGGGCCGGATATTTTCAGCCAGTTTATGATGGCTGTCCCCACTTTGGTTTTATACGAATTAAGCATTCTGCTTTCAAGGATAGTTTTCCGTAAAAAAGAACAAAAAGAAGAAGTAATTGAAGTAGATGACCCGGCCTACAGATAAAAAGCATTAAAAAAATGAATAATGGAAAATAACGATATTGAATTAATGCTGAAAGTAAAAACAGGGGATCTCTCGGCATTTGACTTGCTTCTTGACAGCTATGAAAAGCCGATAATAAACTTTATTTACCGTTATATTGGAAGCAGGGAAGATGCGGAAGATTTAGCGCAGGAAGTGTTTCTTAAAGTATACCGGGCTGTACCGTATTATGAACCCAGGTCAAAATTCTCTACCTGGCTTTTTAGAATCGCACATAATGTCAGTATAGATTATCTGAGAAAAAACAGGAATAAAAGAACCCTCCAGGTTTCCCAAAATAATCCTGATGAAGAAGAAAAAATACGGGAATTATATAATCCGGACGAACCGGGCGCAGAAACCCTGTTAGAAAACAAGCAAGTAAGGGAGAAAGTAAATTCATTACTGGCTAAGCTTCCGGATAAACAAAAAACAGCATTGATATTACGTATTTATGATGATAAATCTTACCTAGAAATTGCGGCTATACTTGCTTGCTCCGTGCCTGCCGTTGAAGCGCTCATCTTTCGCGCCCGGGAAACCTTAAAAAAACAATTTGGATAGTTTCTGCACGAAAAATATCTGTTATTAAAACATTTTTAAAATACCCCTTGACAAAAATACAGTGGTATGCTATAACAATACCAAGATGATAGACAATGTAATCAATAGAGGTTTTAATGCGGCTTACTTATAAAGGTGATTATGCTTTAAAGATTCTGCTTGATTTAGCCCTGAAATATAAACCCGGCGCAACCCAGCAGGAACTTGTTCAGATAAAAGATATTTCAAAAAGGCAGGACATACCTTTTAAATACCTGGGCCAGATAATACTGACATTAAAAGGCGCGGGATACATTTACAGCAAGAGAGGCCATGACGGCGGTATTTTTCTTGCGAAGCATCCCGGCAAGATTACATTGGGGGAAATAGTAAGGCTGACTGACGGCCCTACGTCTCCGATTACCTGTGTATCAAACACGGGGCCTTCAAAATGCGATTATTCTAAAAAGTGCCCGTTTAAAGGAGTCTGGGAAAAAGTGCGTGACAGCGTAAACGAAATAGTTGACAATGTAACAATAGAAGATATGGCAATAAAATGTAAGGCCAATACAAAAAATATTTTGGATTATAGTATTTAAAAAAAGCAGGAGTATTTTTTTAAAGTAAAAGACTACCATTCCTATCATCTTTATATGCAAAGGAGGTAAAAATTAAGATTTAAGACTTATTTCGTAAAAAACCCATAAAAGGGTTAATCTAAAATTAAGGAGAACAAGGCCATGAGTAAATTAGATTCAAAATTAAAGACAGAGACCTTAGCATTACACGGAGGCCAGGAAGCGGATCCAACAACAGGTTCCAGGGCAGTACCTATTTATCAGACAACGTCGTATCAGTTTAAAAGCACAGAACATGCGGCAAATCTTTTTGGATTAAAGGAATTCGGAAATATTTATACCCGCTTGATGAATCCAACAACAGATGTTTTTGAGAAACGCATAGCTGCGCTTGACGGAGGCGTGGGTGCGCTTGCCGTTTCAAGCGGGCAGTCTGCGATAACGCTTTCGCTTCTAAATATTGCCCAGACAGGCGATGAGATTATTTCAGCGGATAATCTCTACGGAGGAACCTATAACCTGTTCCACTATACGTTCCCAAAATTCGGCATCAAGGTCAGGTTTGTAAAATCAAATGACCTGGCGGCCATTGAAAAAGCCATAACGCCCAAAACAAAGGCAATTTATGCAGAATCCATAGGAAATCCCAAGCTGGATATTGCTGACCTTGAAGGAATTTCAAAGGTTGCACACAAAAACGGCATTCCCTTTGTTTTGGATAATACCGTTTCACCATATTTGTTAAGGCCTATTGATTACGGTGTTGATATTGTGGTCTATTCGGCTACTAAGTTTATAGGAGGCCACGGCACATCTATAGGAGGAGTTATTGTTGATTCAGGTAAATTTGACTGGACCAGCGGCAAATTCCCGCTGATAGCTGAACCTGACCCCAGTTACCACGGTATTAATTTTGTAGAAGCGCTTAAACCTCTTGGCAATATAGCCTATATTATTAAAGCGCGGGTAACCTTGCTCCGGGACCTGGGCCCTGCTCTATCGCCGTTTAATTCATTTTTGTTTCTTCAGGGTTTAGAAACACTCCATCTGAGGCTCCCTAAGCATTCTGAAAATGCGCTTGCCGTTGCAAAATATCTTGAGAAGCATTCAAAGGTAAGCTGGGTAAATTACCCGGGGCTTGCTTCAAGTTCTGATAAAGCGCGCGCTGACAAGTACCTCAAGAAAGGCGCAGGCGCAATTTTGGGTTTTGGTATTAAAGGAGGCATTGAAGCCGGCAAAAAGTTTATTGATTCTCTGGAGCTGATTTCTCATCTTGCCAATGTGGGCGATGCCAAGTCACTGGCTATTCATCCTGCAACCACAACACACCAGCAGTTGTCAGCCGAAGAACAGCAGGCCACCGGCGTTACTCCTGATTTTATCCGTTTATCAATAGGTATAGAGCATATTGATGACATAATTGCTGATATTGAACAGGCTTTAGCAAAAGCCTGATAAAAGGAAAGTTTATGGCTGAAAAAAAAGAAAGCTTAGGAATAGTTGAAACAAAATATTTTACTTTTGCCGCCGCGCCTGATGAGCTTGTACTGGAAAGCGGGGAAAAACTGGGGCCTGTAACTTTAGCCTACGAAACTTACGGCACGCTCAATAATGAAAAATCAAATGCAATATTAGTACTGCATGCTTTTTCAGGAGATGCCCATGCCGCAGGTTACCATCAGGGCGATGACAACCCGGGCTGGTGGGATGATATGATTGGCCCTGGCAAAGCTTTTGATACAAACAAATATTATATTTTAAGTTCAAATGTCATAGGCGGCTGCAAGGGAAGCACCGGCCCGTCTTCCCTAAACCCGAAGACTTTAAAACCCTACGGACTTGAATTTCCGCTAATTACGATTTCAGACATGGTAAAAGCACAGAAACAGCTGGTTGATTTTTTAGGCATAGAACGGTTACTATCGGTTGCAGGTGGTTCCATGGGCGGCATGCAGGCCCTGCAGTGGTTTGCGTCTTACCCTGAAAAGGTCCGCAGTGTTATTCCTATAGCTACTGCAATGAAACATTCTCCCCAGCAGATTGCTTTTGATGAGGTTGGCAGGCAGGCAATAATGGCAGACCCGGCCTGGAACAAAGGCGGCTATTATGAATCCGGGCAGCCTGACAGAGGCCTGGCGGTTGCGCGGATGATCGGGCACATAACCTATATGAGCGCTGCATCAATGGAAGAAAAATTTTCAAGAAGGCTTAAAAAAGATGGTTATAGCTTCAGTTTTAATGCTGATTTTGAAGTTGAAGGGTACCTGCGTTACAGGGGTGAGAGTTTTGTAAAAAGATTTGATGCCAACACGTATCTTTACATTACCAAAGCAATGGATTATTTTGATGTTTCCGGAGCTAAACTTGTAAAAAACGTCAAAAACCCGGATGTTAAATTCCTTGTGTTGTCTTTTAAGTCTGACTGGCTTTACCCCTGCGCCCAATCAAAGGAATTGGTGCACCAGCTCAAATTAAAACAGATTGATGTCACTTATTGCGAAATATTTTCTACATACGGCCACGATGCTTTTCTGGTTGAAGTTGAAGCTGAGAGTAAATTGATTGAGCATTTTCTTGAGAATATAAACGGGAGAAATAAAAACAATGGTTTCTGATACTATAAGGTTTGACCATCAGTTAATAGGTAAAATAATTCATGAAGGGGCCAGGGTGATTGACCTGGGCTGCGGCGAAGGCGATCTGATTTTTCATCTTGCTAATGTGAAGAACGCTGTAGTTCAGGGCATAGAACTTGATGAAAGCGCAATATATAAGTGCGTAGAAAAAGGATTAAGCGTACTGCACGGCGACCTGGATAACGGATTAAACGGGTTTCCTGACAAGGTGTTTGATTACGTGATACTAAATCAGAGCTTACAGCAGGTTAGAAAGGTGGAATACGTAATTGAAGAAACGTTTAGAATAGGGGCTAAAGTAATTATAGGGTTTCCTAACTTTGCACATTTAGAATCCCGCGCCAAATTGTTTTTCGCAGGCAAAGTTCCCGTAACCGGGAGCCTGCCAGGCCAGTGGTATGAGACACCGAATTTAAGATTTTTAAGTATTAAAGATTTTAAGGAATTCTGCAGAGATAGAGAAATAAATATTGAGCAGGCCTACTATCTCGGCAAAAGCAATACAGTTGGATTTCTGCCGAATCTATTTGCACAAAACGCAATATTTGTGCTTTCAAAAACTAACAGGAGGGTTATACCCCAGACTCTTTTAAACGAGTAATTGGGGTATCAACAGGGAGGTAAAAAATCATGAATAAAAACAAAAGTTATTCAATTCTTGTCAACAATCTGCGCAGCTTTAAGCGCGTGCTGATTGCTTCTTCAGGCGGTTCCGGTGCATCATTTCTGCTTAAAACAGCGAAATCAGTGATTGGGGCCGAAAATGTAGCCACTGCCACTGCGCAGAGCAGGGATAAAAATGAACTTTTCAGAAAGCTTACTTTTAAAGCAAGAAAAAAAGAAATGGTACTTTGCGATACTGCCAATTTTTCTGATTTTGTAGATCATCCATACGGCAGAAAAGCTGAGGTTAAATGGGGTATCGCCTCGCCTCTTGCCATGGCCGGCTTTACAAGAAAAGATGTACAAACATTTAAACGCGCAGGCAAGGAGTATTAAGATGGCTCTGTACAATAATATTCTTGAATCAGTAGGTAAAACGCCGCTGGTCCGGCTTAACAGAATAACTAAAGACATAAAATCAACAATCTATGTCAAAGTGGAATACTTAAACCCGGGTGGAAGCATAAAGGACCGGATAGGCATAGCCATGATTGAAGCTGCTGAAAAAGAAGGGCTGTTAAAACCGGGCGGTACAATAATTGAGGCTACGGCCGGCAATACCGGCGTGGGCCTGGCGCTTGTGGCCGCAGTAAAAGGATACCGGGTGATTTTTGTTATGCCGGATAAAATGAGTGAAGATAAAATAAGCCTTTTAAAAGCTTACGGGGCAGAAGTTGTTATTACACCCACTTCCGTGCCGCCGGATTCACCCGAAAGTTATAATGGTGTTGCAGACAGGCTGGCGCGGGAAATACCCGGTGCCTACAGGCCTAACCAGTTTGTAAATTCCAATAACCCGCTGGCCCATTACCTGACAACAGGCCGTGAAATCTGGCAGGATACGGAGGGAAAAATTGATGTTTTTGTGGCCAGCATGGGTACAGGCGGGACCATTTCCGGCACGGCAAAATATCTGAAAGAAAAAAATCCTGGACTGGTAGTGGTTGGCGCTGACCCGGAAGGTTCAATTTTGTCCGGCGACAGCCCCCGCCCCTATAAGGTTGAAGGTATTGGCGAGGACTTTATTCCCAAAACTTTTAACCGGCAGATTGTTGATGAAATGATACGGGTAAGCGATAAGGAATCTTTCAATATGGCCCGGCAGCTTGCCAGGGAGGAAGGCTTGCTTGTCGGCGGTTCTTCCGGCACTGCTTTAGCGGCTGCTTTAAAATATGCCCAACGCCTTGATACCCCCAGATATATTGTTGTTATATTGCCCGATACCGGAAGAAATTACATTACAAAAATATTTTCTGATTCCTGGATGCAGGAAAACGGTTTTTGGGAAGGCCTTAAAAACAAATCCGTGAAATTAAAAGATATACTTAACGGCAGAAAAGGTATGCCGCCAATTATATCAGTTAAACCGCATGAGTCCCTTGCTTCCGCGGTTAAACTGATGCACAGGTATAATATTTCCCAGCTTCCGGTAATTGAATCAGGGAAAGTAATAGGAAGCCTTAATGAGGCTTCAATAATGAAAAATTTAAGCGACGGGATTGATATTTTCAAGCAGAAAATCAGCGCCATAATGGGAAAACCCCTTCCTCACCTTCAGGAAGGCCAGGATATATCCGAAGCGTACAGAATCCTGCTGTCAGGCAGTTCCGGGATAATTGTTACCAGTGACAGAGAATCGCCCGTTGCAGTTATTACTAGATCAGATTTGATAGATTATTTTATTACTCAGAAAGAGGAGTTTGTTTATGAAATATGAAAATTTGAAACTGCCCGCAACAAAGCCGGAAAATTATTTGGAACTCAAGGCCTCGCTTCTTGTAGAAGGTGTTAATGCCGACAGGCAGTCCATGAAAGGGCTTGGTGTTAGTTTCAAGGAGCAAAGGCACGGGCTTTTCGGCTGGGATTTTGATGACCATGCAGGAACGCTATTGCCGGATGATTTCACTCTCCCTGACGGTACGGTTGTACAATTCAGGATGAAAAATGATGCGCCTTATAAAATAAAGCAAAAAAACAATAAAAGGCTTCTTTATAAAAATGAAATTGAAATCTGCGAAGTAAACTGGCTCCGGCGCCCGGAGTTTTACAACAAAAAAACATCTCAGGGTTATAATATGCCGGAAATAGGGCAGGTGGGAGGAGAAGACTGCTTATTTTTCTGCTATCAGAATTATTGTTCTCATTTCAGTAAAAATAAACAATGCTTGTTTTGCAACCTGGTATCAACCTCAAAAACATATAATTCGGTATTGAAAAAGAAAACCATTGAAGCAATCGGAGAAGTTGCCGGTGAAGCCTGGAAAGAAGGTATGGCCAGACATGTTTTGATTACCGGAGGGTGCACCACAGCAGAAAATGAAACAAAACAAGTTACGGCAATAGTGCAGTCAATCCTAAAACACACAGGCTTAAAAAAGCTCCCGGGGACAGTTCTCCCGTCGCCGGCTAAAGGCGACAGCATAAAAGCATATCATGACAGCGGAATTGCCGCTATAGGCTACAGCATGGAAATCTGGGATGAGAGGCTGTACTCTGCAGTCTGCCCCGGCAAAGCTGAGAATACATCACATAAAGAATTCATTGAATCCATTGAATCAGCAGTAAAAATATTCGGCGAAGGCAATGTTTATGGTGTTTTTGTTATGGGTATTGAACCAAAAGAGAGTTTTCTTGAGGGTGTCAGGGTTATTTCCGGATTAGGCGCGAACGTGGTGCCTTTTGTCTGGTCCCCTAACCCGGGCTCAAAATATGAAGGACACCGCGCGCCTGCTCCTAAATGGTATTATGATACTATAATGGAAGCCGCGGCTATTGTAAAGGGAAATAAGTTTTCCAGTGACGATAGGAACCACTGTTACAAATGCGACGGAAATTCTTTGCTGCATGATGCTTTAAGAATAAGGGGAATCTAATATGAAATTTGAAACCAGGGCTATTCATGACGGGCAAAAACCTGATCCGGCTACGGGGGCGGTTATTGTCCCGGTTTATCAAACCTCTACTTATCAGCAGGAAGCTGTTGGCAAACATAAAGGTTATGAATATTCACGTACAGGCAACCCAACCCGTAAAGCGCTTGAGGATTCGCTTGCCTCTCTTGAAGAAGCCCAGTACGGGCTTGCCTTTTCATCCGGTGTTGCGGCGACGCATGCAATTTTCAATTTGTTAAAAAACGGCGACCACATTATCTGCGGAGATGAAGTTTACGGAGGTACTTACAGGCTTATTGAGAAAGTTATGAAAAAATGGGGGCTTGAAGCGGATTATTTTGATGTTGATGATATCAGCAGTTTGAGTAAACTCATAAAACCAAACACAAAAATGATCTGGCTTGAAACGCCTACAAACCCGCTTTTAAAAATAATAGATATCAGTTATGCCGCCCGAATTGCAAAAAAGCACAAGCTGATTTTAGCCGTTGACAATACTTTTGCAAGCCCCTATTTCCAGAAACCGCTTGAGCTGGGCGCTGCTATTGTAGTACACAGTACTACAAAATACCTGGCCGGCCATAGTGATGTCATAGGTGGCGCGGTGTTAACCTCTGATAACAAAATGTATGACAGCCTAAAGTTTTACCAGAATGCCGCCGGTGCGGTGCCGGGCCCCTGGGATTCGTGGCTGGTGTTAAGAGGAATAAAAACTCTGGCGGTAAGGATGAAAGCGCATGAGCAGAATGCTCTTTATCTGGCGGGCTATCTTGAAAAACATCTGCGGGTGGAAAAAATATATTATCCCGGCTTAAAAAGTAATAAAGGTTATGGTATTGCCCGGAAACAAATGAGCGGTTACGGAGGGATGATAAGTTTTGAACTAAAAGGCGGATTCAGGCAGGTAAATAAATTTATTTCAAAACTCAAATTATTTTCCCTTGCCGAAAGCCTGGGCGGGGTGGAATCACTGGTTTGCTACCCGCCAAAAATGACCCATGGTTCATTTTCTCAAACTGAAAGAGAACAAAGAGGCATTAAAGACAATTTGCTGAGGCTTTCGGTAGGATTAGAAAATAAAGAAGATTTGAAAAGAGACCTGGAACAGGCTTTTTGACCGCAAGTTTTTGGAGGTTCTTACGTTTAATAGGGTATGGAGCCAAAAAATATCAAACAAAAGCTTTCCGCGTATCTGGACAGTGAATTAAGTGCCAGAGAAAGGCAGTTGATTGAAGAACATCTCAAGAATTGTGTACCCTGCAGGGAAACCCTTTCTCTGTTTTCAAAACAAAACGAACTTTTAAAAAATTGCGAAACAATAGAAGTTTCTTCGGGTTTCAGAGCCCGCTTAAAAACACGCCTTAAAGAAAAAACTGGAAAAAAGTTAGAATTACCTGTTTTCAAATGGATACCGGTACCTATTGCCTGCGCCGTCGTTGTTGTTCTATTTGTCTGTTTTTCTATAATCACCCCCTACACCTACGGAATCACTTCAGTTGATACAGAAAATAAATATACGGATTTGTTCAAAAAGCAACTGTTTTGCTTTTCGGCCAAAAGCATTATCGCCCCGCTGAATTTTATTGATTTTTATAATAATTACTACCAGGTATTATGTGAATGCAGCCAGAAGAAAAATGGTGCAGCATGTACCTGCGGGGGGTGCGGAAAATGAAATCAAAGCTGGCAATAGCAAGTATGGTTATGGGTTTGTTATCTTTCGTGCAATTGTTTGGAATAGAAAAAGCTGTTGTTTCAATTGTATTTGGAAGCATTGCTTTGAGGGAAATTCTGGCAGGGGAGGAGTTGAGGGGTAAAAATTATGCTTATGCAGGCATTATTTTAGGTTCGCTTTACATCCTGATTTTAGCGGGATTTCTGATAGTTAAGGGCCCGCATATTTTTGAGCTGATTAATAGACTTAAGTAGCTAAATTTTTATACATGGGGTTTTGCGTCAGCCCACCCTGGGCTTCCGCATAAACTCTATCCGCCAAAACCGGCGGAAAATGTAATGGAGGAATTTATGAAAAAGTCAGTTTTAGTGGTTGCGGCAGTATGTGTATCAGCTGGTTTGTTTTTGTATGGGTGTAACCGTACAACGGCCCATTGTCCTATGATGGGAATGACCGAACCTGAGCCGGCGGTCAGTATAGATAATAAAACTGAAAATAAAAAAGTTAGTTATGTATGCCCTATGCATTCCGACGTAACAAGTGATAATCCCGGGAAATGTTCAAAATGCGGGATGAGCCTGGTACAAAAAAAGTAACGCATAGAATAAATCTAATTGCATATTGAGGTAAACAAATGACTGCAGGAAAGAATCTTCTTTTTTTATGTTAATAAAAAATGAACAGCAGAAAAAGTATATCCAAAAATAGTTTGCAGGCAATATGGTATAATATTGGCGTAAAGACGGCTACAGAGTTTTCTATCATCAGTAGTGCCATTTGGATAGTAGGCAAATATTTTGTTTTAGTGAGAATGTAAAAAATGAAAAAAACTATTATATTTTTGATGTTGCTAAGCCTGACTGGCGGTTATGGCGTTGCTCAGGAAAAGGTCCTGTTGCTGGAAGATGCCGTAAAACAGTCAAAAGAAAACAATCCTGAAATTCAGGCCGCAAGACAGAAATATCTTGCATCAAAATCAGGCATTATTCCGGTGCGTAATTTGCCGGACCCCGTTTTAAGCATTGAATATGATTCCTTAAATAAAATGAATATGTACGGTTTTACCCAGGAAATCCCTTTCTGGGGAAAGCTTTCTCTGCGGGGGAAGATAGCCGGAAACGAAGCAGAAATGATAAGAAACGGTGAATACCTTTCAAAAGAACTGGAAGTAATAGCAAGGACAAAAACTTCCTACTTTCTTTTTTTAGCCGCATCCAAAGCTGTCACTATATATGATGAAAGTTCACAGCTTATGAAAAGTATAATAAAATCCGTTGAAGCGGGTTATATTACAGGAAAAACCAGCCAGAGCGATGTTTTGCGCGCCCAGGTGGAATTATCAAAAATGCTTAATATGCTTGTTATAATGAAGCAGGAAAGGGATGCCATGCAGGCCATGCTTAATGTTTTATTGAACAACAAACCTGATACCCTGCCGGGAAGCCCTGTGGAGCCTGTAAACTATGATTTTAAATATTCACTGGAAGAACTTACAGCAATAGCGTTGAAAAACCGCCCGGAGTTGAAGGCAGCAAAAAACCTATTGGAAAAAAACAAGCTTTCAACAGCACTGTTTAAAAGGGAATATCTGCCTGACTTTATGATAGGCTACAAAAGGCAGTATATGAGCAATACCGGGGAATATGCAGGCCATTTAGATATGGTATCGCTAAATCTTCCGCTCTGGTTCTGGAAACAAAGGGCCATGGTTGCACAGTCAAAGCAGGAACAGGAAATGGCGCAGGCCCAGTACACAAATATGGAAAATATGACCTATTACGATATGAAAGTTCTGTATACAAAAGTCAAAACTTACCAACAACTGATAAATGAATACGCAAACGCAATAATACCCAAGGCAAAACAACTGCTGGAAATTTCGCAGGCGAGCTACCAGGCAAATAAAACTGATTTCATAGACTTGCTTGACAGCCAGCGGACTTTGCTTGCGCTGCGGCTGGAATATTACCAGTATGTAGTTGAATATGAAAAAAATCTGGGTGAACTTGAACGTATTGTCGGCAGAGAACTAAAGTAGTCCGTGGAGGCATGAAAATGTTAAGAAAAAGATTAATTTTATGTTTAACAGTAAGTTTATTATTATTTTCTTTCGCCGGAATTAATTCCTGCGGGAATAAACATAATCACAGTGAAACAGAAGATGTTCAGGGCCAGAAATATTACTGCCCTATGCACCCCAGCTATACTTCTAATAAACCCGGCAGTTGCCCTATATGCGGTATGGATCTGGTAAAAGCAGAGAATAAAACACCGGCACTTGGCGGTGAAGGTGTATACATAAGCCCGGAAAGGCAGCAGCTCATTGGCGTAAAATTAACAAAAGTCAGCAGAAGAAACCTGGAAACTCTGGTGCGTGCTTCCGGCAAGGTGGCGCATGATATTGAGCTCTATTCTGCAATTGTGGATTACCAGGTTGCATTTAAAAGTTCTTCTGAAATCAGCGATCAGCCAAATTCATCTTTAATATCATCTATAGAACGCTTAAAACATTTAGGTTTATCTGATGCGCAGATAAAACGCTATTCACAGACTTCCGAATCTCCGTCAAACCTGATTATGACCAACGAAAACGGCGGTACCGTATGGATTTATGCTCAGGTTTATGAAAATGAGGCAAATCTTATCAAAGAAGGGCAGTTAATGGAAGTAACTACGTCAGCCCTGCCCGGAAAAAAATTTATCGGCAAAGTAAGTTCTGTGGGCGCTTATATGACCAGTGAAACCAGGTCTTTGCTGGTGCGCGCAGAAGTTTCTGATCCAAAGGGTTTGCTGAAACCGGAAATGTTTGCAGATACGGTTGTTCATGTGGCTATTGGAAAAAAAGTAGCTGTGCCGGAAGAAGCGGTGCTTGATACCGGCACCAGACAGCTGGTGTTTGTTAATAAAGGAAACGGCATGTATGAGCCCAGAAAAGTTACCGTGGGTGTTCACGCAGAAGGGTATTATGAAATTATTGAGGGGGTTTCACCCGGAGAAGAAGTGGTAACCTCAGCTAATTTTCTGATTGATTCCGAATCCAGGTTAAAATCAACAGTAAAGTAACTTTAAATATCACTTTAAATTACGCAATTAGGTTTGAAGGTATATAAAGATTTGATATAATATAAACGAGAAGAATTAACGTCTATTAACGAGGATAAAATCATGACAGGCAGTTCTATTTATAATCAAATTAGAAAAAGACAAAATCAGATCAATGCTTATTGTATGAAGTCCGGTATTGAATATCTTGGTTTATTTGGTTCTGTTGGAAGAAAGGAAAAAAGTGTTTCAAACGATATAGATGTTTTGGTGAGATTTAATAAACCTAAAGGGTTTGGTTTTGTAGCTATTAAAAACGACTTAACAAAGATGTTCAGGAAAAAAGTTGATCTTGTAACTATAAAGGCATTACACCCGTTATTAAGAGATAAAATCTTAAAAGAGGTTGTTACCATTTATGAAAATAAATAAGCAGGGTTATGAGTTCTATATAAAATCTATTGAAGCAGAAATATTAAAAGTGGAAAAGTTTACAAAAGGAGAAACCCATAAGACTTTTTCAAAAGATGAAGAAAAACAATATGCCGTTTATAAGGCCTGCGAAAATATAGGCGAAGCTGTAAAACATATACCAAAGGAATTAAGGGACAGTTACCCCGGAGTGCCCTGGAAAGAAATTGCCGGCTTCAGGGATATACTTTCTCACGAATATTTTGGCGTAGATATAGATGAAGTATGGAAAATAGTCCACGAAGACCTGCCTAAACTTAAAGCTCAAATCAAAACTATAATTAAAAGCATTAAATAAATAATGATAAAAGATTATTCTCCGCGTTATGTCAGCCGATATGTGTACGGTGGCAATAATGTGGTTAACCAATATTTATTATTCTATGTAAGCGCATGGATTGGTATGCAGTTGCACAAAAAGGGTTCATCGGGATGTCCTTAAGGAAAAGGAAAATATCGGAGATTAGTAAAAATAAGGTTGTTCATTGATTTGTTTTTCGCACCTTCAGCAAATCGCTGCAAATATTTTTGGCATCTGCGGAACTCGCCTTTCATGCAAGAATTGACGGGGCTCAAACAGTCCTCGATGAAAAACCCAATAATATTATTGCTCATAATCAGGATAATGGTGCTCAAAACAAACGCAATGAACTGTTTTTTTGTGAAGCAGAAAATTCAAGATTATTGTAAGAAATTTTGAGAGATTTCAAACTAAAAGATATTGTTGACAGGCTTGACTTGAGAATTTAACTATTTTACCCGCTTTCGCAGAATGTCCCGAGTGTAAACTTAGGCGTGAATGCGTTGTAGGGTATCCC
>Ga0156443_184_pt1 | contig 44552 bp, 34 predicted proteins | sample RifOxyA2_FD_108086 | JGI IMG/M metagenome (GOLD analysis project Ga0156443, IMG submission 108086) | Elusimicrobia bacterium RIFOXYA2_FULL_39_19
ACCCCTTTGATTGGACAGTATAATTAGTATTAAGCTGACAAGGCGCTGAAATTGTTTTTGTAGCTGACTTCAAATTCATTTGGCGGAACATAGCCTAAAGATGAATGAAGCCGTTTTGCATTATATACTTGTTCAAGAAAATATGGCACCCGTTCTATAACATCATCTATCGTCTGATAATCGTTTAAGTACACTTCTTCGTACTTAAAAGTCTTAAAGAAACTTTCTGCGGTTGCGTTATGGTACGGATTCCCTTTATCAGACATACTGCTCAGAATATTGTGTTCTTTCAAAATATTCACATATTCTTCTGAGGCATACTGGACGCCCTGGTCAGAATGATGAATACAGCCAGTCAATGGTTTTCGGTCTCTAAGCGCCATTTTAAGCGCTTCTGTTGCTAAAGATGCGTCCAAAGACAGTGACAAGGCATAGCCTATCACTTTACGGGAAAATAAGTCAAGAATTGCCGACAGATACACAAAACCGTGGGCAAGGTGAATATATGTTATATCTGCAACCCAAATTTGATTCGGCGCTGTAGGGGTTATCCCTATTATCAGGTTCGGATATCTTTGAAAATTGTGTTTTGAATTTGTTGTTGGCCGGTACGCTCTTGGCTGTTTGCACTGGATGTCCAACTCAACCATAAGGCGCCCTATGCGCTTATGGTTCACCCGGTATCCTTCACGGTGCAACTGTTTGGTTACGCGCCGTTCCCCGTAACCAGGGAATTCTTTGACTATTTCTTCTATTCGCTTTTTTAGTTTTGATTCTTCTGCTATTTTTTTGGCTGATTTCTTTGATTTATAATAATATGTGCTCAGGGGAATATTCATTAGTTCGCACCCCCGGCTCGTAGTTTCAACAAACAACTGGTGCTCTTTGATAAACTTTCTTTTTTCTTTGCAAGTTCCCGTTTGTATTCTATCGTTTTTTTTAAAAACTCGATTTCCATCGCTTGCCGGCCCACCATCCGTTCAAGTTTCTCTATTTTATCATGGAATCCGGCTTCGGTGGTAGGCTCATTGTTCAAACGGCCATGTTCATATGCTTCAATCCATTTTAACAGTAAACTATACGATATCCCATATTTCCGGGCTACTGCTGTTTTGCTCGTTTGCCCGCTTAGTGCTTCCGTTGCTGCTTCTTGCTTTTGTTCTTTACTGAATTTTCTGTATAAACCCATACAAGAGCCTCCTTTTTTAAGGTCTCTTGTCTGCTATTATACTAATTTAGTATCCAGTTTTTGGGGTACAGTCCAAAGTATATCCATACTATTTATGAGAAATTTAAGAAAGATGGAATATGATTGGAATGGAAACCAGTTACGCAAGGAAATGGGCAGTGGGCAGTCAGTGGTAACCAAATATTTTAATTACGAATATGATTTTGAAAATCGTATGACGAAGGTCATTTTCCCGGACAACAGCTATGAAAAGTATTTATATGCTCCCAACGGAAAGCGGGTAGCGGTTCAAAAATGGAGAGCGGGCGCAACAACGCCCGAAGAAACCACCTATTTTGTTTATGATGCCTTACAGTGCAATAATGTGTATGAATTTTCAACAAACACCAATTCAACAAGCTCAGGGCAGGGTTCTGTTTCAAGGTATGTCTATAACTGGCCGGGAAATGAGATGATAAGTAAAATTACTGCATATCCGCCTGATGGTGTTACATCGATTTCTTATTATCATTATGACGGTATTGGAAGTGCAAGTGCGATTACGGATAGTGCGGGAACAGTTAATAATACATACAGGTACGACCCATTTGGAAACATAATTACCAGCACAGGGAAAAACGGCAGGTATTCATTTGTCGGCGCTTTTGGTGTAGAGAATGACGGAATGAGCTGTCTGTTACACATGGGTGCCCGGTATTATGATCCAACAATAGGAAGGTTTATTCAAAGGGACCCGCTTCGTGGTTTTGTTTCAGATCCACTTTCACTGAACCGGTATATTTATTGTGGAAATAATCCGATGAATTTTATTGACCCAAAGGGGTTGTTCTGGTCTGACGATGATGACTCTATGGCTGGTTCAAGCCATGAATATGGCGAAGAAGAGAAAGTTGAAGCAAAGAGAAAAGTCCCCTCTAATAAAGTTAAAGTTACAATAATTCAGTTATGGTATGCCGATTACATTTTTGGAGATAACTATAAAGACCCTGGAATTCCGCCACCAGCAGATATACCGAATAATCCCAAGGAGACAATATCGTATATTTATATTCCTTTTGATTATGCACTAATCGATCAAATAGAAAGAAGATCAGTAATAAATAATTATTATTTGGCATTTCAGGAAATATTGATTATACAACAAAAGAGGTTTTATTATGGTCCATCATCGCAAAAAAAATGTGAATAATATTGTTATCGGGCTTTTAGTACCATTGTTGTTTTTCTTCTCTTGTGCTAAAACCAAAGATTCTATACCAGAGAAAACTGTAAATATTGATAAGGCTTTAAAAGAGAGAATTGTCCAATATTATGAATTAGAAAAGAAAGGCGATTGGTCGCATACTTATAATTTTCGTATAACTCCTTTTAAAGAGGTTGTACGTTTTGATTATTATAAATCTCGTATGCAAAAGGATAGCAAGGGGTGGAAATTGGAAAGTTATAAGTTTGTAGATTGTAAACAACAAAATAATTTGGCTTATGTAAAAATAGCATTCATTGAAATGATTCCTCCTGATTATTTGAAAACAAATGATATTTTATCGAATCTGCTTACTCGTAAAATAAGAAAGATGAAATTTACAGAAGATTCAATTTGGGAAAAAATAAATGGAGTTTGGTATACTCGAAGCTGTTGTTCAAGATTACATTTATCCTTGAACGAAGAATTTGGTGAATAAATTGCGACAAGAAAAGATCTTGCTGAAAATGATATTCTTCGTGTAAATTTAGTTTATTTACTTAAAGCAAGAGAACAGTTATATTCAGTTGGTATAATAGAGCTTTTTATTACAATAGTAATATCATCATTTCTTTTCTGGTTTCTTAATACTAAAAAAATAAAAGAGCAATTTGCTTTGAATTGACGGGCGTTGAATTATTAATATAATTTAAAAATGGCTGTTTATATGAATTAATTAAGCGAGACTGGGGATCAGATGATTTCAAAAATAACAGCTTATCCACCTGATGGTGTTACATCGATTTCTTATTATCATTATGACGGTATTGGAAGTGCAAGTGCAATTACTGATGCAAACGGGACAGTAACTAACACTTACAGGTATGACCCGTTTGGAAACATGATTACAAGTACTGGAAAATTAGGGCGTTATTCGTTTGTTGGCGCCTTTGGTGTAGAAAACGATGGCATGAGCGGTCTCTTTCACATGGGAGCTCGTTATTATGATCCAACAACAGGCCGTTTTATCCAAAGAGACCCAATAAGGGGGTTTGTTTCAGATCCACTTTCACTGAACCGGTATATTTATTGCGGAAATAATCCGATGAATTTTATTGACCCGAAGGGGCTGACAGCAACAGCAGGAACTACAGATCCAGAAACGGGAGAAACGGTAATTACAAATACTGAAGCAGAAGATCAAGAAGGCAATAGACCGAAAGCAATATTTAATGGATATTCTTTTATTTTCTTTTATCCAATTGCGAATGGATATATAGCAGTTTCAGGAAATGGAACGCATCAAGGAATACCTAGTGGGACTTGGGATGCAACTAACTTACGAACAAGAACAAAAACTGGGATGGTAGATCTCACGGGATTGGGTTGGAGTGTAGATCTGAAACCGAATTTTAGCACAGATAGAGATTTGATACGGATCCACCCTGACCAACCACCATATGGAACTGAAGGATGTATAGGAATAGAAGGAGATACGCGTTATTTATATAATGCGATACAAGGTTATTTGAGCTTACAAACATCATTTACTGTACAGGTGACAAATGGGAAATGTAAATAGAGTAGTTAGTTTATTTGTTTTGTTGTTAAGTTTATTAACTTCAATAAGTATTTGTGAAAATAAAGCACTGTCTGCTAAAGTAACAAATTCAGCTTTTATTAATAATATTGTTAGTAGATTTCATGAAGGAATAAAATTGTATAAAAAATATCAAGAAGCCGAAAAACTTTCTATAGAAAAAGCTTCAACTGAAGATGAATATTGGAAAATACGTCAAAAGACAGATGATTATAACGAAAAAATCCTTTTCCTAGCATATTTTGAATGTGTGAAAATCCTTTCTGAGAAGCAGAAAAACAATAAGCCAAATAAATATCAAAAGGTGTTAATTGAAGAGTTTTTGAAAATCCTATTGGTATTTGAGGGTTCTGCTGATGAAGAATGGTCGAGGGGTTCAGGAGAAGCCTATTTTAGAAACCCTTATTTAATTGAATATGGTATAAGGAAGTTTTCTGTAAAAAAACAAAAAATGTTAGTAGAAAGAATTAACAGAAGTTTTGAATATTATTCAGATGGATTTGAATATTTTGCACCTGGGGAAGACAAGAAACAATTAGAATCAATAAGAAAACGTTTAGAAGAATTTACAGATTTAATCAGAATGAAGCAATAATTGTCTTGTCTAAAATATGAAATCTAAAACAGAAACGGTAAGTTTAAGAAGCGGAATTGGCGCGGTAAATCCTGAAAATATAACTACGGATTACCTGTATGATGGAAGTGGGAACCAGTTACGCAAGGAAATGGGCAGTGGGCAGTCAATAGTGACTAAATATTTAAATTACGAATATGATTTTGAGAACCGCATGACAAAAGTTATTTTCCCTGACAACAGCTATGAGAAATACCTTTATGCGCCCAATGGAAAGAGGGTTGCAGTTCAAAAGTGGTTGGCGAATGCTTCGCAACCGGAAGAAACTACATATTTTGTTTATGATGCGCTTTAATTCAATAATTTATGGAGGATTGTATGTTAGTGAGAATAATAGTTTTTGTGGGTATATTTATTGTTAACTGTTTCTACTGTGATGAAATAAAAGTTCAGGAAAATAGTTTAAGTGTTCAAGAAATAGGGAAAAAGCTTGAAAAATCCGTAGCCAAAATAGAAGTGCTTAGAGAAGATGGTAAAATTGTTGCCGGTTCCGGTATGATAATATCTTCTGACGGTTTGATAATGACTAATAAACATCTTGTAGAATTCCCATTGGAAGAAATTATGTCAAAAAAAACTATAAAAATAGATGAAATAAAAGTTACACTGCAAAATAACAAGGAATATAAAGCAAAAATAAAGGCTCAAGATGAATATATTGACATGGCTATTATAAAGATTGAAGAAGATAATTTGGATCCTGTGAAATTTATTGAAAATTCTGACAGTATAAAAAAAGGTGAAAAGGTTTTCGCAATGGGAAATCCTATGAATCTTGAAAAAACATTTACATCAGGGATTGTCAGTGAAATTCACAGAAGGTTTGTTATTCTTGGAACAGATAATCAAATTGAAGATTTTATTCAAATTGACGCCGCAATAAATCCCGGAAATAGCGGGGGTCCTATGGTAAATGAAGATTGTGAAGTGATTGGGATGGTTACGTCAGGTATAAACCAAGGAGAAGGCCTGAGTTTTGCAATAGCTGCAAATTTACTAAAAAGAGAAAAAGACAGAATTATAAATAATTTGGAATACCCATGGTTTGGGGTTTGGGTTGAGTACAAAAAAGATGAGGATGAAGACGGTGTATTTAGAATTCAGGAAATAATTACAGAAAAAACAGGGCTGAAAAAAGGCGATATTATAAGAAAAATAAACGGTAAAGAATATACAAATACAATTAAGCTTCAGGCAGGAATAAGTGAATTAAAAATAGGCGCTAAGGCAAAGCTTTTGATTAAAAGAAAAAATAAAGAAGTGGAAGTGCTGATTCCTGTAAAGAAACGATTTGAAGATCCTGTTTTGCCTATAAAAACATTATTTGAAGTATGGGGTGTACTACTAGAAACTAATACTGACAGTGGTATTGAAGTCGCAAAAGTAGACAAATTTAACGAGGTTCAAAAAACCACGCCTTTTTATGATGTGTATCAATATGAAAAATATAAAGCTGCTGGTTTCAAAGATAATGATTTGATTTTTGGTGTAGCTAAAGTTGAGAATCAAGAATGGCTTGACAGTATATTCGGATTAAGAAGACTTGAAAATATATTCGGTAAAAAAATAAATGATTTTGAGAATTTAGAAGAAACATGCAGGGAATATGTAAATAAAGGCTACTTGTTGACCGTCATATGTATTGAAAGGTCAAAAGAAAAATATTTCTGTGTATTGATCAGGCATATTCCAAAATCAAATTATATTTAACAGTAGTTACGCAGGTTTTGAGTAGCTATAAGAGGTAGTTTAAATGGATAAAAAAAGAACAACATTTAGGTTAATTACGTTTGTTTTTATTGCATTTGTATTAAGTGCAGTTAGTTGCATAAATAATTTATCTGCAGCTGCTTCTTTGAGCCAAACTCTACGGGCGCCATTTTCAAATATTGACGTCACATTCACTGATATTTCAGTTTATAGTTCTGATAACAGTGAATGGATCTCAATAATGAGCGATCAAAAAACAGTAAATTTATCATCCCTGGCTGATTTAGGATTAACCCAGGTTATCGGCGATAATAATATCCCTTCGGGCAACTACACAAAAGTAAGATATACAATAAGTGAAGCTGTTGGAAAACCTAAAAATAACAACCAGCAATTTGTTTTTGAATTATCAGATGTTATCTTTGAAGAGAATTATTCATTTACCGTAAATTCCGGTAATAGTTATTTGCTTACCATACAATTTGATTTGTTCGGTTCAATAACAGACACCGTAACCGGGTATAAATATTTCCCAGTAGTTTCAAAGATATCCTTAATGAAATATGAAGAATTTGTGTGTACTATAAAACCGACTGGCGGTGATTATACAACACTAAGCCAGTGGTCGGAAGCCATAGATTGCGATCTAACAGTATCTACCAACGTGGTATTTAACGGGGTTAAAACCGGTACAATGAATGATGGCGCGCTAGTTACGGGTTCAGTTTCAGGCGCCCAAGCTAAGGTATGGCATGCAACAGTAGATGGTACACAAATATTTGTGAATGTAACCAATGGGATGTTTGCATCAGGTGAACAAATCCGTGTAAATGAATCCAACTATTTTACCACGAGTGACAACGGTAATTTAGTTATAGCCGTAGCTGAATGCTATGCAATGGAACACCCCGGCAGTGTGTATTTAGCAGCGCATACAGGCCATTGGACCACAGGCCCCAATAATTACATAGAAATAAGAACCCCTGTTTCTGAAAGGCATAACGGTAAATGGGATGACACAAAATTCAGAATGACGGTAGATGATGAATCTTATGGGTTTTCAGTTGCAGCATCGCACGTAAGGTTAGACGGTTTGCAGATAGAAGTTTTAAATGAGGCCAGTGACCATGCCAGAGGCATAGAATTAAGCGGAAGCTCTGAATATGGCCCCTGGGACAGAAGAATATCCAACTGTATAATAAAAGGAAAAGACAGTTTTACGGGCGGTTTAACCAGATACGGGATATCCTATTCCGGAAGCGCATGTTCAAGCAGTGCGGTAAAATTATGGAATGATGTTATTTATGATTTCAACACGACAGGTGATGTTATTTGCAGAGGAATCTATGCAGGCAGACAAAACAGCAGATGGTATTTATACAACAACACAATCCAGAACTGTAAAACCGGTATATGCAGTAACAATGCAGAAGCAGTAATAGTGATGAATACCCTGGTTCAGGATTGCAATAACGGTTTTGAAGGCAATTTTGATACAAGTTCTGATTATAATTTATCAGATTTAGCAAATGATGCGCCCGGAACAAATTCAAAGAATGAAACTACTGTATCTTTTGTTAATAAGAGCGGAGATGATTTTCATTTATTGAAAGCAGATGCAGGCGCAAAAGATTCCGGTGTTGATTTATCAACCAATCTCAATCTATATTTTGCTGCTGATATTGATGGTGAATCAAGGGAAGGTAACTGGGATATAGGCGCTGATGAATATTTTACACCATTGCCGGTAGAATTTATCTGTACCATTAAATCAACCGGCGGGGATTATGCAACACTAAACCAATGGACGGAAGCTATAGATTGTGATTTGACAGTACCAACAAACGTAGTTTTTAACGGCACTAAAACCGGTACAATAAATGATGGAACAATGGTAACAGGTTCTATATCAGGAGCGTATGGCAAAGTCTGGCATGCAACAGTAGAGGGCACACAGATATTTATAAATATAACAAGCGGTACATTTGTGGCTGACGAACAAATCCGTGTAAATGAATTCAACTATTTTACAACAAGTAGTAATGGAACCGGCGCCATAGCAGTGGCTGAATGCTATGCAATGGAACACCCCGGCAGTGTGTATTTAGCAGCGCATACAGGCCATTGGACTACCAGCCCCGATAATTATATAGAAATCAGAACGCCTGTTTCAGAAAGGCATACCGGTACCTTGGATGATACAAAATTTAAAATAACAGCAGACGATGAAGGATATGGATTTTCAATAGCTGCCTCAGATGTACGGTTAGACGGATTGCAGATAGAAGTTTTAAATGAGGCCAGCGACCATGCCCGGGGTATAGAATTAAGCGGAAGTTCTGAATATGCCCCCTGGGACAGAAGAATAGCTAACTGTATAATAAAAGGAAAAGGCAATTTTGCGGGCGGTTTAACCAGATACGGGATATCCTATTCCGGAAGTGCAAGTTTAAACAGTATGGTCAAGCTATGGAACAATGTAGTATATGATTTTAATGCTGCCAGCACCAACACAGCATGCATTGGTGTTTGGGCCGGCAAGCAAAACAGCAAATGGTATGTATATAACAACACAATTCAGAACTGTAAAACTGGTATATACGGCGGTAATGCAGAAGCGGTAATAGTGAAAAACACAATAGTGCAGGATTGCAGCGATGGGTTTAAGAATAATTTTGATGCAAGTTCTGATTATAATTTATCAGATTTAGCCGGAGATGCCCCTGGCACAAATTCAAAGAATGAAACTACGGTATCTTTTGTTAATAAGAGCGGAGATGATTTCCATCTTGCAGATAGAGATACCGGAGCAAGAAATGCAGGTGTAGATTTATTAACCGATTTATTTTTAGCATTCAATTATGACATAGACGGGAATGAGCGCCCTGTTGACGATGTATGGGATATGGGTGCTGATGAAGAGAGCACCTTAGGTATGATGAAAGTTGTCAGGCAACAATTGGCCGACCCGACCTTCAAACTTGGTGATGTATATGCGTATCCTAACCCATCAAAAGGCGGAATAAAACCAACAATACACGTTGAGGTTGGTATGGCAGACAGTGTAAACCTTAAAATATATAATTTAGCTGCCGAATTGATATATGAAGTTGATATAGATGATACTTTGAAAATAGTTGACAATAAATACGCTTATGAATATCAGTGGAATACGGCTGGTATAGCCAGCGGAGTATACATTTACTATGTTGACGCTCAAAAGAGTGGTAAAAACCATATCAAAATTGTCCGCAAACTGGCACTGATAAGGTAAAAACAGTATTCTGCAGGAAACAATGTTTGGGATAAAAGGAAAAATGATATTAAATATTCTGTCTAAAAAAAATAGTATTTTACGGTATTTTGTACTATTTTTTGTTTTCATGACTTGCCTAAGTAACTTAAACGCCAAGGTTACTATCAGCGGGTACGTTAGGGATGAATCAAGTGCGCCGTTGGCAAGTGTTGCAATGAATATCAGCCCGGGTTTTGGTTTAACTGTTTCATCTGCAAATGGTTTTTATTCATTTTATGTTTCTACTGGCAGCAATTATGTAGTAACCCCTTATTTACACAATTATGGATTTATCCCATCCAGCAGGACATACACAAACCTTTCTTCAACACAAACCAATCAGGATTTCACTGCAACAGAATTTCTTCCGGGTAAAATATCAATCAGGGGTTGTGTGAAAGATGTTTTAGGTTCGTGGATTGGAGGAGTGGTTTTTATTGGCGGTGATTGGATTTCTTATACATCTGTAGATAGCAGCGGTAATTATAAGTTTAATAATTATAATCCCGGTAATTATGTTCTTATGGTTTCTTCTCTATATAGCAGTTATACTTTTGACCCTTATATAATAAGTCTTGAAAATGTAAATACAAATCAATTTAATCAGGACTTTGTTGGTACTTCAGTAGCTACTAATACATATGCAATCAGCGGATATGTAAAATATGCAAGTAGTGAGATGATTACCGGTGTTACAATGCACTTAAGCGGTGCAAAAACAGCCACTTCCTTAATTTGGGGTTATTATATCTTCCCTTGTTTACCCAGCGGGATATATACAGTAACTCCACAAAAGGATGGGTGGATATTTAGTCCTGAAAGTACAACAATCACATTAGGTGGTTATGCCTATCCGAGTTTCTTTGCCTTTCCCAGCACCTATTCGGTTAGAGGTTATGTAAGAGATTCAAGCAGTAATGCGGTAAGCGGTGCTTTGGTATTCCTTAGCGGTTCCAGCACAGGAACAGTTATTACCGGCGCTGATGGTTCTTATGCATTTGTCAGTATAAGCACCGGAGCATATACCATTACCCCTGAAAAAAAGTATTATAATTTCAGTCCTGCAAATATAGAAATAGCTTATTTAAACAGTGAAAAAACTGATATGAATTTTTTTGGTGTATATTCTACTTCGGGTTACACCTGTTCAATCAGAGGCCATATCAGGAATATTCAAAACGCGGAATTGCCGGGTATATCAATGAATTTATACTGGAGTGCTCAGGAATCAACGATAACAGCAAACGGTGGGTTGTACCAGTTTTTGAATTTAAAAGAAAAAGAAAATTATGTATTGAGTCCGGAAAATGAAAATTACTATTTTATTCCTTCAAGTATCACAGTATTAAATCTTGAAAACGATGAAGAAAACAAGGACTTTACTGCAATATCAAAAACGATTAATGAAAATGGTTCAATTATAGAAACGGAAGTTGTTGAAACTGTTGGTGTAGCCGGAAAAGTAGTTACGGTTACAAATAATGCAAGTACTATCAAAGGTGCACAAATAAGTATCCCGGCTTTTGCTTTTTCAACAAATACAATTATTGCAATCGGTAAAGTTACTAATCCGCCTGCTGCAGGTGATGAAATAAGGCAAAAAAGCAGCGTAATAGATTTTAGGGCTGTTACGGGTACAGTAATGTTTAGTACCTCTGTGGTAATAAGTCTGCCTTATGCTTCTGATGTCAGTAATCCGTATAGCATAAAAGCTTTTACCTATAATCCGGTAACGTTAACTTGGGATAAAATTCCAACAAAAAGCATAAATACAGCAAATAAATTGCTTTCTATTGAAACTAATCATTTAAGTTATTATGTTTTAGCTTATGATATAGGGATTGATTTAAGTAAGGTCAGGGTTTATCCAAACCCTTTTAAACCAAATGACGGCCAGGCTAAAACCGGAACCTGGGGCCAGGGAATATTATTTGACGGGTTAACTGAAAAAGCAGAAATAGGAATATATTCAATTTCCGGTCAATTGGTAATAAAATTAGATGAAACGGATGCTGATGGACAAATGGTATGGTATGCAACAAATATTGAAAATGAAAAAGTGGCAAGCGGTGTATATATTTACTCAATTACCAATAATTCCGGAGATAAAAAAACGGGTAAACTGGCAGTTATCCGATGAGGTAAAAACAATGTTAATCCGCCTATGGCGTAACAAGAACACTATTAATTGCTTTATTCACACTTTCAGTCTTTACCCGCTTTCGCAGAATGCCCCGAGTGTAAACTTAGGCGTGAATGCGTTGTAGGGTATCCCCTAAAGCTGCTTATGCAATGCGGCAAATAGCCGCGAATATTGCAGAAGCGGTTAGCGACAGGGGATGTTCTTCGGCGGTTTTTGCCGAAGATGAAGCAGATGCTATGGGCGTAAGCCCATAGCATCTGCTTCACTGTTAGCTGTTTTTCTGAAAATACAGGTGCAGATTTTTTTAAAATAGGAATTGGTGCCAGGCCGGCAGGGCTTGGAAGCGCATTTACAGTCATTGCCAACGGTGTGACAGCAATACAGTGGAATGTAGGCGGGTTAGCGCAGTTAAACCAGCGTGAAGTTTTAATATTTGTTGATTACTAACTAAAGGTTTTAATACCAGACAGGTTTTGAAATAAATTCTCTGCTTTTTAATCCGGTGCACAAATATAAGTTAACATTTCTGATAGGCGTATCTTTATACTCTTTCCTGTAAATATCAATGGTTCTGTAAAGTTTAACCGACTTAAAAGACCTGTTTAAATCTTCTTTTAAATCTTCCGCCATAGGCTCAAAAATAATTAACAGCCCATTTCTGCCTTCAAGTGTGTCCCAGTTATCCCATATATCATACTGGTTTCCTTTTCTGTAACGATAGGGAAAACAATATACCTGAGGATGGCCGGCGGTATAAAATCTTACAATTGCCGGGGTCTGGTAATTAATGCCGAACAAAAATGTGTCTGCTGGCAGTTCTTTTAATACAGCACCCAATTGTGTGCCCACGGTATCCCAGCCGGCTACTTCATTACTGCGGTCATCCTGCGGCTTTACTTTTATGCCCAAAAGCATAATATTTGACGGAAAAAGAATAAGCAAAGATATGAATAATGCAAATATAAATCCTGTTGAGATATTTATTATTTTTGTCAGCGGTTTCCATGTGACTTCCTTTAAATAGATGTACATAGCTGTTAAGCCGACAGGATAAAGAATATTGGGCCAGTTTCCTTCTACTTTTGAGCGTACGGACTGAACTAAAAAAAGAAAGAGCGGGAAAATAAGCATAGCAAAAATAAAGGATTCGCGTTTAGTGCTGGTTTTAAAATACTTGATTAAGAAATATACGGCAGTAATAAGTATAAGCACAAAGAAAACCGGTGAAACAAGAAGTAATTGTGAACCTAAAAATTCGGCTGTGCCTTCAAAAGGTTTTACTACAAAATTGCTGGCGTGTTTAAAAACATGTTTATAGTTTACAAAATCATGGGTGTAGTTCCAGTAAAAGTTTGCGCTTAAAAAAGCTAATGGTATAAAAAGCGACAGGTAAAAATCCTTAGAAAAAAACATTCTGCGGTTTTCTTTGTTTGATAAAAGCAGTACGCCGACACAAAGCATCATAAGAAAACTGCTCTGCTTACCTGCCAAACTGAACCCGAAAAAAAGCGCCCACAAATACCAGTAAGCAGTTTTCCCGGTAGAAACAGTTTTCCACAAAAAATAAGTAGAGGCTATCCAGAAAGGCATGGTAACGGAGTCATGCATAATAAGGATAGAGCCTATCATCCCCAGGGGGATAATCTGAAACGTAACAGTTGTTAAAAATGCTACGATAACACTGCCTGAAATACTTTCCGCCAGCAAAAAAAGAAGTATGCCGGAAATAAAGGAAGAAACCACCGCTCCTAATCTGACAAAAAACTGGGAATCAGAGCTGAATATGGTGAAAAACTTTATCCACCAGGCCACCAGGCCCGGCTGGGAGTAATAATTATAGGAAAGCCGCTTGGCCCACTCCCAGTTATACGCTTCATCAAAACACAAATTAATGGAATTTATGTAAAACAGTCTGAAAAGAGAGAGTGCGGATAGAACAGCCAGCAGATAATAAAAGTATTTTTTGTTTTCTTTCATAATTTCTCCTTAACCATACGCTATTTTATTAAATTATTGGAAATATGTGAATAGACATAGTGTTATTCGCATTTTACATTTATTGTTTACGGGTTTTCTGCTTGAATTTACCTGTGCAGTATGATATAATAATTTTACGATTATGATAAATCTTACCCGCCTGAACGACAAACAAATATTTATTAATCCGGACCTTATAGACAATATAGAAACCCATCCGGACACAACCATAACATTTACAAACGGAAATAAGCTTTCGGTAAAGGATAAACCGGAAGAGATAGTAAATAAAATTATTGATTTCAGGGCCAGAATAGCCGGTGCCGGAAAACAATACGAAAATAAATAAAAACAGCATCATAACGGAGGATTAATGGATATTACAACGATAGTCGGTATAGTGGTTTTTGGTGCGCTGGTAATGGGTTCCATCATTGTTATGGAAGGGTGGGCCGGTTTTGTGCCATTTTTAAATCTTGAAGCATTCCTGGTAGTTATCGGGGGCACCTTTTGTGCAATTCTTGTTAATTACCCGCTGGGCCAGATAATGGGTTTAAGGAAAGTGCTTGCAAAAGTTCTTTCAACCACCGGGGAAAACACATCAGAAATAGTATCTACCTTTGTAAATCTTAATAAACGTGCCAGAACAGAAGGCCTGTTATCGCTTGAAAGCCAGGTCAGAACCATAAAAAATGATTTTTTAAGGCGCGGTGTTCAACTGGTTGTGGATGGTGTAGACCAGGAACTAATAAGAAACATGTTGGAAACAGAATTAGGGTTTATACGTGAAAGGCATAAAGTAGGACAGGAAATATTTAACTCTCTTGGTACTTATGCCCCGGCTCTTGGTATTATTGGTACAGTGCTTGGTATGATTCTTATGTTAAACAGCATAGAAGATGTTGAACAGGTTCCGCGCAGAATGGCCCTGGCTCTTGCAGCAGCATTCTACGGTTTAAGCGCTGGATATTTAATATTTCTTCCAATGGCAGGAAAACTTAAACGCCGTTCAGAAGAAGAATTGCTGATAAAAGAAATTATTATACGCGGTGTTCTTTTGCTTCAGGCAGGTGCCAGCCCCAGTATTATGGAATCAAACCTGAAAGCATATCTTGAACCAGCCCAGAGAATGGCTGTCCGTTCAGCAAAATAATAAGGAGTTTATTAACATATGCCTATAAAATCCAGAAACATGATAGACGAGGATGATCCCCGGGTAGCGAAAATCGGCCACCCTGCGCCTCCGTGGCTGGTAAATTATGCAGACCTTATGACGGAACTGGTCTGTTTTTTTGTTATTTTATATGCCTTGTCTGCAGTTTTAAATAAAAACGTACAGAAAGCTTTTACTGAAATGCAGGAAGTAATGAAAGAACAGAATATGGCAGGGGAAGTTAAAATGACTAAAGAAGGCCTTAAAATAACACTGGAAGAAAGCGGCGGCCTGTCATTTTTTAAAAGCGGCAGTGCAGAATTGTCCGATACAATGAAAAAAAATCTTGATTCAATGCTTCCTGAGTTTAAACAACTTTTAAGCGATAAAAAGATTAACATTTTAGTAGAAGGCCATACGGATAATGTGCCTATAGCAACTTCACAGTTTGCGTCAAACTGGGAACTTTCAACTTCACGAGCTACAAATGTGGTGCGTTATCTGGTAACCAAAGAAAATCTGCCTCCTGCTTCAATGGCAGCTGTAGGTTATGGCCAGTACAGGCCTTTAGTTCCCAATGACACAGAGCAGAATAAATCAAAAAACCGCAGAATAGTGTTTCTTATAAAGGCAAATAACGACGCTAAAGAAGTTAAATCAGCTAAAATAGTATCTGATGCTCCACCCAAAGAAGCTTCGCGAGGCGAAATGCCTCCGTCAGAGCAGGAAAATACTAGCCCGGAACAGTAAAACCCCGCAAGAAAAATATTAGAAAAAGGAAGGATAAAAATGGACTATTTAAATCTGGTAAAATCAATTGCAAAAAAGAATGAGAAAAAAATCCTGCTTATAGTAGCTGACGGTTTAGGCGGTATGCCAAATCCCAACACCGGCAAGTCAGAGCTGGAAACAGCCAAAACTCCGAATCTTGATGCCCTGGCAAAAAAGTCCTGCGTGGGTTTAACTATTCCTATTGAATACGGTATTACACCCGGTTCCGGGCCGGCCCATTTGTCATTATTCGGTTATGATCCGGTAAAACACCTCATAGGCAGAGGCGTACTGGAAGCCATTGGCGGAAATATCCCTATGACAAAAATAGACCTCGCCTTAAGGGGCAATTTTGCCACCATGGATTACGCCAAGGCCCTGGTTACAGACCGTCGTGCCGGCAGGATTCCTACGGAAAAAAATGTGGAAATCTGCCAAGAACTGCAGGAAAAAATAAAAAAAATTGATGACGTAGAAGTAATCATCAAACCCGGCAAAGAGCACCGTTTTGTTGTAGTGTTTCGGGGGGAAGGTTTATCCGAAAGTATTACAGATAATGACCCGCAGAAAGAGAATATGCCTGCCAAAAAAATCTCTGCTTCCGCAGCGGACGGGGAAAAAACAGCAAAAATAGTAAACAAATTTCTTGAAGAAGTTAAGAAAATAATAAAAGATAAACCGCCGGCAAATTATATTCTTATGCGCGGTTTTTCAAAATATCCGGATATCCCGCAGATGGAAGATGTTTTTGCCTTAAATCCGGCAGCCATAGCCACCTATCCTATGTATAAAGGACTGGCCCAGTTAGTCGGCATGAAAATATTGCCAACCGGCGAAACCATGGAAGACGAAATTGCAACCCTTAAAAAAGAATGGAACAATTATGATTTTTTCTATGTGCATTTAAAGAAAACCGATGCTTATGGTGAAGACGGCAATTTTGACGGCAAAGTTAAAAAGATAGAAGAAATTGACGGTTTAATGCCGCAGTTCTTAAGCTTAAACCCGGATGTAGTCATTTTTACGGGCGACCATTCTACCCCGGCCGTAATGAAAGGGCACTCCTGGCATTTTGTTCCTTTTATGCTTTATTCAAAATACAGTTTCGGTAATGAGGAAATACAGAAATTCTCTGAAAGAGAATGCAAAAAAGGAATCCTGGGAATATTTAACGCAGTAAATGTCATGCCCCTGGCCCTGGGCCATGCTTTAAAACTGGATAAATTCGGCGCCTAACAGGTAAAATGCAGAACAAAACCGTTACTTTTCTTCCCTCAGGGAATAAAATTGAAGTATCTGCTAATGAACTGACTATTAAAGATGCTGCTAAGCTTGCAGGTGTTTTAATAGAGTTACAGTGCGGGGGAAAAGGCCACTGTGGGAAATGCCGCGTCACCGTAGCCGGAGAAAACATACCGTCAACTGCACTTGAAAAAAAGTTCATTTCAAAAACTGATTTGGAAAAAGGAATAAGATTAGCCTGCCAGTCAAAAGTATCAGCAGATATTACAGTAACCATACCAAAAAAACTCCAGCCGGACAAAAAAAAATTATTCATCTCAGCAATACCCGCAGTCTTAAATGCTCAACACGTATCAGACAGCCTTGGGGTGGCAATTGATATAGGGACTACCACTATCGTAGGCGTGCTTGTTGATTTGAAAACAAATAAAACTTTGTCTGTGTATGCCTTAACAAACCCGCAGGCGGTCCATGGTGCGGATGTTATTTCCCGCATAAACTACGTCATAAATACCTCAAACGGCCTTAAATTACTACAAAGTAAAACTATTGAAACAATCAATGAAATAATTGAACACATCTGCCTGGAACTTAAGAAAAAGCCTGAAACTATTACAAATATTTCTGTCTGCGGCAATACCACCATGCAGCATTTTTTTATTGGTGAGGATCCCAGGTCACTTTCAGTTGCCCCGTATCAACCCCCTATAAGAGGCGTTTATAAAAAATTTAATGCTATAAAACTCGGCCTTAAAGCCAATCCGGAAGCGGAAGTATACCTGATTCCAAATATTGCCGGTTGGGTGGGCGGAGACACCGTAGGTGTAGTGCTGGCAACTGAAATGCATAAATCAAAAAAAATAAAACTTGCCATAGATATAGGCACTAATGGTGAAATGGTGCTGGGAAGTAAAGACAAAATGTCATCTGCTTCAACGGCGGCAGGCCCTTGTTTTGAAGGTGCGCGCATCAGCTGCGGTATGAGAGCGGCTGACGGCGCCATTGAGTCCGTTTACATAGCGGAAGATGGTATTTTCTGGCGTGTGATAGGCCGCGTAAAAGCTGTTGGCATCTGCGGGTCAGCGCTTATTGATACTGTGGCAGAGCTTTTAAAGTTCGGCATAATAGATGAAACGGGAAGAATACAGACAAAAGCAGAACTTGAAGGGAAAGTTCCTGAAGTACTGCTAAAATCTTTAATTGAAAACGAGTCCGGTAATTCATTTCAGATAACAGAAAATATAATTGTTACACAGCGCGATGTCAGGGAATTACAGCTGGCAAAAGCGGCTATTCATGCCGGAATACAGGTATTAATATCAGAAATGAAAATTAAATCCGCTGATATAGATGAAATTCTGCTGGCGGGAACCTTTGGGAACTATATTGATAAAGCAAATGCTCAGAGGATAGGCCTTATACCGGATTTTGCGCTTGAAAAAGTACGGTATGTAGGTAATGCCGCCTGTGAAGGCGCACGGCTTGTATTGATTTCTGATAAAGCAAAAAAAGAGGCGGAATCAGTTGCCGGTTTTGTGAATTATGTAGAATTGTCAGCCCGAAATGATTTTCAGGACGCTTTTGTAGAATCCATGATGTTTAAACGGCAGCAGTAATCCATGGGCTTTGCCCATGGATTACTGCATGTGTGACGTTTACCCCTGCGATAGTTTTCAAATTGTGTTTTTTTGAAAACTGCATGGGGTAGTTGTTTTTGCCACGGGCTTTGCCCGTGAGGGTCAACCAGAAAATAAATTATTAAACAGAGGGTTAGTAAATATGAAAAATGTCAGACACCTTATAGTTTTATTATTGCTTTTATTTTTCCAAAAAGGTTCCTTTTCCAATGAAAACCTGTTTCCACGGCAGGTGCTGGGTTTTGATTCCTGCGCTTATACAAGATATTCAAACGGTTTAATACTAAATCCCGCCATATTATCTTCGCCTGATACAGTTAGCGGGGTAAATATATCTTATTTCAACCAGTCAAAAACCGATTTAAATAACGGCTATAAGAAAACCTCTGTATTTCTTGGTTCAGGACTTGGTTTTGAGCAGTTTGAGAATATGGGTATTTATAACAAGGCATATACAGGCACCTTAGGGTTAAATTTTGAACCGGAGGAAGAATTTCAGAAGGTGTTTTTCGGGGCGGCTTTCAGAATTTATTCTATAGAGGAAAGCAATACCCGTACAAATTGGGATATGGGTTTATTGTATAAACCTTTTTCATTTGTGTCTTTAGGTGCCGTAGCCCAGAATATCAGGGAAGAAAGTTTTGTAACAGGGCTTAAAATGTATCCGCAGTACCGGGGCGGTATTGCCCTGCATCATAACATAGGTAAAAAAGTACCCGTTATCATTTCCTATGACAAACTGGAAGCAGCAGACCCTCTGCATTCCAGCAAATATTTCTATAACCTCAGCCTTGATTTAAACGACAATATTACGCTTTTCGCCAATTCAACGCGGGATAGCGCGGAATTGGAAACAAATACTGCCGGTCTTACCTACTTTTTCGGTGAAAAACTGCTGGCGGGGTACAATAATGAATCAAAAAACAGCGTAGCAGGTTACAGCCTGGTATTTGACCCGACACAGAAAAGAATAATCAGAGGTACGGATATTTTCGGAGCTAAAATAGCTGAGCTGGAAATAGCGGGCGAATATGAAGAAGAAAGAACTTTTAATTTTATGTTTTTTGCTCCCAGGAAACCGCTTTTTAGAAACCTGCTGGCATCAATAAAATCTGTATCAGGCAGAAAAAAATGCGGTTACTTGTTCATTACCCTGAAAAACAACAATCTTGGTTTCTGCCAGATTAAAGAACTTAGAGACGCCCTGGTAAGTTTAAGAAAAGACGGCAAAAAGGTATACGTTTATATGCCGGACGGTATAGACCCTAAAAATTACTTTCTGGCATCGGCAGCAGATAAGATATATACCACGCCAAACAGTTTTGTGCATCTTGAGGGTTTAAGCGCTGACCTAATGTTTTTCAAAGGATTGCTTGATAAAGTAAAAGTAAAAGCGGACCTGGTGCGTCCGGAAGAATGTATCTATAAATCCGGAATAGAGCAATTCACCAGAACTTCAGCATCAAAAGAATTTAAGGAAAACATGGAAAGCGTGCTGGGTGAATTTTATAATAAAGTGCTTGGTTCTATAAGTGAAGCACGCAACATAAATATTAAACTTCTCCAGGAGACAGTAGATAAACAGCCCCTTATGACTGCCCGCCAGGCAAAGGAATTAAACCTGATAGATAATACCGGCTATCTTACTGAAATAAAGGACTATCTGGCAAAGGAAACGGATACCGCTGAAACAGGCAAGGATTTGAAGATGTTTAAGCTTTTACCGGAAAAGAATTCAAATTTCTGGGCGCGGGAACCGAGAGTTGCTGTGATTTACGCATTAGGCGGCATAATGGACGGAAAAAGCGAACGGCAGGGGCCATTCTCTCCTATAAAAATAGTGGGCGCGGATACCTTCATTAAAAAACTTGAACTGGTAAAAGAAAATAAAAAGATAAAAGTTGTAGTTATCAGGATAGATTCACCCGGTGGCAGCGGGCAGGCATCGGATTTGATATGGAAAGCCATAGAAGACCTGAAAGCTGACGGAAAAAAAGTAGTGGTCTCTATGGGAAATGTAGCGGCCTCAGGTGGTTATTATATAGCCTGCAATGCTGATAAAATAGTAGCTGATGAATACACCATCACGGGAAGCATAGGCGTATTTGGCGGTAAAATTGTTTTCGGCGGACTACTGGACTGGGCGGGCATAAATACCGAAACAATAAAATACGGCAGAAATGCAGATATGTTTTCATCCAACAAAGAGTTTACCGCTGAGCAGAAGCAGATAATTACCGCTCAGCTGGATGATTTTTATAAAAATTTCAAGGAAAAAGTGGCAAAAGGCAGGAACCTTTCTTATGAAGAAGTATCAAACCTGGCAAAAGGGAAAATCTATACAGGTCAACAGGCGCTGGATGCCAAACTGGTAGATAAACTGGGCGGTTTGTCAGAAGCGCTGAAACTTGCCGGTGAAATAAGCGGTGTAGATGACCCGGAGAATGCGCTTTATATTGAAGATGACAGGGGCTTAAAAGACCTGTTTATGGATTCTCTGGCCTTTTCTCCCGAACTAAAACTACAGAACACATTTAAAAGGTTTGAAAACTCAGGCTATGTATGGACTATAATGCCTGCCTGGATAGATATAAAATGAAAAAGGTAAAAGTAACAGAAATAGTAAAATTTCTTAATAAAACCTTAGAAGTAAGCAGGATTAAAGACTCTTCAAAAAACGGCCTGCAGGTTAAAGCTTCAAATGAAACCAATAGAATTGCATTTGCCGTAGATGCCTGCCTGGATACATTTAAAAAGGCAAAACAGCAGGATTGCAACATGGTGGTTGTACATCACGGATTGCTATGGAAAGGATCAAAAGATTCTTTGAAGTGGAAAGAAAAAAATATTGCATACCTCAAAAAAAACAGGATGTCTCTTTATGCAGCACACCTGCCGCTGGATAAACATAACAAATATGGCAATAATATAAAACTGGCTGAGCTATTAGGCCTGAGCAATATTAAGGAATTTGGGGACTATCATGGGATTAAAATAGGATTTTCCGGCAGGTTTAAAAATCCAACAAGCCTGTATGCTGTAGCTGGAAAAATTGAAAAAACGCTAAAAACCAAGTGTATTACGGTACAAGGCGGAAAAAACAAGCTTAAAACAATTGCCATCGTATCCGGCGGTGGAAGCAGTGCTCTTGAAGAAGCTATACTAAAAAAGTATGATTGTTTTCTTATTGGTGAGGCACCCCATTATGTTCATAATGAAGCAAAAGACCGCGGAATGAACCTGCTGGTAGCCGGCCATTACCATACCGAAACTTTGGGTGTAAAAGCGCTGGCAGAGTTGTTAGCTGAAAGGTTTGGAGTAAAAACTGTGTTTATTGATAATCCAACTTTATTCTAATGAAAAATATAAATTACAAAATCTTTTTTATTATGTTTGTTTTTTCTGCGGGTTTATTTGCAGAAGATAAGCTGCCGCCCTTGAAAACTTTTGCTTATGTAGATGTAAGCCGCTGTAACGGCAGGTGGTATGAAATAGCAAAATACCCGAATTTTTTTCAGAGGGGCCTTATTGCCGGGACTGCTGACTGGTCTATTGACCCTGATGGAGATATCCGGGTTTATTTCATAGGAAAAAAAGGTAATCTTAAAGGAAAAGAAATAAAGTCAAAACTAAAAGGCTGGGTTTCAGATAAACAAACCAATACAAAATTTGTAATTCGTTTTTTCTGGCCTTTTTCCGGAGAATACTGCCTCATTGATGTCGGAAAGGATTATGAATATGCCGTAGTGAGCAAACCATCAAGAAAGCATTTATGGATTTTATCACGTACTCCGCAAATGGACGAGCAGGTTTATCAGAAGATATTAGACAGCTTGAAAGAACAGTGTTTTGACTTAGAAAAACTTACCAGAACGCCACAGATTAATTCCGGAGATTAGTTTAATAAAAGCATAAAGCAATAAAGCGGGATAGTAATCCCGCCGCTACAAAAATGTTTTTAACGTGGCGGGTGGTTGTTGTAGCGGTCGCATTACTATGCGGCTAATCAAAATAAAGGAAAATAAAATGGGAAAAAGAAACAAAGCAGATTCAAAAGAAATAGGGCTGGATCTCGGAATAATTTTAAGCAAGTACTTTTTCAAAACAGAACACCTGCATTACGGTTATTGGACTAAGGATTTGGAAGTGGACCCTTTTAATCTGGCAAAAGCCCAGGATAATCACACGAATTTCATTGTTTCAAACATCCCTGATGGCACAAAAACAATTCTTGATGTAGGCTGCGGTATAGGGAAACTGTCACAGCGGTTTATTTCATTAGGGTATAAGCCCGAATGCGTATCACCCAGCAAGCTGCTAACAAAATATGCCCGTGAAATATTAGGCGGAGACATCTTAATACACGAATGCAAGTATGAAGATTTGCACACTGATAAACGCTATGATCTGATAGTGTTTTCTGAAAGTTACCAGTATGTAGACCTGGTAAAATCATTTGAAAATTCACTGAAATATCTCAATACCGGAGGCCACATACTAATCTGCGATTTCTTTAAAACCGACGCAAAAGGGGAAAGTGCCTTAGGCGGCGGCCATCATTTAAAGGAATTCTATGAAACCGCTAAACGCTACCCGCTTAAAATGCTCAAAGATATTGATATTACCAGAGAAGCAGCGCCTAATCTTAAACTGATAGATGATTTCCTAACAAAAGTAGGCGTACCTGTGTGGCAGGCCCTGCTGGATTATATGGATAAGAAAAGCCCGTTTGTTTCAAAGATTATTAAGTGGAAATTCAGAAAAAAAATAGACAAGATTAACAAAAAATATTTCAGCGGCACAAGAAATGCTGAAAACTTTGCCATATTTAAATCTTACAGGCTCTTCTTGTTTAAGAAAGAAGCTTGAAAATAGCGACCTCTTGACTAAAACAAAAAAAATCTTTATAATATACATCACAATCAGTAAATGGCTCTTTTCTTAAAAATGCGGGTGTAGTTCAGTGGCTAGAACGACTCGTTGCCAACGAGTAGGTCGAGGGTTCAACTCCCTTCGCCCGCTATTCTTACAGATTTTGTGGCGGTCTTGTGAGCCCGGGGCGCTCACCAACTCGCGCCCGCCGCAAGAATATTCCGGTTTATTCACCGGAATTGCGGCCCTTCGCCCGCTTTGATTTTTTAAATAAACCTGATATGAAAAGGTTTATTTAGTGTGAAAAATCACCCCTGCGCTAATTTTTAAACTTGTTTTGTTTAAAAATTGCATGGGGTTAACACATCTACAAAAACCCTGATGTGAAAAGGGTTTTTTGTATGTTAGGACTGCTACCCTTCCTAACGGGTAACAGCAGTCACGAGAGTTGTAACTGAAAATCATCCCTACGATAGTTTTCAAACATGTTTAAGTTTGAAAACTGTAAGGGATTATCAGAAGGTAGCGGTCTTGTGAGCGTCAAAGGGTCTTTATAATCTATGGGGAAGTATAGGCATAGTTGTGGAAAGGTGTTCTATTTCAAGAATGCAGAAATATTTAAGAATTAGAACACAGAATAATGTCATTTCAGTCATTGCGAGGAGCTTTTAGCGAAGCGGCAATCTAAAACAACGAGATTGCTTCACTAACGTTCGCAATGACAAATTATAGCAATTATTGTCCCGTAAATTATAGAAGTTATCCACAATTTCCCCATAGATTGGGAGACCCGCGTCAAAAAGTATCCTTCCTTAAAATCAACACGATAATATCATTTCAAACATAAACAAACCATAAACTCAAATGCTTAAAATCAACTCAATCTACAAATCAATCCAGGGAGAATCAAACTATACCGGATTGCCCTGCGTTTTTATCCGTTTGGCCGGCTGTAACCTACGCTGCAGCTACTGCGATACCAAATACGCCTATAATAAAGGAAGGGCTGTGACTATCCCTGCAATATTAACCCGGGTAAAAGCTTTAGGTTGCCATCTGGTACAGGTTACGGGAGGGGAACCCCTATTACAGCAAGATACACCAAAACTTATAAATGAACTTATTAAGCAAGGTTATAAAACCCTTCTTGGCACAAACGGCACATATCCTATTAACAGTTTAAATAAAAAATGTGTAAAACTGATGGATATTAAATGTCCGTCAAGCAAAGCGGGCTGTCAAGCAAATCCGGGTAATTTGAAACATTTAACAAACCACGACGAAGTAAAGTTTGTTATTTCAAACGCGGCAGATTACAATTATGCAAAAACTATGCTAAAAAAACACAGTCTTACCAAGTACACCAACATAGTTTTTTCGCCTGCCTATAGAAAGTTAAATCCCAAAGTACTTGCAAGCTGGATTTTAAAAGATAACCTTAGTGTAAAGTTAGGCCTGCAAATACACAAATATATCTGGAATGCAAAAGAAAAAAACAAATAAAATATTTTTCTGCAAAAACTTTTCAAAAAATCCTTAAAAAACCCGCATTAAAAAAAACATTTTCAGCCGATTTTCCCTCGAAAAAACAAAACAAAAAAAATATTTTTTAAAACACTTGACAAATATACACCAAAGATATATATTGTATCTGTAATTATTGGAAATACTATATGTTGTATTCCTGCCAATAACTATCATTGCTCTCTGTTGTGAACAAAATGGCCGCCAAATATCACCAAACAGCAAAATATGGCAAAGTATAACCCTACATGACAACAACTGGTGATGTCTGCCTTCTGCAGGCAGGGCTAAACGCTGATAACAGGTGCAAAAACAACAAACCCGATTTCCCAGGGCTCTTTAAACAAATTTAACAAGCTGTAAAACCTACTAATTTAATTAATTATGAAATGCCCCTATTGCGGATCTATTGATACCAGAACTACCAATTCAAGGCCGTTAGATTCTTCTTCTGTTGTAAGAAGAAGACGCGAATGCCCGGAATGCGCTAAGCGCTTTACTACCTACGAAAGAATTGAAGACATCCCTTTGATGGTAAGTAAAACTGACAATCAGCGCGAACCTTTTGACAGGAATAAACTGCGTGACGGCATTGTGCTGGCATGCCGTAAAAGGCCCATAGACCAGGCCCTTATAGAAAAAATAGTCAGCGAGATTGAAAATGAGCTTAACGAGTACGTGCTTGAAGTGCCCAGCAGGATTATAGGGGAAAAAGTGCTTAAAAAACTCCTTGAAGTTGACCCCATAGCCTATATAAGATTTGCTTCAGTTTATTACCAATATGCAGACATAGATACCTTTTACAATGAAATAAAGAGAATCAAAGAAATAAAAGAAAAATAAAAGTTTGTTATTATATAATTCTAAAAAAGGCGGCGAAAGGGAAAATCCCCTTTCATCAGCAGGAGGCAGTTATGGCAGTAGCAACAAATGATTTGAAAGAGCAGGTAACTTCAAGGTTAAAACCGCAGATAAATGAGCATTCTTTGAAGATTTTACAGAAGCGTTACCTGAGAAAAGATGATTCCGGTAATCCTATTGAACGCCCGGAAGATTTGTTTTTCCGTGTTGCGGAAAACATTGCCAAGGCTGACCATATTTACGAACCGGATAAAAATATAGGCCCTGTTATTGAAGAGTTTTATACCATTATGGCTAATATGGAATTTATTCCTAACTCTCCTACTCTGATGAATGCCGGCAGAGAACTGCAGCAGCTCTCAGCGTGTTTTGTGCTTCCCATAGAAGACTCCATGGACTCAATTTTTGAAACTCTGAAAAACACTGCCCTTATTCACAAATCCGGAGGCGGTACCGGTTTTTCTTTTACCCGTTTAAGGCCCAAAAATGACCTGGTGCGTTCCACCACAGGCGTATCTTCCGGCCCTATATCTTTCATGCAGGTGTTTAATGCGGCTACTGAAGCCATAAAACAGGGCGGCACCAGGCGCGGTGCGAATATGGGTATTTTACGCGTAGACCATCCGGACATTATGGAGTTTATTTCCTGCAAAGATTCAAATGAATCCCTTACCAATTTCAACATTTCCGTAGGCCTTACAGAAGAATTCATGCATGCGGTAGAAACCGATACCGATTATAACCTTTATAACCCGCGTGACGGCGAAGTAGTGGGTTCCCTGAAGGCAAATGAAGTGTTTACCAAAATTATTGACCAGGCATGGAAAAACGGCGAACCGGGTATCATATATTTAGACAGAATTAATGAAAATAACCCGACTCCACAGATAGGCGCTATAGAATCCACAAACCCTTGCGGAGAACAGCCCCTTCTTCCTTATGAATCATGCAATCTTGGTTCAATAAATCTCTCAAGAATGCTTGTTGAAGATGCCGAAACCCATAAAAAAGAAGTAGACTGGCAGAAACTGGAAAAATCAATTAAAACAGCAGTACACTTTCTTGATAATGTAATAGACATGAATAATTTCCCTATTGATAAAATCCGTGAAATGACAAGGGGAAACAGAAAAATAGGGCTCGGCGTAATGGGCTGGGCTGATATGCTGATAGAACTTGAAATATCCTACTCATCTACAGAAGCTTTGAGGCTGGCGGAAAAAGTATTCGGATTTCTTCAGGAAACAGCTAAAGAAACTTCCCGTGAGCTTGCCAAACAGCGCGGGCCATTTCCAAATTTTTCAAAAAGTATTTTTGCCAACGGTGAACCCATAAGAAATGCTACTCTTACCACCATAGCTCCTACGGGCACTATCGGCCTTATTGCAGGCTGTTCCAGCGGAGTTGAGCCCCTGTTTGCTTTAGTGTACACCCGTTCCAATATCCTTGGCGGGGAAAAATTTATTGAAGTAAACAGCGTATTTAAAAAACTGTCTGAAAAAGAAGGGTTTTTCAATGAAGACTTACTCAAAGACATGAGTGAAAAAGGCACCATTCAAAGCATGAAGCATATACCTTCAAAAATCAGAAGAATTTTTATGACCGCTCTTGATATTTCGCCTGATATGCACATCAGAATGCAGGGCGCCTTTCAGAAATATGTAGACAATGCAGTATCAAAAACTGTAAATTTTCCGCATACAGCCACAAAAGAAGACGTGGCAAAAGCATATATCATGGCTTATCAGCTGGGCTGTAAAGGTATTACTGTTTACAGAGACAAGAGCCGTGATAAACAGGTGTTAAATATAGGCCAGTCATCATCCGAAGGCCAGTCAAAATCAGGTGTACCGATTACACACGGCAGGCCGGAACTTAAACCGCGTTTAAGGCCCAGGGCCACTTTGGGTAAAACCCTAATGATGAAAACAGGCTGCGGAAAAATGTATGTAACTATAAACGAAGATAATATAGGTGTATGCGAAATATTTACCCAGCTGGGCAAATCCGGCGGGTGTACATCCAGCCAAGCGGAAGCTATCGGCAGGTTGATTTCTCTTTCACTGCGTTCCGGCATAAAAGCGGATGAGCTTATTTCACAACTTAAAGGTATTAGGTGCCCAACCCCAATGCTTGCGGAAGGAACAGCAATTCTTTCCTGTGCAGATGCGGTAGCTAAAGCCCTTGAGAATTATTTAAAGGAAAAAGCCACACCGGATTTATTTGAGGCGGCCCCGGCTGCTGTTGCAGGAGGCCATGCAGTTACATTAACCGTAGAAGAACCGGTAACAAAACCGGCCATGCCTGCGGGAATGAAAACAAAAGGCAACCTGGAACATATAGGCGCCTGCCCCCAGTGCCCGGAATGCGGCAATATGCTGGTAATTGGCGAAGGTTGCGTATACTGCGGAGACTGCGGTTTCTCCAGATGCTGGTAATAACAACAGTGGTTAGAGGTTAGTAGTTAGTGATTAGTAACTAAACACTTAAACACTAATCACATAACAACTATTATAGATATGATCAAATCAGACAAGTGGATTAAAAAAATGGCAATGGAATTTTCAATGATTGACCCGTTTGAAGCTAAACAGGTCAGTTCCGGTGCTATTTCCTACGGGGTTTCTTCCTACGGTTACGATATGCGCATTTCCGATGAATTTAAAATATTAAAGAAAACATCGGAAACAATTGATCCTAAAAATTTCAGCGCGTTTACATTTGAGGATTATAAAGGAATTACTTGTATTATTCCGCCAAATTCCATAGTACTGGCAAAATCCATTGAATACTTTAAAATACCCAGAAATATTATTACTATCTGTTTCGGTAAATCCACTTATGCCCGTTGCGGTATATTGGTAAATGTAACGCCTTTTGAGCCGGAGTGGGAAGGTTTTGTAACTATTTCTATCACAAACACAAACCCGGTACCGGCAAAACTATATTCAAACGAAGGGATTGCGCAGGTTTTATTTCTTGAAAGCGATGAAATCTGCGAAGTGTCCTACGCGGATAAAAAAGGCAAGTACCAGGCACAAAAAGTTATAACCACTGCAAAAATTTAAAAATTTATTGGAGGAGCATAAAAATGACATTTTTTATCGGCCACAAAAAAGAAGCAAGAAGGTCCTACGGTTTTGACGAAGTTGCCATAGTCCCCGGTACGGTTACCATGAACCCGGAAGAAGTGGATATTTCTCTGAAAATAGGCCCGCATAAATTCAAGTTACCGTTTTTAGCCAGCGCCATGGACGGCGCAGTAAGCCCTAAACTTGCCGTGGCCTTTAATAAATGCGGCGGGTTGGCGGTATTAAACCTTGACGGTATTTATACCAGATACGAGAATTATGAAGAAGTGCTAAACGACGTTGTAAGCGCCCCGCTTGAAAAATCTACAGAAATAATCCAGAAAATTTATAAGGAACCTATCAAGGAAAAACTGATAGCCCAGAGAATAAAAGAAATGAAACAGGGCAGTTCTGTTAGTGCTGTTTCCTGTATCCCTAACAATGCAGAAAGATATTTGAAAATAGCCCAGGAAGCCGGTGCTAATGTGTTTGTAATCCAGGCCACTATTCTTACTGTAAAACACATTGCAAAAAAATATAAACCCATTGACCTGCCGAAAATAGTAAAGAAAGCAAAAATCCCGTTAATACTGGGAAATTGCGTAAGTTATGATGCCGCTCTGGAACTTATGGATACCGGTTGTTCCGGAATCTTAGTCGGCATCGGGCCGGGCTCGGCTTGTACCACAAGAGGCGTACTGGGAATCGGCGTGCCTCAGGTAACAGCCACTATAGACTGTGCCCAGGCAAGAGACTATTATTACAAACAAACAGGCCGTTATGTAAATATTATAACTGACGGCGGTATGAACACCAGCGGAGATATTTGCAAAGCCTTTGCTTCAGGCGCAGATGCCATAATGCTGGGCTCAGCATTTGCCAGAGCCAAAGAAGCCCCGGGAAAAGGTTATCACTGGGGTATGGCTATGCCTCACCAGAATTTACCCAGAGGCACAAGAATACACGTAGGAACCACAGGAAGCATTAAAGAAATCCTGCTGGGGCCTGCCACTGTTGACGATGGTACCATGAACATCGGTGCAGCACTGCGGACCTGCATGGGTAACGTAGGAGCCGGAACCATAAAAGAATTTCAGCTTACAAAAATGATAATAGCACCGGACATTAAATCAGAAGGCAAAATACTGCAGAAAACCCAGAAAGTTGGAATGGGGAAATAAAAATTGGTAGCCGCAGGCTTTAGCCTGCGAAACACAGTAAATATTTGGCAGCTGTTATTTGTAGCGCAGTCTTACTGATTTTTCGTTTTATCATAGGACATCAGTACATTGCCCATAGTTAGCCTGCGAAACACAGTAAATATTTGACAGTTGTTATTTGTAGCGCAGGCTTACTGATTTTTCATTTTATCATAGGACATCAGTACATTGCCCATAGTTAGCTTGCGATTGATCGGTTCCTGAAATACGCAACCTAAAGGTTGCGGCTACAAACCAGAATGTAGTTGCCGCTTTATCGGCGCCCTTAATGTAGCCGCAGGCTTTAGCCTGCGAAAAAAAAAGAATAATTGATTAAAATTGAAATTTGAAAAGGAAAAAAGTAAATCAGTGGTTTAACAGTTAATACTGTTCACTCTTCACAATTTACGCTTTACTGACATATGATTCTAATACTTGATTTTGGGTCGCAATACACACAGTTGATAGCGCGCCGTATCCGTGAAATGAAGGTTTACTGCGAAATACATCCTTTTAATTATGATATTTCAAAGGTAAAAGCCCAGATATCGGATATTAAAGGTATTATTTTATCCGGCGGCCCTTCCAGTGTGTATGAAAAAGACGCTCCTAAGTGTTCAACTGAAATATTTAAACTTGGTGTGCCGGTAATGGGTATCTGCTACGGCATGCAGTTGATGAACCAGGAACTTGGCGGTAAAGTATCCCATTCCGGAAAAAGAGAATACGGGTTTGCCAGCTTGAAAATAAGTAAAAAAGATAAGTTGTTTGACGGTTTTAAAAACCATCAGGTCTGGATGAGTCACGGAGACAAAGTAATAAAACTTGCGCCCGGCTTTAAAGCACTAGCGTCAACATCAAATACTAAATATGCCGTAGTTGCAGATTATTCCAGAAAGCTTTTTGGTTTGCAGTTTCACCCGGAAGTAAAACATACGCCTTCAGGCAGGGAAATGCTGGTTAATTTTGTTTATAAAATCTGTAATCAGAAGCCGGACTGGACCATGCACTCTTTCATAGCCAAAGAAAAAGTGGAAATTAAAAAAATGGCAGGCAATGATTATGTTATCTGCGCTATGTCCGGCGGGGTAGATTCCTCTGTAGTAGCTGTGCTGTCGCACCTGGCGCTGGGAAATAAACTTTACTGCGTGTTTGTAGATAACGGCCTGCTAAAATACGGCGAAAGAGAAAGAGTAGAAAAAACATTCGGCAAAACTTTCGGCAATAAACTGATAATAAAAGATGCCAGAAAGCTGTTTCTTGATAAGCTTGCCGGAGTAACAGACCCGGAAAGAAAAAGAAAAATTATCGGCCATACCTTTATAGAAGTGTTTGAACAATGCATAAAAAACCTTAAACCAAAACATCTTATACAGGGTACATTGTATCCGGATGTAATTGAAAGCGTATCTGTAAAAGGCCCTTCGGCTACTATTAAAACACATCACAATGTAGGCGGATTGCCGGATAAAATGAAAATGAAACTCATTGAACCTTTGCGCTTCCTTTTTAAAGATGAAGTCCGCGAGCTGGGAAAAGAGCTGAAAGTACCTAAAGATATTTTAACCCGCCACCCGTTTCCGGGCCCGGGGCTTGCCGTAAGAATATTAGGCGAAATTACAGAAGCGCGCCTTGAAATAGTGCGTCATGCAGATAGAATTGTAGAAGAAGAAATACGCAAAGCCGGCCTTTATGAAAGCTTATGGCAGGCTTTTGCGGTACTACTTCCTATTAAAACAGTAGGCGTTATGGGTGACCAGAGAACCTATGATCATGCTATAGCTGTACGCGTTGTGGAATCTGTAGATGCCATGACAGCGGACTGGGCAAAAATACCCAATGAAGTATTAAGCAGTATTTCCAGCAGAATTATAAATGAAGTAAAACACGTAAACAGAGTAGTTTATGACATAAGCTCAAAACCACCAGCTACCATAGAGTGGGAATAGAAAACCAGAAACTGTAAGAACATTTATTGGAGGTGTAACTTGAGTACAGTATTAGAAACAAACATTTCACTAAAACCCTTTGCCAGAGGCAAAGTACGGGATATTTATGATCTGGATGACAAGCTTTTAATTGTGGCTTCAGATAGAATATCCGCTTTTGACTATGTCCTGCCAACACCTATCCCGGATAAAGGGAAAGTGCTTACCCAGATATCGGTGTTCTGGTTTAATTTTTTCAAAGCCAGCGTACCGAATCATCTGCTCACCACAGATTTAAAGAAAGACCTGGGCAAAATCCTTACGCAAAAAGACCTTGAGGCGCTTGAAGGCCGGTCTATGCTGGTAAAAAAAGCAAAAAGAATAAATATAGAGTGTATTATCCGCGGGTATATTTCCGGCTCTGCCTGGAAAGAGTATAAGGAAACAGGGAAAGTGTGTGAAATGAACGTAGGGGCAAACCTTAAAGAGTCAGACAAACTTTCAGAGCCTATTTTTACTCCTTCCATAAAGTCCATGTCCGGCCATGATATAAATATTACCGAAGAACAGGTAGTAAATAACGAAGGAGCAGAGATTACAAAACAGATGAAAGAAAAAAGCATGCTGTTATATAAAAAAGCCGCAGAGTACGCTGAAAAACTGGGCATAATCATAGCAGACACAAAATTTGAATTTGGCACTATTGACGGCAAAGTGATTTTGATAGATGAGGCCCTTACGCCGGACTCTTCCCGTTTCTGGGAAAGAAGCAAATATGAACCGGGTAAATCCCAGGAAAGCTATGACAAGCAGTATGTCAGGGATTATCTTGAATCCATAAAGTGGAACAAACAGCCTCCCGTGCCGGAGCTTCCTGAAAACATAGTAGCAGGAACCCGCGAAAAATACCTGGAAGCATTCAGAAAAATAACTCAGAAAGCCCAGCTGTAAAACCCGGCTTTTCAAACTGCATTAAGTTAATATGAAAAAAGCTTTTTAAATTATAATAATTATAGTGTTAAAGAATACAATAGGGGGAAAGTAAATGTTCGGAAAAATGTTATTAAAGAAAATGAATCGTGTCGCTTTATTGTTAGTATTGCTACCCGTACTGGTTTTTGCAGTTCCAACCCAGATAAATTTTCAGGGAATGTTAACAGACCCAAATACAGGTGATCCTCTCGGTGGCACCCCTCCGGGTACTCAATACGATATGAAAATCAGTTTATGGGACCAATTATCCAGTGGAACTCAAAAATGGACTGAAACAAGAGATGGTACAAATGCTGTTTATGTGTCAGAAGGTTTGTTAAATGCGGTTTTAGGCCAGGTAACTGCATTAACGTCTGATGTTTTCAGCAATAACTCTGAATTGTACTTACAAATAGAAATCAGTGCCCATAGCGCAAACACTTATCAAACACTTTCACCAAGGCAAAAAGTTACAAGTGTTGGTTATGCTTTAGTTGCAGACAAGGCTGAACAAAATGTTTTAAAAACTGGTGATACAATGACGGGAAAACTAAGTATACTGGCACCATTAGGACATGATGATTATGATTTAAATAGCAGATCGTCTGTATATGTTAGAAATGAATCACAAACAACTTATGGAAATGGTTTATATATATTCAGTGCCCCAAGGTGGGGAGATGGAATAAGAATTAGCGCTGGGAGTTATGGAGTAAAAAGCACCGCTGTAGATTTTGGTTTATCTGGAGAAGCAACAGGTGTTACTTTACCGAGTTATGGTTTATATGGATCTAGTTTATATGGGTATGGTCTTCGTTGCAGTGGAGGAAATGCGGGTCTTTTTGCCCAAGGTAATTTTTCGAACTCTTGGGCTGGTTGGTTTGAAGGAAAAATTAATGTAACTGGTGATATCTGGGCTAATGATGTTCATGTTCCTGGAGGAGATATTGCGGAAAATTACGAGTCAAAGGAAAAATTAGAACCAGGAGATGTAGTAATTGCAGACAAAAATAATCCGATGCTTATAAAAAGATGTAGTACAGAATACGATACAAAAGTATTGGGTGTAATTTCTACAAACCCGGGACTGGTTATTGATTCTTACTCTTCCGATTATGAAAAACCAACTTTTACAAAGAAATCAGAAAAAACCTATGAATCTGCAAAGTCAGAAGAATTACTGAAATACAAAGAAAAAAAGGACGTAACCGAAGAAAATAATATTTCAAAGCCCGAAGATTTACCAGAACTTCCAAAAACAGATGCAATGGCAAAGAAAAATGGAAATCTTTTAGCAATTGTCGGAAAAGTTCCTACAAAAGTGACTACTGAAAATGGGCCAATAGGAATCGGAGACTTACTTACCACATCTTCAAAACCCGGTTATGCTATGAAAGCAACAATAGACAGTTTTGATAAAGTGGGAACAATTATCGGCAAAGCTCTTGAACCTCTTGAAAAAGGTGAAGGAAAAATTATGGTTTTGATAAACCTGCAATAAAATGCTGAAAAAAATAATTCTGCTTTTAATGGTGTTTATTTTAGTAATTGCAACTCCCGTAACATATTTTTCTATGTGGAGTGATGACTATGCAGTTTCAAGAATAACAAACAACAACGAAAGCGCAAAAAAACAATCCACAAATTACAACTTAAACACAAATTTTGGTGAATCATTCATTGGTTTAACACAAAGCCAATCCTATAAAATAACAATAGGATTTTTTGGAGCATCAAAAGCCAAATACCTGCCCAACGGGTTACCTTCGCCTGAGCCAACACTTATTGAAGCATCAGCACAACCGCCATCAGTAAATGCCGGTGAAACCTCAAATATTACTGCATTGATAATAGATGCACGTTATACGGATCAAAGGCCTGTCCCAAATGTTCAGGTGAATTTTCAGGTAACAGCTGGCGGTGGTTCTTTAGAAGTAATAAACGGTACTTCTGATGAAAATGGTTACGCCAGAGCAAGATTGACTACGGGGCCTAATACTGCAGAAAACAAAATAAAAATAACTGTTCAGGGACAAACCCTTATAGAAAAGACCGTAATAGTAAACGGTTATAAAGCCGCAATTACAGGCAGCATTACTGGAACCCCAACAGTCGGAAGTTCTTTTATAAACTCGCAATACAGCCCCGCGTTGCCTGCCCCAGGAAGTTTATCAGGATATAAAAGTTTAAGTGCTATTCTTAAGGAAAAAGAACTTAGAGAAAAAGAAATACAAGAACAGCAAGAAAGAGAGAAAAAGCAGGAAGAATTCAGGCAGTATATGTTAAGCAGGAAAATAGAGCAATTTATTGGATTTCAAAAAAGTATTAATGAAACAATAACAGAAATGAACAAATTGGCAGGAAAAATAGAAAAGAGAAGAGAAAAATATGATATGACAGTAGGCTTAATAGGTGATTATCAATCAGCAGGCGGTTTAACAAAAAGCCAGTATAAAACAGCTTTAAATAAAGTAGGAAGAGCGGAATCCTTAGCTGCTGAAATCAATACCATGGTTGAACAATATAATGAGTACTCAGAAAAACTTAACAAATTGACTGCACATGCCCAATATCTTTGCGATGAAGTTGAAGAAATTGTCTGTGATTTTAATCCTGTAAACACTTTTAATGGAAACCTGATTTACACGGTAAGAGATTTGTTTTTGCCTTCCAGGGGAATGTCTTTACAATTATCCAGGACTTATAATAGTTTCTCAGCCGCAGACAGCCCGTTCGGCTATGGTTGGACTTTTTCTTATGATATGTACTTGAAGTTCATTGATGCGGACAATATAGTTTTTCATAGAGGTGATGGGGCAGAAATAAATTACTTGAAACAGCAAGATGGTACATTTAAGCCGGCAATAGGGAATTATTCAAACTTAATAGAAAATACTGATAATAGTTATACATTGACAGAACAATCAGGCATGAAGTTTAAATTCAGCGTTTCAGGCAAGTTAACCCAACTAGTTGACCGCAATAACAATACAATAACACTCACCTACACTGACGGCAAACTCACAAAAATAACTGATACAACCGGCAGAGAAACTTTTTTCCAATATAACTTACAGGGCAGAATTTCAAAACTCATAGACCCGGCAAGCAGGGAAACAAATTATACTTACAATGAAAATGGTGACTTAACTCAGGTAACCGGCCCGGGAGATTTTGCGGCAACTTATGCGTATGACAGCAACCACCTGATGATAGAACGCAATGACCCAAATTGTGACATAAAAAAATATGTTAAAAGAAAATATGAGTATGATGAAAATAACAGGGTAATTACTGAAATAGATGGCCTGAATAATAGGTTTACTATTCAATATGACCTGGCAAACAGAATAACCATTTTTACCGATGCTAAAGGCAATCAGACACAATTCCAATATGACGCTCTATGCAGATTGATTTCGCAGACAAATGCCGATAACAATACAAAAACATATTCCTGGGATTCAAATAATAACAATACAAGTGTTACGGATTATAAAGGAGAAATAACCCAGTATACTTATGATATATATGGCAATGAAGCCAGCGCTACAGACCCGTTGGGGAAAGTCCGGTCCGGAACCTGGGATATTTATGGAAATCCATTAACGGTTACAGACCCGAAGGGGAACACAACTACATTTACTTATGACAATAATGGAAATCTCATTGAAATTGAAGATGCCTTGGATTCAACAATTCAATACAGTTATAATTCTTATGGGCAAAAAACATCCGTTACTGACAAAAATAACCACACCAGTACCTATGAATATGATCAATACGGTAACAATAACATAATAACTGACCCTCAAGAAGGGTCAACAAATCTTACCTATGATGTTATTGGAAGATTAACGGGTGTTACGGATCCACTCAACAGAACCATGTATTATAATTACGATAATAGAAATCGCATAACAAAAATCATAAATTCCGATGCAACGGAAAAGAGTTTTACTTATGATATAAATAACAATATTTTAAGCATTACTGATGAAAATAGCAATGTAACTTACTTTGCCTATGATGCCAATAACCTGCTTTTAAACATTGAAGACCCTTTGCATAATAATACCGTTTATACTTATGATGAACTTGGCAGGAAAATAACTGTAAAAGACTCAAAAAACAATACTGCCAGCTTTACTTATGATAAACTTGACCGCATAACCACAGTAACCGATGCGTTAAACAACCAGACATCATTTGCTTATGATAAAATGGGAAATCAATTATCTGTTACAGATGCAAGAGGAAAAACCACTTCTTTTGAATATGATGCAATAGGAAAAATGTTAACAAAAACAGATGCAAATGGTAAAAATGTTCTGTACGAATATGATTCGGCAGGCTGTCTGACCGGACTTACGGACCAGAATAACCATAAAACGACTTATGAATATAACGCCCTTAATAGAATGATAAAAATCATAGATCCGCTTAACGGCCAAACGATAAATAATTATGATAATGCCGGCAACATAACCTCAATTACAGATGCAAATGGAAATGCCACGTTATACGAATACGATTCTTTAAACAGACTGGTTAAAATTAAAGACGCGCTTGATAATGAAACCCATTTTACTTATGATGCTGTAGGTAATAAATTGTCAGTAGTAGACGCAAATAATAGAACCGTGCTATATGAATATAATTCAAGAAACAGGTTAGTTGAAGTGACTGATACCAAAGGCGGTATATCAACTTACGAATATGATAACGCAGGCAATAGAACTGCTTTTACTGATGCATTAAATCATGAAACAAATTACCAATATGATGACTTAAACCGGTTAACTAAAACAATTGATGCGTTAAGCAACCAGACGGATTTTACTTATGACACTGTAGGGAACCTTATTTCAAAAACAGATGCTAACAACAATGTCACTCAATTTGAATATGATGTTTTAAACAGACTGACAAAAACAATCAATGCCAAAGGCAAAACAACCCAATTATTGTATGATGCCGTAGGAAATAAAACAGCTGTAATTGATGCTAAAAGTAACCTGACTGCCTTTGAATACGATAATTTGAACCGTTTAACAAAAATTACAGACCCTCTGAATAATCAAACCATTTATGCGTATGATTTTGCAGGCAATCGCACAACAATAATGGATGCAAACAGCAAAACAACAAATTATGAATATGATGCATTAAACAGACTGACAAAAGTAACTGATGCAAATAGTAAATCAACTTCCTATGAATACGATGCTGTGGGCAACCGCTTAAGTCTTACAGATGCTAAAGGCAATAAAACCACCTACGAATACAATGCATTAAATAAAATAGTACAAGAAGAAGACCCTCTAAATAAAACTGTCCAGTACCAGTATAACGCTGTTGGTAATCTTATTGCAAAAATTGATGGAAATGATAACACTATAAGCTACGCTTACGATAATTTTGACCAGCTTACCCAGCAAACTTATCCAGACCAAGACGTGTCAAATTATACCTATAATGCTGTAGGCAATAGGACCCGCCAGTATAATCAAAATGCTGATGTAAGCTATGGTTATGATTCCTTAAATAGGTTGATAACAGTTACCCAAAGTTTTCCCGGCACCAATTTAGGCCCAAAAGTTGTCCAGCATGCTTATGATGCTGTGGGTAATCGCACATCGGTTACTTATCCGGATAATAAGGTAACTACATTTGCGCATAATGAAATTAACCAGACAACACAAATAAATGATGCAGATTCAGGAATAATAAGTTATGAGTACGATGATGTGGGAAATAAAACAAAAGCAACCTATTCAAATGGTATAGAATCTGATTATGTTTATAATGTTAATAACTGGCTTTTTAATATTGAACACAAAAACACGCTAACCGGCGTGATGGTTTCTTCGTTTGGGTACACTTATGATAATGTGGGCAACAAAACCAACACAGTTGACGGTTACGGCAAAACGGACTATATTTATGATAACCTTTATGAGCTTACAAAGGTTACATTTCCAGAAAAAACCTTCCAGGAATATTATTATGACCCTGTAGGTAACAGGACAAAATTTGTTGATGAACAGGGCGTAATAAATTATCAGTATAACAATGCAAATGAGCTGACTCAATATCTGGTTAATAGAAACAGCACGCAGGGCAATCAGGGCGGATTGTATGACCCCGGGATTGTTACGGTATCTACCGGAGCGGTGATTAATTTAAAGACAGGCATAAGCGCAGTAACCCTAAAAAATGTAACTGTTGATTATGAGTATGACGGAAATGGCAGCCAGGTGCAAAAAACAGTTAAAAATGAAGGGTCAACAATGAATAAAGAATATAACTATCAATACGATTATGAGAACAGGCTTGTGAAAGTAATTTTTCCTGACAATAGTTATGAAAAGTATTTGTATGCGCCCAATGGAAAGCGGGTGGCGGTACAGAAGTGGCAAGCAAATGCTTCGCAACCCGAAGAAACAACCTATTTTGTTTATGACGCATTACAGTGCAATAATGTTTATGAGATCAGCGGGAGTTCTGTTTCAAGGTATGTTTATTTATGGCCCGGCAATGAAATGCTTTCAAAGGTTGTTACTACTTCCGACTTACCACTTATGACTTACGGTTTTTATTACCATTATGATTCATTAGGTTCAGTGAGTGCGATAACAAACTCAAGCGGAACTGTGACCAACACATATCGGTACGACCCGTTCGGTAATGTAATGAACAGCACAGGGAAAAACGGCAGATATTCATTCGTAGGTGCTTTTGGCGTAGAAAATGACGGTATGAGTGGCTTATTTCACATGGGTGCCCGCTATTACGACCCAACAATAGGAAGGTTTATTCAGAGAGATTCTGTAAGAGGGTTCATTGATGACCCTCTTACCCTGAACAGATATATTTACTGTGGCAATAACCCGATAAACTATATAGATCCGAAAGGATATGGGAAATTGGATTTAGATGAAAATACCAATACTTATGGACATGGTGGAACAGGACAAGAATACATTGAAAAATATGGAAATTATGATTCAAATGATATTAATAACAACAATTCAGAGAGATCGTCTGGTAATTATAATTCGCCCTTGTTGTTCCCTTTAATTGGTGCAATTAGTCCATTGAAAATTACAATAAAAATTGTTAATTTATTACTTAACCCAATTCCATTTACAGTAGATGATTTTATCTTTTATTTTCTAAAAGAAGCACCAGAATTAAATCCCATACAAGATAATCCAACAAATCCTGAAAATCCAATGTATGGAACGTGGGAATTAGATATAAATAAATTACCAAAACAAGATCCAATACTTTTTATACCCGGAGATGTGCAAATACGTGGAATCAAAAATTCAAAAAATCAAAGTATAAATAATTATGATTGTAAAAATAAGTGACAAAAATAAATTTAAAAAAAACGTAACTTTCATATCAATAGTTATTGTTATGAATACTATTTTCAATGGATTGATAAATTTAAAACATTATTATGGTATATTTATATTGGTTTTAATAGTACCAATCAGTATGTTTATAACTCAATTTTTATTAAAAAAGCTAAAATTTCCTGTAATAGTCTTGTTAATTGTTATTTTTTACATGATGTTTTTTTTAGGTAAATATTTTTTAAATGTATTTTTAACCACGTAAAAGCAACAATTGTATTGATTGACATTGTGATAATAGAAAACAGAGATCAAGAAGTTAATTTATGGCAATAAAAATAGCGTTTCCAGAAAAAACCTTCCAGGAGTATTATTATGACCCTGCAGGTAACCGGACAAAATTTGTTGATGAACAGGGAATTATAAATTACCAATATAACAGCGCAAATGAGCTGACTCAATATCTGGTTAACAGAAATAACACTCAGGGCAATCAGGGTGGGGTCTATGACCCCGGGTTTGCTACGGTCTCTACAGGCGCGGTGATTAATTTAAAGACAGGCATAAGCGCGGTAAGCCCAAAAAATGTAACTGTTGATTATGAGTATGACGGAAATGGTAGCCAGCTGCAAAAGACAGTAAATAGTGAAGGGTCAATAGTGAATAAAGAATATAACTACCAGTACGATTATGAAAATAGGCTTGTGAAAGTAATTTTTCCTGACAATAGTTATGAAAAATACCTTTATGCCCCAAATGGTAAGCGGGTGGCGGTACAGAAGTGGAGAGCCAGCGCAATCGAACCGGAAGAAACTACATATTTTGTGTATGACGCGCTTCAGTGCAATAATGTTTATGAGATCAGCGGGAGTTCTGTTTCAAGATATATTTATTTATGGCCCGGCAATGAGATGCTTTCAAAGGTTGTTACTACTTCCGACTTACCACTTATGACTTACGGTTTTTATTACCATTATGATTCGTTAGGTTCAGTAAGTGCAATAACAGATAGCAGCGGCGTAGTAACCAACACCTACCGGTACGACCCATTTGGTAATGTAATGAACAGCACGGGAAAATCAGGGCGTTATAGCTTTGTCGGTGCTTTTGGTGTTGAGAACGATGGAATGAGCGGTCTTTTCCACATGGGTGCAAGGTATTATGACCCAACAATAGGAAGGTTTATTCAGAGAGATTCTGTAAGAGGATTTATAGATGATCCTCTTACATTAAACAGATATGTTTATTGCGGGAACAATCCGATAAACTACATAGACCCGAAAGGTTTCAGTAAATTAGATTTAGATGAAAATGCATATACTTATGGACATGGTAATACAGGACAAGAATACATTGAAAAATCCGGGAGTTTTAATAAAGATGATTTTAATGATTTTACTACAACAAGAATGGATTTTAGTATTAGTGAATCAATGAAAAGTGTAGGGGAACAGTTGAAATATCTTGGTGAAGGTATTGCATTAGGGGGTGTAGCCATAGGATTGATAACAAGGATTCCAGTAATAGGAATAGCTTCTGCGGCAGCCGGCGGGGGTATTATAGCTGTTGGGATTGCTTTAGAATTAGGTGGTGCTTATTATGGCAATTTTGAAGAAGATAAAAAATCATATTGTAAGTAATCACAATAATTAAAATAACAAAATGGAGTGTTTTATGTCAATATTAAAATATTTTCATGTTTTTATGTGGTCATTCATTTTATTCGCAATGACAATAGATTATTTACATGCCATAAAAATCAAATCAAAATCACGTTATTATTATAAGGATTATTACATGAATTTATTTTTTACTTTGTTATCATTACAATTGTTATATATTGAGAGGTTCATTACAAATAGCATTGTCAGTTATGTATTAATAATTATAGGTTTAATTATTGGTGTCATATTTGTAATTGTGTCAAGTAAAGTGCGTTTTAAAAAAACAATCTTTAATTATCTTTTCTTTAGTATAACAATTTTCCTATTATTTCCGTGCCAAATTGTTTTATTAGCTATCAAAATAATTAAACCTTAGATGTTTTGTATTGTTGTCTTATAATGGAATATTAATAATTAAACTTATGAGCTATCAGGTTTGATAGTTAATAAAGGTTGAAAAACCCAAAACACTAAGTAAAGAATAATGAAAAAGTATATGATACATAAAACTTATATTAGAGTTTTAGTTATTGCAATTATAATTATCAATAATCAGTTTCTTTTTTCTGCTGAATGGAAAAGGGATACTGTTGGTTCGGGCAACGGTAAGATGCAACACTTAGCTGTTGGTGAATGAAGAAACGATGGGGTATAAAAGGCTTATGATTGAGACTTATAATCAAAATAATATAATGTTTAATATTGAACACAAAAACACGCTAACCGGTGTGATAGTTTCTTCGTTTGGGTACACTTATGATAAGGTGGGCTACAAAACCAACACAGTTGACGGTTACGGCAAAACGGACTATATTTATGATAACCTTTATGAGCTTACAAGGGTTACATTTCCAGAAAAAACCTTCCAGGAGTATTATTATGACCCTGTAGGTAACAGGACAAAATTTGTTGATGAACAGGGAGTTATAAATTATCAGTATAACAGCGCAAACGAGCTGACCGAATATATGGTTAACAGAAACAGTACACAGGACAATCAGGGCGGGGTGTATGACCCCGGGTTTGTTACGTTTTCTACAGGCGCGGTGATTAATTTAAAGACAGGCATAAGCGCAGTAACCCCAAAAAATGTAACTGTTGATTATGAGCATGACGGAAACGGCAGTCAGGCGCTCAAGACTGTGAGTAATGAAGGGTCAATAGTGAATAAAGAATATAATTACCAATACGATTATGAGAACAGGCTTGTGAAAGTAATTTTCCCTGACAATAGTTATGAAAAGTATTTGTATGCGCCTAATGGAAAAAGGGTTGCGGTCCAAAAGTGGAGAGCCAGCGCAAATGAACCCGAAGAAACTACATATTTTGTGTATGACGCGCTTCAGTGCAATAATGTGTATGAATTCAGCGCAACTACAACGACAGTTAATCGGTATGTTTATTTATGGCCCGGCAATGAAATGCTTTCAAAGGTTGTTACTACTTCCGACTTACCACTTATGACTTACGGTTTTTATTACCATTATGATAGTCTTGGAAGTGTAAGTGCAATTACAGATAGCAGCGGCGTAGTAACCAACACATACAGATACGACCCATTCGGTAATGTAATGAACAGCACAGGGAAAAACGGCAGATATTCCTTTGTGGGTGCCTTTGGTGTGGAGAACGATGGAATGAGCGGGCTGTCTCACATGGGCGCCCGCTATTACGACCCAACAATAGGAAGGTTTATTCAGAGAGATTCTGTAAGAGGGTTTATTGATGATCCTTTGACACTAAACAGATATATTTATTGTGGAAATAACCCGATAAACTTTATTGACCCGAAAGGATTATTTTTCAAAGAATTATGGCAGGGAATAAAGGATGTTACTGGATGGACTAAAATTGAGCAAAAAATCCAAAGAACAGAAAAAAGAGCAGCTGAATTATCTAAGGAATCAGAAAAAATATTCTCTAGTGAACAAGACGACGCAAAACATATTTGGGTATCAAAGAAATTAACAATAGAAGAAGGGCCTGTAATAACTTTATTGGGTGGATTGTATAAAGAATTTAAAGATGCTACTGATGGTAATAAGTATACACATCCAGAACTTAAAGATATTATTAATGATTTAGAAGGTATAAGACAAGGGAAGCTGTATTTAGAGGAACAGAATAAATGCAAATCTCAAAAGTAATATCATCAATCATAATTCGTACAATTATAATGGTATTTATTTTTTTAATGCCATTGACCGTAATTATAATAACAGACCAATTTACAAGCTATTTAATTGAAACATTATATTTTCCCGATTGGTTTTCTAATAGATATTTTGTTTTTTTTGATTATTTAGTTCTTAGCATAGTTGTACTATCTGTTAATATTAAATTAAGAGGTAAAAGAATCAAAAAGATTGTTCTTTGGAGCGGTGTTTTTATTTTGTTCATAAATAATTATATTGGTGAACAAGTTTTTAAGTCCTGGAAAGAGGAAGAAAGAAAGTATATTTCAGGAATAGAAATTGGGATAACTGAAGAAAAAGTTGTTGAAAAGTTAGGAAACCCTTTTAGGATGTATTATTCTTCGTCAGCCCCTGTTGATTATTAT